>Ga0307509_10000565_pt1 | contig 63355 bp, 67 predicted proteins | sample 10_EM_MG_FD_202245 | JGI IMG/M metagenome (GOLD analysis project Ga0307509, IMG submission 202245) | Populus trichocarpa ectomycorrhiza microbial communities from riparian zone in the Pacific Northwest, United States - 10_EM | ecosystem: Host-associated > Plants > Roots > Unclassified | place...
TGGTATGGTCTCGTATATATTATATACATGGCTGGTAATCCTAGGATAAGGCCTAGGGAATAGTTGAGTAGCCTTGAGGTACTCCACTAGACAGGGTAAACTTTCGGGAAGACATTCGTATAAAGTCAAGCGATTTATGGGAATGTTACACGGATCTCCGAGACGACTTCTGTGGTCGACTGGAGGACTTCCTGAGGGGATAATGGCATAAGAGGGCAGAGTTACCCTACCTTGGGAATTTGGTCATTATGCTCATGGGACCCAGTTACCCTACTGAACAACCCAAGTTACCCTATCTTCACCGGCAAAGTTATCCTAGAACTTAGAGGTCGATTGCCTCACATTCTATGGGCTCTTAGAGGTTCTTGGGCGCACACGCATCTGCGCGGGGAGGCCCCACGCCTGTATAAGGGTGGCCCGAACATACTATTGAACTTGGACGGGTTTAGCTAACACCCCCCTCTGGCCCCAGCGTTGGGACGGCGCGTCATAGGCAGACGGCTGTGTAGTTGCTCGTTTGCTAGTTAAAAAGAGGTCATTGGAGCAGCTGCCGTAACACCGTATACGTCGTCGCTGTCCGTCCGACTGAATGTCGTTCGCAGGATATATAAGGGGAGTATGGGTAACCGCCAAAATGGGGGGTCACCCATATATGGTCTCTCGGGCATCTAGGAGTTTATTCTTGCCTACGGGTAGTAGGGTAGTCTTCCTAGTGGTACTCAGGTAGTCTCAGAAGGCCAGGGTGCTTTCGAGACAAATACCTCAGTAACCAGCCCGGGCCTTCTCCCCTTGATTTGTAGCATTACTATGGGTTGTTATTGGACTCTAGAGGTATGAGTCTTATCACGGTAGAGTATGTCCCGAAAGGCTGGCAATGGGTAGCGCCCACTTAGCCAACCATCGGCTACATCTCACCGGGGGAGCTTGCATGTCAATTTATCACATTGGATAGACGCGTAGATTAAATGATGGACTGCATAACTTGTATAGACGAAACTACCACTGGGCCAGTGAGTCCACCACCTAGGTATTGACTCCGGTTGTTGTCATAACAGTTAGCCACTGGTATGACTTCGATATGAAGAGTTTTTCCACCTGCGGTTGTATTGGAGATGCATTGCAGAAACTCATATCCTATTGACGAAGTTAAGTGTACCCGAGTTGGTCCGACACTTCCAGCAGGGTAATTCCTGATGGAGGGTAGACCTCGGACAAACCCTGAGCAGGACAGGGTGCTCGCACAAGGTCGGAGTAGTGGTGAATGTCAAAAGGCTTAAATCTGATATCTACTTAAGTTTAAGCGTTTGGCATTCTACTTCGATAACCAACTTTTCCTCGAGAGAACTTATTGAGTGAAGCTTTCAGCTTAACGATATTAAGTTTAACCGTTTTGATTCTTCGTGAATTATTTACTCTATCTTTATCTTCTACTTTGAGTTTTGGGGCGGTCGCAACCTTAGAGTTCACCTCTCTATAGGGTGCCCCCGTTACAGTGTCACCCAAGCCAGTAGCATTAGTATTCCGCCCACCCCCCAGATGCTTTGCCGTATCATCCGGTGAAGTTGAGCGAGCCACGAACACCGTCAAAGCATTACCCTGGTGTGGAACAGGGGACGGCACGCACGGGGGCAGGGGAGGGGACACTACTGGTCCAGCAAACCTCACGTGAGCCCGGGACATTGGCACAGGCGCCACCACAGTATCACACCCAGTGTTTCGACCCACATCAAACCCTGAACCCACCGGGGGGTGGGAGGTAAATCCCTCAGAAGGATGGTAAGTCCTATCTGAGTTGTTGTCTAATCGAAACTTGGAACCGTACATCTGCTGATCTCCTGTAACAACCCTACAATAGGAAGCTACAATGACTATCACCTTAGCCCAAATGGTATACCAAGTGGTAACCAGAGGTGGTATGGTCTGGTATAATTAGTATACAAATAGCTGGTTAACCTAGGACGAGGCCTAGGACATAGTAGAGTAGCCTTGGGTACTCTACGAGGCAGGGTAACCTTTCGGGAGTAAGTTCGCATAAAGTCAAGGAATTTATGGGAACGTTACACAGACCTCCAAGACAACATTTAGTGTTGACGGGCGGACTGCCGGAACTGTTAAAGATATAAGAAGGCAAAGTTACCCTACCTTGGGAATTTGACCTTTATGCCAATGGACCCCAGTTACCCTACTGTGGAGTCCAAGTTACCCCACCTTCACCAGCAAAGTCATCCTAGAACTTAGAGGTTGATTGCCTCACATTCTATGGGCTCTTAGATGTTCATGGACGCACACGCATCTGCGAGGACAAGCCCCATACCAGAGTAATGGTGGTCCGAACATGCTATTGAACTTGGGAGGGTTTAGCTAACACCCCCCTCTGGCCCCAGCGTTGGAACGGCGCGTCATAGGCAGACGGCTGTATAGTTGCTCGTTTGCTAGTTAAAAGAGGTCATTGGAATGGCTGCCCTAACACTGTATAAGTCGTCACCGTCCGTCTGACTGAATGTCGTTCGCAGGATATATAAGGGGAGTATGGGTAACTGCCAAAATGAGGGTCGCACATATATGGTCTCTCGGGCATCTAGGAGTCTATTCTAGCCTACGGGTTGTAGGGTAGTCTTCCTAGTGATACTCAGGTAGTCTCAGAAGGCCAGTGAGTCCACCACCTAGGTATTGACTCCGGTTGTTGTCATAACAGTTAGCCACTGGTATGACTTCGATAGGAAGAGTTTTTCCACCTGCGGTTGTATTGGAGATGCATTGCAGAAACTCACATCCTATTGACGGAGTTAAGTGTACCCGAGTTGGTCCGACACTTCCAGCAGGATAATTCCTAATGGAGGGTAGACCTCAGACAAACCCTGAGCAGGACAGAGTGCTCGTACAAGGTCGGAGTAGTGGTGAATGTCAAAGGCTTAAATCTGATATCTACTTAAGTTTAAGCGTTTGGCATTCTACTTCAATAACCAACTTTCCTCAAGAGCACTTATTGAGTGAAACTTTCAGCTTAACGATATTAAGTTTAACCGTTTTTATTCTTCATGAATTATTTACAATATCTTTATCTTCTACTTTGAGTTTTGGTGCAGTCGCAACCTTAGAGTTCACCTCTCTATAGGGTGCCCCCATTACATCTCCTGGGGACAACTCAGCCGCAAACGAGGAGGGGAGGCAGGAGCCGTAATTGGTCGCAGAGCTGGGGAGAGCAGGTGTCGACACACCAACTAGCTTAACCGGGGAGGGAGAAGGCGAAGGAGCGCCTGTCGAGGGTGCCAGCGAGGGCTACGAGGAAGAGGGGACCATAGGGTCGGAGGCGAGGGGGGAAATGCCACTCCCGGAGCAGGTCAACTGGGAGTGAGTATCGCGAGAGGAAGGGGAAAATTCCTGAGAAGAACCTTCCGGTGTATGAAATCGGGTGTAAAAACCCATCGTAGTGTTGCGATCCAAGCCACAACCCAAAGCACAACCACGAGCAAGCAAAGCACCACTAATGGCTGTTTGCACCTCCCCGAACGAAGGTAGTCCGAGGCGAGCGGCCAGCCCACGCAACTCGGCGTCACAAACTTCGGTGCCATTCGGACACCCCGCAACGTGAACATACATAAGCCGCGAGTACTGTTAGGCATACCGGAAGGCCTAGCCTTCCTTTAGTGAATAAAGACCTATAGTTACCCTACCTTAGGATTCTGAGTTCAAAAGGACATGCCAACACCCCCCTCCCGCACCAGCGTTGGGACGGCGCTACATCGGCAGATGCCGCCGTAGTTGCATCCCCTCACCAAAGACATGGTCATTGGAGTCCTCCTCGTAACCCGTATACGTCGCGGCCGTCCGTCCGACCGGATCCCGTTCGCAGGATATATGAGGGAAGACCTTTGGCGAGCTTATGCAAGTGGCTCGAGCCAAATCGGTCAACGTCGCATAAAGTTACTGAACACTAAAGATGAGAGTCGCGAAAGTGGACACTAAGTAACGGGACGTTTTTACGGACAATGGTTAAGCAACACATTCTATACTCCACGCTCCCGCGATGAAAGTCGCAGAAGTGAATGGTGTTGTTGGATGAGGTAGTTTGAGAAATCAGACATACCCACACTCACACACGTCAATAGTATTTTCTGATACTGACGGAACCATACGATAACGATACGACTATGGAGGGATAATGGCTATTGGTGCGATTATCGTGACAAGTCTATCTTATGCCTCGCAGATGTTGGTTGCAGAATATGTCTGCAATGCTAAGAGGTTTGATAACAAAGCTGGCCCCTTTGTTGGTTCGATCATGGAGATCATTCTGCGTATGCAAATGGTAAGCAAGACTCCATGCCGACGAAGATGGATCGTAACCAATGGACTGATGTGTGGGAGCACCGTCAGGTAATTTCATAGTGTTGCGATTCGGAAGTCGAAGTGAGATAACAGGATTGTCAGGGTCAAATGGTGTTCGCACTTTTAGAACAAGCTGGAGTTTGTTAGCAGATACATAGTTAGTATGAGAACTAGATGTAGCCCGCGACCACCCAGACGCGGCATATAAATATCGAGGTGCCTCCCGAGCTATTCAAATATTATCAAGCAACGGAGAAGAGATCTTATCAATATAAGTTTTTACGCTAGAAAAATCTTTATCAAATTTGCCTACCTCTATTTTTGAATCATTGAGCCTTCCTAGACAATCTCCGTCTACGATTAAGATTATCGGCCTGAGTTATCTCGCAAGACCTTGAGATTGGCTCCCGCCTAACAAGTAGTCCCCGCCGGGAGCAGTGTATGTGAGGCGAACTACAGGAACGAGACCGCGTTCACCCGAAGGAACAGTGCGAACGACCGGATGGGTCGTTCCAGGAGGGAGAAGATAACCAGGGGGGGGCTGTTCAGCCATCCCAAACAAAATCACCTGTAGTTAAGGCCAGGCGAGCCACCGAAGAACAAACTGAACACACAATTCCAACCCACAAGCTCAAAAGTAAACTATCGTGAACCAAATAAAGCAACGTAATTGGCCAGCGGATAAACGGCAGGAGGTGGGGCTGGTGGGGTTGTTAGTTAGAGTTCCAAAGTGCGGGATGCTGTTACCTTAAAAAAATAATTGAGCCCCAGTGCTTGCATCTCTCTTCTGCCGGGCTTGACACTGCGGTAACTGCCGCTGAGCCGCCAAACTATCTTGCAAACCATCCCCAGAGCCGGTACTAGTACTACAGTTTATAGCTCCAATCGATTCATGAACTACGAATCTCCTGTCCAAACCGCATTGAGGCGGCGTAGTGAGACACCTTGTGGCTAGATCGTTGTCGACGATCAGGTAGGGGCATGTCTGTACGGATTCGTACCTTTGTTGGAATTAACACGGGTTACCGTTGGGTATATTCTGCTACCGTACTGTACTCTGCAAGCATTCAAGTAGAAAGTGACTGGTATCCATGGGCTCAAAGCAACATTAACCAGAGGCGCAAGTCTGAGCATTGCAGCGCATGTAAAGTACCTACGGCCCGACGCCGAGGGGAAATCCACAACCCAAAGAGCCAATCTACCCCGATTATATGGAAGATGGTTTGGTTCTCATCAGTCTAATGGTCGCCGTTGGGTGGAGAGGTGAAGAGGTGAATTACTTCTACGGAACTGGGTTCGAGGGGCATGAGTTGCACCCCTGGAAAATTTGTCTCTGGTCCAAGTCACCCGTACCGTACTTTGAACACGGTGGATATGGCGTGATATCGGCCCACGGGGGGCGCGGAGCAGGCTATCATACCCCGGCACCGACTCATTTCCGTCGTTCTATAATAAAGCGACAGAATCCATCTGTTATGCTGATAGATTGACTAGAACTAGCGGCCTCGTTTCCCGGAACTTAGGTCGTGTATCTCGATACTTCCTACATATGCTGTCTCGGAAGTGACGGCTCACGACCTGGGAAGTCTGAGTTAGGTCGGGGGGAACCATGGACTACCGAAGTGCCGTACTGCATTTGAGCTCCGAAAAAAATAAAGTCTAAATAGCGCGGGATCAGAAGGCATTGTGAGGTGGTGCATGAACTCGTGGGCGGCGCAGTACTTGAACAAAAAAAACCCGAGGCACAGGGAGACTCCTAATCTTTCCGTTTATCTGTTTTACCCCGCCAGACCAATCAGCGAAAACCAAGGCAGCGACTTCTTTCAGCACCCCAACTCCAGGGCGCTGGGGGATTTTTTTTAGTCGGTTTGCTTGTTATTGGCTGTTTATGATTTTCTTTATGTTTGTTGTGCAATTTAGGTTTTTATGTCCTAGGGTGCTATAATACACGGAAATTGCACCCTCAAACAATAACTTAGGATCTTGGCCCCTGCCCTGTTTGGTGTCACGATATAAAAAATTGGTCTTTGTTGAAACTCAAACCCCTTCGACTAATGGGTATAAAGTGGTCCATATCTAGATAATAAATTTAGCTGCTATTATGATCATTATAAAAGAAAAAGCCAGCAGGAGGCCATAAGTTGAGCTACAATAAAAAAGGTGCAATGTTACAATATTTCACTTGCAACAAAAATGCTATAAAAGTCAGAAAAAAAAAGCCATTTTCCTTGCACGCCAAACAACGTCTTCAAAAAAAAAACCCCCCATAATGCTAAAAACCCCAGCTGCAGACACGCCAGTAGACGAAATCACGAGCTACTCATACCCCCTCCTCCTACTTGAACAGCTGATTTGTTAATTTCCCACGAAGAGATCACCTGCTGATCTCTCTACACGCAATATTTCACTCGAATATTAAGTTCACTATAGGAAAGCTTCCGGATCAAGTTTAACCATTCCTAGTGAGGGGGGTCCAGGTGGCTTGTGGCTTCGTCTATCGAGCTGAATGATGGGGGGCACTGGATCGGATAATTTTCCCCCCCCGTTATTATAGTAATATATCGTTATGATCTACGCGGGAGATGCTTGCAGCAGATAGGTCTAGGCGGCTAGAGCATTTCTTTGCTGCCAGAGCCGGTGGAGTGAGAAAATACCGATGGTAAATATACAGAGCAATTGTAGGTAGTATTGACCCCCCCCCCGGGACGATGCGATTAGAAGAAGTCAGAAACTATACCACGGTGGGTATCGGGTGTGTGCACGTGAGCATAGCTTCAGCATGACCAAGGAGTATCCGGATCCGGCTCCCCCGCTGTGAATATCAGCCTGAAATCTCACTCGATAGTCAGATCAAAGTCCACCTAGATATCGTAATTCTCCAGGTGAAGATGAGATAATTCCATGAGATTGCCAATATGTCCCCTTACCCCGGGGTACCGGTAGTCCGATCTCAACTCGGGAGAAATAAATAAACAAGCCAAGCTTTGTCCTGTGATACTAACATTATTGTGATTCGGCAAGGCTGAAGGGTTTATATCCTACGAGTACGGTATGATACGTGCACAAAGTTCCCTACGACCGACCCTAGTCTAGCCCACTTGACACCCTTTTCGAGGAACATGAGCCACAGTGGATTTATCATAGATATCAGCTTTTTGCCCAGGAAAACCCATTCTGAGAGAGATACCGACAGGTAGCTGGTCGAGGGCTGTGCATCGAGACTTCTCTCGCTAGGCTATGTAAAATAAAATAAAAAGGTGCTCCTGAATTTACTATGAGCATGCCTACAATGTGAAACTCTCTTTTCTTACCTGCGCTTCATGAGCCCTCAGAAGAAGGAATCTGGGTGGAATCCACAAATCTTGTAGTATCAGAACAAATATCGCGCGGTTCAATCTTTAGATAATCATGCACTCCCTAGTCCTTCAGCACAAGTCCCGTCGGGGGGATCATCCCCGCGGCTCGACGAGCTAAACACCCTAGGAAAATCCGACTTAAAAGATATACGGTAATGTGTTCTATTGCGGGGGGGTCCCGGTCTCTTAACTCTAAAACTACTCGAAATGGACATCGAGAACCTGCTCCTCATATCATACCACCTCTTATCACGAAGACTCCCCGGATACCCACGCCTTCTTCCTATTGGAGCCCGATGCCCTCTATACATGGATGCCCTCCCCCAAATCCCCTTCTGTCGTTTAAGAAAAAATTTCGCATTCCCGGAGCTCTTTCCCCTATATCTATAAACTGGACTAGAACAATCCTTTCCTTGCTATAAAGCCCCACAGATCCGGGATTGTTGTATCATATTATGTTCCCCCAACGGCGATATATTCTTCGGTAAACAGCGACTCATCCGATTGCTTCTTCTTTTGTTTTCCAATTTACATCGTAGGCTCGGGGAGGGGGGGGGGTTCCTCCCGAGATTAGGAAACATGTTGTCAGTCCCACTCACAGCCCCGCGACATCCGCAGGTGAATATTGATGATATCATTTTTCCTTGGTAACACTGCACGGCCCTCGACTTACCTACCCCCCCCGGTCCCCCACTCTCTCCATTCATTCATCCGTATGCCAATACATATCGCCCTGGAAAATAAGTTGAATTGTTAACTTTGAAGAGATATCTCAGCAGGACTACTAACTAACTCACCACCGAGTGACACCTAATGACTCGCACTCCCACCCAAACTACGGGTACATTCCACTACCCGATCCCCACGCCCCCGCCCGCCGCCAAAATAACCAAACACCTTCAAGACCTTTATCCCCCAAAATCACTCTGCCGCCAGCCCCTCCCACCACTTCCTACAGTATCATACCTACCCACCCGTCCTTTCAAACCCTAACCCACCCCAAACACCAAAAAACCGGGTAACCCTTCCGCTTTCCACCCAAGTGGAACGGAGTCTTACCCCAGGATCACCGCCACCCATCCATCCATCTCCCTCGACCCCCCCTCCCAGCCAAATAATAAAAAAGGCCAATGGCAAAAAAAGGTATGCCCCCCCCCCCTACCAATCTCCCACTCAGCTTGGGCCCAGCTAACCCATCCGTAGCGAAATCCCGAACCATCGTCGTACGGTTGATATCCATGGCCATGACCGGATACTTCAGGTCGTTGGTGCGCCCGCGCACGCATAAGCCCTTGAGCATGATAAAGTATGATCCTGTTGGTAAGTTTCCTTTCCAGTTTCCTTGGGGGAAGAGGATAGCGAGGTGACTGATTGGCGGGGGGGGGGCTAGTTAAGCGAAGGGTGTTGTTCTTAGAGCAGAAGAGGGGGAGGAACCGGTAGTTTGGGGGGTTTGGAGGGATCTATTGGATGGTGTGTGTATATAGACTGTTCGGGATAGGTTTTTTCCCTGTGCGATGGTAGAGCTTTGTTGAACCAAAGCTTGGGTCACTTGGGTCCTGAATGCCATCGATCGGAGTGGTGGTTTTCACCTTCAACACATTCACTTTTGAAAGTGTACACGGCATTAGAAACATAAATCTATCTAAAAGGTCCGGCTCAATACCACTAAACTGCAACCTCTACATGTAAGTATAGCCGATACAACCGTTAGACACCCCCTGCGTGAAATAGGAAACAAGCGGGCCACAAATAAACAGCCATTCAGAGGAAAAGGAAAAAGTTAATATAGTGCTATTATAAAATAAAATTCCCATTCTAGTGCTTCTTTAAGGCTCTTTTTTTCTTCTGGACAGTTCTAAAGGGACCGGAGCTATGTACCCCTGTGCCCTTTTCTCCGCTCTCCTGTCCCTTTGTAGATCCCTCTGCCATCACATCCTCGTCCCTGGCTTTCTTATTCATGTGTCGGGCGAGCTTGGGTTTGGCCTGTTTCCCCGTCTCATGGCCCAAGGTCTCAGAACGGTGTCCAGAGGATACGTTAGTTTTTTCCACAACTTGGGGGGTCTGTCTCGATTGAAGCCGGGGGCCCAGGGCACTCCACCCAGACTCCGCTGAACTGAACTTGCTAGGGCCGTCGTTGCTGATATTAGCTGGAGCAAAATTGGTCGGTGGTGAGGACATTGGTGGTAGAACCCAGAATCTTTCCTCATCAGAATTTTGCGAATCTTCCGTGGCTTTGGTCTTAGTAACTGGCGCCTTGCGAGTCGAAGAAGATAATGTTTTCAATGCTTGGTTATACCTCTTCCCCAGGTTGCCAAACTCAACCCGGGATTCCCTGGGCTTGGAACGGGGGGCGATGGGCTTTATGTGAGGTTCGGTAATAGTAGCCTTTCTATCAACAAGCTCCCTATAATCCGTGTGTAGAATTTCAGCCGCTAGCCCTTGATAATCCACCTCCTCGTCATTTGGCTGCACGCGCCGGAATTCAGGTGCATCGCCAATGCTAGTCAAGCTCATTATTGGTGAATCAAAAAAATTAATCTTTAGACGTGTCAGCTAGATTCAACAATCGGGGGAGGGGGGACATTACCTTGCCACTCTTGCTAGTAGATCCACTCTTATAGGGCGGTTGTGACTGAGATAAAGAGTCGCGGGGCTGTCGTGGCTGTTTTGATGCGGGAAATATCTCTACACCCTTCCCAAGAAGTCTCTGGTTCTCATCTTCCAGATTTCTTAGTCTTGCAACCAATGACTTCCTTTCGCTACGACCCCGAATAGCGAGCAAAATTAGTATCTTCAGGGTGTCTTGGCTAGTGTCAAGTGTCTGCATTGCATCGCGAAGGCCCTGACGGAACACTTTGTTTTCAGCTTGCGTATCAATCAACTCTTGGTTCGAGGCTATTAGGTTGGTCTGTAGATCTTCGATCTGCTGTTGAAGCTGTTCCGACTCGGTGTTAAGTTGCTGACATTTGCCATCTGCCAGAGCACGCTCCATGGAGGACCGAAACCTGGGCTTAATCAATTCTTGCTCCAGATTACTGTACTTGTTTGAAGCTCTCGAAGTGACCTTCTCTGGATCAGCCGCCTAATTTTTGTCAGAAAATATTTACTGTTGGGTTGTGAGAGCCGCTATTCCATACCGCTGTCTGTACTTCTTCATTTCTTAGCTATAGTTTTCATTGTCAGAATACCCCAATGAATACTTTTGAACGGCTGAAAGAATAAATTAAACGTACCGAACCCCCTGAAGCTTGTGCTAGAAGCCTTTCTTCAAGCAATGCGTTCGCAGCCTCAAGTCTCTCCTTCTGAACTTCTAAAGATTTGATTCTATTGTTGAGACCCGATGTTTCTGAAAGTCTGAGACTATTGGCTGTATTCTCTAGGTCTATACGCTCCTGTAGCCTCTGATGTCCAATAAGAGAAATATACTCAGTCTTTTCCTTGTCAAAACTTGCAATTTTCTCGCACGCCTCTGAGTAAAGAAAATCCAAGCTTTTAGCTTGAGATTCCAGTCGGCTAATTTCCCTGTTTTTTTCCGACAAGTGATCATTGAAGCTTCTTGTAATTTGTTCAAGACTCCGATTTAGCTCAGAAACCTCCTGATTGAAAGCGGCAATCAGGCTGCTATCTGCTGGTCCGTTCTGGATGCTTAGACCAAGAGATGCTATTTTCTCGCTCAAGACAGCATTCCTGGATGATAAATTAGAGAGGAATGTTTATTAAAAAAAAAAAAAAGGAGGGGGGGCGTTATTTAGCAACTACCCGCTTTGCAGAAGAGATTCTAGCCTATTGCAGAGGAGCCCCTCGCCCTGCTTTTCATCAAGTTCATGCTTTAAAGCATTTAGCTCCGCTTCCTTCTGAGCAAGCTTTGCTAGATCAAGACTTCGACGTTCCCGCATTTCTTCGAGCTGACTTTCCAGATGATGGATTTGAGAATTGAGATGCTCAACAAATCCACCCGCGGAGCCAGCCGAATCGGAGGCAACCTTGTGGGTTTGTGCGGATATTTTTACAATGCTGGTATCTGTTAGATAGCTTGGTGCCCACGGAAGAGAATCGGCGCCTCACTCATCAAATAATTTCTTACACTCATTCACCATTTCTAAATAATCTGATCGTGTATTCGTCTTCTTAAAAATTGAAGCTAGCCCATTCAACCTGCGCCCTGTCAGCTTCAAAATATCACTCGAGATCACGTGATATCCTTAATACCTCTCTTCTGAGTTCTCCAACCCTTTATTCACGGCATCCTCAATCACGCCTTTAATGTCTTGCATACGAATGCTCAAGTTGGTCTCCAGTTGCAGACATTTGGCCGACAAATTTTGAGCGAGCTGCTCCGCAACTTCTGAATTAGACTCCTTGATTGTCTCAATGGCTCGGCCTAGATTATCAACTCCAGAAAGTTGTTTTTCAAAGTCTGTGAGGTTTTTCTGTGTAATGTCAAACAAAAGTTGTTTCTGCTCGATTTCGTGGCGAAAATAATTAAGGTCCTCGCGGGCTTGTAGCTCTAACGATTGCACTCTATCCCTCTCAGCCGCCAGGAGACCCGCATTCTCAGACAATTGCTGCTGTAGATAAACGTTGGTTTCATTCACTAAATTATCGTTAACACAGAGTCCTTATGGCGGCGGTAGCGGGTAAAACATACATTTTTCGAACTTGAATAGCATCTCTTTTGTATGGGACACAGATTCCAGAAGTTCGCTGTTGTCCTTCTGGAGCCTTTGAACTACTAGTCGGATTTCCTCATGGTCGCTCTGTATATTCCCTCTCTCATTGCAGACCTCGTTGAACAGAGCATTTAGCTTTGCATACTTCTCTTGTAAAACCTTATAGTCGCACCCCAGACCATTGAGAAACTTCTGCAAACCATCAGCTTTCTCCTTCATGCTAGAGATTTTCTTATTATTTTTTGCGATATTATCCTCAAGCTGCGCAGCTTTCTCTCTCTCGGCCTCAAGAAGGCTATGTTCTGCTTTTAGAGCTAGCTCCTTTGCTATCAGCTTTTGTTCAAAAGTGTCCTTTTCTGCCGAAAGACTATTCATCGCTATCAAAAGATCGCGCTGACTTCGGCCCCAATCAAGAGTCTCACTAAATTTCGATGGGGTAGGGGTTGAGGGTTCGAGTTTGTCTTTGCTTGCTACAGAAGCCGAATGATGGTCAAGGTGCCTTCTCAAATTCCGGTTATGGGAAAGTACAGTTCGCTCATTGGCTTGAGAGGACTGGGCTGAGGAATCAGAGCTCGCAGAAGGAAGCAAGCTAGGCCTTTTCCTTGTGTGGGAACCATCTTCTCTAGATCTCAGAACCTTATCCCTCTGTGTTGCGCCATAGTGTATATCGGTAGCACGGACCTTGCTAGAGGGCCCATTTTCTGGAGCAGGAGTAGGCGCGGAACTTTGATCATCGTCATCATCCAAGACGATGAGCGTGGGTCTCGCCGAGGAGTTCCCTGATCTAGCTGTGTGGCTCTCCCTTTTCGTAGGCCTACTCGCCTTGTGGGGAGGAAATCCGCTATCTTCGGCTTCAATTGGCCTCTTCCTGTTACCGCTTAAGAAGCCGGGACTGAGTGGCCCTGAAGCAGGTGGAACAAATGGAGCGTTCAATTTAGAAGCTAAAGGGTTAGTGACTTCGCAAACAAGGACGCATGCACTCTTACCCTTAATTTCATCCCTCTTGGAAGCATTCAGGGGAAAGGAGCTGTTTACTAAATGTATTGTGAGTAGAGGTAATATAGTTATAAGGGACGGGATAGATACCTTCTTTCCTTGCGGGAGGGGCAAACTTGAAATTTTGGCCAATTGAGTCGAATGCCTCAGCCGCCTGGTGCCTGAGAACAAAATTTCCTCGGAAGGAATTCGGCCCACTGTCAATTGGGAGTGGGGGTATGGGCGGCTGATGTGGGTCCATTGATAAACAACAAAATTTGGGTGGATATAAATCAATAAAGACAGCGAGTGGGGAGTGGCATAAGAAGAAAGGTAAGATGAGAGTGGCGGAAGAAAATGTCCCAGGATGGATGACAGGGATGGTAGCGAGGGAAGCAGCGGATGAAGAGACGAAAGAGAGGGAAAAGGGAGGGGAGGGAGGGAGGAAACACTGTGATGGCGAGGAAGTCGGCGAGTATGTGTGTGCGTACGTAGGGCTGACCGAACCCATATGAGGGCTTACGGCGAGGAAACTGCAGGGACGTATAGGCTAGCGATGCTTCATGGTTTGTTTGTCATCGGTGTCCGCAGAGAGGTCGACCGCGCCACGGACAGGATTTCTCAAGTCAGGCGTAGGGTAGTAGGGAAGAATCGTGTAAGAGCACGGCTGAATGACAAAATTATCTGTATAATAATATATAAAAACATAATAGAATACTTCACCCATAGGATGCCTCACTCCCTGTGCGCCTCAAAACCGCCGGCGACTCCCCTCAGACACAGCATGATAGTGAGAAAGAAGAATACACTCCCACAGCTAATGCTAACAAAAGAAAGGAAGGAAGGAAATTCGTTACAGCAGTGTTTGCCAGTATAAGAGAAACCGAATTGAAGACAGGAAAATGAATAAAAACGCCCCTAACAGATAAAAATAAAAATAAATGAAAAGAGCTCATGGAGGGAAAAGCAGTAGTGTAGTGTATTTAGCAATGGTAGAAATGGTTAGTAACCAAACAAACTCTGGTGAAACGGAAAGAAAATAAAAAGAGAGAAAGTCCCCAAGTTACCTCCTCCATTCCAATGTTCAACCCAGACATTAAAACCATTCCATGTCACAAAAGCAGCCATCACCCCTCGTAATCCAACCCAACCACCAATTTTCCGACGCCCTTCACCCTTCCAACTTCCCTCACTGCTTCTTCACCGCCTTTCAGCACACTCTCCAACCACTCTCTCTCGGGGCCGCCGACCACAGCAGGGTCCAAAACGACGGGCATTTTGGGTCCGTCGTTGGGCGGACTTGTTTTACTGAGAACGCTGCGATACCACTCGCCGCGACTATTCGGCGTAGCAGTAGAGCCGCTGTGTGTGAGCATTGGAGGGGCGAATATGTCTATAAGATTTTCTGACGTCTGTGCTACGAGACGATCTAGGTATTCGCGTTCATGGAGGAGAGCTTGGGGGTCCGGGATTGAGTGGTGATGTGAGGAACTAGCAAAATTCCCATTGGTATAGGAGTGACCATGAAGGTGATCGCCCGAGGCGGCAAGAAGACGTTGATGTTCGGGCTAAGTTGTGCTTGTTATTAATGACGAATGATTGACGGGGAGAAGGGATAATTACGTCGTCTTTCTGGCGAATACCGAGACAGGACGAACATACACCCATCTTATTTCTTTGGTGAGAGAATGTGGGAAAGCGGGGTGACCACGACAGTTCTAACGGCGTCGGTGGTGGTGGTGGTGGTGGTTGCGACGGGGGAAGGGAGAAAGTGAGAGGGAGGGCGTCCAGCTAAAACAAGAGACGCTTCGTGGGCGGAGGAAGTGAAACTACCTTATGTAGGGTATATCTCTAGCACCAGTAGAACTCTGACCGCTGAACAAAGCCCGATTGCACCAACCGCGGGGGCGCAAGATGTTTCCGACGGACAACCGCGTTTGGTGTACTGTACGTATCTAAAGGGAGGAATTTGGCCCAACTTCTGCAGCCCGTTTGATATGTACCGTAAACCTGATCCTCCTCCCGGCCGGTTCCTCTTTCTTCTCGCTCTCAGGCTACAGTGCCGCAATGTACAGTATGTATAAACTGTAGAGATTCTTCTTTTCCCAAATCCGACTCTTGTTCCTCACTGGGAAAAGGGAGTGCGGGTAACGGTTTTATGTTACCGCGATTGGTAAGTGTATGGGTGAGGCAAAAGGAAGCGAATAGACAAAAGAAAGAAGGAGCGGAAGGGTACCAAGACGGTGGTGTGGATTGGTGGGGAGGAGTTGAAATGGGGACGCGGGAATGGAGGAGGGAGGGAGGGTGGTGGGAACTCTGTGGGGGGAATGCCGTTGCAGAGTGTCTGGTTGAGCGAGGCAACCGGCAACCCGCGACTGGTTCACAAGAGTAAATTAGGGCGAGAGGCTCTGGATACAATGAACGAACAACCACTACGAGCTGGGTAGCGCCATCGAACACCACTATCCAGTCTAGAGATCTCCTGGGTTAGACTCCGAACGTCAGACCGATAACTTATCTGGCCCGCGTGACATGAATACTAAAGTGTAGTAAACACGGATTATGCGCAGAACTCAGAACTCAAAAATATAAAACTGTCTCTGATTTCCATAGTATCCCCCCCCCGGCGCGCCCTCTCAACCTTGTAGGAGAGGGTAAGGAAATTGCGGTGGTTGGCCCTGCCGGCGAGGGGGAAAAAGTTGGGAATAATCAACCCTCAACCCGAGCAAGGAAGCGAGCGAGCGATAATCAGGCGAGTTGAAGGGAGGGAATCAGAGTGAAACAATCTGCTAATAAATGAAGGCTGTGCGAACACCGGTTTTCCCTTCCCAGTAAGGTATCAGATGTGAGATACAGCACCGCAGAGTAGAGGAAACGACAGGTGAGCGGAGGGGAGGTATGGTCTGCCCTGCGCTGCACTGTACTGTACTGCGCTGCACTGCACTTCACACTGCCCATTAATGCCTTAGCCAGCAGGCATGATGTGATACTGTAGCTGTGCTGTAGTGTAGGTCAGGGCAACCTGCACTGTAATTTATGTTGTTTACATATAGTAACTTTACAACCTCTACAATGCTCGAAAGGACAAGACGGCAGCATCTTTATCTCTGGCCTCTCTGAGCAGCAGATTTCAAGCCTATATACTCCTCAACGCACCGTACTGTACGATAGGGTACTCGAGTACGGTGGTTTACAGCACAAAAGGGGTTGGCCGGGAGATGATGTTTGTATCACACACACGAGCACTGGTCCGGCACACTGTCGTACTACTCGAGTACGAGTACAAGTGCTCCAGTACCAGTACTATACGCTGCCAAGGACCACTCGATGGATACCCAAAGTAGACCGCAGTGCCTCTGGGATGGTCCATTTGCAGGGACTCTAAGGGACAAACCTGTTATTATCTTTTTCCTACTAAATATTCCCCCGCTGCACCCGTAAGAAACCGGTGCTCGAGTACGGTAGTCTCCCGCTATTGGAAAAGCAGGGAGCTCTTTTTCCCCTCTCCAATCGGAGGTGAGATGAATAGATAGGGCTCCACTCGCAATTCGTGCTTGCAAGGATACCGTGGTTTTGGGATTCCTGGGGATCGAGATTAGATAGAAGGCTACGAAGAGAGAATAAAGTGCCCAATGGGAAGCGTTTGGATGATGACTATCTATCCATTCACACGATTATGGCTGAGACATATAATACCGGTACTCGAGTACTGATCGAGTACCAGTAGAGTGGCTCTGCAAACGTGATACGTGAGCCTCGTGAGGTTACGGGCTCGAGTAACCCAATGTGCAGGCAAAAGTGAGTAGGGGGAACGGTTACTCCAGTACGAGTACCAGTATGATAGACGGAGCTGTCTCTGGAACAGTTCCCATACCGTACCCTTGCTTCAGCGCGGACGCCGGATAGGTTTAGCTAGGGTAAATTTATTGAATTAACTTCAACACTCCCGAGAACTTCGCCAATTATGTCACCCGCCATGCTCACTAGCCAGCTATCAACTTTTTTCTTACCAGCTCTTTGCCCAACATGAAAGCCCATTTTTCGATAGTGGCAAGCATATGACCTTCGGCGTATCCTCGTCTATTCCCGCTGGAACTGCCATCCATGCTGGAGCCTCCGTTTATGCTATTCCTCCATTTTGCACTAAAAACTTAGATTTTCCCCATTATAGGGCTCATCGGTAAGCCTGCCGGTACTGTACGAGTACATTATCTAGAGATCACTAGGCTGAAGACTGTGGCGTTGACGTCGTACAGCAGAGAGGGAACGAAGGGCAAAAAAAAAAGACGTGGTCGCGGCTAATTGGTCATCCTGCTTCGAAAGGATTATCACGATGATACCTAAGCAACAATAGATCATTATTGCAATCGCTCCCAGCAACAACCGCAGTACTACCTCGGTATCGTGTGAACCTCAATATGGCCACATTCCCTTTACGATTCCGTTCAATACCGGCAAGCACAACAAAGGCCGAGCTATCCGAATTATTCAGCGTCTCTCCAGAATGTATCTCGTTAGCCAGAACCGAATGGAAGGAAGATTCACTGACGGCAACTGTCACATTCAAGAAACCTAAGCCCGCTAAATGGTTCCTAAAAAACGATGTGTTTATAGGTGACGAGAAACTGCTGGTGGACGATCATTTTTTGAACTTGACAGTATTGTCTAGCCACGACGACGACGTTGTTGAGTATGGCTTCGTAATTCCGGAGTGCTGTGGGATCTGCTTACGTTTTCTACAGTATAATTGCGGTGCACGGTCTCAATGGCCATGCCTTTAATACTTGGGCAGCAGCAGGGGGTACCATGTGGCTTCGGGACTTCTTGCCTGAGCACTTTCCAAAAGCGCGTATTCTAACTTATGGATACAACTCAAATGTCCGAAACTCGGATGCTATCAGTGATACAACTGAATTTGCAAAACAGCTATTGGTATTCCTGGTCGATAATAGACAATCAAAGGTAAGGCCCTAAACAACTTTCCTGATGAGATCCAACATCCTAATAGTTCCGCCAGGAAGAAAAGGAACGGCCGATAATATTTATATGCCATAGTTTAGGGGGTATTGTTGTTAAAGCAGTTAGATCCCGAAAATCCACAGTTCATCGTTTCACTCCGAGCTTCCCTAATCTGAATTGCGTTATTCGATATCGATAGGCACTGAATATGGCGATCGAGGAGGACCGTACACATATTATTAATCGGGTGACTCGAGGAATTGTCTTTCTGGCCACTCCCCATGCGGGTAGCGCTACCGCCGATTATGGAAATTTGTTGGGCATAATCTTCAAAACCCTGGATATTCGCACTATCTTGATTGCAGATTTGGGTTCCAAGTCTCGAAGTTTGATGGACTTATCGGGCAGATTCCGGCAGCATTATGATTCACTTAAGATTGCTACCTTCTACGAGACTAAAAAGACCCCAATACCGGGTTGGACAGCTAAGAGTAGAGTGGTCAGTTCCATCTGACCCATGCACTACCGATGCCTTGATTGTCTAATTTACTGATTGCTCCTAGATCGTGGATAAACAATCTGCTGTTCTGCATCTGAAGCACGAGGAGCAAACGCCATTAGAGCGGGATCACAGAGAGATATGCCGATTCGGACACAAAGAAGAAGGCGATTACAAGGCAGTGCGTCGACAACTTGAAAGATTCTGTGATGCCATTATTGTCCTGCCAGAGGTCAGCACTGCTGATGGGAACGATCTTTCGGTCCCATCAGAGCTCAAGCTATGCTCTGAGAGCGGAGAGTGGCCATACCCCTCATACCCGGTGCTGATATTGGGAGATTATACATATTGGCCGCTCTCATACATTGACAATCGCTATGCTCTGGCGATAGTTGTAGTAGACCAGCATGGCAACATTGTCAAGACCTGCGCTGCCAATGGAACGCGATATATTCAAGAAATACAGGTTGATACAAAGGGCAAAAAGGTCACTTTCTTGGGCCAAGCCGGCTCCAAGTGCACTCTGTCCTGGGAGACCTTGCTTGTGAAGCGATGAGATAGACACCGCTAGGTGCTCACCCGCTCCTGACACTAGACAATGATTCTTTTGTTTGCTTGTGGGATCTATTGGTGTTTCTATTTGTCCGGCGTGCGTTTAGCGCTTTCTTTGGGTGGCAGGCAATACGGTACCGGTATTTAAGGCGTTGGAGGTATGATAGTTCAAAGTTCTCGGTATCCGATCGGGGCAGTGTGCATACCTTGCCGTCACAGATGTGCGGCTTCGGGCCTCTCTATTTGTCGGGATTTTAGTTCGCTCATGGCTTCCCCATTATCTCTCGTTCATGAAAAATGTTCTTTGAGTTCAGTCTGCTTGCATTGACCGCTAGTGAAGATAGCGTCACAAGCTAACTACCGGCTCAGCGGTGCAAAGAGCGACTCTGAAGATACTGAGAACAATGACAAAGCGTTCCTTGGTATGATGGCAGGGGAGGTCCGGATACACCTATCATAGTAGAAAGTTTTCGCAGCTTTTACTCTGGTGTTTAGCCTGCTTCTATGATCCATCTCCGGGCACTTAAAAAAATCTTGCCCCAAGTATCGTTGCGGTGCGGGTTAACCTACGCTACACCCGAGGGGTATTGTATCATGCCTTGCTTATTTCCCAGCCACACCTCTTGTACCGGGTAACTCTCTGCGCCCCCAAAATCCTATCCAGAGCTTTTTTTGTCCGTTTCGCAGGGGTATCATGGGTGTATCATAGTCTGATACCGTACTCGAGGAGAGGTTAATGTGCCCCCATCGTCCTGTTCCCTCCTACTCGAGTACGGTAACTCGTACGCCTTTCTGGGGGATGGGAGGGGGGGGGCTGGCTTTCTTTCTCATTGAGTGACGGTCGCTTGAGGCTGTTTTCCACCGCGCAACGTGAAAATTGCATTGACAAGGTTCGGATGGTAACTTCCCTGGCCGGGACTAAATATACCCCAAGAAATGGCTCCTGGACCCGCTTACCCCATTTCTCTGCGGGGTTGTAACCTGCGGTCCAGATGGGGAGTCTCTTTTAGGAAATTGCATCCCCTAATATCCCTTTCCCCTCTCTTCCTTTCTTTTCCCCCATTCCCACGCCATGCGGCTCTGCAAGTTCGACGTCATTTCGCTTGCTGCACAACATACCGTAGCTCAAAGCTCCGGACATTCCCAACCACTAACCACCATCCATCGACACAGCAAAAACAACTAATCATCGTATGGCTCTCTTCACTCCCCAAGCTTTAATAAATTGAATTCTTTCTTTTTTCCACTTCAATTTTTTCCTTCTATCCCATCACATTCTGACAAGACACACATATCTGCAGCAGCCCGGCCTTGCTGGCTAGTTCCCCGCTCATCACTATGTCCGCCGGCTCTCCCCGTTCCTCCTCCCCCCTGTCATCTCCTACTCATGGCGCGTTTCCGCCATCAAACGGCTCCCCCGTTGGAGGTTGCGATGTACTACCTTTCCACCTCCAATCGCAGCCCACCCCGTCTGCCAGAGATTCATTCTCGTCCCTCGGTAGTAAAGCCCCATCTTTTGAAGATAATTACTCCTCATCACCAGTTATATACGCGCTGGAGGTCATTAGCTTCAAAGCTGCCGAAAATCAAACCTATGTGTCCCTCGAGCTTGGTCTGGTTGGTACAAACATTGTTCAAAATACAGTCGTCATCAAGCCCGAAGCTAGCACCTCGTATCGCACTCCTGATGGCTCACCCCTAACTTCGCCAATACAGACTCAGAACCAGGATGACCCACTTCCCGGAGAGTCAGGGATGGCTCTCACGAAATTATTAACATGCATCCCCAATCAAATATTGGGGAGCTCCTTATTTGGAAGCCCGTGGCATCTTCTTGAAATACAGATGACCAATGACGGGGAGCCTCAATGCAATCTTGTTCCGACGTGGGCTTATCAGCTACTTCTTTCCAGTTTGAAGACACCCCCTCAGCTAGGGATCAAATTTACTGGGCAGAAGTCTGGGCCGTCATTCAGCGACCGGTCGGAAATTATTTGGAAGAAGAGATTGGGCGATATAGCTTGGGCTGGTATGCTTGAAGGGCATACTGTGTTTATTAAAGCACTTGACATTAGTAGTCTACCTGCGGGCGACGACCTTGACATCTCCGAGCAGGTGGACCACATTTACTCCGAGATGAGAGTTTTAAACCGTCTCCCCCTTCATGCTTACATTGCCCAGTCCCCGACTGGCTACGTTGCGTTGGGGAAACCAGGGACCACGAGGAGAGTCATCGGATTCATAACAGAGTATTACAAGTATGGCAAATTGAGTGAGTATATTTTCAGCGATTCCATATCCCTTTCTTCCATCCTAGGACGCAAGAGAAGAAGAAAGATATCCTTACTACAGAAGGCCAAATGGGCTTTGCAAATGACCACTGTTGTCATAGACCTTCATCGCGTCGCAGGTATGTCACTCGGTGACAGCGGTGTGGGGTTCGGCCTGGAGAGATTCTATGTGGACCAGTACCTTCTACTATGCCTCCGTGGTTTCGGAAAAGGTGCCGAACCAAAAATGTCATCCCCCTGGCGTTTCCCGCCAGAAAGTCAGGTGAGAGGTGAATGGGAAGTTAGGGAGTGTTATAGTCGTCGGGATAATGCCGTCCAATCTACCTTGAAATGGCGCCAAAATCGTTCCGCTAGATTTAAGCAGGAGCAACTAGCTCAGGAGAGCGAAGAGCTCGCCGAGGAGAAGAGGTTCCTCAATTCTATCATCAACACCGACAGCAATGAACCCCCCTTCTCCTTATTCAACCACCATCATCACCAACGCCCTCCCTCCACCGAATGGTTCCCCTCTACCTCTCCTACCTCTCCTACCTCCCCCTCCTCCCCCTCCCCAGCCCCAACTAGCCGGACAAAAGACGACCGCAGCCAAGAGCTCCCAGATATATTTCAAGAATGGAAAACCATCCCCAACGCTTTGGAAATTGTAGAAACCTACTCGCTCGGCGCCATGCTCTGGATGATGCTTGAGCAAGTCCCCGCCGAGATCTTAGACATTACAGGAGGTGTCGAGGTTAGGTGGTCCGAGGAGATGAATATTCCCCATGCCTGGCGCAATATGGTTGAGATGTGCGTTCGCGAGCACCCGGGAGAGAGAGTAAAGCTGGATGAAGTTAGGGCGTTGTTTACGCAGGAAGTGGGCAGGATGTGGCAGGGTGGGTGGGTTGTTGGCGGGTAGAGGGTCTCCCCGGGACTAACTGATATTTGCAGGTAGAGGGAGGGCTACTAACTGAGGGTGGATAGATGGATGTGTGTCAGTGATCTCAGCTTACTAAATTCAATGTAATCTGATCATTCGCTATCACTCGCTTTTCGACTTAGTGAAATGGAAATTAGATGCCAACCTTAAACTGGTTCGGATTCGTTTGTCACTCTTGAATTATCCTCTCCAAACATCAGCCATCACAGACTATATATACAAACTTCCAAGTCCAGCGCGGCCATCAAGATTTCATCCATTCCCATGCCAGCCTTCATGTCTCAAGCGCTCACTGCCATTCCTTGCCCCACTATATATTCCATCGTACCAGCTACCATTCCCGCAATACTAACCATTTCACATTCCAATCAGTCCGTGCAGCACATTCTAGACAGCCGAAATAAATAGATTTATTGACGGTCGCTTTTGGGCTATTATTTTACGTTCTTGGCAAAGTTTCCCAGTGGATGGGCCTGATACGTTAATATATTTCTGTGCTTGCTGATCCCACCCGGACAATTCACCGCGAGAACACCAATCTCTGTGCCTCTAGAAACCCTGAATGCATTGAGTAACCACGGGTCATTCGAAGGAAAAATGAGAAATATCCTTGGGTATATATGCCTTCCGAACCAAAATTCTCCCTTCAAGTGGTTTCCCGAGCTGGGTGCCCTTCCGTAAGCGTCGTCGGGCATGTCTGCTCGGGGCCGGCACTGTCTCACACTCTGCTGCAGGGCATGGATTAAGGCAATTTGGTGGTGAGAATGTTTCGTGCTGATGGCAGGATAGGCAAATTTGAGTCAGCCAATACAGTCCCCCAGTGAGTTTTATTTTTTTCCCCTTCCCTATTAGTAGGGATGCAGGGGGGGGGGAGGTTATTGCGGAATATTATGTAGTAATAGCAATGTGTATTATAGTAAATAATTTTAAACTTCTAACAGTTCCACTGCGTGGGCAGGTTAAAAAAAAAAAGAAAAAAAGAGTCCAGAATCATGAACTCTCACTCGTGATGCGATGCAGTTCATGTTTGTAAAGCTATCATATTGGAATTGATATCGACGAAGTAAGAGAAGAGGAGGAACTGGGATGGAAGAAATGGTTTAATTAACTATGGCGCCCAGGCGCGTTGCTACTGTATAAGTTATACGCGAGTAACCCCCTATTTCTATTTGTCTGTTATATGCCGGAGTTCTCACAGACCTCCGAAGAGTAGCCTGCTGGCTCAATTGCCAAACATGGTGAACTCCATGACACTAGTATAGTTACGGCATGATATCCACATATTCCAACACTTTCATTCCCTCCCTCCCCAGTTGATGCTTGAAAAGGATTATCATGATGGAATAGATGAAATGGTTTGTGTTGCCCATGATGTTAGGTTGCAACAGGGATTTTGCCTCCCCCACCCTCAGGAAGGCACCTGAACATTTGTTTGGTTGTTTTCTACTTTCTAGATTGAATTGCTGTGACCCCTGGTCCCCCCCCCCTTTGCTAAAATAAATAAGTGATGGGCTATGATGATCTGCTAGGGGGAGTTCCCGTAAAGACTGGAGATGGGACTAAGAGTGTTTTTCTTTGTTGATCTTTTTTATTCTTTTTTTCCTAGCCGTTTTTAGAAACGTAATGAGTGTAAAACGATGGTGCTCACCCACCCACTCTTCCCCGTGGTTTGTAAAATGGCCGGGCGATCCTTCCAGAGTTCCCCAAGAGCATCCTTATCAAGGTGCATGACCATGGGCTCAGGCAGTTCGTGTGCGTATTTTTTTTATCGTCTCCTATGCTCTTTTTTTTGCTATAAAAACTGATGTTCCTTGCCAGTGTGTTTTTTTTTTAACCCACGCTTTTCACTTTCAAGTTTCGCTGTCTACGAGGTGACCCAGTAAATCCAGCCACTCTTGGGGGGAATCATCCGCTTGCAGTGGAGGTATGGACTTAACTAATAGGTTACCTTCGAATTGCTTGTTCGTGGGGATAGAGCGCTTTGAGCGCGCATTAAGGGGGGGGGGGGGCGGCTTCCTAAAGAAGTAATAAGATGTTAAACACTCAGTGCGATTGATTCCCTGGACATTCTCCTGCTATAGCTGTTTACCGATGTGCTTCATAGAGCACTTTTAGAGATATTCTGTTGAAAAAAAATATAAGGAGTATAGAGAGAGCTCTTTGAGCCATTTAATGGCTGGTGCTGGGAGTGATGGTGGAGCGGAATCTGACAAGTTGATACGGGGGTAGTTAGTCCAGGATGGGTGCCTTGGGTGGTGGAGGTGTAGGACTTGGCTAGGGAAGTCATTACTGAAGGCTTCTGTAGTGATGGAAGTAAGCAGATTGCCTCCTCATATCGATTGTCTTTACTATCCTAACTGCTGTGTATCCTGTCTTTGATCTTCTTGTGGGTAACACTAAGACTTTCGCCCCCCGCCCCCCCTGGGATCTCGTAATTGTTCAGACCCTCATTCACCCTGGGCTTTCGCCGCTCTGAGTTCCTTTGTGTGGTGGGGGTATTCTATAGGAATTCCGTCTTGAGTCTACACCGCTCGAGCAGGAGGGTTGCTCATGGCCCAAGCTCACCTAGGGGGGCATTTCCTGGTTCCAGATTGGTTCTGTGATAGCCAGCAGCTTGGTGAGTTAGGTAAGGACTCTAGGGGACAGCTAAGCGAAGAGGTTTGGAGGATTTTAACCTTCACTTCCGGTTGTTTTCTTTATTGCCGGGGTTCTTATAGCACCGATGTGAGTAGGCCGGCCATATAGTGCTTTTCTTTCCAACTTATTCTTTAGAGGTCTAAAGAATTCCCGTACGTATAGGCCCGTTTATTTAGATCCTTGGACAAGAAAGAAAAGAAAAACCCCGGCGAACCTGAATAAGTCAATTCATAACGAATGAAAAACAGGAAGATAGATACCAGAGGTTGCGCTCTGCCATACGAGCTAACCTAGGTAACAATATTGTTGAAATCTAGCAATCGGAGTTTTGGATTTTTATTTTATTACTCTCTTAGAAAAATAACTGCTGGGAAGCATGTCTCGAACAAAATTCGCCGGAAACTGGTAATTATCGACCAATTCTGGTGGTCTAACGTCAAAAGGAACCGGTCACTTCTCTTCTCCTAATGTGAAACAGCGAGTGCTACGAGCTCAAATCCCGGTCGAATGGAGGTAGTCAGGCATTAAAAAAAAAAAAATTACTGGCGAACCAGTTTTGCTAGTTCGGGGCACGAGGGTTGGTGACTTGTCATTCTCCATCCTGAGGGGGGGATTAAGGAGGTATAGGATCGTGCATTTAGTAAACGGTGTGCGATAGAGCAGTTATATAATGGTTCGGATTTTATCTTTTCTTTCGTGTGCGGTATCATACCTAGAGTGAGCTTCCGATAGAGACGTTTGGTGAGGTCTAAGGATCTAGATTTGGTTAATTAGTCCTGAGTAGCCTAATCGGATCGGTTCCTGCATATGAGACCGAATCATATCTCATGATAGGAGTTGGTTGTTGTTGTTGGATCGGATGACAAAATATCACTTCCAGGAATACTCCCTTGGGAGGGCGACTTGAGCCTTTGAGAGGGCACCACAAAGCTTGGCCTTCTATTATCCAACATACTCAAGTCGATTATCAGCTAGGCGCTATCGTTCCTCTTGGAAGCAACCCCACTCGCAGTATTTGCTGTCGTAATAAATTAAGAGTAGAGGGAGAAGGGCCAATATCGGGGTGATGAAATATATAGCATGTTTAATTATAGGACGTCACACTCTATGCATTACACAGACTGGTTTAGACACGTCCCCTAGCGATGTGGATATCTGGTAGAAAGCTCTCTCTCTCTCGTGTTTTTTTCTTCGACCAAGTCATATATGTGGAGAGCAGGAGTGATAAAAGCTATTCTGGTGAGCTTTGTGAAGTAGTTTTTGACTGTCGCATAGGAGGGGCATAGGGGCAGTGTGGAGATTTTCAGGTGGTATGTCACTGATATAGTTTGCTTTTGCTTTTTTTGTTCCCCTATATAAAATGGATGTAAGTTAGCTCGCATTTGCCTCTACAGACCGGGCTATGGGAGATATTGGTTGGGGAACGGAATTTTTTTTTTGGGAGAAAAGAAGACAAGATAAACCAAACACTGTTAAACATAAGCTCTTCTCCACTGATTCCTGCGGTATGTCCACTCTCATGTGTGGGGTGGATGCGTCTAATCTATTTTATACTTATATCTATGAAGTTTCCATCTACCTCTGGAATGATACAATGCGGTTGTGTCCGAGCCATGTAATAATACAAGTAAACACCAACGGGGCGCCGACGTAGACGGGATTGGCTGAACTAAAGCTAAACGATAAAGCAGAAATAGATTGAAATGGGGGTAAGGTGGTTTGGGGGACGAAAGAGATAACGAGGCATTCTGGATGAATGATCCAAGGGCTTGGCATCCGCAGTAACTTGTCAACCATCTGTAGAGAACTGTCTGTACCAGGCGTGGGATTTCGCTTCGCAAGGGTTGTACCTCTGCTAGGAGAATACGTTCTAGTAGTAGGTGGAGAGGGAAGTGTCGGGTTTTATCCTTGGCTGCCAAAACTTGAGGGTCCTTGAGAAGGGGGATCGGATGGCACGGGAAGTTCGGGAAAGAGGGGCTCTGTCGATTAAATCCTTGCTATACATTTGGGAACGGGATCCGTCGGCTCCCGCAGCAGCTTTGCAATTCCCTCATGCCCACACTCGAGGGCCCACGAAAGCGGTGTTCGACTCCACTTGTCTGCCTTGTCGGGGTTGACATCGTTCTCTTCCAGCAGCACCCTTACGACTCCCTCATGCCCACTCTTGGCAGCGCGGGCGAGCGGTGTTCGATTCCACTTATCCGCTCTGTCGGGGTTGACGTCGTTCCGCTCCAGCAGCATATTTACGACGCCCTTATGCCCATTTTTAGCAGCGCAGGAGAGCGGTGTTCGACCCCACTTATCCGGTCTCTCGGGGTTGACGTCGTTCAGTTCTAGTAACATCTTTACTGCCCCCTCATGCCCATTCTCTGCAGCCCACGAGAGCGGTGTTCGGCCATATTCGGTGTCAGCCTTGTCAGGATTGACTTCGGTCCGATCTAGCAACCCTCTCACGACCCCTTCATGCCCATTCTTAGCAGCCCACAAAAGTGGTGTTCGGCCATATTCGCTGTCAGCTGTGTCGGGATTGACTTCGCTCTGTTCCAGCAGTACCTTCACCACCCCCTCATGCCCCATCCTAGCAGCCCAAGCTATTGCAGTGTTGCCATTGAAATCGGCTGCCTGCGCATCCCTTTTATTCGTCTCCAATAAAGCAGCTGTTATCTCCACGCATCCGAAATATGAGGCACCGTGAAGCCCTGTGAATCCCCTAGGGGTGCCTTCCCAATCGAAGGGCTGGTACCAAAAGGGCATTCCACGCAATAACAGCACCTTCGAAGATATGTGTTTATCGTACCCATCCAGTAGTTTCAATGCAAGAGTTTTCACACTCTCAGTGTTTCCCTGTCTAGCATGTGTACCCCAGTGACAAGAAGCATATTCGACAAAAGGGGTGGTTGGTGGAACGGAACGGAGAGTAGGTGAAAGGTTCCTGATATGCCGAAAATTGAGGTAGGTCAAACAGACCTTGGCAATTATGGAGTGGGGCTTGGGGAACAAGTTGGAGTTATGGGAGAGGTACTCCTGCAGACTGTAGTGGATAGGGCGGACGGTAGACGAGGACTTCTCAACTGTGATGAGCCCCAGACAGCATGCTAGCAGTGTTTCTATCGCAGGAACATTCCCAATATTCAAGTCAACAGATCCTTCTTCTACCCCGAGAGCGTGGCATAACTCGTCGGCATGCAATGGCCGCTCCGCATGCGATACCCACATTAGAACTTCCATGCCGAGTTTTGATCTACTTCTTTGCTGCGCCTTTATCCGCGATATGGTTGCCGCGTAAGCGTCTCCCAGACCTTCCCCTTTGGTCATCTCATCAAGCTTCTTTCTTCTCTGATGGAGAGTAATCTCATCCAAGATCGCATCAATGTTTATAGAAACGAGAAGAAAGCTAGAAACCATTAGCGAACCATACCTTGTGCTTGTATTGGGAATGTATTTGATATTCTTGCTTACATTTCCGAGATCTTCTCCGGAATGATTCTCATGATATCTGCCCGCAGTGCGTCATCCATTGCATTAGGATCAGTATCAGCATCCAGCCTCATCTCCAGATAACTCAGAATGTCGCCATGGGTAGGACTGATAGGTATCCGGACTGCGCCGCTAAATGATTTCGCGATTTCGTGGTCGATATGGGGCCTCCCAGTAAGGAATATTCGCGCATTTGGGGACACTCGAACGGTTTCTCGTAGTGACTCAAGGAGCTCTCGCCGGTGCTTCGCAGTGGATTCGTCTAAAGCGTCGATGCAGATAAATAGCCGGGGAAGTGCTGCAATAACCTTCTTTAGGATTTCTATCATATCAGAAAGTAGGAGACCGCGGCCGCCAAACTCTTTTTTGGCCTTCTGAAAAGCTTCCCGTACATGTCCCGGGATACCTCCTCTGCTGACAAGTTGCTTGAGGATAGCGCCCAACATATTTGTGGTGGACTGTGCCTGCTGGGCAAGGAAGTCGCAGTAGAGTCCGACAACAGCAACGTCTTCTCTTCTAGCCTGATCACACAAACCATCAATAACCAGGCAGCTATTATTTTACCGGCTGTCAGCGACATCCGCATTATCTTTTTTCTCTAGAGGAGAGCCCTTCCTACCTGACGTAAGTTTTCCCCACTCCTGGATTCCCGCAACAGAACAACACTGGCTCAACACAACCATCTTCTGCATCACGCCATTTTCTGAACTCGCTGGTTTCTAGTACCCAGCCTCCAACACCATCGACTCGGTCGGTTCGCACGCTTTGGTGCCGCTGCTGCGGCTCGAGCGGCGATAGCCACTGCATAATTTGACGTCCCTCGGGGTCTATTTCTGTGATGAAGTTGACAATATTGTTGAACGAGTTAATATTGCCGGTGATGTGCTGGTGACCCGACGACATCTGTGCTATAGAATATTATCTGAATTCCTTTTTTGTGAGAGATGGAGAGGGGTTGTGGGGAATAGGGGTTTGCCTTCTCCAGGTGGTGCTCGGGGGATGTCTAGGATCTGAAGAAGGAGGGGGTGGAAATTTATAAGACTCCGGTGTCGCACAAACTTGGGCTAGCCCGGATATTATTCGGGGTAATTGGAAAATAGTGCTGTGCCAGTACTGTACGAGTACTGTACTCGCTGGGCGCCCCTGCAACTAGATCCTGCCCGTAGATCAGCCTTGGATCTAGAGCGAAAGAGAAGCTAACTATGAAATTTTGAGTGAAAGATACCGTCTACCGGTACCTGAACTGCACCCTACACACTCGCATTCCACATCACTTCAGAACATTGCATCTATTTTTCGCTATGTTTGCACTGTGACGTACTAACCGTATTCTCTGAACACAACCAGATATACACAGGCATTTTAACAAAGTTAGCTCCCTAAATATTTTTACATTCCTAAAGGGCGGCTAGCTTGAGCTTCTCCAGTTTGGTTTATATTATAGCAACTTAGATTACCTGTTAAAACCAGAGCTTGCCCTTACTTACCATACCATTAGTACAATTCAAATCATTGGCTTAACAGAGAGTCCAGGCGGTTTTCTAACTGCAGGCGCTTGGAAATCTGTATAATAGGTATGACAACACACCTGTCAGGCAACTTAAGGAAGGAAAGAAAAAAAATTCTTATCCCCCTTTCTTCAAAGTCACACTCACCTGGTTTCTATATAATAATGTATCAATATCACTACCGGTATTACTGAATACACTCTGGGGCCTTTAGGATGGTCTTTTTCCTGCAATGAAATATACCGACCCAGTGCCTTTCCAGTTATGATATATGATGCAAAGCATCTAAAACGTGTATCACACCACCCCCGGCCCCCAAAAAAGCGGGCCCCGACCCACTCACGAGGGAGGGAGGGAGGTTTAGAGCACTGCAACTTGGCCATTCCGAGTCGCATACCAGTATTAAAGCCCGATATCTCCCACTCACCACGCTTTTGAAATCACTCCGCGCACAACACCCCCTACCGATTTAGCCGCAGCTCTGCCTGTAATTCTCACATGACCCGCAGCTAAAGCAAAACAAAACAAATAAAAACCGGCAGAAAAGAGAATAAAGCCCTACACACTTTGCAAGAAACCTGGTGGTGACATATAATACATTTTCTCCCTGTTTGTTCCTACATACTTCTACCATATGGCTCAGTATGAGTCATCAGGGTTAGGTTTGTGGGAAGAGCAATATATAAAGAGATCTTAGACCAAGGAGGATGAGCTTTTCACACAACTACCTAAGTTCTTTTCCTATACTATACTTTCCATAAAAAGTCTTTACCTCTGCTACCTGCTTATATGCAAGCAACCTGAGTCTTATAATAATAAGATGCCACTTACCTCTCTCTATTATAAGTTAATAGAATAAGATACAAAGATTGCCTGATAATCTTTTACTACTTAACAATCTTAACTAAAGAACTGAGAAAAGGATAAGTTAGTCATTACCTGTTATATCTTAACCTACATAGATAAAATTGTTACAACTACTGACTACTGCCAGATTAAGAATAGTCTTATTCATTATACCTATATTTTGACTAAGCTTGATAAAAAGCATGAAAGTGACAATATATAAAAAAAGGAATTGTCAGCAAGGAAAAGGCACTTGTGGGAGAAAAATACAATACAATCCCCACCAGCTTCTAGTAAAGTTACAAGAGTTCAGGAAAGATCTGTGTCAAATCTTGAGACACCAGGTCAATAGAATGATAAGATGGACAACATGAGATTAGTGAAGTAGTAAGTAAAAAAATCCTATATTTACATATTTTCAAAATTATAGCTCACCTTTTATAAAAGGGAAATTGTATTTCTAAGAACACAAGTCTTAGTATTGCTGACCCTTGGTGCTCCTCATGCAAAAAGGTCAACTATGAAGTAATTCTAGGTTCTAGTTATAAGAGTAAGAGAGATTGAATTATAAGATATCACTTTAGGATCTCAAATAAGGATCTGAAAGACATGCAGGAGACCAGATATAAATGGAGATCAATAAGTAAGTAGACTGATTTCATATTCAAACTACAGTCATCCTATCCTCATAAAGCAAACTGGCTCACTCTCATAATTGACTCTGATGTATCTGAAAAAATTGAACTATTAAGAACTGATGCCAAGTGGTGGCATTACAGCTTCTTGAGTATCATAATGTGAATATTTTTCTGCTTTTTTGATCAAGGAAGAAGACCCAGGGATCCATATTGAGCTATCGGAAAATTTCCAAACTCAGAATCTCACAACTACATGCTTCCATTCTCAGGATTTCTTTGAGATTCCGACATGTACATCTTCTTTTAATATTATCCTGATTGACCCTTCTGCTTCTACTGTTTTCACCAAAGCTATAAAGCTGAATTTTTAAAAAAATCTTCACTGGCAAGCCACTCAAAAATTGCTCAGAAAAAGACATTGTATTTATTACTCTCGATCTTACCAAGTGGGTACATGTACTTTCGCTGTGTACCTAATAAGGACAGATTTCCACTTGAATTATATAAGTCTCTACATGCATGCAAGGTCCGATATCTTTTTTCTTTTATGATTCATATCGAATAGCAGTTCAAGCTTGAGAAAAGTTATAGTTTATTTCATTTCAAAGAAATTTCATGTACATACATTAGGGCCCAACTAAAAAGCCTTCAAGGTATTAAATTTCAGAGTATGGGGAAATATTGGAGTTGTGGTTGCAAGTTTTGTTGATTGATTTTGCAAATTGGACGATAGTGACCTATAACTAGGGGTTGACCCATAACTAGGTTCCGTACAATACGTTAGTGGTTTCAAAACCGGCGGGTCGATCGCTGGCTTAACTAACTAACGATCCAGCCAACGGGTCTGTACCCATCTATTTCGTTGTTATTCTACTCCACGTGGCTGGGTAACTAATTGTGGATGTTCCCGGTGAGATTTGGGATGCATAAGCCGTCACTCGGGCTATTTCGTTTCGGGGCGGTCGGTTTGGTTATAGCGTAGGACTACAAGTTAGTGAAGCATGCGTGGGGGGTGGCGGGAGTGGGGATGAGGAAATGGTGTAGGTGGGTAGGCTTCTGTGTCGAATAGGTTTAATTGGCGGGATTCTTCTTTGATACGGTACAGTGCAGAGTGGGGTCACGCTAGGTAGGCTGATCGGTGGAAATCAAGAAATACTTCGCTCAAGCGAGAGATCAAAAGAAAAAATACAGCTGCGTGTAACTCGTATCCCAACCTACTTCCTCCCCTTTAACATTCTGACAACCGCCCTCCACCCACCAAGAAAGCACCAGGTGCTGAAAAATACGACACCAAAATTAAACACAATGTACGCCCATAAGATGCCAAAGTCACGCCAGTGGTTATTGTAGTCGACATGGAAACTCGCCGCCTAAGTCATTAATGCGTGCATCCATCATTAGCCCCTTCCCCACCCCAAGAGCAAGAAGGGAAAACTTACGAATTCATCACCGTCCTTATACTGACAGAATTTACACACGCCATTTTCTTCCTCGACATAGCCGCCCAAGCGCTGCACGAAACCAGCCGTGTATTCGGCACAGTTAGCGACGTTGGGTGGTAGGTTGAATCTCGCGAATTCGTTCTTCGAACAGCGCACGGGGACGTCGTGCACTAGCACGCTCAAAAATCCAGAAACCAAATACTTGAAGGGCGAAACCCAATACACAAAGCGCCAGAACTTTGGAATCGCAGCGTAGGGCACGACGACGCCGCAAAACGCCACGACGAATAGGAAGAAGATGGGTACGAGCAGCGACGCTAGTAGCTCGTTCGGTGAGAACGCGGCAATGGCCTGGCCGAAGGAAACGTAGTAGAGCTCGAACAGTAACACGAGAAGATAGGTATACCCGACCGTGAACGAGTCCCTGGGAAAGCCGATGGGGAAGTACCACGCTACAAAGTACAACGTCCCCGCCACGATACTGTAGGGGATTTCTACTAGTATGGCGCCAATGACGAAGGCGCTCCAATGGTATATCTTGCTCGCATTCTCACGCGCCTGGAAGAGATTGCGGGAGTGAAGGAACTTGGGCTGAAGTTGTTGGATCAGAGGTGGGGAGATGGTCAGCGTCAAAAAAATGCTGAAGAAGCGGGACTGCATGTCGATGCTCGTGTTTTTCAATTTGTAGAAGGTGAAGCTGTTGAACAGGCCCGTGATGATGTGCAGGACGAATTTGCCGATTGTGTATTGGGGGGTGCGCCAGTAGCTTACGAATGTCCGCTGCACCACCGCGCGGACTTGGGTGTACCAGGCCATGGCGAATTCGCGGTTGTCGGCTATTTGGTTTTCTGAGGTCTGGGAAAGGCGGGCAGTTATTTGTTGGTTGATCTCTTGGACACGATCGGTGTGGTTTGCCGAGTTTAACCAGACTTCGGCCCAGTCTTTGTCTTTGCGGTTGGGGTCTCCGGCACCGATCGCCTCCAGCATGTACTCTGCTGGGTTCTTGTCCCTCGGACAGCGTGGGGCGCCATTTGCTTCAAAGTATTTTATCATTGTATGCGAGTCATTTCCGAGTGGCCCATGGTAGACCACCCGACCCCCGCTTTTTAGGAGGATGAGGTCGTCAAAGTGCTGGAAGAGGACAGCGCTGGGTTGATGGATGGTGCAGAGAATGGCTTGGCCAGAGTCGGCGAGTTTACGGAGGAAGCGGACGACATTGAAAGCTGCGTTAGAATCCAGTCCTGATGTGGGCTATTGGTAGTTGCGTGAGCAAAATTCGCCGGGTGATGAGTTGTGAAGCACTTACCTCGTCGAGAAACATTAACAACTCTGGCTTACTCGCCAACTCGACACCAATGGTCAAACGCTTCCTCTGTTCTTGATTCAGTCCGCTCCCTTGACTACCAACGGTAGCGCCGGCAATATCTTCCATCTCCAATAGCCTTATAATAGTCTCAACATACTCATATTTCTCCTCGAGCGGAACTTCCTCCGGCTGCCTTAACAAAGCCGAAAACCTAAGCGCCTCCCTGACAGTAGCTGTAGGCTCATGCACATCCTGCTGCTCCGCAAATCCAGTGGCACGCTGAAAAGACTTGGGAAGCGGCCTCCCGTCAACCAAGAAGTCGCCCGTAACCTTTCCGAAACTGATCCGCTGAGCAAGGGTATTCAAGAGTGTTGTCTTTCCAGCACCGGATTCGCCCATCAACGCCGTTAGCTTACCAGGTCTGACATACCCACTCACGTCATTCAACAACGTTTTATGCCCACCCTTGACCGGGATAGTATAAGTCACGCCCTGCCATGTAAAGACCGATTCATTCTTAGCAACACCTTCCGTACTTTGTTCGGGATTTTGCTCATCACTGGTGAAAACGGCCGGGTCCTTTTCACTAGCCTCAACATCCTTCTTCTCCATCGCCCTCCGAACCACCGCCGGTGCCTGCCCCCTTTTAAACACGGTCACAGAAGCACCGCCACTATTCGGCTTCTTAAGCTCAAGTCCTACCGCTGTCATGATAGCAAAGAACATCCAGAACGCAATGATAATCCCGACATTTCGCCAAAGGTGCGACCGCGAGTAAGTAAATTGTGTGTGAATGTAATCCTCTCCACGAACGACCGTGGCCCCAAGCTGACTTCCCTGCAGCGCACACGACTGATACCGCGGATCCACCCCTGGACCTGTGGGAACTAGCGATGGCGGGACGCACTGTATATTGAGATTATAAAACTCGTTCACCATGAGAGCTTCGAAACCATACTGGATCGGGTTTATCCAGCGGAGCCAAGAGAACCAGGGGTGCATTGACGAGGGAGGGATTAGATAGCCGGTGTAGACTACAAGCACCTGGATGGCGACACCTGTAATGCGGGTTGCTACATCGAGATTTGCGGAGAAGGCGCCGATCATGCGAAACAAGGAGTACATGTTGGTCGTTATGATGAATATAATTAGGAGACTTATGAAGAATTGGGACGCCGTGCGTTGGAGACCTAGCTACGTTAACAATGTGGGTATATTTATGTGAGGGCTAGAAGATACATACCAGACATGAAATACACAACTATGTTCCAGATAAAAACCTGAATAAAGCACAATGGCAGGTCTACGACGAGTAACGCGATGGCGTAGGCCGAGGGACGATAAAACGAGCTACGCTTAACTATCAGCATCACCTACTCTCACCCCACCGCACGAAATCGCCGGGAGACACTGACAAACTCTTATGCTTCAACAGAATAGGCACAGAACTAAAAGCCGCCGTAAGTTCTGCAAGTGCAAGCAAAGCATTAAATAGCAAAGTAAAAAACAAGATACCGCCACGGGGAAACACCCCGTTCGAATTCTGCGGTAGGTTATAGAACAAGCTGCCGACGATCAAACTCTGGAACAAAATACCCCCCCATTTGCCGCCCAGACTCACGGGGTCGCCAAACATGACTAAGAACTGGCGCTTCGTGCATGCATATACTTGCTTGTGGAAGGGGATAGCATAGTTCTTCGTTCTGGCCCTTTCGGTGGCCTGGTGTCGGCGCTCTTCCTGCTGTGCCGCCACGGTGCTTTCGAACTCCGCAATGTCCCTCTGTGTGGCGGCGGCGATTTCGGATTGTTGGTAGGCTCGCTCCAATTCTTCCGCGTTGCGGGGAACTCGGTCTTCCCAGCCTCGCCTTACCTGTCGCTCGTGTCTGTCTGTAACGCTAGTCAAGAAGTCCGCCGTGGTCCAGCGGGACGGACACACAAAGCCCAGCCCTTCAAAGTACGCCTTTGCATTCTCTGTAGAGCCGAAGTATGCACACCGCCCTTCGTCAATCAACAGAACTTTGTCAAAAAGCTCGTAAAGGCTCTCGCCGGCCTGGTACAGCGCTACGAGTGTGGAAATGTTCGCCATGTTGCTGAGCGTGCGGAGAGACCCGACATACTCGATTGCGGTGCTCGCGTCCAGGCCCTTTGTAGAATTATCCCAGCATTGGACGGAGGCTTTTGTGATCATTGCTTCGGCGATTGAGACACGTTTCTTCTCACCCCCGGAAACACCACGGACGATGTCACCACCGACCTTGGTATCTAATGTATGTTCAATCCAGAATAGCTTGCTGACCACTCGGAGGAATTCTTTCACGTAGTCCTTTCGAGACTCTCCTTCGCGTCGGGAGTCCTTACCCGGGGTGCGGGTTTCGAGGGCAAATTTCAGGGTGTCTTTGACTGTTAGGGTTTCGTAGTGAAGATCTGGGCAACATGAGTTAGCGGCATGTAGAATGTGTCCAAGGTGGGGGGGGACTCACCATCTTCGGGGTTGTACAAAACCTCTCCACGATACTTCTTCCTCATAGTCTTGTAGTCCGTCCCACCGTATGTGACGTCTCCATTAACCTCTACATACCCGCTCCTCTGGTTCCCAATAACTTTCAAAAACGTCGAGCAACCTGCCGCACCAATTAGCCGCCGACCCGGCAAGAAGCCGCACCATGAAGCACAACTCACCACTTCCAGGCCTACCCAAAACCAAACACATCTCACCAGGTCTAACGCACCCCGAGAACCCATGAATCAGTGTCCTAACTGCATCCCCATTACTCCTCACTTTTTCCCCACCAGGAAAAAGCCCTCTGATCGCCCTCCACGGCCCGAGAAAGAAATCCCCATTCGTAGGCTGGAGAGCAGCCCCAAGACCCTGTCCCTTGACAACAACATCCTTAAACACAACCCCCAAATGCTGCGTCTTCTCTTGGCCCTCCTGCTGCCTAGAATTGCCGAAGATGGAGGATAGCAAGGCTTCGATCTCAGCGTTAGCCTCAGGACCGTGATCTTCGAGCACGGAGGAGAAATTGGTTTTGCGCCGGGAGAGGATGCGGATTATTTCATCCTCGTTGAGTTGTGAGGCTCTGCGTGTTAAGTTGGTGTCTTGCCGGTTAGGGGGTGCTGGTCGGATGGTTTCTATGGCCGCTAGGGGATTGGGACCGATGCTTGAAGCCGTGGGGGTTCGTCCGAGTTTTTGGTCCGAGGAGGGGGAGGGTGAAGAATCGTTGTTCGTTGGGTGGGGAGGGATTTGGGGGATGTTGCTGTCAGCGGTAGGTTTCTCGGAGGGGAGGGGTTGTGATGGTGATGTTTCTTCTTGAGCTGTTCGCGATGAGGAGGAGGGTCCGACAACCGGTCTGTCCGCCATAGCTAATTAGTCAATTGACAGGATCTACTGTATCTCTTTCTTTCTTTCCACACCTAGTTCTCTCTCCAACAACTTAAACCAAAGGGGAAGAGTAAGAAGGAGGAGAGAGGGAATCCAACACTGCTACATTATATCCAACCCACTGCCGACAATATGCACTTCTATCCCTCCCCCCCCCCTTTCCCCTCCACCCACATCCGATTGACGGAGCACGATTTCTCCGAATCCCGAAACCCCTCACCTCCTCCACTATTCGCTGATCGCAACACTATGCCACCGTGCCCCACTCAAAAGCGACCCTTTGACTCAGGTTCATTCACTGCACCTTTCATCCGAATTGAGCGCAAAGTTAAGTGTAAGCATCACGATAGGATGACACGCGCGCACGCGCGCACGCCCCGTTGTACCAGTACTCGAATATTATCAGACAAAGCAGTAGGATTAATAAGTCTTTCCGGGAAAAGGTCCGTCGCACTGGAACAAGTTAGTAGGTAGCCAAGTTAACCCCACGTTGTGTGGGTGCACAACGTCATGGTTTTGTGCCCGTTGCTTGGTGCCGTTAAGTGGTAAAAAAAGAAAAGAAAAAGCTACTCTACCGGTATCACCCAATCCGGGGCCCTCCTTGTAGTATACGAAAACTTGTAATACAATCAACCTTTCCCCATGCCAACAAAATGCAGACCAATCACAGCAGTTCGAGGGAATGATGCTTCACCTTCCAATTGAGAAAACACGACCATAAAAGTTCTTGGGAATTCCAAATATTTCCCGAAAAGCGAATTGGATTCATTTGTATATTTTTTTGAGAGAGAGAGTCCTAGAGATATATCAGGTGGATGGAAATATGGGGGGTGAAAGAGAAATCACTTCCTGAGTCTCGAACAAGGGTATCAGTAAGCATGATCTCAACGCGCCTTAGCAGGATCCCTCCCAAAAAAAAAGAGATTTTACCAACAAATCCCAAAGCAACACAGGCTCTCTGCTCGAGTAACTCATACTGTACGAGTATGTCAACCGCTTTTTTGGCTGCAAAGAAAACTCTAAAAGCACCACTGCCGGCCATACCGTAGATTTATTGCTGCATCGGGGTGAAACCCTGATGGCATTCTGCAATGATAGCTGTGATAGCGAATAACTGGGTATCATACAAGTGCCAGGGGAGATATCATATTCTCGCACAAGATAGGGATCGTTTGCGGGTTAATCTTAATTGTTCACCGGGTTTCGACAGGTAATAAATGTGGCCCATTAGACGAGCGAGATCTGCAAGAAAGCTGCCCCCCAAGAGTTAGATTCCGAAGATAATACGGTACCACCGACTACAGTACCGGTAGGTACTGTTTGTGAAGACGGGACGGAAGGTACTTATAATATTTGTAATATCATACCAGTAAGGCTTCCCCTCCCCTACTATTAAGAAATAGAAAGGATAAGGCCATACCCATTGTACTAAATAGTATTTCACTTGCAGCTTCAAGAGGTCGTGGTTGTGGTTAGGCAACCAGCACCACGCGAACCGTGTCTTCTTCCCCCTCTTTTCCTTCTATCGTAAAGCTTCGTCCTGGGATATGGTGCTTCTTACACTGCGCAAGCAGGGTGGTCTGTCACATATGCAGTCCTCATGGTTCATATTATTTTACTTGTCGCATGTGGTTTTGATTACAATACTGTAGCACTTCCTAGCAGCTTACCGGTACTTTGTTTTTTTCGTTTTTGTTTTCGGACCCTCTCATATGGAGAACTCTATCATACGATATCATACCCGCACTCTTAGTTTCCTCAAAGAAACAGAGGGGGGAGAGAGTGAAGGTCTGGGGTTAGGTCTATTTAGGTAGAACCGCGAGTACCCAGGGAGATGTTTTCGTAAAGGACAAGGATAGTCGACTGGCAAAATAATCCTCGCCTTGCTTGCACCTGTACTCGAGTACCGCATGGTAATTGAGGATACCCGTAAACTTGGGAACAATTAGAACTCATGCTAGGGTGTTAGAGTTGCATCTCTTGGTAAGGTCGGGTTAGGAGAAGATTTTTCGCCGTGTTTTCTCCCCTTAATCCAAAGGAGGGAATCCTTGACGCCCTAGCGTAATGTCCAACTACCGGTACGATATTTCGGTTTTTTTCACTGTAACATTGGTCGGGGGAAATACCGACCGACCAACTCCTAAGCATACTACCAATCACTGCAAACGGTCAATCAAGCAAATACAATAGGGTACCTGTATGCGATGCCCATTCGTATTCCAACTGCATTATTCATTTCGAAAGTGGAAAAATAACCCCTGCTCAACCCCGCCATTATCCTACCCGCGCAAAGCGAATGAGTGAACGAACAAAAACAACTAATTAAGCAATCCCGTTCCCGACTGGCCGAAAGCAACCACATTCCCCCAGTCGGAAGATCATGCTTCGTGCATGCCGAGAGGGGGGGGGAAGTTGTCTGCTTCCATCGGGATGTGGAGATTTGTGGCCGAGGTGAGGTGATACGAGGGTTGGGTTAGGATTACGAGTCATGGTAACTCAAGCTCCTGCAGCGTGGTCGTCGGGGATCGTAACCTCCCCAATCAATGGCTTTAGTAATTCCGGCACGATCTGAGAATAGTGTTGAGTAAATAGTTAACATATTTGCCACATAAACTCGCTCATCCCGCTTGCTCTTTTTTCTTCGACTGCTGGGGGAATTCACCTTCGAAGCATCGCCCTCGAATACCCAATCAAATGATTTTTTGCCACCTCGCCAGCCTCCCGCATTGACGTCCAAGTCTACTATTGCCACCTTCCCACCGCTCTGGCGGATCTGGTGGGCATAGCTAGCCGCCGTTAGCCCCTCGATTGGTGTGAAAATGTGAATGGGATAAACTACCCAGCGGCGGGAATAACATTCCCACTCGTCCCAATAACAATGCACAAATCAACCCCACTCTCGATCCACCGATCGATGCTAACAAGCATCTCTTCATCAAGCGCTTCCCCAAACCAGACGACGCCAGGGCGGAGGAGGTTGTTGCCTGTATGATAGGTAATCCATTTTAGGCGTCATCCGCAATGTAAGAATGCAAGGGGAGGGAGGAGGGGAAGCGAACATTTAGGACACTTGGGGATTCTCTCCCTAGGTATTGGCTCTAGAGGCGCGCTCTCATCGTATACTAACTGTCCATCCTCCCCCTCCGGGGCACCTGGCTCCGGACCAGGGGCACGTCGCGCAAGGCTCTGCTCTGCCAGTGGCACCGCAAGCTCCGGAATGATCGGATCGCGGAAATCCTGCACTTTGTAATCGCAGTTTTGACCGAAGCACTTAACGTCGAATAGATGCCCATGTAAGTAATCGATAGTTTCCGGCGGATGGCTCGCCCGCGCAGATAAACCTACGATCTCTCCCCATTAATTTCCACCCGCGATATGATAAATGTAACCCACCGTCAACATTCTGCGTCAGAGTTCGAAACCCCCCATCACCGCCCTTTCTCCTCGCCAGCTCCGCGAGCGCGAAATGAGCGACGTTAGGCTTAGCCGTGAGAGCCATGTGGCGTCTCATGCTGTAAAACTGCCAGACGAGCCCCGGGTCCGCTTCGAATGCCTCGGGCGTCGCGAGCATGGTCGCTTCGTAGTTCCGCCACATGCCTCCTGCTCCGCGAAAGGTTGGCAGCCCACTGGCGGCCGAGAGGCCGGCGCCACAGAGGGCCATTATGCGCCGGCTAGAGAGAAGGTGAGCGTGGAAGGTCGTGAGGTCTGTTCGAGGAGGCATCTTTCGTTTTCTGGCTTCGTTTGGGCGGGAGGGAGTGGAAGTGGAGGTGGGATATTTATGTGGGGCAGATGGGAGAGGGGGTCAAGTCCTTGCAGTAGATTCTTGCGGCGGGGTTGGGCTTGGCTACGGTAGGATGTTGGCGCCCCGCCGGTAGAAGGAAGTTACCATTTGTGCCGTGGGAGAGTCTTGTACTCGTATGATACTGTACCGCAAGCGCGGTGCTCGAGTGCAAGAGAAATCGGCTGGACCGTTCAAATTCTCCCTCTGGGGTAGGCACAGAAATCGCTGCAAACTCAACCCACAACTAAGCCAAAAAAGAAGATATATATCATACATATTTACCGGTAGTGCCTTTTTCACGGGAGGCAACTGCAACGTCCCAGCACATTTCTCCTATTTCGAGTAGCTCCTCGAGTACGAGTACAGTACAGCACAGTGCCATGACAAAAGTCACCTATGGCGTCTGCTTTTGAACTGAAATTTACTTTTTTTCAGAGAGCCGGAACTCGACCACCTGCCCTGCAGGTAAATCAATTCTTGGTAAAATGCTGGTGCTAGGCATACCAATTGTGATATTTCAATATTGGAATGGATAGCACACTATTGAATGAACTATGGCGATATGAATTTAGGACGAGCTGTTCCAATTGGTGAGTGGTCCCCTCAAAACGAAGTAATTTCTTATCGAAAGGCAAATTCTAGATTTGTTAGAACTTTAGCTATCTATTAGCATATCTTTGTTTTTTGATTGATTAAGAAGTAAGGAGCCCAAATTGGAATTTCAGAGACTCCGAATTTCGGTCTTTTCAGCGGTACTTGAACCCACCAATGATGGCTCTTGAGCAGGAACTATAGTCGTACCGGGGCCAAGAGATATTACGCTGGGAGGGAGCTTATAGATCGATGGTACTTACTCTTTATAGTGTAGGTAGGTTAAAAGTGTCATTGGCCTACCATCACTTTAGAGCGTGGTTTTAGAGTCCTAGCACCAATATATGATATAATGATAGCGGAGAGCTATATATTTTTTTATTTTTTTGTTAAATCCGCGGTTTATTTGTAGCTATCTACGGGAAAATCCATGGTATCGACCCCTGAGGTATGACCTAAAAACCCCTTAACAAAAGAAACTTAACACACCCAAATAACAATTTAAGATGAAAAACACATCACAGCACTCCTGAGCACTAATTGAAAAACAATTTAATCAAACTTATGAAGCCAAATCGGCATTTCTCGTGAAAGGAAAAACCCCTCCCCTCACCGGGAAGTTAATCCTGTTGTCTATCACATAGGAGACCAGGCCCTTAACTCGGGCCAGCCCCTTCTTTCCCCTCTTCCATACCTCCGACTCTGGAGTTACGTCGAAATAATCGGTCGGGTATCCCCACCCGGCGCTGATAGCGGAGAGCTACAACCTTATCTACTAGTACTGTAGCTCGGGTAGGAAGGTCTTGTACAATAGCCCTTCTGCATCATAGGTATCCATTTTCACACCCCTCAGAGAACATCAATGCCTATTGAAAATCTACCAAAAGCATATGTCGCGGTTTCAAACCCGTAGACCGGTGGGCCATGTATAAAACTTTACATTTTTCTTCTTCGGGTTTCATAGTTTATTCGTAGCTAGCTATATACAGGAAAATCCATGGTATTCACTTCAAACTATGGGCAAAAAAACTTTAAACAAATGGAACTTACCCCTTATAAATGCCTGCTAATCCTATATCGAATGAGTGGATCTCCCCACCGAATGGGTGTGTCATTGGCTCTTCTTTTAGATCATAGGCTAGAGCGGCCCGGCCCTTTCGAGCCCCTTCTAGGATATAATGGCCTAACTAAGTGATCTCCCCACCGAATGGGTGTGTCATTGGCTCTTCTTTTAGATCATAGGCTAGAGCGGCCCCGGCCCTTTCGAGCCCCTTCTGGGATATAATGGCCCAACTAAATGGCAAACAGGAAAGATCTACTTGGCTGACATAGAGTACATAGCACAGGAAGAAAGGCACTGTGGTGGTGGTAGTGGGCGGTAATGGGCGGTGGTGGTAGTGGGCGGTAGTGGGCGGTGGTCGGCGGTGGTAGTGGGCGGTGGTGGTGGTAGTCGGTGGTGGTAGTCGGTGGTAGTGAGTAGTAGGTAGTAGTCGGTGGTAGTATATGGTGGTCGGTGGGGGTAGGTGGGTGGTGGTCAGTGGTGGTCGGTGGTGGTAGTGGGTGATAGTGGGTGGTAGCAAGTAGTAGGTGGTAGTCGGTGGTAGTATATGGTGGTCGGTGGGGATAGTGGGTGGTGGTCGGTGGTGGTCGGTGGTAGTGGGTGGTAGTGGGTGGTAGTCGGTGGTAGCAAGTAGTAGGTGGTAGTCGGTGGTAGTGAGTAGTAGGTAGTAGCCGGTGGTAGTAGATGGTAGTCGGTGGTGGTAGTGGGCGGTGGTCGGTGGTGGTGGTGTAGAGGAGAAGCTCTGGCAGTTGTAAATTAAATAGAGGTAGAGAGCGCACTCAGCACACAAAACAAGAAAACCCCACAAAACAACAGTCACAAACCCTCTGCTGGTCGTACCCCAAACTGACCATCCTACCCTAATACCTATCAGATAGGGTTACGCCTTAGTGTGGGAGAATGCGTTGGTAAAGCTATCGATATCCGGGGGCTAGCTATCCGCTATGAAGTTGCGAGTGACACCAAGCGAACGTCGTGTACATTTGGGAACCTGCACATATATAATTTCATCGATAGAAACCTAGGGACGGGTTTAGAAGGGAGGGGAGTTTGGAAGAAAGGATGGGTGGCTTGGTGGGAGTTGATGAAAGTTGAAGGATGCATCAAGTGTCTTTTTCTTTCTTCTTTCTTAAAAAAGGATATAAGCCAAGCGAAATAAGATCGTTCCTCCTAAATTTCTCCCGAGCCCTCCAAAAACTCGTAATGGTATTTTCCCGTTGCCTGTTGTGATGTTAACAAGGACATCTCTCATGCCTAAGAGAAGCTGTATTATTGGTACGCACCGCCCACGGTTTGCCAACCCAAGGGGTGTATCTCCTTTGGGGCCACCATTGGCGTCAATCCTCTCATCATCCAAAAGCAGCTTCACCACCTCTTCCGCCTTAGAATTGACAGCGGAATATAGTGGCCAGCGTTTATTGACATCAATATCATTGAGTTCCAAAAGGACTGGTACAGTTTCCGCGCGCCCATTCAAAGCCGCTACCTCTAATGGTGCGAGATCGGTGGCAATGCTGTTACAATCTGTTCGCTTCTCGGCCAAAAGAAGCCGAACCATGTTTGAGAGGCCAGCTCCACATGCCCAGTATAATGTTGTCCGGTTATGAATGTCCGGGACATTGAGCTCCAGATGTGGATTGGCCAGTAAAACCTCGACAACCTCAGTTTGACTAATTGAGATTCCATGAAATAATGCTGTTCGGGAGACATGGTCTGTCGAATTGATGTTAATATTAATCTGCATAGCCCAAGAGAAGCTCCACTACCTCTTTATGTCCGTTCCGAGCGGCTATGCTGAGCGGCCATTTTCCAGTCTTGTCTAGCACGTTCACGTCGTCGACGTCGTGCCTTGCGAGTACCGGTATTTGAACTACGTTCGCGCGACCCGCTGCGGTCGTGCGCGACGATATCGTCCAAGAGTCGGAATATTTTATGCCAGGGTCAACATCACAGTCCAGCAATGTCCTTAGCCACTCTCGGCTGTCGTCTACTGCCACGCAATGGATGATATCGATGCAGAGCGCTTCCCCCATTTGTTCTTTAACCCCACGTGCTAGGAGTCTCTGAAGCCCCACATGGTTGTGGGAGCGGACTGCATGAAGCAATACATTCCGGACCAAATGCGCAAGCAGGACCAGGGCGTGGCCCCACAGACCTTGATTAAGGAGGGCTACAAACCGGCGGTTTGTTTTACGGGGTACTGCAAGAACTGGAATAATTGAGATTCTCGCTAGGACGTTGGAGTTGCCTCTCCTAGTAAGGTCTATTGTCTCACCTGAAGACCTTTCACTATTCCCCCCCATACTCCAAAGGGGGAGATTCTAGACGTCCAAGTGGCGTTCTCAATTATCCCAGTTCTTACAGTACAGTACTGTACCGTACAATCATCCCCGCTTCCCAATTCTGATAGGCTTCTAGAATGCTAATAAATGCCGGGAATAAATTTTGGGCTCGTGCGTAATGTCGCATTACTATCTACTCGAGTAGGCCTCCAGGTATGATAGTCTAAAAATTCGCTATGACTATACCCGTATAGTTCATAGGTCCTCACCTTTGGCTGTCCATTAGACAATACCTACAGTGACGCGACGCGGGCTTTTATGAGAAAAAGCCCGAAAACTAAACAGGGGTTGCCTCCATCGGGGTGGCAACGGAAGGGATATTTGCACAGCACTGCAGCTGCCTCCGCAAAGTTCCAATTCCCTTCTGTATACTAGTACTACTATCCCTAGGGACGCTTCGTTAGCCCTCCACCCCCATTAATAAATTAAACTGTGGTAAAAGCTTACAATATCTCTAGGAGTATATCCAGAAATAGTTATCTAAAGGGCTTTTTCTGTTCTATTATCAGTAACAGGCAGGTTATTGGATAGAATCATTCCTTCTACAGAGGAAGTTAAGATTCTATTCATTGTATAAACCAACAAATAGCCTCCACTAGAGGAAGGAATCCTTTTTGTTTACCGCTTGCAACAAAATATTGCTTCGGCACCTGGAAGTAATAGTTGTATTAATAATTCTGCTTTGTCGCCTATCGCTACAACAGGCTCTAACTTCCCTGCATACGGTCAACAGAGCGGTGGCGCCCCTGTGCATGAACAGAAACCAGAAGCCAGAAATTCGAAGTCTGGGCAATCACCCCGGAGGGAACGCCACAGAAAAGCAATATCCAATTACACAAACTTGCTATGATACCTCGGGGTAGTTTCCTTCTCTCTCAGTTATTGACCAAGAGTTCAAGCTTCCAGCTTCTAACTTTACCTTCTGGGCGGGGCGCTGTCACTCTAACACTAGTCGTACTGGAGTTGAAGTGAAGTCCCAAGAAGTTATATTTCAATTAGTCGAACAGCGGAAGGAAAGAAATACAGCGAATTCCCGAAAAATACGCTTCAAGAAGGCTGCGAGTTTTCCCTGATTCACCAAGCCCTTTAGGAGTATAGTTGATAACCCTTCTTTGATAGGCGTGTATTCAGGGTCTCCCTAGGAGTGCCTAGGGCGGCACTACCTGCTGCCCAAGACCGCCTAGGCTACTCATTGCGTGATCCACTACTAGGATGTGGTCCCTGCTATTCAGCACTATCACCAGAGAAGATACCTTGTGCAGCCTAAATTATATACCCCAGCGCGCATTTTCCTAAAAGGTAAGAAACCAGCTGCCAATCCCTGGTACCTATCACAAGATCCCAGCCTAAAAGTATAATAGTGTACTTGTCCCAGGCCATAAGTACCCGAAAACAGGGACTAAAGATATATATGGCAAAGTATCTGTGCGTGTCTGAGCGCCCATACAAATGAGCCCCCCCATTTTCGGGTACTTATGGCCTGTAGCAAGTAACAAAGTGAAGAGTTTATCCGTTCCCTAAGAATAGGGATAGGATATTATCCGATACCGAAGAGGGATTGCCCACAGGAGTGAAGCTTTCCGCCCCGGAATTTATCATACTTGTCTAGCTCTTGGCCATATCCCCTAAGCAATTGCCCACACAACGTTCGATGCCACACCGCCACTTCCAATTTCCTCACACTCCGAGACTATTGGCCTCAATATTCTTTTCAGTCAAGGGAGGAAATAGGTTGTCTGAGGGATATTGTCAAGAATATGGCATTCACAAGAAATAAAAATCATTGTTCATCACAGGATTTATGTGATGCTAAGATACAAGTGGATACTATAGGCATAATACTACAGAAATTAGTTATTCCTGCACGAAGGGGGAGGCCTCCACGACCAGCACAAACAGCAAACAAATCTTGGGGAAACCGGTTTATGGGTATCTGTCACTAGCCACTACGAAATACGGGAATCCCCAGCCACTCAAAGGCATAGTTAAAACCACCTGCACAGAAAAAAACCAGTACCGGAATAAGGCGATTCTTTTCTAAAAATTCCTTCTTTGGCTGTGCCCCAGGAAAGGTTTTGAGGGGCAGGGTAATCTCACGAGTGATATCTGGTGACGGCAGGTTTACCCCCTCGATCGTTTCTAGGTGGATACTTGCTAACATCAAGTCCCTCTTTTTCAGAATTGGGCAATACCTTGTGAAGCAAGTCTAAAAGGATATAAATGGAAAAGATCTCCGTGATTCCCATGGCCTAGTCCTATGGCCCTAAGTCAAACAGTGAAATTCTCAGAGAATTTCAGACTGCCAGTAAAGCAAGCCACAGACAAATCGCTCACAGTAACTCTTCACATCTGACCTTTTTTACGAAAATAAGACTAGTTTGTAAGGTGGCTAATGGCAGAAGGTGGACTCATGCGACTTTAACCCTAATGGGCATGACTAAAGGGGAGTCTAAGCTGAAGGTTCAATTGTTTCTCATTTCCTTCTAATTACGGAGCGAAGAGGGGGGTTATAAAGACAAAGGATAAACTAACACAAGGAACGCTCTAGACGACCTCTTCTTCCTGACTCTTGACCGCGCAATCGCTCGCAAACACTCCATGAACTACTCTCTTGTGCGGAGCAAACAACCCGGGCACACCCTAGCGATAACGACGGTTGGTCCTCTCAATCCCGGTACCAGCAAGCGCAAGCTAGTAAAAAAAAACACAAGGAAGGTTAAGGGTCGACAACAAACACAAACAGCAAACCAGCCTGCAAAATGAATTGAATTGAGCATTTACATCCACCTTCAGGTCCTCCTACCTCCATTTCAACGAGTGAGTGGCGGTGGTCCCAAACGCAAGGGGTCTGATGGCAATGACAGCAGCCACAAATTAGACATTTCCGCACTTGAGAGTCTATGCATTTGGAACTTGCGGCCCCTTTTCCATAATATTATCGAATGCAGCGGGGAATTCCGTTTCTTTGCTTCCTCATGCCTCCCTTTCTTTTTTTCCCCGGCTGTCAGCTAAGTCACCCGCAGATCGCGGACGTCGGGCATCCGGTGCACAATGCAGTCGGGAATCGGATTCTGCAACTCTACAATAGGAATAATTTCCCCTATGCCTTTATTGACTAAGGCTAAGGGCATCCATTTCCCAGCCCACTCGATGGATAGTTCAACAATAACTCGATGCTTTGGAGGAATTGGACCCTTGGGCTCAATCTCGTCGCACAGGGGCACCCAGCCCCCCATATCTCAACTACTCAGCTAGTGAGGTATTTCATGTAATAACCCTGCTGGAGGAGCGCTTATCCTGCCAGTCAACGGATTTATATTTCTTCTTCTGAGGTCAAGATAACGATATTACTGCGCTGTTTCAAAAATCTTGGCACGGGTTAGCCTTGGGAACGCCAAGGTTTCCAAGATACTACCGGTATTGCGATGCGAAGGTGGGGTACAGCACATCAAACGTCGAATGGGTTACCGGCATAGTAGCAGGCACTGGAGCACATCCTCTACCGAAGGTAAACTACCGGCATTGATCACTGACAGCTCGCGGCAAGATCCTTCGTATGTGAAGGGGTGACGGCAGCGGGGAACATCGGTATTGAGTTTGGAAAAGGTGTGATTGGTTGTGAGGAGGTTACGTGTTACAGATGTAGAGGCACATCCGCAAATATGCACCGGGAGAGTGTTATGACAGTATTCGCAACTTGCGACCTCATTCAGGGTATTACATCCGACTCTCAAGACGAACGCCGGGCTGAACATCCACCAGGGGACCCACTACTGGTACTAGAAACTTAGCATATCTTATAAGAACAAAAGTCCAACATCAAAAATCCAGCCATGGCAGCCAACGTGGCAACCAAATGCCAAGCTAGAAGTGATAAATGTGTTCATCCTGCGAACTGTATTATCGCTTTCGGGGTCAGGAGTGATTATTTGGCTTGGGTGATTATTATCGCTTCCTGCCAAGAAACCCATGCCATAAACTACCCATAAATCTATTATTATCAGGGTTGGCAATTGATGCTTTCTGCTGCATATCTCATGCTTCCTAATCACTGCAGAACCTGGAACACGACCACCACCACTTACAAAGACAGATTTTGTACAACCAGTGCTCACCCAACTTTGACCTTGTTAAAAAGAAGGCAGAGGCCGGAATCGCTAGACTCAGTTTTGTGCAGGGCGAACTACCTTAAAGGGCTTGGGCTAAACTTTGATCACCGGTAGAGTTCGTTACGGGGCCTCCAGGGCCCCGAAAACGACTGGCCCCCGGCCCGATTCCCCACCCCGCCTCGTAACGAACACTATACTTTCCTCTCTCCGACCTAACTAGATAAGTTAGTCAACATCCTAATGGAAATCTTTGGCTTTGGAAATTAGCTACTGTGGTGATATCACAAAAAGGCCAAACTACTAATCAGTGTTCCCAACCGTCCAGTCTGTCGGTCTTCGTATGAGAATGGGGTGGAGTACAGCGTATAGTCTCTCTTTTTGGCGGTGCTAAGACGGACTACGCCCGGGAAGGTCAGGACCGAACTGACTATAGGAGACTATAGTTCGAGAGCTCGGATCTCCGGCACTAGCCAAGTTGATATCATATACTTACAAACACATTCTTTTCACATCATGAGACATCGCTCATTCCGTCCCCGTCAGTCCCCCACAGTCCCCACCGTCCTCGGACAAGTGGGGAGAACCAACCAATTACCATCACCCTTCAGCTCCCACCTTCCGTGTTTGTTCCTATCATATACGAACTAGACTATCACTTGCACTCAGTGTTCCAAACCGTCCGGGGGCCCCACGGGGGACGGTGGGGATAATGCCAAGAGGATGAGACGGGACTGGGCCGCTAGCCGTGGTCCGGTGTAGGGCAAATTACTTGGGGGACTGCCGGGCTAGGCTGGGGCCGCCGGGCCCTACACGCTAGGCCTTTCTTATTATAGTGAGACACATGTGATAGCGGGTGTTTAGGCGGACGGCAGGGGAGATGGGAGGACGGGCAGAGTGGGACGGGGACTATAGGGGGTATTAGAAGACGGCAGGATGCAGGCAAGGACTGCGGGGGGGGATACAGAGTGCAGGTATTTGGAAAGACGGCCGGGCACGTGTAGACAAAAATGAGGGAGACGGCCGGGGATGGGTAATGACGGCCGGGGATAGCAGACAAAGTATGAGTGATAAATGGTGATGCCCTGTAACCGAGATAATAAATATTCCCGCAAGAAGAGAAGAAGGTTAAATAGATTATCAAGTGCCGTGAGTATTGGGATAAGACTAAATACATCATTCCACTTCAGGCCTTATTTTTCCCCGATCACTTCTCTAAGCTCTTTGCCTTAACTCCAGCGGTTGTCTCCACAAAGCCAGACAATAGACGCAACCGAAGTTGACTTGTAATCCAGTACGTGGGATTTTCTAGGGGAGTTGTTAGGAAACTCAATTCCCTCTCTTGGATCCGGGCATCTGTAGCCAATATTAGAACCATGAGCGAGATGAAATTATAAACTTGAAGTTTCTGAGTATACAAGTAGAAGAGATCCAAACAGCAAAACTCCACAGGGCCCTACCAGGCCTAGTAGGGCGTCCTGTCCCAACTCCATCTCCCCTAGTCCGCCCATGGACTCGAAAAAAGACGGACTACCACAGGCGGTCCGTCCGGCCCTACCTCCAGGACTGACGGACTGGACGGTTCGGAACACTGCTTCCACTACAGGAAGCGAAAATGTGGTTCATCACATAAACACATTTATCGCTTCTGGCTTGGCATTTGGTTGCCATGTTGGTTGCCATACCTGCATTTTCGATGTTGGACTTTTGTTCTTATATACCGCCGTACCCAGGACCTATTCTCGCCGGGAGTGCCATGATCCTGATCCGAAAAGAGACAGGGTTTTACGGAGGTACTGGGCCTAAGTTTTGTAGCTTCCACAAGCGAGGTTTGCTACCCTCACCCGCTATAGAACCTACAAAACCTAGGCCCTGTGCCTCCGTATAGCCAAGAATTTCATGCCAAGGCCTCCCCTCCCGCTGTTGAGTTTTTTTTGATGGCATATAGGGAGTTGCAGTCACAACCACTCACTCGCCTATGCCTCGGATGGGACCTGCTCCCATCGTTCCTACGGTGACTATATAACTTCTACCTCCCACCCCTACACTACCAACAGAAAACATCCCACTGCCACCATCACTACCTCCCACTACTACTGCCACTACAACGCGGTTACCATCAACACAACACCTCCTTCACCCCCCACAAGGATTAAATATCCAATCACAGCCGCAAAAATGGGAAGAAATCCTGCAGAAACAGTCCATACATTCAAAACTCCTAAGCATCTCCTTGAAATCGGCATGACCCCCAAGGAATACTTTGAACTAAAAGTCTACATCAAGTCCATGATTGCCCTCCCCGGCTTCCCCGGATTTGGGGGTCACCGTTTCAACTGCAAGGAAAACGCGAAGGCTTATCGTCAGTGGCTTAACGGTGCCCTTCTCCAGCTCGGTCCAAAGTTTTTCCCTGAGGGTGGGAAGGGGTTGGTTTGGCCGGGTGATTATGACCGGTATGTTCCTTCTTGACTTATTTCCTAGTATTCAAAGGGGTTTGGTGGGTGGGCGGGCTAACTTTTGCGAGGATAGCATTTATAAGGCTGTTAGTCAGGCTGTCAGAACCTTAAGTTATAGGATTAGGAGGGAGCATGGGAAGAAGACGGAAGGAGTACCGGCCGTTGAAGGAGAGACAGGGAATGATAAAATGGAAGTGGAGATGGCCGGAGATGATGAACACTATGGAGGTGGACCTGCTAGTATTATTGATGATGAAGAGGCCGTGACGGCCGCTGAGGAAGTTCTGCAGAGACAGAAGCAAGGGGAGGATATGGTAGTAGAGCAGCACGATGAGGAGAAGGAGGTAACGGACGAAGAGATGAGAGCAGCTGCTATCGAGTTGGAGGACTTGTTGGACTTGATGATGATGAAGGTACGATTTCGATTTCCCCACTGTCCCGATTTATTTCTGCCGAAGCTAATCACTGTTTACAATAGCCCGAAGCACCTGCTTGGTTGCCGGACTTGACCGATGAAGACTTCGATTGGGATGGGGTTGCAGAATTCGATTTTTTTCTAGCATCGAGGGGGACAGGTTGAGGAGTAGATTGTCAGCCTTGCCTTCCAAATCTTCGGCCTATCATTGGCTTTGTTCTATTTACATTCAGCACCCAAGGCAGTGTTACCTTTCTGTAACTCATACTATCCTAGTATAGCTCTCGCGAATGTTCGGGAATAAATCATGTAAGCTCTTTTTGCCTAGACTGGGGATAATTTTCACCCCAGCGAGTTTTTCCGTAGAACCCCTAAGATGGCGGACTGGGCGAATTGCCATATTATGATAGCCCGTAGTATAACATCAATGTGGAGGACCCCGCATCACCCCTTAGATATTGTCATCCAGTTTACCTCAAAAAATGCAAAAGATATGCCTATATGTCGTATCATGCCTGCTGCGAGATGGCTTCTCTGTATGTCAGGAACCTCTTTGTCCTACCAAGAAAGTCGAGCAAGTCTCTCCGTTTGGTACCCGTATACTTTTGTATCCCATTTACCCAGATTTACAACTTCACTTGGGATATCCCGGAACCTAAGTGCGAGCTTAAAAGATGAGAAGCTAAAATCCTCCCTAGGTGATGACACCGTTTTCCATTATTTCCATCAATGTCATTTCAGTTTCACTGAGTGTGAGTTCTCTTTGGATTTCACCTCAGATATCTCCATGAATACATTACCCGCTCTCTCCCGCAGCTCCACTTCATCCCACCTACGCCGCTCCTGGCAAATAAAGCAAAAGATAGGCCGCGAATCCTCATAGGATTACTCGTATACCAGAGCCCTCTCCATATCCAGGCATTTCGGGCCCTCTGTTGTGACAAAAGGGAAAGAAAAAACATCAAGACGGATGGAGGATTGAAATTCTTTTCTACCCTCCGCTGTGGTGATAGCACCGAATTCCTTCACGTTTATCAATACCTATCGCTCCGATTAGCATCGAGCCTAAACCGCAAGAGGCCACTATATGTAAATCTATCCGGCAGTAAGTATCTGATAATAGGGTTATTGTTACACAAACACCAAACCAGCGAAAGAATCCCTGTCCCATCTCCCCATATTTCATAGCAGAAGAAAGCTCATCTCACTCGGCATAGAAAGAAGGGCGCGCTGAGGGACCGGAGGGGGGGGGGCAGGAGGGAAGGAAGGGAAGTTAAACATCATATTCTGCCAGCTCTGGTCAGGGGCTGAGACATACAGGTAATCCCCTCGAACGGTTACTACAGTGCAAATACATGGCCACCCAAAATTCAGGAAATATGTTCTATTATAAATGTTTGAGGAAGCCACCTGCTGTGATACCATTAATATGTGGAATTCAAACCGATTCCATAGTTGCTGCCGGATCGAAATCGGCCTCACCGAGAGCTTTTGGAATCATGAGCTCCAGCCTAGCATGGCACGCACACTGGGGACTGCAAGTACAAGTGCGTTGGTCGGGTACACAGTCTCCAACGGGAACACGCCGAACCCTGGCGAGTGACGCATAGGGATCGGCGTGATGAGATGCATCAAAAAAAAGTCTGCACTTGCGCCCTGTAACGTGCAACAATGATCTATACCTCTCAACTCCACTTGCGAAAAACACAAGTATTTAGAAATCTCATCACATCCTAGGCCCGGACTTCCGGATCTCCCAACTTCGCAAGCACCGTACAACCGTGCGATATGAGTGGGGAAAATTTTAACCAAAGAAAATAACAAGCCACTCACCAAACACCGCATCACGATCGCTCACTCGCCCTACTTCTACCAAATTGGGGTTGTTTGGTAGCCAGTCAGAGGCCAAAACACACTAAAATTGCAGGTTTTCGAGCCATCATACCCCCACAGAGATCTTTAAACTCGGCTTTGGAAGTTTTTTCTTGGAAAGATATACTATGTCTGAAGCATAATATGTATTTATTTCAGGCCTTTGTCTGGAGTTTGTTCCGAGCTGTAGCCATACGAACAGGGTAACGTTAAGGTGCGCCGCAATATATCTTTCCCATAATTCTACGTACAACAACCCTCCTCACTACTCTAGGAGAATTGGACGAAAAAATACCTCCCCTTTTTTTGTGTCGATGTCATTATAGCAAATCCGCCTATGGCGGTGGTTGGGTAATGATAACTCAAAAACCTGCAATTCTGGCGTGTTTTGGTCCCCGTCCGGTTACCAAATGACCCCAATTTCCCCCATGGTGCAGTCGGAATAGTGCTTTCAGATATGTATTTCCTGCGCCTTGGTGTACAACACAGCCAGTCAGCATTTCTTCAGTCTCGGTTTAAAGCCACCCTATTTCAACTCACCCTATTTACCTCCCTTCCCGTATCACCCCTCGATCAATTGATCGGATATACAATTCTGTTCCCATCTATGTTATCCTGTCTTCTGTATTGCTTCCTTTGATCTCTTTTCCACTGCCAATATAATATGTTGCTGTTTTTCTCCATAAATAGTGGGTCTCTCCGGCATTCTCAGGTGATATGAAGTTCTTAAGCATCTCTCGCCCTCCTAAGTCCCTGTTATAAGCTCTGCCATTCCATGTTTTGCAACAGATACCACCCCCCCACTTCAACAACTGCTATGCCCACCAATACCACAGCTTCTGCTCACCCACTAAGCCGAATCCGCACCCACCCACGAAAGCGGATAGAACCTTCCCATTGCCCGAAACCTCCAAAGCCCTCTAGGCCCGTCGCCGGGGCGGCCGTTACCGAGGCAGGAGGGATGCATGGAAAATGGTTTGGCTTAAACCCCCATACCATGCCCAATCTCCTCCCCTCACGTCCCCCCCCGATCAGTAGGTAAGTGCCTCAGCAGCAGGGAAAGAGGGAAGATTTACTGACAGCGGCTCTACCACCTCTTGTCAAGGAGATCGGTCTAAAGTTATTTTTTCTGAGGAGTGGGCAGGGATCAGCCTGGCCTGGGTTACGATGAGGGGGTTTTGCTTTGTTTGGTTTTCTGGTATTCTGGTATTCGGGAGGGGGGTTTGGGGACTAATGTTGGAATGATATTATTGCAGGACCGGTAAGTCGTCCCTCAGGTTGCCCCAGTCCTAGATCATTACTCATATCAACTATATTCGTGAAAATCATCTACTTAACCAGTTATCAAAAGTATATGATATTATATAAAATAAAAAAATGTCGTCGAGGGTAGTTTTCACAATTTCCATCTTTATTATCCGACACACTTGTAAATTCTCTTTGGAGATGAAATTTCTAGAATTTAGTAAAATTCCACCTACGGTCTGTGAAATATTTCACAAAGTCTATAAAAAGCCCTCTGTAAAGATTCACTTTTTTAAAACAAATTATATTATATATCTAGTGAAACTTTCTAGGCGCTAGTGGGGGAACAAAACGATAGCCTTTCTTGGCTTCGACCCACCTAGGCTCAGATAATTCGATAAATCGAGGCAGCCCCTAGGAAGTGTTCCGGCATATATCATACCTTAAAAGTTGGAATAATTGGCCCTCACACTAGTCATCCAGAATTCCCTCCCTCCCCGGATGAAAGGGGGGGAGACACGACGAAAAAGGTGTCCCTTAGCACCCCCCTCAAAAGCAAATTTACGCCGACCTTACCGGGAGAGCCGACTCCAACCTATGATACTAGAGTGAGGGCCAATTATTTCATCCCTCGGTACTAACACCTTCCTATATTTTAGCGGGGGTGATATATTCCCCAACCCTGCCGACTAGTAGCCCAATTTCAAGAAAAAGGCTTCCATCCAGGAAGATCGAAAAATAAATAAATAAAAAGGCGGAAGAGGAAAAGGGTGAATCACCATATATCACCCGATTCAAGAACCCCCCCCCAAGGGTGGCCCTGCCTCTAACGATATTCTCATGACCAATTTGTGCAAAGAAAGAACTGTTAGAAATCTGTTAATCCTGTTCGTCATGCTTTTTAGTTTCTTTTGTCATATGCAAGGCAGAAGCACGGGAAATATGTTTTTGTTGTTGGATGAGAAAGATCATACACGGTCAAAGAAAAAGCACGATGATGAAAGGAGATGAAGGAAGAACAAGAGCTAAGGTATTAGATCAAAGGCGGAGGAGAAAGGAAGTCTTTGAGATAGATTTCTTTTGTTCACAGATTACGCAGAATGTTTCTTTCTTTTGTCTTGGAGAACGGAGGAGAGAAAGTGGAGATATGTGGTGATTGGTAGAAGGGTCAGACAATGGTTTATGATTTTTTGATATATACTTCTGTCCTTACCACTAGTTTAGCAAGCAACGACGACGAGAAGACTTTTGTGCGCTATCTTTTCCATCCCAGTGTTATTCGGTGACGTATATTTGACCCATTTCAATTAAGAACAACTTATGCACTCTTGTTAGCAGCCTTGCTCCTGGTGAATTGGAAAAAGGAAATCCAGCCAAGAGCCTTACTAGGTATCCTTTCTTGATTTCGAGCCAGCGCAGCCGTGATCAACAACTCCTATGATTCCCAGGAGACACCGAGAAGCTGGAAGGGCAGAAGGAGAGAAAGAAAGAAACCCCCAAGGAAGTAGTACGTGACCATCTCAATAAGCTACCTTCATAGTATGATATGATACCAACAGCAATTGTTCCCCACCGCGCCCGTATAAATTGTACTGAATCCCCTACATGTCCCAGTAGAGCTCTAAATCCGACCTGAGGAAAAAGAAGGAATGAAGTCTAGCTAGGCTTTATATATATTACATTCTTGAATTCATCCGCAAAACTACAAGAAAATCCCAGAAAGCGCCCCAGGAAATTTCATATCACACACACCTCCTCGATATAACAGATAAACAACAAGGCCCACCACCACACACCATCCCATTAAACCCCTAAAGCAAAATTCATCGAACAAACTCTCTAGTATGATACCTTAAAAGAGAAAAACTCACTAATTGAAAAGGGGAATCCTCCACCACTACAGTACTCGCGGTAGGGAGGCCGGTATTCATAGTAGGCCGGGTGGTAAGTCCGGCTGGGTAGAAAGGCAGGGTTGTATAGCAAGAGGCTCTAAGTTGATGTTGAGGGCACGCACTTAACCTTTTGCCGCCACAAAATCGTGGCATGTGGCCTGTCGGTGTTTTTTGTCACGCCGCGTGTCACCGAGTGATCGCCTGTGGGTGGGCAGACGTTGCGAGAATCTGTGTCAAGTACTGATTGCATTGGGATGAAGCACCTTAAGCGGCAGGGGTCTCCATTGCGTAGCGAAAATTCGAAGAGCAATAAATAGCTCACGACTTCATCACGGGCGTTCAACCAAAGAGTTTCAAGATCAGATAGTTGAACGTTAATTTTTATGAATGATACCGTAGGGAAGTAACCCATACCCATGAACTATTCTAGCTCGAGTGTGACAACGAAACTAAAGTAACAAAATCACAGATGAACGACTACCTTCTACCGTAAGGATTAGAGATCTCGTTCACCCGCTTTCTCTCTCGCTCCTCTTCAGCGCTCGGAGTAACATATCTCCCTGACACCTCCCGGGTATAACCCACGCCCCTCTCGTCGTCTCCTCTGCTAGGACCCTTGCTCAATATTTTAGTGCGAGCGCCCAAACCCCGCGCCTCGGCGGACGAATTAACACCTTCAGCATCACGCCTGAAAAGATACAGGATATCCTTCATACTCAATTTGGCCGCCTTAGCATTTCCGAGGCCGCCGTCACCATCTCCGAATGCTGCTTTTGCAAGCTCTCTCTTCTGGTCCTGGAGTTGAAGGATGCGTTCTTCCACTGAGCCAGCAACGGTAATCTTGTAAACGACCACATCGGTTTCCTGACCAATACGATGGACTCGATCGATGGCTTGTTCTTCGACAAACTGTATCCCGCGATTAGCATTGAGACATAAATAGGGCTGTACGACAAACCGGATTCCAAAACGGCTCTAATATAACCACTCTACAAGCTGCAGTCAAGTTTAATCCTAACGCACCGCACTTCAAGCTGCATAACAAGACCCCACACCAGTCTCTATCTTCTCTCCCGGGCCGAGGTGCATACTCTCCCTCTCCCCTTAGCCTTCTTAAACTAGCTTCCCTATCGTCATTTCTCATGCTCCCGTCATACCGAGTAAAGGTGATTCCCTTCCTATGTAGGAATGGTTCAATAAGATCCAGCATACTAGTGAATTGACTAAAGACGATAGTCTTATTCTTCGACTTAAGCTCCTTCTTCAGTACAGCCAAAAGATACTTAATCTTCGTGGAAATGGTAAGATTAGAGCAATCCTCATCAGATTCCTCTTCAGATGCCTCTTCAGCCTCATCATCGATAAGACTGTGAATTTTGTGGGCTCTTGGTTTAATATCACCGTCCTCATCTGACGTATCTGTTCCTTCTTCGGCTTGGCTCCCTTCATCGTCGTCTTCTTCGCCTTCTATATGACCTTCTAGCTCAGGGTTGTCCTCTTCATCATCACTATCGAGGGCGATTGGTCTCCCCCTATTCTTCACCTTTTTCGCCTTAATCTTCTCCCCCTTTCTCTTCGCCTTCTTGGCGGACCTTGAGAGCTCATCCAGATCCGCCCGACAATGAGCGCATCTCGCCTCACCTTGTTGTGATTCCTCCTTTGACAGGTCCGAAAAACAAACATCGCACTTTTTGGCATCGACACTAAGCCCACCAAGCAATCCAGCCAGTTCATCATCCAATACATCGTCAACGACTGTGACCGGCTTGTTTGACTTCTTACGAGGTGTAGCCAAGCCAAGCCCAGACTCCTTATCCTTGTGAATTTTTCCCGCCACAAGCTGGGGGTGATTACAAGCTATAAACTCATTAACTTTGGAACCTATACGGGATCTCAAGGGAACTTGCCTTGCCGTAACCTCAGCAATAAAAGTAAGGCGCTCGTCATATTGACACCACCGAGGCCCTTGCCGCCGACTGCTCCAAACCCGCTCAACATTTTCTCCAAGTTCTCCTCTGTCCTGGTTTCCAGCTTTTCGTAGAATTCCTTCTCTCGTTCGTCAAAGTGAACGGCGACCTTTTCCATTTTTCTCGCGGGAAGCTTCATCCTACTCACACCGCCTTCCGCCTCAGTCTTTTCGTCGTCTTTCCTGAGAACATCTTTAGTTCTCCGAAGCATAATTGCCCCCAAAACTACTTTGAGTCTCTCCAATGCAACACCCTCGCGACCTTGAGTCATTGGCCTGGCAATTTGCTCTTTCCAAACTGCAAGATCATCAAATGGAGCAACTCTCAAGAACTTAATAAGACTCTGAAGCTCCTCAATCTTATTTTGCAGCGGTGTTCCTGTAAGACACCAACGGTATCTGGCCCGTAGTGCGCAAGCAGCGAGTGAACCTTTGGCAAGCCTATTTTTGATCGTATGAGCTTCGTCAAGTATAATTCTCCACCAACGTAAACCGAAACATCCGACCTGCTGCCCGTGCCCATCGCCCCCCTGGGTAAAGGAGGAATCCTTATGTTCAGAACGGATAACATCATAGGTCGTGATTACAACATCGTATCGCCGCAGTTGACTTGAATCCTTGGCACGATTAGGGCCGTGATGAACACAAACACGCATTTTATGGGAATCAGCTGTCCTTCTCGCAATTTCTGCCTCCCACTGCTTGATAAGAGCCAATGGCGCAATGACAAGAGTTCCTTTCTCTAGATCGGAAGGCAATTTTGCGGCTGCTTTCCTCGACTGAGGCGAAAGTGCAGAACGAGAGCCATTGAGCGGGTGATTCGGGTGCGGGTGTGAGAGAATGAGCGAAATTGATTGAATTGTCTTCCCAAGGCCCATCTATCATCGCCATTAGTTTATACACCTAGAGCCAGGAGAGCAGCACCTACATCATCCGCAAGAAGACCACCTCTAGCCTTCCCCTCCTCTCGACTAAGCAGAAAAGCCAAACCACGGATCTGGTGAGGAAGAAGCGTGACATTTAGACCTTCAACCACACTCATATCCTCCTCCTCCTCCTCCTCCTCCTCCTCCTCCTCTTCCTCTTCCTCCTGCCCCTCCCCCTCCCCCTCCTCTACCTTTTCCTCCCCCTCGGCTTCTACCTTCGGTTCTGTCCCTTCCTCTGGGGCTAGTTCGCCATCTTCCTCAGTATTCATTTCCTTCATTAATTTGGTCAATTCCTTGTCTTCGGCAGCGACTATCTTCTTAGTCTTCTTTCTTCGGCTTCTTCTAGTCGCAGGGAAATCGTTAATCCCCTCTAAAAGCTCCTTGATACTCTCGGTGGTTTTCTCATGGTCGACATACGTCCCACCATAATATGTTCCATCCGCACCCAGAATGGCACCCCCTCCAGGTATAGAAAATGTAGGTGGGAAGCGCCTATTTTGCTTGGTAAGGTCAATCACATTCTGTGAACTCTGGTTGATAGATGTGAACCCAGAACTGGAAGGGTCCCCCCGATGGGAGGAATGAAAGCTGGGGGCACCCTGAGGACGAGGAATGCCGACAGGGAGCTGATCGTCGGTAGCCGTAAGATCAATTGCATTGGTCGGGTTTGTCGGTTTGCGAGGTCTCCAGGCATCTTTAGGCCCACCAAGGGGCAATGGTTGCATAAACTCATCTCTTCTGGCAATCACGGCAGGGACATGTCGGCGGACTGCTGCCGAAAAGGTCAGCCAAGGATCACTGATCCACGCGCCCTGTTGTAGGCAAATAGCACAAGAAACAAGAGAACGCCTTAGTTTTGCGAAAGGAAACCCAAATACTTACGTTCTTCCGCATTCCCGTGCCCATCGTGCTTAGCATAGTCTGACTCGGAATATTCTAGCCTTCGATTTACCGCAGTACTGGCCTGAATCCCTGAGACTGGTGCAATGGTTGACTTCATAGGAGTGGTGGAGCCAAACTTTGGCGGCTCATGAAGGCGATTATTGACAGCAATAAATCCCGGTGGGGTACCTTTATCCAAAGTATTCCGGGGTCCGTAGGGTCCGGAAATCGAGGAGGAGGACGTTGAGGTAGCTCGAGCCTTATGCGGAGGGCTCGGGGGTGGTGAACTCATTGTGTATGAGAAGTGTTATAGTTAAAGGGGTAAAGAGGACCCGTTAGACGCGAAGATGAAGGTTAACAAATCCGTTGTTGTGCTGGAGGTCTAAGATGTAAATGTAAAAACTATCCACACAAATTTGGATAAAGATATGTGGCAGGGTGGAAGGGATGCAGATGGTATGAATCACAGATAGCGCCCGCTCTCTCGGAAAGGCGGACAGACCCTAAGCTCGTCTAGGGTTTTCGTGTTGTCTGTTTGCGGATGGAAGGTGTCGGCCGGGTTGGCCGGGCAACCAAAAGAGAGTGCCATAAATAGCAGACGAAGTGGTCCCGATGGTTGCTTCGAGAAAATTTCTAAAACCCTAAACCATGGTTCCATACCGTATGTACAGTATATTGCTCTCATTGAATACGAGCACGCACCAACCAGCATTCAGCGAAAAGGTATCATATCATAATAGTTTAATTCAGGATGAAGTGTGGCCGAAATACCGGTACCGGCAGATGGGTCTGCGAGTACTCGTACTATCGTATTTGAATGAAAATGACAACGCTCAGGCCACCCTGGTTCTTCATCTTTCTCCCCAAATTTTGACAAGGCGGACCGGACCAGTGGTTGTTCTCCGACCAAAAACAAGAGAAATTGGAACGGGGCTCTACTGTGTGAAGATACCTGTATCTTCATATCAGCCAACAGTACGGTTACATTACCGTAGAAGAATACGAGAGGGGGGGCTCTGCAAGAGTCTACGAGGAATTTTTGGTCCCCTCAAGGGGGGGGATTTATCATACTGTATGGCTTTTGAGGGCGGGTATTTTATGTAGAATCACTGCCCCCTATGAACTTTGAGGATCAGAGCGTGCAAGCCCTCTCGTAGCCCTCGCCCTCGACGCACCTGGACACGATACATGAGCCTAATATCATATCAGGTATCATCACAATCGGGAGTTTGTGCGGTTGAGCAAACAAACTACGACTCGTGCCGATAACTTAACAGGATAATTAATCATCACAAAATCTCATGAAAGCGCCACCAATTATCTACGATACAGATTGAGTCAATGGAAAATACAATGCACTGATCCAGGTAATTTGACACATTAAAATGAAACATAGTGATACGGTAGGGAACCTGTCAGACTTCCATCGAGGCCCACCCTCATCGCTTACTCCAAAGGAGAAACCAGCAATTTGGGTCGAGATCATCACCACCACCGCCGAAGCGGAGGCAAAAAGGCTTCACTCTTGGGTCTCGAGGAGATAGTCGTCATCCCCCAGGTTGGAGAATCTGTGGCTCTGGTAAGAGTTTCAGATGAGACGATTTACTATAGAAATGATCCTATGAAGTAAAATCGCATGGTGAGAGAAGAGGGGAGCGGGGGGAAGAGGCTTTTTATACTGCTCCCGAGAGAGCGCCAAGACTTGTCTAAGTCGGCCAATGTTGGAAAATTTGCAAGTCACGTTTCCCTCAAACTTTACCGAGGCTAGAGCTCCGGTACTTGATGCTTGTGAGGTCAGAAACCTAATCACAGCGGATATGATACCGTAACACTCCTACTCCTTGTCGTGTCATACCGGTAGTTGGCCTCGCCACTTCATAATATTAAATTTTGAGCCTCTTACTGTAATACCGGTACACTCCCGTTCGCAAAGTTTTCGCGGAAGGACAGGTACTGTGGCGGTGTCATGGTGGCAACGAAAGTACCAGTACAACCTTTTCAGTTCAAAGTATACCCAAATCCTTGTACCAGTACCTCC
>Ga0307509_10000566_pt1 | contig 63345 bp, 69 predicted proteins | sample 10_EM_MG_FD_202245 | JGI IMG/M metagenome (GOLD analysis project Ga0307509, IMG submission 202245) | Populus trichocarpa ectomycorrhiza microbial communities from riparian zone in the Pacific Northwest, United States - 10_EM | ecosystem: Host-associated > Plants > Roots > Unclassified | place...
TCGTCACCTTGGTCTTTGACCACCTCGACAGGTGCGAGACCACATCGGGCGCATTCGAAAGAAGCCAACTGATTCGATGACCATCTGGTCTCTTGGCGTAGGTCTCTTTCAACTTGTCGACCCAATCACCAAGCTCAGCGAAGTGTCCGTCACGCGGCACATCGAACGTTCCGAACTGATTGCGGTACGCCCTCAGTTCGCCCAAGCGGACTTGCAGTTGCGCCATCGTGTGGCGGCTCAGGTGACGCCGTTGGCCCACCTTCCTGGTGACCGCAGTCCCACTACTCCGCCCGCGAACCTTCGGGAACTGGGCTACTCCTCGGCCCCTGACAACCGTACTGACTTTCACTCGCATGCCCTCGCCGAAGCCTGTCTTCGTTGCGAGGGCATGATGCCACCTCAATAGGGCCGCGATTACGCCGCAAAAGGCCTGAGTGCTACCACTTTGGGATCAAATCAAAGCCTCAAATAGCACCAACATGGTGCCCTAGAAGGGCACGTCGTCGTCCATATCCTCGAACCCACTTCCCGACTTACCCGACGGCTTTTGCGCCTGGGGCGTACGCGCTGCCGGTGCCTGCGCCGGGCGCTGAGACGCATCATCCCCGCCGGCGTCGCGGCCACCGAGCATCTGCATTTCCGCGGCGATCACTTCGGTGGTGTATTTGTCTGCCCCGTCCTTGTCCGTCCATTTCCGGGTCTTCAGCCGGCCTTCGACGTACACCGACCGCCCCTTCTTGAGATACTCCCCAGCGATCTCAGCCAGGCGATCGTAGAAGACCACCCGATGCCATTCGGTCTCTTCCTGCTTTTCGCCGCTTGTCTTGTCCTTCCACTGTCGGCTGGTGGCAATCCTGACATTGCAGATTGCAGACCCGCTCGGCGTGTACCGAACCTCGGGATCCTTTCCGAGGTTTCCAATCAGAATCACCTTATTTACCGAGGCCAATTCAAGGCTCCAAAAATGGTTAGGGGCAATTTATTTGTCCATCCAGGGCGTGTTGGTCTTGGCACCCACAGAGACTCTACCCAATGACCCAATCTACGAAAGCGTCTTCATCGACGCCACCAAGTCATTCGTTGTCCGGGACGGTCGATACGTCTTCAGTGCCGCCTACTTGATTCTGTTGAGCTCCGCTGCGATCGAGAGACCACCAAGATTGACCCACGCTCGACCCACAGCCGCCATGACGTCCTGTCTCGCTGACAGCACGCGACAGAGAGACTTGCTCAATCCGTGCTTGGACGTCCCCACTGCCACCAGCCCATCGTTCAGCAAGGAATCGAGAGACGTTGCGGCACAAACGCAGTCAGCACCATGCCCTTTGGGCTGCGCAACGACCAGGTATTCGTCCGTTCCGCGCAGCCACTCTGCGACTGCTCGCTGAGCGTCGCCGCCCGGCCTCGTCGTGCACCAGGATTTCAAGTGGTCGATCGACGCTGACTCTCGCGTGTAGACCGCGACGAACTGTTCACTCAGTTCGACCAGCGATTCACCGATGCGCTTGTGCGCCTCGGAGCTCGTTTCCACCACGTCCGTCTCTACGGACTCTCGCCCGCGCTTCCAGTTCAGCATGCTCACCGGGCTCTCCCAAACTGCCTTGCATCGGCGTGAGACTGCCCCATGCCTGCTCCGCATAGGCACTATGCCACCTCTTTGAGCGTCTGATTGTCCGGCAAAAGACTCTTAAACTGGCACTTTCGCCGAGGACGGACCGACTTTGCGCCTCTTCCCGTCGCCGCTAAGGGCAATTTCTAGCCCTGAGCGTCGCCGCCAAGGAGCCCCCGATCGTCTAACGCCTCCTCCCTCCCTCCTGGCGCCGCCGCCCCGGACGGCGTACTCGATACCCACTTTTCCTGCATCCACCAGACGAGCTCGTCGTTGCGCGGGGCTTCTGACGTGTAGGGTGCGCGTCCAAATCACGCTATGGATGGTCTTTTGCCTAAGAATCGCCCCGGCATAAGTCCCGTATTCTTCGCCCACACATCTGTCTTCCAGGCATGCGTTCATTCATCTCCTGTCTTTCGCCCCCGTTCCGCCCCACCGAGGTCCCCTGGTGAAATCAAGGTCATGCAATTTGCTTCGTTGGCTCGTTGCATTTGCTCTTCTGGTCGTTGGGTTCATCCCTGCCGTTTCTCATGCGGCCGTCAATTGCACCCCCACTTCGACTGCCGCCACCGTCAATTTCGGATGGGGCTACGCGTACCGTTCTGGCGCCGACCTCTACATCAATGGTGGTGTCGTCCGCGCTTATTGCGATATCACGAACGTCTCGAGCATCGACTTTGGCATGTTCGGCGGCGACCTGAACGAAGGCGACTACGGCTCGGGGGCAAACAGTAGTCCTCCGCCGAATCCATTGTTGCTTCCCAATCTCGACCGAGTTCGGCTGCCGCTGACGATGCCGGTTGACATTGGGCTTCCAGGTTCAAAGAGCACCGTGGTCAACGGATCTGGTTGCGCGGGCAGCGCCTGCAGCTACACCATCGTTCGGGGGCCTGCGACTTATGGTTGTACATCAGGTCAGATTGCGGCCTTGGGAGTCGTCGCCTACGACATGTATGGAGCGCCGATCTACGACTACGTTTTCGCCGCCACGCAGGTGTTGCAGCCTTATGGCATTGCGAATTGGAGTCAGCCTGCTGCACTGGGGTGTTTCACCTATGTGGGGCCCGCTACATATCACTATGTTGACTCCTATGGCGGCAGCGGCTCGTCTTACTATGCCTGCGACAGCGGGGGCAATCTCTACGGAGGGCAGTGCGCTATTCCGACTGGAGGCCAAGTCAAGATCGTCTCGACTGCTGGTGGAGGAACAGTTATTCAATTGAACTTCACGCTTCCGACTGTCTCGGCGCTCCCGCCAACCTCAATTAGCGCCTCCGACTCCCTGTACACGGATCGAGTCCAAGTTGACATCGGCGTTCCAGCCGACGCGACTTGCACCTCTGTGGATACCATCGTCGCCCGCGATGGCGTGGACGTCCAGACAATCAACAATGGTGTGGTCAACTCGCCAATCTCTGTTCAGTACCTCGACTATGGTGCTGCGTTTGGAGTTCACACCTACGCTGCGCGCAACGTGTGCCATGTGAACGCGCAGAGCGCCACCTCTGCCACCGTTTCCGATACCGGAGCCAAGCTCGTCCCAACGCCCACGGCAGCCTCTTCCTTTTCAGCGACTGATGGCTCATTTACCGACAGAGTCAGATTGACTTTTACGGCTCCCAATCAGGGGCCGTGCACGGCCATCAACTACATCATCACCCGCAATGGTGCCGATCTTGCCGACTCCGGCTTCACTACCGTTGCCGGCGGTGCTGCCACTTACGACGACATGACGGCGACTACTGCCGCGACGTATACCTATGCTGTCCGTTCCGTCTGCACCCCTGGCTCTTTGACCGCTACCAGTGCTACGGACACTGGGTACCGCGCCGGCATCCCTCTTGCAGCTACCGCCGTTGCTGCCAGCGACGGTAGTTTCACCGACCGCGTGCGCCTGACCTTCACTGCGGCGAACCAGACCGCGTCGTGCAGCGGCATCAACTACATCGTCACGCGCAACGGAGCGGATCTTGCCGACTCCGGGTTCACGACTGTGGCTGGCGGCGGCGCGACCTACGACGACATGACCGCGGCTTCTGCCACGAGCTACACCTACGGCGTGCGTTCGGTCTGCACGCCTGGGGGCCAAACCGCCGCCAGCGCCACCGACACCGGCTACCGCTCCGGATCTCCAGCGGCCGTCGCCGCCGTCTCCGCCACCGACGGCACCTTTAGCACCAAGGTGACGGTGACGTTCACGGCACCCAACCAGGCCGCCAACTGCACCTCGACGAACTACGTCGTGACGCGCGACGGGGTCGACCAGACCACCATCAGCACCATCCCCAACACCGGCGGTGCGGGCAGCTACGACGATCTCACAGTCACGGCTGGCATCCACACCTACGGTGTGCGATCCGTCTGCACGCCTGGGGGCCTGACCACCAACAGCGCCACCGACACCGGCTACAAGGGCGGCACCCCCGCTGTGGTCACTGGCCTGAGCGCCAGCGACGGCTTGTTCCCGAACAAGGTCAGCATCACCTTCACCGGTCCCAACCAGAGTGCGCTGTGTACGGCCATCAGCTACGTCATCACGCGCGACGGCTCCGACCTCACCACCCTTGCCGGCGTCCCTGTGACCGGTGGTGTCGGCAACTTCGACGACCTCACTGCCGCGGTCGGCACCCACGCCTACGCCGTGCGTTCCGTCTGCACGCCGGGCTCGACTAGCGCCACCAGCGCTGCCGACACCGGCTACTGGAGCGGCGCCCCTGCGGCCGCGACAGGTGTGGCCGCCACTGATGGGAGCTTCACGAGCAAGGTGACCGTCAGCTTCACTGCACCGAACCAGGTCGCCAACTGCAGCAGCATCAGCTACGTCGTGCAGAGGAACGGCGTGGACATCGGCACCAGCGGTTTTACCGTGCTGGCTGGTGGCGCCGGAACCTATGACGACACCACCGCGGTGGCCTCAACCATCTACACCTACGGCGTGCGCGCCGTGTGCGCGCCGGGCTCCGTCAGCACCGCCAGCGCCACCGACACCGGCTTCCGTCAGGGCACGGCCGCGACGCCGACCTCCATCGCTGCGAGCGACTACGTCTACGGCGACCACATTGCCATCTCGGTGGTCGTGCCAAACGACGCTGCGCAGTGCAGTTCGCGCGACATCATCGTGGCGCGTGACGGCACCGACATCACCACCATCACCGGCGTTGCCACGACCGGAGGCACCGGCACCTTCGACGACTTCACGGTCACCACAGGCGTGCACACCTACACCGCGCGCTCCGTGTGCAACCCCGGCGGCAGCGCCTCGGCAACCGTCAGCGACACCGGTGCGCGCATGTACATGGGTCTGACCTGCGGTGCGTCCAGCCCGGCGTCGGCCACGATGCTGTACAGCGCCAGTGGCACCAACCTCATCACGGCCAGCAACGTGCAGAACGCCTCGCTCGTGCGCATGCGGGCCTACGCCAACGTCAACGGCACCAACGACCTCTTCTACTACTCGATGAGCCCGTCGGGTGCGAACTACACCGGCACCGTTGCGCTGGTCAACCACGCATCCGGCTCGCCCGAGTACGGCACGGTGACCGTCGAGATCATGGGCACCGGGATGAACCCGGGCGACCCCGAGACCGTGTGCTCGAGCACCACCTTCACGGTTGTGCAGCAGTGTGCGCTGCCCGTGCTGAGCGGACCGCAAGGAACTGGTGGCCTGCCCTCGACCATTGGCTGGGGCGCTGATGCGGCCGCGGCCAACGGCTGGATCCTGTACGAAGCGGCCTCGCTCGGCGGGCCCTACACCTCTGTGGGCAGCTACGCCAAGGCCACGGTGTCCACCAGCGTGGCGGGCTGGCCGCACAAGTTCTACAAGCTCCAGTGCAACGCCAGCGACGTCAGCGGCAACCGCACCAGCGCGCCGCTCGAAGTCTGGGGTGATCCGGCGCCGGTCGTCACGCCGCAGTCCTTCACCGTCAACAACCCCGGCTCCTTCGTCGTGACCCCGGTGGTCACCGATCCCGACGGCGGCACCACCTTCACGCTCACCGTGAGCACCGCGCCGCTGCACGGCACGACCGTCGTGGCCGGGGGCTCCATCACCTACACGCCCACGCCGGGCTATGCCGGGCCCGACAGCTTCACCGTCACCGCCACCGACCCGGGAGGTGCCAGCGGCTTCGCCGTCATGAGCGCCACCGTCGTCACCCCGGTACCGGCCACGCCCAGCCCGGTGGTCGCCACCGACGGCCTGTTCGTCGGACGCGTCGACATCACCTGGGGCGCGTCTGCCAACGCGCAGGGCTACCGCGTGCGCGTGGGCACCTCGGCCACCGACCCCGCGCCGGTGCAGATTGCCGACCTCACCGCGCCCACGCTGAGCTACATCGACAACGCCGCCGCACCCGCAGGCGCCCTGCGCTACTACTCCGTGGTCGCCTACAACGGCGCCATGGTCAGCCCGCCATCGACAGTGGATGCCGGCTACGCCGACACCCCCATCAGCGCCGTGTCCGCCAGCGGCACCACCGGTCCGACCACCGCGATCGAACTGGTGCCGCTGTTCACCGACCCGGACCCGGGCGACACGCCGGTCTTCACCATCGCCAGCCAGCCCGCCAACGGCGTGGCCACGATGGTGGGCAACAAGGTCCACTACGTTCCCAACGGCAGCTTCATCGGCAACGACCCGTTCCAGATCACCGGCACCGACCGCGCCGGCGCGGCCAACACCGGCACGGCCACCGTCAACGTCGGCTGCGTCTCGCCCACGGCCGGGGCCCTCACCATCGCGCCCGGGCGCATCGTCGTGGGCGCCGGCTACAGCGTGGCCGACACCTACGACACCGTGTCGTGCCCGCAGGCCTTCTCGGCATCGGTGCGCATCCTGTCCGGGGCTACCGTGGTCGACTCCGCCAGCCTGCCCTCGGTGCCCAACGGTAGCGCGCTGCCGGTGGCCTTCAACCTCGGTGCTCCCGCCACGGCCGGCGTCTACACGGTCGAACTCACCATCGCCAACGCCGTGAGCGGCGCCACGGTGGTCAAGACCGCCTCGATGACGGTGGTCAACTTCCGCACTCCGCCGATGTCCTGGGCGCCGGCCTCGCCGCTGGAGACCGTGGAGACTGCGCTGGTCAACCTGGGCACCTCGCCGGACTGCACGACGCTGACCACCGACGCGCCCACCGCGCAGGCCGACTCCAGCAGTTGCCTGATCGAAGCCTCGGGCCTGCCCGCCGGCGTCACCCTGGTGGGCACGCCCACGGCCGCGCCGTGGAAGGGTGTGCCCGCTGCGGCCGGCACCTACGCCTCGAGCTTCGCGATCTCCATGTACGACGCCGTGGGCACCAAGCGCCACCTGGGCGACGTCGCGCTGCCGGTGACGGTCTCGGCGCTGTCGGCGTTCCAGTTCAGCGCGCCGGCCAGCGTCAGCGTCAAGCAGTACACCGGCACCTACTCCATCAGCCCGGCGCAGACCTCGGGCCCGGTGTGCACGCTGTACACGGTGCTGGCCGACGCGCAGGCGCAGGCCACGCTGGGCAGCCACGCCTGTCTGGTCGAGTACGGCACGCTGCCCCCGGACGCCTACGCGGCCGCGCTGGCCATCAAGGGTGCGGTCTTCGACACCGTCACGCGATCGCTCGGCTGGACCGTCTCGATCGTGGACAACGCCGGGGTCAAGTACCAGGTCGCCACCGGCAGCACGAGCATCGTGCCCACGCCCAGCAACCTCTCGTACGATCTGCAGGTCACCCCCGCCACGCCGTACGCGATCGTCACCAACGTGTCGGTCTCGCCCAAGAGCACCGGCACCGACACCTGCTCGCTGACCGCGCTGGACACGGTGGCCCAGAACCCGAGCGCGGTGCGCTGCCTGTTCGAGTACGCCCCGGTGGCCGGCATGGCCGTGCCCGCGACCAGTCCGGACCCGATCCTGCGCGGCACTCTGCCCACCGTCCCCGTCACTTCCATTGCCTACACCGTCTCGGTCTACTTCAACGGGGTCAAGCACACCATCGTCAGCGGCTCCAAGGACATCGCCACGCTGCAGCCGCTGCCCCCGCCGATCACGCTGGAGCACGTGCGCCAGATCGCCCCGGACACCTACGCAGTGTCGGTGCTGGGCGGCCCCTTCGGGGTGCTGTCCACCTCCACCGCGCAGGGGGTGGTCGATGGCACCTCGCTGGTGGCCGGTGACGCCGCGGCGGCCACCTTCAGCCTGTCGGGGGGCAAGACCAAGCAGGTCCTGTACGCCACGCCGGGGGCCCTGTACGCCGCCCGTACGGTGGATATGGCGGTGCTCCTGCACACGACCCCGAGCATGGTCACCAGCAAGACCGTCACCATCGTCAGCGTGCCGCGCGACGGCTTGCGGCTGCGCCTGAACTCGCCCCCCGCCACCGCCACCGACACCGCCCCGCTGGTGGTCACGGCCACCGTCGTGCAGGTCACCTCAACGGGACTGGCCTATGTCGCCTCCGACGCCGGTGACTGGACCGTGGCCTTCGGCGAGATGACCTCCAACGGCGTGTTCAATGCGCTGACCCCGGAGATGCCCATCGACGCCACCGGCACGGCCACCGGCACGATCACGCTGCCGGCCAGCACAATCCTGCGCCTGACCGCCCGCGCCACGTCGGTGTCGGGCTACGCGGGCTACAGCACCAACCTGACCTCGCCCATCCGGGTGGTCAGCATCGTCAAAGGCACGCCGATCGCCGGCACCCTGGTGCCGGTCTCGCCGCCGTCGGGCCCAGCGCCGTTCCTGGGCATCATGAAGGTGGAGTTCGCCACCCAGGCCGATCACGCCGCCAACGTGTCGGTGCTGTGGTCGCGCTCGGACGACGCCGGCGTGACCTGGACGCCGATCCCCGAGGCGACCTCGCTGCAGTACGCGGCGCGCCTGGACAGCGGCGACCACCAGTTCAAGGTCCAGTTCACCAACCGCAACACCTCCGAGACCAGCGAGAGCCCGCCGCTGCAGTTCAGTGCCTACGGCGTGCCCAAGCTGATCATCACCGGTCCGACCTACATGCTGCCGGCCTCCGCGGCCACCCTGACCGCGCAGGCCAACGACAGCGTGGGCGCCCCGATGGCCGGTGCGATCTACGAGTGGAGCATCAGCGTGGCTTCCACGCCCACAGTGATCCTGTCCAGCGGCTCGACCAACTCGATTCCCTTCGCGCCCACCGACCCCGGCACCTACCGCGTGTTGGTACGCAGCCGCGGCCCGGGCACCACCGCGTCCGACCCCGCCGCCTGGGCGCAGGCGGTGCAGCAGATCGTCGTGGGCGTGCCCTCCAAGCCCTATGCCCGCATCACCGGCCCCACCAAGGTCGAGATCGGCACCACCGCGGTCTTCACCGCCAGCGCCACCACCTCGTTCAACCTGGCCAGCTCCAACCTGACACTGGACGGCCAGTGGACGTTGCCCGACGGCACCATCGTGCCGGGCACGACGCTGAACTGGACGCCCACGGCCGCCGACCTCGCCGCGGGCAGCCGCCCGACGTTGACCTACACGGTGTGGGTCGTGGGCTACCAGAGCGTCACCAGCTTCACCCAGTCCGCCAGCCTGTCTCTGTGGCAGTACGTCTGGCCGACCTGGCGCGTGACCTCGGCCCTCGGCGGCACCGTGGCCCCGGCCAACGCGCAGTTCAACGTGCTGGCCGACAACCCGACTCTGGTGCCCACCCTGGAAGGCCTGTCCTACACCTGGACCGTGCCGCCGGCGATCGCCGTCACCGGTACGCCCAGCGCACGCCTGTCGGGCATCGTCAACTTCGGCGGTGCCTACTCGGTCTCGGTGGTGGTGGCGGACACGCGCGGCAACTCGACCACGCTCAGCGGCGACATCACCATGACCAACGCCCCGCCCATCGTGGTCGACCTGGTGGCGCAGAACCTGTCCAAGTGGTCCCATGCCCCGATCACGCTGGGCGTGACGACCAAGGCCACCGGCGGCCATCCGCTGGATGCGATCACCACCTACACCTACTCGATGGACGGTGTGCCCGCTTCCGTGCCCAACCAGTCCACCGCTCGCTTCGACCTGTCCGCCCCGGGCAGCTACAACGTGCGCGTGGACGTGGCCAGCCGCATGGGCGCCACCGCCAACAAGACGGTCCTGGTCAACGTCCCTTCGAACACCGCTCCGACCTGCTCTCCTTCGGGCATCGTGGCCACCAACCGCCGCTCCATCACCCTCAAGGCCAATTGCACCGACCCCGACGGCACCATCACCCACTACGCCTGGTCCATCAACGGCGTACCCGTCACCCTGTCCGTCGGCGCCGCCTGGACCGCCAACCTCCCCGTCACCCAGGTCTGGCCGGTCCAGATCGACGTCGTCGCTACCGATGACGGCGGCTTGCCTTCTACTGGGTCGGTCACGTTCCCTTGAGGTGATTCCTCCCCTGGCCAGTGGCTCCAAGTCATGGTCTTCTCATCGCCCTGAAGATCTGGCTCGCAGACTTCGGCGCCATATGGGGCTCAGCGATCACGTTCCACAGGTTCGCGCTGACTTCGTCAGGGTCGGTGCGCCTAGTGGATGTGCGCCGACCCGGTATCAATCAGAGCACACTTCGCAGCTGACCTGACACTATGGTGTCCGTCGTCAAGGAGTGCAGCCCTCGACTCCTCAGTGCAACGGCTCCACAGCGTACACGCCACTTTGAATCTCCCGAGACGGTCTAGATCAGCCAGGTCTTCCGGCGTGACCGACGGTGCCATGGACAGCCTCTCCACGAATGCCGCTCTGGTCGCATAGAGATGTTCGATTTCCGCCGCAGTACGTGGCCCGTGGACGAGACCCTCCTCGATTTGTCGGGGTGTCCGTAAGAGCTTCATGCCGTCACTTCCTCGAGCCGCGCAAGTGGCACTTCGAACAGCTTCTGCTCCGTCCGTCGACCGACCTTTGGGAAGGTGACGATCGGCTCCACCGCGCCGCCGCGATACCCAGTCACTTCACCGATCCGTCCAGCAAACCGTTTCCGCGTTTCAGGATGACGCTCGAGAAACGCCTCTCGAAACCGGACCTTGGTCCCGATCTTCAGCGCATGTGCGTGAGGAACAGATTCAACTCCAAGGGGATCGATTCGCATGTGCTGACGTTACCGCGCTAGACCCAAGCCCGAAGCGCCTTTGCCTTCCAGGCAGGCCTACTGCACAACCGGCGCCGCAAAGCGCTGCAGCAGCATGATCGCGCCTACGAGCAGACTCGCAAACACGATCGGTGCCGCAACTTGAATGGTCAAGGCGACCATGAACGTCGGCCTCGTTGACTCGGCAGGCGATCTGTTGACTGGCTCAAGTTCATGTTTCATCGTGCCCTGGCCTCCCGCCACCACGAGGGCGCAGGACGCGCTGCAATCGCCTCAAGTTTTCGACGTTCACCATCCAGGTAGTCCCTATGGCGGTCTTCGTGCGAAGGTCTCGACACGTCAACAGCTTTCCACCTGGGCGCATGGGTAGAAGCACCGAATCCCGAGGCCGAGCTGCACCTCACCCCGATCGAGGCTCCGCACCGAGGACAAGGTACATCCAGTGGCTTCGGCCCGTTTGGCACCTCTGGCAGGCGTTGTAGGTCAAGATCCATGGCGAATACTTTCCACACGAAGAATCGTCTTCCGCATCTGCGCGGTCATGCTGGCCTCAACACGATATGCCGCAGAGCCGTTCACCCGAAGATCGCGGCCTTCCACTTGCCTAGCATCTCTCTCCACGTCACCTCCGCGGTCATCGTGTCGGCAGCCCTGTCGTCACCCATCGCTTCTGGATCTCGCAGCAACTGCGCAACCGTCTTGTTCGGTTCCGGGTGCTCTTGCGTGATCCGAAGAGAGGTGCACAGGAGTTCGGCCGCGTACTCTCCGACCGCCACCGAGCGACTTCTTCCAGCGTGGCAGTGCACCACGAGCTCGCGACAGGCGGCCACGTCCGGACGCTTGAGGAATGCAAGTACCCTGCGTGCCTCAGTCGGGGTGAACAACCCAGCTTCAGCGGTCCACTTCCACCCCCAGCGCAGTACGTACCCGACGTCGTATTCGACGTCCGTGAACAGGCATACCAACGACGGGCCCCATCCGGTTAGGTCGAGTTGCGCCTGACCATCGTCGCGGATCGAGACCACTGCGACGTCCTGTTCACGCTGCAGTGCTCGGAAGTCGCGCAGCGAGTAACACGAGACCAGGGTTGTCATGCGTGCCAACTACCTCTAGGGCGCCGCTTCAGGCGGTCATCGCCTGCTGGCTTTCGTCGCAATCAGACGCAGCCGATGCCAAGGTGGATGTTGCCGCCGATTCCAGCTTCACGTCCGGCGGGAGTGCCGCCATGGCGTCCCGGTACAGCGCGATCAAGCGCATCACCCGTGCGTCGCCGACCGGCCTGTAGTCCAGCCAAGCCGATTCCTCGACATGCTCTGCCTGGTCGAGCTCACCAGCGTCCAGCTTCGCCTTCGCGCCTTCACACACCCATTTCAGCGGCAATCCGCCTCCGGTGTGTGCGATCGCGACATCGCCTCCACATACCCGGCACACGCCAGGCTTCGGCCGTTCGTACTTCTGCTCCAACTTCGCAACGAGTGCCGCCGCGCTATCTTGTCTTGACCCAGTCATTCTGGCCTGCCTCGATTGGTTGATCTTCCGCTCTGCCGATTCTTCAACTATGCCACCGGGCGGCCCCGCCAATTGAGCGGCAAAGGGCCCGATTAGCCCCACATTGAGTCACCCTAAACGCCCGCTCGTCGGCGCCGGCGGGCATCTCTCGGCGGCGCGGCCCCATAAAGCCTCCCTCAAATTCTGCTCGCGTCCGTTGTCAGTCTAGGCCGCATCGAGGTCTGCGTGCACCGTGATGATCAAGTACTTACGGCTCAAAAGAACTGGGGAGCGCGCCAGTTTTTGCCTCTAAACCGGTCTTATTCCGGACGAATTAGCCAATCAAATGCGCCGGCTTGCCGAGTACTATTCCACTAAGCCAATCAGATACTCTCCAGATCGCAAAGTCTCGGGAGTTGTTGCGCCAACTTGTCTACTTCTGCCAGGTTCGTTGACTGGCGCTGTGCCCTGCCCGTCCGTAGCACGTTTCGCCGCGCGGGTCCGATATCGGGTGAACGTATGGACAAAACATGTGTGCCTGGTACTGCCAAGGCATCTAGTCCCGATTGCCGGATCGGGCCCAGGCACTCCCCCCGGGGATTGAGCGGAGCTTTGTGCTCGAAGGCAATCTTCCGTCTGCTCGTTTCGCTTTCGCTCGTGTTCGCGTTTCTGGGCAATGCGATTGCTGGCACTCCCACGACGACGACCGTCAGTGCGTCCTCGGCATCTGAAACGATCGGCCAAACCACCCAGCTTACTGCGACCGTCGTGCCCTCTGGCGGCACGGGCACTGTCACGTTCTTCGACGACGGCGTGAGCGTCGGTGCTGGCTCAGTCAACGGCGCGGGTGTTGCCACTCTGTCTGTCGTGCTGCCATCCTCGGGTAGTCGAACGATCACTGCGACTTACAACGGTGACGCTAGCCACGACAGCAGCACGTCGACTGGACTGGCCCACACCATCGACATGCTTGTCGCCGCATCATGGATCCAGTTGACTGGCGAGAATGGCGCTTTCGACCTTGGGAGTCCTCGGGTTGTTCGCTATGGGTATGACACGGTTTGGGTTCAGCGCATTGTGTCTGCCTCTGAATGCACCAACGACGTGTTTGGCGATCCTCTCGTCGGTACCTATAAGCAATGCGAGATTCCTTCGACTACACCTTCCTATGTGTACGCACCTATGTGGGTGTTGGCAACTGATACGCTCCCGGACCGCGTTGTCATTGGTTTCACCGCCCCCGATCAGAGTTCGCAATGTTCCTCCGTGAACTACGTCGTATTGCGCAACGGGGCTGTCCTTACCACCATCACAACCATTCCTATCACCGGTGGCGATGCCACCTACGATGACACCACTGGCGCAATGGCCTGGATGTACGACTACTCCGTTCGCGCCGTCTGCGTTCCAAGCAACCTTTCCACAACTTCTGCCTCCGATAGCGGTACGCGTGTCCTGCCACCTTTGGCTGTCACAGGAGTGAGTGCCTCAGACGGCACGTTCACGTCCAAGATCAACGTTACTTTTACCGCACCCGATCAGACCGGGCAGTGCCCTAGTGTCTCCTACGCCATCTTCAGAGACGATGTCTATCAAGGAGCCATAACAACGATCTCCAATGCTGGCGGTGTTGGCTTGTACGAAGACTTCACTGCGGGCAGTGGTACCCACACCTACGTCGTGTGGAGCGTTTGTGATCAGAGCGAGGCTACCGCAGTCAGTTCGACGGACACGGGCTACCAAGCTTCGTCTCCTTTGGCTGTAACTGGGGTCACGGCCTCTGACGGCACGTTTCCTAGCAAAGTGGCCGTGACGTTCTCGGCGCCGGACCAGTCGAGCGCTTGCACATCGGTCAGCTACGTCGTCACGCGCGATGGCAGCGACTTGGCCAGCATCACCACAATCCCCCAAACAGGAGGCGCTGGCTCGTACGATGACACAACCGCGAGCGTCGGCACCCACTCCTACGGAGTGCGCAGCGTTTGTACAGGAGGTTCGGCCACATCGTCAACGAATAGCGGGTATTGGAACGGCACTCCGACAGCTCCTACAGCGGTTGCCGCGAGTGATGGAACGTTCTCGAACAAGGTTTCCGTGACTTTCACGGCACCCGATCAAAGCGCGCAATGTTCGGCGATTAGCTACGTCGTCACACGTGACGGAACAGACGTCGGCACGAGCGGTTTCACGACCATTAGTGGGGGGGCCGCTTCGTTTGACGATCTCTCCGCGCCTGTGGGTGCCCACACGTATGCAGTACGCGCCGTCTGCTCGCCCGGAACAGGGTCGACGACGAGTTCGAATGATGTTGGCTACAAGGCTGCAACTCCGTTTGCTGCCACTGGTCTTGCCGCGTCCGATGGTACGTTCTCTGGCAAGGTGGCGGTCACGTTCACGGCACCAGACCAAAGTGCGATGTGTTCGAGCATCAGCTACGTGGTCACCAGAGATGGCGCTGACCTCAGCACGATCGCCACAGTGCCACTGACTGGCGGGAGTGGCTCCTACGACGACACAACGCCTGGTGTCGGAACTCACAGCTATGGTGTTCGCAGTGTTTGCAGCCCGGGAGCTGGTACCGCCACAGCGGTAGCCGACACCGGTTTTGCGCAAGGCACTCCTGCCGCGGCAACTGCTGTTTCTGCGACCGACGGCGCGTTCTCCACCAAGGTGACGGTCACCTTCACAGCCCCGAATCAGGCCGCGAACTGCACCTCGACCAACTACGTAGTGACGCGCGATGGCAGCGACCTGGCCACTATCACCACTATTGCCAACTCGGGCGGGGCCGGCACGTACGACGATACGACGGCGAGCATCGGCACCCACACCTACGGCGTGCGCAGCGTTTGTACGCCTGGGAGTGCCGCGACCAGCAGTTCCACAGACACTGGCTACAAAGCAGGGACGCCGTCAGCGGTCACCGCCTTGGCCGCCACCGATGGCGCGTACTCGACCAAAATTGCGGTCACGTTCACTGCACCTGACCAGTCAGGTGCTTGCGCCTCCGTCAGCTACGTCGTGACACGCGATGGAACAGATCTGTCGACAATCGCCAGCATCCCGCTGACCGGTGGTACAGGAAGTTTCGACGACACCACTGCTGCTGCTGGTACGCACAGCTACGGCGTGCGCACCGTCTGCAGTCCTGGTGCTGGTACCGCCACGGCTGGTCCCGATACGGGTTTCTGGCAAGGCGCACCGATCGCACCCACGGCGGTTGCAGCGAGCGATGGGACGTTCACCAACAAGGTTGCCGTCACGTTCACGGCACCCAATCAGAGTTCACAGTGCACGGCGATCAGCTACGTTGTCACGAGAGATGGCACGGATGTGGGCACGAGCAGCTTCACGACCATTGGCGGCGGTGCTGCTTCGTATGACGATCTCACCGTACCTGCAGGTGTGCACACGTATGCGGTTCGCGCAGCCTGCGCTCCGGGTGGAGCGTCAACGACCAGTTCGACTGACACCGGCTTCAAGGCCGGGACGCCGGCTGTCGCCACGGCAGTTACAGCAACCGACGGCACGTTTGCAACGAAGATCACCGTCTCCTTCACCGCGCCCGATCAGAGCGCCAACTGCACCTCCACGAACTACGTGGTGACGCGTGACGGCGTCGACCAGAGCACGATCAGCAGTATCGCCAACACCGGCGGGCCTGGAACCTACGACGACACCACCGCCTCGGCTGGCACCCACACCTACGGCGTGCGCTCGTTCTGCACGCCTGGATCGGCGACGGCCAACAGCGGAACCGACACCGGATACATCGCCGGTACGCCGGCTGCTGCGACGGCGATCGCTGCTTCCGATGGAACGTTCAGCACCAAGGTCACCGTCACCTTCACAGCCCCAAACCAGGCGGCCAATTGCACGTCGACAAACTACGTCGTCACGCGTGATGGTGTGGACCAAACCACCATCACGACGATCGCCAACTCTGGCGGCGCCGGAACCTACGATGACCTGACGGTGTCGGCAGGTACCCACACCTATGGAGTTCGCTCGGTGTGCTCCCCCGGCTCTGTCACGGCAACCAGTACCACCGACACCGGCTTCAAGGCCGGGACGCCGGCGGTTGCCACGGCTGTTGCGGCAACCGACGGCACGTTTGCAACGAAGATCACCGTCTCCTTCACCGCCCCTGACCAGAGCGCCAATTGCACCTCCACGAACTACGTGGTGACGCGTGACGGCATCGACCAGAGCACGATCAGCAGTATCGCCAATACCGGCGGGCCTGGAACCTACGACGACACCACCGCCTCGGTTGGCACCCACACCTACGGCGTGCGCTCCGTGTGCACGCCGGGCGCGGCCACCGCCAACAGCGCCACCAACACCGGCTACTGGCTCGGCAGTCCCACCGCGCCGCCCGCTGTGGTAGCCAGCGATGGCACCTTCACCGCCAAGGTCGGCATCACCTTCACTGCGCCGAACCAGAGCGCGCAGTGCACAAGCATCGCCTACGTCGTCACGCGGAACGGCACCGACATTGGCACCAGCCCTTACACCAGCCTGTCCCCTGGGGTCGGTACCTTCGACGACACCACGGCGGTGGCCTCTACCGTGTACACCTATGGCGTGCGTGCCGTGTGCGCCCCGGGCAGCCAGTCCGCGGTGTCCCCTACCACCGACACCGGCTTCCGCCAGGGCGTGGCGGCCACTCCTACCTCGATCACAGCGAGCGACTATGTCTACGGCGACCACGTAGCCATCTCGGTCGTGGTACCCAATGACTCTGCACAGTGCACGAGCCGGGACATCGTGATCGCTCGAGACGGCACCGACATCACGACATTCACCGGATTCGCGATTGCCGGCGGGACAGCGACCTATGACGACTACGCCGCCACGATGGGCCCGCACACCTACACCGCGAAGTCCGTGTGCGTTCCCGGTGGTGCAACTTCTTCCACGGTCAGCGACTCGGGTGCCAGACGCTTCGCCGCAGCCAGTTGCTCTGCTGTCAGTGCGGGCTCCAGTAGCGTTAACTTTGGCAGCGGCGTGACCGTACCCATTGCGGCCACGGACGTGCAGAACGCGAGCCTCATCCGCTTCCGTGCCTGGGGAGCGCCCAACGGGCAGAACGACCTGAAGTACTACCCCGTCACCGGGAGCGGACCGGACTACACGGGTGCGGTTGCGCTGAGCAACCACGCGGTAGGCACGCCAGAGTACGGCACGCTGTCTGTGGAACTTCTGGTCACCGGCATGAACCCAGGCGATACCGAGCAGGTGTGTGCTACTACCTCCTTCGAGGTGGTGCAGGCCTGCGCCACGCCCGTGTTGTCCGGGCCCCAGGGCACTGGTGGTCTTCCATCGACCATCACTTGGTCCGCTGACGCCGCGTCCACCCAGTGGACTTTGTACGAGGCAAGCAGCGCCGCAGGGCCATTCACAAACATCGGCACCCTTTCCGCAGGCACGACATCCAGCAGCGTTCCTGGTTGGCCGCACAAGTTCTACAAACTTGAGTGCGACTCGAGCAACGCGATGGGCAACAGCACAAGCGCCGCTCTCGAAGTCTGGGGGAACCCCGCCCCAGTCGTGACGGCTCAATCGCTGACCGTCGGAAATCCAGGCTCCGTCACTGTCACGCCAGCCATCACCGATCCGGACGGAACCACCTCGTTCGTGCTCACCGTCACTGCTTCTCCAAGCAATGGGGTCGTGACGATTTCTGGCGGCAAGTTCACCTACACGCCGTCGGTAGGCTACGCTGGACCCGACTCATTCACCATCACGGCGACCGATCCTGGTGGTCAGACTGGTGCGGCGGTGATGACCGCTGACGTCTTCCTTCTGCCCCCGGCAACGCCAACGTCGATGGCAGCGAGTGATGGCACGAAGCTCAACCAGGTCGACATGACCTGGGGCGCGTCTGCCAATGCGCAGGGGTACCGAGTCTTCAGGGGAACCAGCGCGGCCGATCCAGCTCCGGTGCAAATCGCGGACGTGAGCGCTGCAACCCTTTCGTACTCTGACACCTCAGCCGCACCTGGCGTGCAAAGCTACTACTCGGTGCTGGCCTACAACGGAGCGCAGATGAGTGCGCGCTCGACGGCCGACCTGGGCTATGCGGATACACCCATAAGTGCCTTGAGCGCGAGCGCGTCCACCGATCCCGGCACTCCAGTTGACGTCGTGCCCGCGTACACGGACCCTGATCCGGGCGACGTACCCACGCTAGCCGTCCTATCTCAGCCAGCCAACGGTGCCGCTTCGATCGTTGCCGGCAAAATCCGGTATGTGCCCAACGGCAGTTTTATCGGTAGCGATACCTTCACGATCCGAGGAACCGATCGAGCTGGGCAGAGTGCTACTGGTACTGCCTCTGTTCAGTTGACGTGCAAGCAACCCAATCTTGCCGGCCTTGCGTCGTTGCCGAATCGAGTCTTCAGCGGCGCAGGGTACCGCTACAGCGGCACATACGATACGGGCAACTGCCCTCAGGCATTCAGCGCGTCCTACCGGCTTCTGCAGGGTACGACTGTCCTGGATACGGCCAGCATCCCATCCGTGCCTGCGGGCACCGCCCTGGGCGTCAGTTTCGACCGTGTCGCTCCGGTCACTCCGGGCACCTACACCGCCGAGATCACGATCACCAACACGTCGACTGGCGCCAACGTGATCAAGACAGCGAGTGTTGTGGTGGGCGACTTCCGTTCTCCGAGCGTGAACTGGGACAAGGCAAACCCTGTCCAGTATCTCGACTCGGCAACCCTTCAGGTCGGTTCATCTCCGGATTGCACGATCACGACCAGCGCGGTCGCCGCGCAATCGGATACTAGCCTTTGCCTCGCTGAGGTTACGGCTTTGCCCACCGGCGTTGTCCAAGGCACCCAAGGTCCTCCAGCCTGGAGGTGGAGTGGTGTTCCGTCAGCGCCTGGCACATTCAGTACGCAGATTGCGTTCAGTGCCTATGACGTGCTCGGGACCAAGCGCACCATTGCGACCATCAACAAGCCGATCGACGTGGTGCCACTGGCAAGCATGGTCTTCACCGCGCCAACCTCGATCACCATCAAGCAGTATCTGGACATCTTCACGATTACTCCTGCACAGACTGCCGGACCATCGTGTCAACTCGCCAGCGACTTGCCTACCGCGACGGCACAAGCTCAAGTCGGTACTCGCTCCTGTGTCCTTGAATGGGGGACTCTGCCTCCAGACACTTTCCAGTCGGGTGTCTCGTTGAAGGGCAGCGTGTTCGACACGACGACTCGTAGCGTTGACTGGACCGTTTCTGCGGTCGACGCATCCGGAACGAAGTATCAAGTCGCGACCGGATCGACCACCATTGTCTCGACTGCTACCGACTTGTCTTTCGATCTCACGATCAGCCCTGCTGCGCCCTACGCGATCGTCACGCCTGTCACGATCGCGGCAAAGAGTGTCGGCGCCGATAGTTGCGTTCTCACTGCGCTCGAGTCGGTGGCCATCTCGACTCTGACGCGCCGCTGCCTGTTCGAGTTCGGCGCCGTCCCTGGACTTAGCCAGCCGTCCGGCACGTCAGACGCGATCCTGAAGGGCACGCTGCAGACGGCGCCAGTGACCACGGTTCCGTATACCGTGTCGTTGTTCCTCAACGGTGTGAAGCACCAGGTTGCCTCAGGTTCGAAAGACTTTGCCGCCCTGGTGCCGTCGTCCCCGCAGATGACGCTTGCGCACGTGCGCGAGATCGGCCCTGACACCTATGCAGTGTCGCTGCTGGGCGGGCCGATAGGTGTTTTGTCAGCCACGACGAATATGGGCCAGGTGAATGGTTCTGCGCTCGTCGCGGGCGATGCCGCGGCGACCAACTTCATCCTTCTTGGGACGAAGAACAGCCGTGTCCTATTTGCCACCCCGGCTCCGTTGTACTCTGCTCGAACCGTTGACATCAGCCTCGCGCTTGCGTCTACGCCGACCTTCAGCTCGACCAAGCAGGTCACCATCGTTAGCGTCCCACGCGACGGTTTGCGGCTCCGCCTGGACGGTCCGCCTAAGACGATTGCCGACACCGCTACGCTGACCGCGGCGGCCAGTGTGGTGCAGGTAACGCCCACTGGGCTGGCCTACGTCCCCGGCGACGCAGGACCATGGGTGGTGGCCTTCGGCGAAATGGGCAGCAACGGTGTGTTCAACCCCCTGACGTCTGAGGTACCGATCGACCCAGTCACTGGTCAGGCAACGGCGCCAGTTCCACTGGGCACCAACACCATCCTGCGTCTGACTGCACGTGCTCGTGCTGTGTCTACCTACCCGGGGTACACCGCAAGCCTTACCTCGCCAACACAGGTGATCAGCATCGTGAAGGGCACCCCGATCGCCGGGTCGCTTATAGCGATGGGCAGCGCGTCCGGACCGGCTCCGTTCCTTGGTGTCATGCGGGTTCAGTTCGGCACGCTTGCCGACCACGCCGCAAACCTGAACGTCGCGTGGTCTCGCTCCGAAGACGACGGTGCGACGTGGACCCCCATCACCACGGCGACTGGACTTCAATATGCCGAACGCATGGTCGCTGGCAAGCACCTGTTCAAGGTGCAGTTCACCAACAGGAATACGAACGAGACGAGCGAGAGTCCACCATTGTTGATGGAGGCGTACGACGTTCCAAAGCTTGCGATCGACGGGCCTGGTTACATGCTGCCCGGTTCCACCGCCACCTTTACAGCGCGTGCCATGAACCCGGATCTCACACCGATGGTCGGGGCAATCTACGAGTGGAGCCTTGCGCTCGCTTCTTCGCCCACCACGCCCTTGGCGACCGGCAGCGGCAATACGGTCCCCTACTCTGCGACGGATGTCGGTGTGTACAGGTTGACCGTTCGCGCTCGGTCCCCAAGCACCAACGCCAGCGACCCGAAGGCTTGGAGTCAAACCGTCAGCCAAGTCGTCGTCGGGACGCCCAGCAAACCGATCGCGCGAATCGTAGGACCTCTACGTCTGGAGACCGGGAAGACCGGGGTATACGTCGCCACCGTCTCCACGACTTTTAACCTGGCATCGTCGAACCTTCAGGTTGCGGGCGAGTGGACGCTGCCTGACGGCTCGAAGGTCGTCGGCACTACCTTGAACTGGACACCAACGCCGGCTGACCTGGCCGTGTCCGCGAGGCCGAATCTGTCCTACCGTGCCTGGATCGTCGGCTATGAGGCAGATACGAGCTACACCGGCACCGTCCAGGTCTCGTTGTGGCAGTACGTGTGGCCGAACTGGCGCGTAGTGGTGACGCAGGGGGGCACAGTCGCGCCGGCGAACGCACAGTTCACGCTCCTCGCCGACAACCCGCTGTTAGTCGCGTCCCTGGAGGGGCTGACGTACACGTGGACAGTCCCATCGGCCATACGAGTCAGTGGCACCCCAGCCTCCAAGCTCACCGGCATCGTCGACTACGGTGGCACCTACCCCGCAGAAGTTGTCGTCTCCGACTCGCGAGGAAACTCCACTTCGTTGACGGCAAGCGTAACGATGAACGACGCACCTCCGCTGGTCGTCGACCTCCTTGCGCAGAACCTGTCGAAGTGGTCTCATGCTCCGATCCTGTTGGGGGCAAGCGCCAAGACCACCGGGGGGCACCCGTTGGATTCCGTCACGACGTGGACATATTCGCTCGACGGCGTCCAGCAGGCGTTTGCCAACCAGTCGACTGCTCGGTTCAGCCTCGACGCACCGGGCACCTACAACGTTCGCGTCGATGTCGGCACCAGAATGGGCGCATCAGCTACCAAGACAGTGATCGTCAACGTACCGCCCAATGTTGCGGCCGCCTGCGCGCCTACGGGTGTGGTGGCTGCCAACCGCCGTTCCATTGCACTGAAGTCCAACTGCGCTGACACCGATGGCACGATTACGCACTACAGCTGGTCAGTTAACGGCACCCCGGTGACACTCAGTGTCGGATCTGCATGGACCCTCAATCTACCCGCGAATCAAGCTTGGCCAGTGACCGTTGAAGTGACCGCTACCGACGATGCAGGAGCAGCATCCACGGCATCAGCAACGTTCAACTGAAGCTGCGAGCCCGAGCCCGGAACGGAAGGTGACTCGATGGCCGGCAGCCATGTAGTGCAAGACCGCCAGTTGGTGGTGGTTGGCTTCGGCGTAGGGAGTTGCAGCAAATTCGGCGAAGGCCAACTAGCCGCATAGAAACTCGTTCACCGCCGTTACCGCTTGTCGAGCCGCCTCGATCGCCTCCGGCATCGCAGCCCTGATCGCCTCGTCAGTGAGTTCGATCTCGCCCTTTGTCACTTTGGATTCGACCAAGCGACATGCGAGCGCCCTGATCCGCCGTATGTCCGTCTCGTCATATCCGTGCAGCCGCCGCTGGCTCAATGACGCTTCACTTGGGTCCTTGACTTGCTCGGTGTCCAACGTGGGTCTCCACTACTTGAGCCGATCGTACGCGTGACGTCAAAGACGCGAAGCCCATATATCCTGTAGGCCAAGACCGGATAAGGAATTCCTACTACCGAAGAAGCCTCAGCACGAGCGACGCACCCGATGCTGCCAACGCCGTCTGTCCGTCGAGTTGAAGACGAAGTTTGTTCAATCACATCGTGAGCTCTCTTCGCGGCGGGACCGCACGTTGTGGTGGTGATTCCAAGGTCATCCCAGGCAGACTTTTCTCGCTGACGCACACCGTTGCCTCCATGGCGTGCTGGCTCTGATTGCGTGTCCTGGAGAAGTCCCAACGACACATCATCCCCAACGGGTGGTGTGTTTGCCTGTCGGCGTGCGTGTCTGTCGTCGTCCAGCTGCCGTCCATCGTCCAGCCTCGAAGGAACTCGGGCAGTTCCTCCTCCGTTCCAAGCCCAAGCATCACCAACAGGTCTGTGCTGCTTCTCGGCATGAATCGCGCCATGTGGGTTGCCGGGTGCTTCGGGTTCAGAACGCAGTGCGGCTTGTACATCACTCTCTTCGGCGACTGCTTGTAGAAGTGCAGCTTCAGGCCGCTTCCGAGGTTCGTCGAATTGAAGGTGACAAAAGGCGCCTCGAGCGAGCGCGGTAGAGCTCGTGCAATGCACTCACCCATCCACGGCTTGGATTCATCCAAACGCGCATTGAATCGGATGTTCCCCCAAGCAATGAGGTATTCAGCCAAGTTGCGCAGAAAGAGCGCTTTGCGTGCTTTCTCCGTCTCGCTTCGCGTGCCGACCCACGACGGGTCGATGGATGACAACTTGACGTGCCGCTCGCCGAACTCCCGACCCGACCCGAAGAACTCCTGCGGGTATGGCGACGATTCGCGCGTTTCCAGGTTCAGCGCCATGTCGTCGTGCCCCACAGGCAGGAACAAGTCAGCACGCATGCCATGCGTCGCCGGCGCAAGAAATCGTCGCTCCCAATCCACCCCAACGCCAGGTCACGGATCCCAGCGGTCAAGGTCAGCTCTTCGATTCGCCAGTTTGGCTTCACCACGGCCGGCAGCAGGCGCGAGGGCAAAGCGCCTTCATCGTTGTCGGATACACCAATGGCGATCCGAAGGTTCTCTGCCAGTTCTACTTCACCAGGCTTCGCGCTAGCCATCCGCTGCGAAGCGATCTCCGTGATCATTGCGGTCCAGATCACGACGTCTCTTGGCAGCATCGACAAGCTGACCAGCCTGTGCCCTTGTCCAGGCGCAGCAGGCACGAGTCGATCCCCGTTGAACTGCCCCTTCTCCGTCCACGCTGGATAGTGCTCCACCATGTTGTCGAGATCCAGCTTCTCGGCGAGATTGCTGCCGGAACGGTTCTCCTCAACGCCGCCAGAGATCGTGCTGAGCGCCAGCGTTGACAAGAATGCGATACGCCCTGGCTGCTTAATCCCAATGGATGTACTGCCGTGGCCTATGCGCGCGAGGTGAGCTCCGAACGGCAGTCCGTGCCGCAACGCATCGGCGAACGCCGCCGTGTCGGCGTAGTGGCCAATGTTCAATGCCAACGTCGAATGCGTTGCCTTGCCACGTCCATCGCCTGGTGCGGCGACGTCATCGCACTGGAGCCATCGCAGAGACATTCCGGAGTCGATGCTGTGGATCGCATCGCGCAAGCAAAGTGCAACCTCCCGCGTCGTCGCGCCTCCCTTCGATCCGGTCTGCTCAAGGGCCACGTCAACGTGCTCGATGAGCTTGTTCATCGGGCCTTCGATCTCAGGGTACAGCTCGTTCTTGATCCGCAGCACTTCACCCAGTCGGTCGAGAAACCCGGCTTCTCGCAGAACCCTCGAAAGCTTCACCTTTGATCCGGCGATCGTCGCCTCGATCATTTCGTTCAGCAGCATCCCGGCGGCCAGTCCGGTCGGGTCGTTCCGCATGAGCATGCTGAACGTGAAGTCCCAATGGTAGTTGCCGTAGTTCCCAGGATCGCGTCCGTCGAACAGAACGTCGCCCCTGCCGTCTCCACGATAGGCGACCAGAGCGGCTGCCGTTCGTTCGAGTAGTTCGCTGCTGATCATGGGCTTCTGGTTCACCGGTACACGTGCACGCAGCCTAACGTCTGAGCGGACGAAGGAAAGTGTTTTGCCGCGCTACACCAGCTCGTATGTCCAGGCCAAAGAGTTCTCACCCTCGCCGCTGACGAGCTTCACCGTGCCAAGCTTCGCAAGCGCCTCCAGCGCCCTGCCAGCGTCCGTCGCGGAAAGCATCCCCGACGCCTTGGCCACCGAGTAGGCGTCCAAAGGCTTCTTCGCCTTCTCCAGGCCCTGTTGCGCCTCGTTCAACATGTACCGCTCCGACACCTTCACCAATGACCTCCGATTGAGATTGCGATGTCCATCAAGCCTGCGCCGACTCCGCTTCGACGACGCCCGCGACCGCTTCCGGGTAGTTGTGTTGCAGCGTCGCCAAGTTCTCCCGATCCAGCGCCACCGCGTGGCGGTACTCGGAAAGTTCCTGCTCCATCCGCTCAATCTGCATTTGCCGCAGTCGAATCCCGGCCAGCGCGTTCCTGGCTGCCCACTTCGCGACCAGGTTTCTGTCTGCCGAGAACATGTTCTCGTACATCATCAGGCCATCATGCGTTGTGTTGGGCCACCCCAACGCTTCGCACTTCTTCTCGACGACCGCACCACCGTCATAGGTGTAGACCGCGATCGACGCCCTGAAGATATCCGGTTCGTTGATCAGCTTCAGCAAGGTCGATGGATCGGCGTCCATCTCGCGCTGGTATCGCCAGAGGTCCTCGTTGCTGCGGCTTTCGTAGCGCTTGGCGAGTGTTCCGTCGAGCGCGACGACGATGAGATCGTGCACGTAGCCTGATCCAATGCAGATCCCGGCCGGCGTCACCTGAACGTTGTGACCGATGCGATAGTGCTCTTTGACGTTTTTCCAGCCCATGACGTGATGCTTCCAGAGTTGCAAATTTCTCGATCCAGGCTACGCTTTTCCCGTCGACCCGAAGCCGCCAACGCCGCGCTCCGAGAGGTCGTGCTTTTCGACTATCCGGAACGCCGCCTGAATGATCGGCACGATCACGAGCTGCGCAATCCGGTCCATCGGTTGGATGGTGAACGGCTCAGAGCCCCTGTTCAACGCGCTGATCAAAAGGGGGCCGGAGTAGTCTGAATCAATGAGTCCAGTGCCATTGCCAAGCACAATTCCGTTCTTGTGACCCATCCCTGACCGCGGCAAGATCATTGCCGCCAGCGACCGGTCCCCGATGTGGATCGACAGTCCGGTAGGAACCAGAATCGCCTTTCCTGGCATCAGCACCAAGGCCTCTGCGACGCACGCACGCAGGTCAAGGCCTGCGCTACCTGGCGTTGCGTAGACTGGCAGGATGTCGTTCATCCGGGCGTCCAGAATCTGGACGTCGATCGTTGTCATGGCGTTTGCCCCGTTGCTTGGTTGTGTTTCGGTTGTCCTGCTTGCACGCCTTGGCTAGAGCGCTGCAGCCCGCTCCCCGCGCCCGCATCCGCCCAGGTTTGCCTTGCCAGCGTGAGTCGCCCGACTTCTGTCACCCTGAATGAAGCCGGCCTGTCGTCGAATTTCTCAACCAGGCCTGCTGCCTCCATTCGAGCTAGGCACTTCTCCCACGCCGCCATTCCGAATCCCTTCCGCCCGACGTACCTGATCAGCGGTTCATCGCCAGCCTCAAGAGCCAACTCGAGATGACGCTGCTCCGCCGGCGTGAGATGTCGTTGACGCCAAGCCTTTCCTGTGCAGGAACTGTCTTCCGTCTGTTGCGAGTGACCCATCCCAAATCCTTTCAATCAGTGCCCGCAGCGGGAGCAGACCAGGTTGCGACCGTCTGTCACGACCGCCGTGGTATGCCCACACCATCCGCACCCACGCTTCCATCCTGGAGCAGCTTCATGCATACCTCGTGGTTGTCGCGGCGGACCAGATCGACTCCCGCTGCTCATACCCCTGAGGGAGGACTTTCCGGACCCTTTCGAAATCATGTGCGCACCGTCACTACCAGGCGGCCACTGACTGCCGCCTGAGCGTCAATCGTTTGCGCCCCAACCGTCTCATGAGTTTTCAATCGCGCCTCCCTGCACGGTGCTGCATGTTCACGGAGCGTCATCCACGACTGACACGCCTTCAATGATCTCGTCTGCTCCACATTCAACACGCAACCAGGCGATCGCTTCCTACCTGTCAGCTGCCGGCTGGAACCTCTGTGCGTGTGGAGGTTGCGATTGGCACAGCCAGAACGGGCGGCCGTGGTCCTTCTCCTGGTTCGCTTTGCCAACCTGGACGATCCGCCCGTCGATGTACTTCAGGCCTCGCAGTTCTGTCAACGTACCTTGCATGCGCGCCCCTTCGACCTTGCCGACTTGCTGTACCGTCGTTGGGCTCATCTCAACCTGCCAACTCGACGATCTCTACGTACTCCGACGTCCCCACCTCTGACCGAGGGCTGGCGCGAGGATCATCGAACCGCCCGCGATCGAGGTAGAGGCCCGTCAGGTCCTCTTCTGAGATTGCCGACTTGTCGAACACCATCGCGCCGGAAGCATCTTGAACGACCAACGACGTTCTTCCACCAAAGCCGATCTCCACGGCGGCCTCGAAAAGTGCTTGCGCGGTGATCTGCCACGAATGAAGTCGCGCCCACGCAGCGACCTCATCCGCCCTGAAGCCGTTTGCTCCGGCGACGACCTTGAACAGCATCGACCCGTCACGAATCACGCTCACCAGTCCCTGTGTTGCCACTTCAATCCTTTTCGAGCCCTACGCTGGGCTTCAGTTGCCGACCCGTGCTCATCCCACCAGAGCTCTGTGCTCAAGCATGGGGATGGCAAAGAGCCTGAATGCGATGAACGCCAGCACGAGAGTCAGCGTCATGTTGACGACCGCAGCTCGGATGTCTGGGAGCAGCCTCGTTCCGACATCCTCTGCAACTGCCTTCAAGTCCGGTCCGAGGTACTCCACGATCGCGCGCTCGTAGAACTGCCTTTGTGTCAGCTCCGCCTCGATCGCCAGTAGCACCTCCGTATTGATCGTCTCTCGAAGACTTCCCGTCGCCACAAGCCGCCTGATCACCGGCCACGAGTTGACGACCGTGTACACCGAGTAGCCTGCGACGCCGGCGTAAGTGACATAGAACGGCCAACCACTGTGCAGCAGGTACACCGGTATCAGCGAAGCGAAAAGCGCCGCGTTCTGCACCACGATGGTAGTGACCACCGACCTGTGTGTACGCGCCAGCAGTTCGTAGGCTCTCGCCGAGGCCTCCGCCTTGATTTTTGCGGCGACCGCTTCGGACACGAAGTCCTTCGCTGCGGAGACGACGCCAAACGTTGGAGACATCGAGGCCGCGGCCGCTTGAACTGCTTTGAGTGCCGACGAGTACCAGGTGGTCATAAAGCGCTACCAGTTCTCTGAATTTGCGGTTGTCAGACCATCAAGCGACGTCTACTGTCGCGCCCACCACATCCAGGCCGTTCAACACGCGGAGCAACCCCTCCGCCGTCACCTTCTCCGCGCAGTTGATCGTGACCACTGCACCCGCCCCCGTCCGGCCCACGACGTCGAACACCTCCGATTCGTCGGAGAGCTTGGTCGGCTGAAGGAGCCACCCAGTGACGCATGTTTCTTCGATCATGTTTCCATCCCGTCTGTGAATTGAACCCGAGGCTATACAACCGCCTGGTACGTCTAAGCCCGTCGCCAGCTCAACGTTTCCATTCCATGCGCGCCTGCGCCGACAGCAAACCGGGTCTCCGCGCTAAGCACTTCATGGACGGCGTCGAGACCCATTGCTGCCCGGCACGCCGCGCTATTCGACGACGTCCGCTTGGGCCGTCGACATGCACATCTTTGCCGCTTGAAGTGCCTCGAGTGCGCTGGCTCTCTGATTGGCGGCGATCGCCTTCCGGCATCCAGCGGATATGACATCGAGCCCCGTTCCGGGCACGAACATGTTCGACCCCCTGATGTCGAACAACAGGTCTCGCACTCTGGGATCGTTCTGTGGGTTCAAGGCCGCGATGATCTCCGGCCAATTTGAACCGGCGCTGCCGAGCCGCTCCGCCTCATCCGACAGCAACATCGCGCCGCCCGCTGCGCCTTCTGCAATGCTTCCGGGGTTCTGCCAGTTAGCAGCCAAGCGCTTCAGCGCCATCTGCAGTACGACCAGCAGCGCGAACACAACGAATATCGCCAGAAGAGCTTTCACGACTTGTCTGCCATGTTCTGAAGGCGTCCTATGCGACGGATGACTCGAGCGCCTTGAGTCTGCAAAAGCCGTTCCTCAACAGTCCATCCGCGGGGTAACGTCTCCCGCAGATCCTCGTGAGAGTATCGACGGATGTCGAGCGGCAAAGTGGTCGGCAAAAGGCGTCTCAACCCACACAATCGCAGGAAACACTGCGGCACTGGGTGTCGTTCGTAAGCTGCAATCAACCAGCCTGGCTATGCGAAGCCCCCGGTGATCCAGTGATTCAGCACCGTCGCCCGGTCTCGACTGGGGTTTCATCCTGCTGACACAGAGCTCTTAGGTCGACGACAGTCTCTGAATTGCCCAGCTCAGGTTGCTCTGTGCCTGAGCCAACAGTGTGGCCCTCGCCTCTGGCGTCCTGTACAGATCTGACCGCTTCAACCGCTCCAAGAGTGCCAGCCGCTTGTCTCGAAACACCAGCTGCGGCACCCAGTTGTACTCCTCAGTGACAGCCCGATCGTATTCAGCGAACCGCGCACGGGGACTCCCGAGGATGGCCAGATCGATGTCCAGCATCAACGCTTCGTCGGCTGTCTCCACCCCGCCATCGTGTTTCGTCACCATGATCAGATGCTGCACGCGCTGAACTGCGTCCAATTGCGCACCTGCCTGCTGCATGACCCGCCCAACCCACTCTGCTGAGCGGTGTTCATTGTCTTTGGCCGTGACGTCATAGATGGCGTCGTGAAACCACAGGGCCAGGCCTATCTCCGCCGGTCGCTGCGCAGCGCCTCCCCACCTGTCCAGGAGTGCCAGGCACTCGCCCAAGTGCCTCAGGTCATGGTAGTGCCTGTGCGGCTCACTCCAGGCCGCCAGCAGAGTCTCGTATAGACCCACTGGGGGCTGCGCCCCAAGACCTAGCCATTGCGCGTCCCACGACATCCGCAAGCCCTCTCCATCGAGCGGCTTCGTCCACGCAGATAACGCGTTCGACATACCTTCCATGTTGCTTGAACTGCTGCCGGCTTCCATTGCAAATCGCTCAGCCAGCCATCTCAGGTTTCGTTACGTAGGCAGTGCGAGTTGTCCCGGCCAATCTGATCGACAACTTTCCCTTGTTGGGCCCAGTCTTGGCAGCTCGGAACTCGGCACCCGACACCTTCATCACCGTAGCCTGCCGAAGATCATCCCCCAGCCACCCGGCGCTGAACAAACGAAACCCCGCCGGAAGGCTGCCCAACTTCTTGAGCGCCGCTTGCCCGAACGCAGTCCTCGCGAAGATGTCGTCTTGCATGTCCATTTTGAGCCTCCTCCTTCCGTCTCGATCTAGGCTATGCCACGCGCCGCTTAGCGTACGGAGTGACGCCCATGTCGATGACACACTGCGCCACGACCGGGGCCACTTCAAGCCGAATCTCGTTTCCTGCGGAGAGATACGCGTCCTTCGACTTCTGGTCAAGCAGAGCCAGCAGTTGATGCTCGTCGACAAAGTAGCCGTACTGGTAGTCCCCTGCCACGAAAACGCGCACCAGTGTGACCACTGCACGCAGCTGGCCGCTGCTCTTGTGTTCAGTCACGTGTAGTTCCAAGCTCAACCTCCGAGTTCAAAGTCCATCAGTGCGCGGTGGCCACCAAGCCATACTCGCTCATCTTCAAGGAATCGTTCAATCCGAGCGAACAGCGAGTCTCTTATCCTCGAATTGACCCTCTTCATTCACTCTTGACGTCCGTCGTTCGGCAAAGGACGCTTGGGAGGCCGATCTGCTGTTGCTCGACCAGCGGTCCCAGGCACCACACGCCTGACAACTCGGCCCATCCATTCTCCGTGAAGTTGTTTGAATCCCAAGGCACGCGTGTACAGCCGCAGCAGCGCCCTCTTCCTATTCTCGTGCTGCGCCTCTTCGTGTGCCGTCACCACCGCCCACCACTTCGACTCTTCAACGGTGCGGGCACGCCAGACGAGCTCGAGCGGCGCCGCCTTCAGTACGCACGCCATATGGGTTCCTTCGGCAGGTGACAGCTCCACCAACAGAGTCAGCATGGCCTCCCTCCACGACATGCGACCTGTGTTCTCGCGGGGGACGAACAAGGTCGACAGTTCGGTGCAGACCTCACGCGCCTTGAGGACTTCGCGGCCTAGCATCTCGCGAACGACTTGCGCGATCGCTTCAGCATGCTCGCCATCCTCCTGAGTCTGGTCGTCGCAGCACATCACGTATGCATCGAGGCCCATGGGCCGCGGTGAAGCGTTGTGGGTTTGATGAACGTCGAAGTAGCAGTCCAACCCGTTCACATCGAAGACAGCGGCGTCCACCCGCCGCGTCTTCAAGTTTGTGCATCCACCTTCGACCTTCCGCCACCTCTGCTCACGCCACACCAACGTCTTGCCGAGTGGCAATGCCCGGCTCTGGCCGCGCGCGAAGTATTCGCGCTTCTGCCGCTCCTGCGGGACTGCCAGCGTGTAGGTTGGCCGCACCCGACCGTCCGCCCTGACCATTCCCATGGTGTACGGTTCGTCTTCGACGCTTGGGGTTCGCTTCAATGCGTAGTTCGCCATCCCAATGCCTTGTAAGGCCCCGTGTGAGCGGTGTTCAAAGGATCAGCAGTTCGTCTGCGCGGAGCCGGGTGACACGCCATCATGCAGACACACCACGATCCGTCCCCGTCGGCGAACGAGTCGAGACGTCCTTCTTGGCCGTTGAACGCTCGGCCCATGCCGGCGGCGTACTAGCACCATGTCGCCAACACGGCTCGTCATCGACAGCCGACCTAGGCACCAGGCCGTCGGGTCCGTGGATCGAGACGAAGCTGCAAATTGGGGCCGTGCTACCGCCAGATGCTCCGGTTGTCGTCGTCATCCGGCCGCTTCTGCAGGCCACTCTGCTCGAACGGCACGAACTCAACGCTGTTGTCCGCGATGCGCCACGCCACTTCCTGTTCCTTGTTGGCCACAAACCCACCAGCGGCAATGAGGTTCTTGATTCGCTGCTTGTGTGCCTCCAGGTCGGCCACCAGTTCCTCCGTCGAGCGGGCCTCGATCTTGGGTTTGAAGGAGGCCATTGGCCCTGAGACCATGTCGACGCGCATCGCAGACTTGTAGTAGCCCACGTCGTACCACAAGGCGGCCCATGGGTTGAACATACCCGCCGCTGCTGGCATACCAAACAGCAAGGCCCACACCTTCGCCGTTTCATCCGGCTCGTCGCAATTGCTCGCCACGGCAAGCACTTCCAGATGCTCGCGGCTGATCTTCGCGGCCTCACCGTTTGCCACGAACCCGGCGAGCCAAGACCCCCAATAGCGGCGATCCGGCTTGCTCAAAGCTTCGGTGAGAAGCTTTGAGTTTGCCTTCGGGAAATTTGCGATCGCCTCAGGTCGCAGCGTGACAGTGACGGCGCCGTCTGAGCCCCACTTGAACTCCTCGACGAAGCGAACGCTGGTCTCAACGCCGCCCGCTCGCACGCTCACCTCGGTACTACGCAGCCGCTCCATGGCGGCGATGCCGAACGGCACGAAGTTCTTCGTGTACCGCATGTCCATCGCGTTGAGGACTTTTTGCGCCGGCACCTTCAACTGCAGGCTACCAACCTTCGAAGCCTCAGCGATGAGGTACTCGAGGACGCACCTGTGGTCCTGCCAGAGCTTTGGCTGGCTGCTGGACAACGTGATCTCACCGACCGTCAGTTGCCATCCACCGGACGAATCGACGCGCTTCTCCAGCTGGTCGCACCGAAACACCAACGCGCGTGCCAGCGCTGGCGGCAGACAGGCAGCCGTGCCAACAGCCGGAGAAAACGTCGCGCCGTTCTCGATGTTCGCAGACGCTGCCTGCGATTTCTTGATAGATCGCGGCGGCGCGTTTGGTGCGCTCGTCTGCGCTCCGACCGATCCAAAGATTTCGACCGACTCACCGTCCTCGTCAAGGCCGCTCAGGCCCTTGGTCGTCAAGCGGATCGTAGACAGATCTTCACCACTCAATGCCAAGCCAAAGCCACCCCGTTTGCCCGAGCCGTAGCGAATCCTCACGGACCCGTATTCACCTTGCTCGTCGAGGGTCACCTCGCACAGCTTTCGCCTTACGCCGGGTTCATCTTGGATGACAACATGCATCTCCTCTCCGGCCGCCGCGTTAGCGGCCATGAGCGCGACCAGATGGTCATGGATGCGACGACATTGGGCGACTTCTCTGCTCATCTTCGTGTCCCAGAAGTTCGGCCCCAAATCCAACGTCCAGTGCCGTCTGCCTGCGCAGAAGTGATCATCATGCCAGTCTAAGTAGGCCACTTTTCGACGGCAAAAGCCCGCAAATGCCCCGCTATCGCCAGTCATTCCAAGGCACTACGGACCACTCACCCTGAAGGCACTTCGAATGTTCGAATTAGTGCGTGGACAAGTACCAGCACTTCGTGCTCAAAGTCTCGTCGATCCAGTGCAGCGATTGTTCTCAGCGCACCCGGCGCATGTTCATCACGCCGCCTTCGTAGGTGATGTTCAGTCTCTCCAGGGCTGAGGCACCCAACAGATTGACAGTCAGTCGTTGCGACATCGATACGACAACGTTCGTCAGTCGGATGCCGCCAATCATGACCTCGTTCCCACCCGACAGAGCTCCCGCCGATCGCCCGCCCGCCGTCTGAAACTCAGCCGACACTCCAGCACGAATTCCGGCGTTGCGCGCCACGCCGTTCGGCACCGACGTGTGTGACGCGCCCGTGTCCACCATCCAAACGACCGGATGTCCATTCAAAGAGCCTGCCACATAGAAGTGCCCGTCTGGCGACCGCGGGATCTCGCATTCGGCAGCACTGCATCTCGGCTCCTGCATTCGACTTGGAGACTGCACTGCCGCTTCGATTTGGTCTTGCCCGTACCGCTGTCCATCGATAATGACGTAGCGCTTGACCTGTTGCTGCGCCATGACGCCGCTGTTCAAGCCGATGAGCGCCATCATCGCGGTGCACGAGAGGAGCTTCCGGGCTCTGGCCCAGTCAATTGGACTGCGTGCCCCGAAGATGTCGTTCACTACGGCCGGCCCGAAGCGGAGCGCCAGCCCGAACGACAGGGCCCCGGGCCGCCGGCTAAGCTGATTCATCATTCCTTCCCAAGATTCCCAACTGCTTCCGCCAGGTCTCCGATCCGCGCGGACAGGTCGCGCACGCCCCGCGAGACGTGCTCAATTTGTCGATCCATGCTCGCCCCTGCACTATCGACCGCTGCCGCTGCCGCTGCCGCAACTGCGTTCTTGACGTAGCCAGCCATCGAGTCGCCGGCCATCTTCACGCCCGCCTCGCACGCATACACCGTGAGCCCAGCCGCTACATCTACCAGCGGGATGGGGCAATACGCAAACACCTTGAAGCCAAGGCTGTCCTCGAACTTATCCGTCATCTGGAGCGCTCCTTGTTCTGTACCATCAATTCAGTTTCCCGATCACCCGTTGCTAACCCACACCGCAACTGCGGCGCCGCATACCATCACAACGCCACCCACTGCGATTGCCGGCTTGCGCAGGCTCGCCGGCAGGGCGAGCGACGCCATAAGGATCGCGCCTCCAACGTAGAACAGCCCCATTCCTACAGCAACTGCGCCTGCACTTTCAACAAGTTGATTCCGCCGCGTTCTGCCGACGTGGTGCTGGATCACGATAGCCAATCCTCCGTACGCAGCTATCGCCGCGGAGCACACCCCGATGGCCACGCGCCCCCATGCGGGCAACTGTCGGCGACGATCGGTGTCCTGCATCACCCACCTCAACCTGCTGGCGCCAGACGCCACGCCAGGTCATCGTGTTCTTCGTCGGCCGCATCCAAAACCTTCTTTTTCGTCGTCTCGATCGACAGTCCAGCCTTCCTCAGCCTCGCGATCAGCGATTCCGGCCTATTCACTCCACCTAGCCACAAGCCTGAATCCGACAGCGTCCGCCCGGCGCGCAGGGCGCGCTCGATCCATGCCAGCTGCGTCGCGACAGATTCGCACGCATACAGGTGCTTCGGGGTCGAAGAAGTCATTGTTCGCTCCCTGGTGCCCTTACTTGATCCCGCCCAACGGGCGAATCCATCGGCGGATTCACGCCGGTGTGACGAGCACTTCGTCGAGCAACGAATTCCAGAACCCGCCGGCGCCCTCGCTGTCGACGGTGGGACGAAGTTCGGCACCAGCCAGAACATCTGCAATCTTGAACGTCATCAGCCTGTTGTGGCCCTTCATGAACATCGACATGGCCACTTCTTCAGGCTTCGTCTTAGGCGCCGGAGGTTTCACGAAGAACGACATCGCCACGGCGACACCGCCCCGCTGCTTGACCCACTCCGCCAGCAGATCGCCAGCGAATGCCCGACCGTTTGGGTCCATCAGCTTGCCTGAGTTGAAATCGCCCGCAAAGATGGAACCGTCTTGGCATGCGACGCTGTAGTAGAAGTGCGGGCTCCTGCCACCACCTTCCTTGACCGCGAGTCGCATCCTGTCGATGCTGTAATCGATCAAGGATTCGAAGTCCGGCTTTGCTTGCTGTCTGGCTGCACTCACGTGGCGCTGAAGGGTGTAGACGTCACCGCCCTCCTCGTGTGTTTGCCAAAGCGCGTGCTTCTTCGCAATCACCGCCTCTGCCAAGTGGAGTGTTGACGCGTCCAACCCGGAGGTGAAAGCCACTTCCCCGTGTTGCCCAGCCGCGCCAACTTGCCACGTAGCCTCGATCGACTGGCCCGCGTCTGCTACCGGCCAGTTCCCACCGGTTCTGGATTCGGCAACCCGTGCCCCCTCGCCGATAGTCTCGGCGACCAGGTGCCGCCTCGTGGTGACGCCGCGAAGACGAGCCCCGAGCTTCAACTCCTCGTGCAGCCGCTCGACGGCGATCCTGATCTGCGGCCGCTCCGAGCAGAGGTACAGCGTGCCAGCCACCCCACGAAGATCGCGATCAACACCTCCCGTGTCGTCCACGCCGGATCCGAGCTCCCTCGCGGCCGCCAGGCACTTCCCCATCGTCCACCCGGGGATCACCGGCAGAATTGTGGGTTGGTACTTCAGCGGCTTCGCGTCGTCGTATCGCACGATTGAGATGCACGTGCAAGACGAGACTTCATCCAGCAGCGGAGACGTCCCGTACGCCTGCGCTTCGCAGTCGAGCTCGTCCCACGACACCAACCAACCAGATGTTTGTGGGCCACGCTCCTCGATGAACGCCGCCCTGTCCTTGAAACCTGCCAGCGCCGTGGCCGGGATGGACTCCATGCCATTCGCTTGCACCAGGAAATCGAGTGTCTTCGAGTCGAACTCGTAGACTTGTCGGGTCGTTTTCAGCGCGTAGAGGCCGGCGAAGACTCGCGCTGCATTGCGCTTGTCGTCCGAGCGGATCTTCGCGCCGAAGTCCCAAGAGGCTTTCGCAGACCACGGCTCACCAGCCCGCCGCATCGCAGCTTCTAGCGGGTTCGGCCCCTTCACCAGAACTTCAGAACCCATCATCACAGCCAATGAGGGCGCCAAGACTCGTTCGGCCGCAATCTTGAAGGCCGCCAGGCCGTCAGCTTCGTCAGTTGACCGCCCAACCTTGTATTCCGTCGCCCGCCTTGCCATGCTCGCCAGGTCGAGCATCCCTTCTTCGTCGGACTTTGTTGCCAGCAACAGGTGCTCAGCTAGCCATCCTGTGCCATCCGGGCCTGTCACCGCCGCCTCGCCGCCGTTCTTGCCAGGGCTATGCTTCTTACTCATGATCTTGATGCTGTTAGTGTCCGACGATGCAGTGCAGTCGCTGCTACAGGGAAGGCGCGGCCATCCCATTTGCTCTGTTGAATCCTACCGACAACGCCGTGGTCGTAAGCGCCTCGGCACTCGCTTCTCCAGCACAACGGTTGGACTGAGTATGCCGCCCTGTCACGCCCCGGATTGCGCCGCAAAAGGTGCCTGATGCACTCCTTTGGCCGACAACCTGCCAAAGCTCGGCACTCCAATTCCCCAGGGGGAGACGCGCAGGTGGTGCTGTCGGTTCAATTGGGAGACTGCTTCGGCTGTCCTTCGCCAGCCTTCAATCACCGCGACGACGCCGAGTAGTGTCGCGAGGGGCCTGCAAGGTCGTCCTAGGCGGTCGCCGCTTCCCTGTTTGCCACAGCCGCCACCTCCGGTTCACCGTCGGCTGTTCCAGCGTCTGAACCTTCACTTGAGTCCGCGTCGCTCTCCCCTCCGAGTGCCTCGAACAGTTCCGGAAGCATCGTCGCCAGAACACCCGTCACGATGGCGATGTCTGCTTCGAAACCGTCAGCGCCGGCGTTCGCTGGTTCTGTTGCCGACCCCTTGTTCTCCAATGCCACATCGAGCATCTTGATCTTCTTGATGACCAGATCGTCCGTCAACATGAAGGACACCTTGTCACCCCAGCTCATCGCCAATTTGGTCGGCGCCTTACCGTCTTTGATGTGCTCCCCGATTTCCATGATGTCCAGAGAGTGCGCCGAGTACCGCACGGCAGCGTTCCCTTCGTTGTCCTTCAACTCGCATTCGCGGTCAATGGTGAAGCCGCTCGGTGCTTCCTGTTCCCGAAGCCAGTGAGCCATCACTGATGCCGGCGACTCCCTCGTCGACACCGGGCGCGCCTTGAACACCGGTTGGCCGACTCGCTCGAGTGCAACGGCCAGCGCATTGATCACAGCGTCGCCTTTTCTGATGCTGCCAACACCTGCCACGAGCAGGTTTGTGGCTGGGTCGATCCACACCGTCGTCACACTGAACTTGCTGAAGGCCCTCACGAGCAGGCTGTGTTGAACCTCATCCTTCAGATCCTTCTTGGCCTTCCCCTTCAGCCGCCGGCCCGTTTCTTTCTCGATCTTGTCCAGGTGTAGGTTCAGCTCTTGCGTCACCGCGGCGCCGGGAACAACTCTGTGCTCCGCCTTCATCCTGAGAACGATCTGCCCACCCACCCGTTCCACCAGCGGGCCGTTGGCCTCACCGCGGGGCTCGATCCAACCGAATGACTCGCCCTGCGTTGGCGTGCAGGGCACAAACTGCGAGAGTTCAAGGGCCTCCTCCAACTGCTGGACGGATGCGAACGCCGATCCGCTGCTGGGGTCGAGGCGATAGGCGATGATGGTCTTGAACATTTAGAGTGCCTGTGGCAGTTGACTGAAACTGGGCGCGTCGATGTGGGTGCGACTTCTCTTGCAGCGCTGCAGACGCACCGGGCCGTGCATCCGAGTATGGTGCCCGCCGCGTCTTCCATGTGTCGGGCAAAAGACCTGCTAAGCACCACTTTCGCCTTCAATGGACCGTCGGTCCGACCCGCTCTTTGTGCGTACGCCTGACGAAAAGTCTTGTTGGCCAGACGTGGCCGTCGCGTTCATGTGCTCGGCCTTGTTGGTTTGCGGATCCAAGGCTGATTGAAGCGGAGCGCCGCTGCTGCACGAAGGTCGACGCCATACCAACGGTTGGAGAGTTTGCGCATCGCCATGCAGGCATCGCGAACCGTCGCGTATGTCTCCGACTCCATTCGCCACTTGTCCGGCATCCCTTCCTCACCGGTCGTCGCAAGTTTGCGCAGGTTGAAGCCGCCGCCAGCCTTGACGCGCCTCGCGACGTCAGCGTTTCCAGAGAAGGTCAACTGGATGCTCTTTCCGTCCGATGTCGCAGACCGCAGGGTTCCACCCACGGCCTCGACGCCCAGTACGAAAAAGTTCGTTGCACGCGGCAACACCGTCCAGATGGGAGCCCCGTCAACGCCATCGAGCTCCCGTTCGAGCAGCATCCGGCCAGCCCTGTCCCAGTAGTACGTGGCTTGACCGCAGCCATCGAACTCATGCTCTTGCGCCATCAAGTCGAACTCGGTCTCCAGCCGGTCACGAATGCCGAGCGCCATCGCGGCCGTCTCTAAGTCCTTGGTGGGAGCGCTTTTCATGCCGGGCAACTCGAGCTTCACGTAGCTCACCGTCAGCCTGTCGTTTGCGCCCACTCGTCTTGCCATCGCTACGGCGATCGCATCGATGACTCTCGCTCTCGCACGAGAGGCAGTGTTTCGCTCCTGCTGCGACGACCCACCGGGTACCACCGGCGGCAACTTGCTGACCGGTCTCAACTTGGGATTTGGAGGGTCCGTGATCGCGACGGTCTTCAGATTGTCGTGCGCCCAACTCACGGACACGCCGAGGTCTCGCGCGATAGCTTTGTACGCTACGCCTCGGCTCCGCATGCGTACCGCCGCGGCCCTCACATCGGCCTCCACAAGTAACCCGATTCTTCCGACGCGTCGATCGGGGGTCTCGTCAACTGTCGCACCGGAAGCCGTGTCACGTTCTTCTGAACACATTTGATTGTTGTCTCAAAGGATCTCGCTACGATTTACTTCAAGCGAGGAATTTCATCTCTTCCAATGGCGGCGTTGTTCGAGAGAGCTCACCGCCGGGAAAGAGCCTGCATGACGCCGGCGAGGTCGCTGCTCCACGACGGCATCCCGAACACTGCAGCGGCTTCTGCTTGGGACACATCAACGGCGCCACCAACCATGGCATGCGCGCATGAGAGCCCGTCCCCTGCTTCCATCTGCGGAAGGACGTACCTTCTCCAGACCTGGTCCACCCACAGCGCCTTGTCGATCCACTTCGCACCTTCACCTGGTAGACGAGCCATCCGGCTGCCAGGAACACGGCATGCAAGGGTTCCCCCAGTCCGGGCTCCCAGCCTTCTCACCACTTCTCCACTGTCTTTCCTGACGGCGAACCCTCGGATCAGGACGACGTATTCCGCCAGAGACGAACCATCGTTCAGCCTCACAACGTCAGCGATGAAGGCGCTGTCGCGGCGATTTTTACCCGCGGCCAAGTCGATCTTCCCGAAGCATGCCGCCATATTCACCGCACTGCCTATTGCCTTCAGCCGGGCTTCTCGCTCAGAGTCCACAAGCTTCGCGCCTCGTTGCAGCGACCATGTGCATGCGCAGAGCCACGCGTCGCACGGAACAGTCTTCGCGCCGGTTCCACTCTTGAATGGGTTGTTCGCGAAGTTCGCCACCTCCAGACCCCAAGCCTCGGCGATTGCTGCGTCGCTTGCGTACTCTTCCGGCGCGTAGGAACAGCCGATCACCGGCACCTTCGAGTCCACCAGCTGTTTCAGCCCGTCGTCGTTGCGCAGCCACTCGTCGCCATGCTCTTCGAACCCAGGGTGGAACGCTATTGCCAACGTCAACGCTGATGCGTCGCCCTTCCTCGCGTACTGCCCGGTCGTAATCTTGTGCGCCGTCGACCTCGCCAGCCCCCACGAACTGAAGGGCGTCATCGCGTCCGGCCCGACAAAATCGACGCACACGCGAAGATCGGGTTTCCCAACCATGGGGCCGATCAGGCCGAAGAACGCATGCCGTTCCATCGCGCTTGATCCAAGCACTGCGATCCGGACCTCAGCGCTTTCCAATGCCGCTGACGCGTTCGCCAGCAGCCAAGACGCGATCGTCGACGGCATGGCCAACCCGCCTTCGAGGGCCGGGTCGACGACGCCCGAGCTCGCGGCCCATTCGTCCAGCGACTTCATCATCGAGGCAGTCATCTCTCCAGCTGATGACCACGCCGTCAGCGGCGTGCCACCCATCGCATTCATCGCAGCCGCCATCGAGGTTTGCAGGGTTCTCGAGATCTCTCCCTTCGCCCACTCGACACCACCATCATTGCTCCCGGCGACCTCGGCTACCGGATCCATCGTCTGCGGTGTCGGGTGCACGCCTTCCACCGACGACTTCAACCTCGCTACCGGGTCGAACCTGCCATCGGCAAGCTGATCGAGCATGTCACCTGCGACCATGTCACCGGCGGAGAGTGATCGGCGCAGCAGTTGTCGGCCTCTCGCCGCATCGGACGTGTCCAGGGCGCCCAGCACGTGGAGAATGCCGAGGTTCGTCTGCGCCGCCACGTGGCCCGCAGCCGCTGCAATCTCGTAGAGGTCAGCTGCCGATTGGAGGTCCTGGTCCTCGACCCACCCCAGCACCTTCCCTTCGTAGAACAGCGCCGCGTTGAATGCGGCCTCCGGGTTACCCAGTTCCGCAGCGTTCTCGTAGCAGGTCAGGGCCGCGCGGAGGTTTCGGCTCCACCCACGTCCGAGGCGGGCGCTATCGCCGAGGAACGCGTTGGCCATCCCCAACAGCCGATCATCGCCGTTACCTGTGGTGACGATCTTCTTGCACAGGGAATTAGCGCCGGGCTCATCCAGTTCGATGTTGACGCCTTTTGCTTTTTCAACGGCAAGGTTGAACATGGAGGCGCCGCTTCCACGATCCGCCAATTTCCTGAGCAGTTTGCCGCCGTGCAGCTTGGCATGCTTGTCCGGCTGGTTCAACATCCACTGCGCCACGCCGTCTGCGATGGGCTGAACGACATTGCCGTTCAGGTATTCCTGCCAAGTCCATCCGGCGACTTCGCTGCAGTTCACCGAGGGCGCACCGAGAAGGCCGTTCAGGACGTCCTCAACCGTCTGACCAGGCATGACCTGTGCGAGATGCGGCGTCGCCAGTGCTTGTTTCCATGAGTACATTTCGACTGACCTCTGCTCACTAGATGAGCCTCTTTGCTTCCACGGCTACTGGCATTCCTGCCCGCGGCCACCACACAAGTATCTGATTTGCGCGCCGAGAAAAGTCGGACGCAAATCGCGCGCTTCACCCGTCCAATGCAAGCCTACCGAACACCGACGCCTGCATAAGCCACGGGTGCTCTTGGTTGAATTGCTCTGTCCTGGCCAGTATTCGCATGTCAAACCCGCATAGGCATCACGAGTGCCTCGAACCCCGGGTACTTTCGGTAGGCAACTCGCATCATTCCCCAGGCACGGCTCGACTTGCCTTCGTCGTGTACGGTCATCGTCGCGCTTTCGCAATTCACCGACTCCAATACATCCGTCAGGTAATTGATGTTCACCCCCACGTTGACGACGTCGCCTTCGTAGTTGACGAGGACCTCCTCGACCGCTTCGGACTCGCTGCCCTCCACTCGGAGGCTGCATGTGCCGTGCCCTATGGTTAGCGCGACACCGGGATACTTCTCGCTCGCGGCCGGCTTCAGGCGGCGCAAAGCTGCTACCGTTTCTGCTCTCGGAAGTTCCACAGAGGCGAAAGCGCCATCTCTCGGCGCGAGCAATCTCTCGAAGTCCGGATATCGACCCTCGAGTAGCCTTGTTTGAAGAACGAGATGCCCAAAGAACAAGCTCGCACGGGTCGAATGTGGTCCTGCAACGAGTTGCACAGGGCCTGCGTAGGTCTTGATCGAGCGAAGCGTCTCAAGAATCGCCTTTCTCGGGAGAATCCACTGCGACCCGATGTCCTTGGGATCGTGCGTCGAGCCAATCTCACACTTCGCCAACCAGTGGCCATTGCTACCCACCAGAGTCGCCGTGCTCCTGCCCAACTTCAGCACGGCGCCGTTCAGGCAGATGCGGGCGTCGTTGACGCCCATGGCTTTGCAAATCGACTGCAGCGCAAACTGCAAGTCCTTTGCGCCGATTTCGACCTTGGCAGGCACGTCATCCGGGTCCTCACGGCCCGTTGAATAGGCAAGCGGGAAGTCCTCTGCCCTGTGCGCCTGCAGCGCGTAGTTGCACACGCCCCTGACAAGGCGGGTTCGTTCTGGCTCAGCCAGTAGTTTGACGTGCTCGTTGCGCTCAAGACCCTTCAGGACCTTGACGATCCCCAGCGCGTCGACTGCCGAAGCAGCGCCACCTGTCTCTGCCCCAAGCCTGCCGAAGTTTGTGTACTCGAGCTCAAGGTCAGAGCTCGTGGCGGACACCTCCCAACCCACGCGCCGCACCAAAACGCGAGCTAGCACTGGCAACGTGTGCCGCTTCTCGATGATGCCGATGACGGGCGTCAGTAGTTCGAGCAACTGTCGCGCAGAACCTTCGGCCAACAAGCCGATGGCTTGCGTGACCATTGCGCCTGACTCTGAGCTGTAGACCGTTTCTTGCGCTTCCATCTCGACTCCGTCTGTTCTGGATTTGAATCAACCCGCCTGGTCTGCCAAGTTCACGTGCAGTGCCAGTCTTCGGCAAATTTGTAGTTGCCGTCCATCACACGTGCCAACATGCGTGGCCAGATCGTTGGCAGGAAGTGTTCGCCGATCCACTTGCGAGCCGCCATTGCCTGTGTTGGCGAACCGGCTGGCCAGAGAGTCAGGCAACAGTCGTTGCTGATCCCGTCGTCCATGACGATCAAGAACTCACCGGTGTTGCGCACGACACTGCCGCCAATCAGGCGCCGACTCGCCTTCTCCGCTTCGAGGTGCCCGTCGTTCTTCCAAGCCGTCAAGAAGCGATCAATCCGCTCTCCGTACTGCTTCCGCGTCGCATTCCAAAGGAAGGGGCTGTAGAAATCCCAGCCGCCGCTGTCCTCGGTCATGAAACCCCAAGCACATTCGTAGACCGCCGCACTCGCCACTCGATCGCCTCGCCCTTCTGGGTCGCGGCTCCGCAGCGCCAGGTACTCCCTTGCCGACGGACCCGGCCCCGTCGGGCGGCGCTGCAGAAACAGCGTCGCGATGTCGACACCGCCCGTGCCAACCGGAGTCGGTTCCCGTTGCCCACTGAGGCCTTCCTGCAGCGCGTGCCTCGCGTCATCCATGTCCCACTGGGACTGCCACCGCACTAGGTCGCGGCGACCCGCATGCGTCGTCATCTGCTTCAGGAGGTGATCCATGTCGGCTTCGTTGAGCTTGCCGGATCTCCAACGCTTCATCAGGATCGCGGTGGCTTCTTCCCGAAGGTCTGCCACTTCCGTCAAGGTCAGACCTTGTGCCCTGCACACGCCCTCGCTTTTCGACGCGTGCGCGGTCATTTGCGCAGTGCTCATCAGCCAGCGTTCCACCTCCGGTTTGGCATCGTCCTGCATCGACGCTTCCCAGATTCGGAAGTCCACGGGGTCTTCGATGCCAAGTCCACGGATGAAGACGCGCTTCCGCGCCTCCATCGCCGCCGCGCCCAGCAGAGGGGCCTTGTCCTTCGGCGCTTGCGTACCAGCCTTGCTGAGGAGCGCCACTCTCCCTTCATGCGTCATCAGGTGCTCGACCAGTTCGTCGAGATCGTCTTGCCTCATGCCATTCTGCAGGGCGTCACTCGCCACGGCCGATGCCTGGTCTCTGGTGCGCTCGTAGATCTCCGCGGATACACCCTTCGCGGTCAGTACGGCTTGGAGCCGCAGTTGCAGAGCCAGCCGCTCTTCATCGGTTGCAGACCAGGGCGCCGGCGGCATCAGCTCCTGCATCGCAGCCTCGAACACCAACCAAACCAGCGGGTTTTGCAGCTTCGTGGCCGCGAGAAAGGCGAGCTTTTGATGCTCCGCCTGGCTCTGTTCGTCGCGTGACGTCCAGTCACCACCGTGGGCCGGCCGGCATCGATCAGAGGGGCACCATCCGAGCGACACAGGCTTCAGTCTGCCGGCGGACGGTCCAGGCGCTGCTGCCGCTGTGCGGGGCGTCGGTGCTGGATCCCGCTGCGGATTTGCAGCCGCGCTTACGGTTGCTTGACCACCCTCGTCACCGTCTTCAGGCAAATGCTGAGTTGCCCTGTGCCAGTTCGGGAAGTTAGCCTCGCGCGCCACGACTTCAAGCGCTTGGCCGTGCGTGATCCCCAGCTCTCGCTTGAGCCGCTTTGCCTTCTCACGAAGGCGTCGGAGTGAAAGCACTGGTACGCGCTCGACGGATTCGCCCACAGATCTACCCTCAGCGGCTGCCACGACAGGTGCCCACTGCCGTCACGACTTGCCGTGATGGACTTGATCAAGTGGAGACGACCGTACAGACTCAAGCGGATCGCGCAGACTTGAGGTTCTCCCAATGGGTACGCCGAGGTGGGCAGCCGGCGTGAACCAAACGCCGTTGCGCCCACTATATCCGCCTATGGCGGCCGGTATTTTTCTGCAATGCGGGGCTTTTGACCTACTTTGGTGTGCGCATTGCGCCTTGCGAAAGTACGATTGAGTGTGTGGACAAGATGGCGCTCATCTGATAGCCAACACCGCGGGCCGACACTACTCCAGCGAAAATCTGTACCCGCTGAAGCTCAGGCTGGCGTGAATCCGATGTACATAACTGGGCTTCGTGCGTCTGGTTCAGTTACGCGCCTCGCAACCAGCCCATCTCATAGGCGTCGTGCGCAGTGGTTCCTTCGCGGTACGGATTGAATTTCTCGGCGCCGCGCATGCGCGCCAGGAAGGCATTGGCCTCGATCGTGAAGTCGGCGCTGGTGTACATAGTCTCGTCCAAAGAATCACGCATTCACACATGCTACGCTGCGTAGGCACTCAGCAAAGCACCGCTTCCGGCTGCCGCTCCATGGCCCGGAGGTACGACACCCTAAGGGATGTTGGTTGGAATACGATTGGCGTCCGATCCCAGACCTAGGACAACCATGTCATCGTCGCGACGTCGGACAGGTCACAGCAGTCGAGCCCACCGGATCGAGCCTGCGAACCCTGAGACCACATCAGAAGAAAACTACGTCAAGTGGTTCACATCCAAGGTGCTAGAGTCAATCGCCGATCCGCGTCGGCCGCAGCAAGGCAGGTCATGGCCGATCGGAGGCAGCAACTGTGTTTGCGGAACCGCGGTCGATGATCCGCCCCGAGCATCCGATCTTTCGGGCACGTCAATGGGGTCGCTGTTCGACAATGCGCAGGCACTCGAACGTCTCGAGGCCGCACTGTCTGTTGAAGCCTTCGACCTGCAGTAGGTCGTAAAAGAGTTCGCCATGCTCTGATCGTCCAGTTGCCATCGCAGCGACGAGATCATTCATATTCAGAATCCCTCCTCGCTCCAGTCGCCGCCGCACCGCATTGCTGAGCCAGTCCCATGGATGAAGGTGCTCAGGCCCCATTGACCGCAGGAAGACTGACTCAAGGATGCGTTTGTCACCTAAGGTGAGATTGGAGCGGTTGGCCACGTCTATTCGCATTTGTGCAGCACGCTGAGTCATGTGCATTGCAATTGCGTCGGCGGCGGCGTTTGGAGGGGCGGCTGTTCTAGGACGGCACCATAGCCTCACTTCCTCCGCACCGAGTCGTCCCATGCCCGGCAAGCTTCTCAGTAGTCCAGCATGCGCTGCTTTGGCAACGTCTTCCAGCGTCAACAGCTGCGCCGTGGCAAGACAGTTTCGGGTTCGACCGCTCAGCTCGTCAAGCGACGGTTCGAAGGCCTTGAACCGATCCACGCACTTTGCGATATGGATGAGCTCCTTCACGCGGTGGGCCGACGCTCGGAGATCTTTCCCAATTTGCGATGTCGACTTGCCTGCTTTGAGCGCTGCCAGTATGTCCAGGTATTGAGGCGTTTCCCAAAGATCCTCGACGGCCTGCTCGAATGGCTTCTTCGGCTCTTCGTGTTTGCTGATGCACCGCGCGGCGGCGTCCCGAGACCGGTGACTATGCTCCTTGCACCAGCAGCGCCAATAGGCTACCGGAACAAGCTTTTTCTCATCATGGGGTGCCATGATCGGATCTGGCTCTAATGGCAACCAGGCGCATTGGTCACTGGCGCACCTCGCACGCGCCCATCACTTCCTGCCACAGTTGCGGAAGCTTCGCCTCAAGCACCGTCATGAACTCATCCGCTGCCTTGGCCATCTGCCTGGTCCGTCGGGCACTTTCGTCGGCTTCCAGGAAGGCCATGCCCCACCCCAACGATTGTGCCGTGTGGTGAGCCAGCGCAGTGTGCCGGATCTCCTTGTCTCCGCAGACCCTTTCGAAGAGTCTCCTCACGTGAGGGGCCTTTGCCCAGAACGGCTTTGTCCTGTAGTCGAGCTCCTGGAAGAAGGCGGGCGTTCCGTGGTTCGAACCCGGGCGTACTGAAGCACGAAGTTCCGGCCAAGTAGCGGAATAGACCTCCAGTGGTGCCCAGTCCTCGACGAGCAGCGTTGAGAATGCCTTCAGCGTTTTTGACTTGTTCCCGCCACTCGCCGCGGCGGCCGCTACGCATGTCCACAACCATCCATCTCTGTTCTCGGCCTTGCACAGCCGCTCAATCGATGATGCCGGCCGACCATCGTTGAGGAATAGCGCCGCCACGAGAAAGCGAGAGCCAAAGTTGTCACCCGGCACCAGCCGCAGGTTTTTCTGGGCCCATCGCAGGGCAAGAGAGGCCTCGCCTGCATTGGCGGCGACCATCGCACCAAAGTAGTGGATTGCAGGGTAGTAGAACGTATCCCCTTCCTCCATCACAAGCCGATGATCGGGGGCCTTACCGGCATGCGGCCCCAACAGGCCGTCGAACATCTCGATGCTTCTCTTGGCGAACTGCAGATACATTTTGGCGTTCTTCTTGGAGTGCAGAACATATCCGCCGTCTGCGTCAAGGTTCGTGTACCGCGATTGCCGGCGTCTGCTTTCGTCGTGGTCGAAGGTCATTGGGAGGTTGTCGGCCCAACTGTCCTGAAAGTAGTACTTTGAGAACGAGCACACGTAGATCGCGGGGAGCCATGGGTTGTTTGGGTGGCGCCTCATCAGAGCCTCAAGCTTGTCGATCGCAGCGAACAGTTCCGTGTTTGAAGGACTCGTGCGCTCGTCCGGAACTACATCCATCGCCGCCGCAAAGACTGCCCTGCCTATGTCGGTGAAGTGCAACCGGGCTTCTTCTGGCGCCTCCTCGTTGATTTGATGAATCACGAGCGTCGCGTAGTGCCCAACTGTCATCTCACCGTCGATGACATCGTCCTGGTCGTTAACCTGAATGGCCAGCTTTACCTGCTTGAAGTGCTCCTTGTGGTCTCCCGGGCTCAGGAACAGCCCAATCTCCACAACCTTCCAATCGCGCTTCGACAGCTTCCCAAGTCCTTCCATCCCGCGCGCCTCACGGACTACGTCCAGCGTCCTGTTGTGCGCCTCGGCACCCAAGCCATAGGGGATCGCCCAGCGTTGCCCTGTGGTTGTCGGATCCACCACGCCAGGAACCCCAGGCCTTTTCAGGTTCTGGTGAAGCTCATGGGTACCCGAGTAGCCATAGATCCGTGCAAGGATCTCCTGAGCGCGCTGAGTTGGAACCTGGAGCAGCCATCCCAGGTTTGCTGCGTAAGTCTTGAAGTCTTCCCAGCCGGTCGGGCGATACCTCGTGACGGCGGCAGCTTTGACGGTCGAGTCCATTTGCAATCTCCATGCAATTCAGGCACCGCGTCGCTGCGACCGTTGAACCCTTGAGGCGGCGGATTACCTCGGGTTCCCGGTTGCGACGACGCAAGCCTTGCGTTGCGTGAAGTAGCAGGACTACCAGACCACCAACAGCTGGGCGACCCATCGGGTCTTATGGCGCTTCCCAAAAGGGATCCGCCGCCAACGACTTACCAGCAGCCGCCCTAGCAGAGTAGCACTTCGGCTTGACCCGTTCAACCTGGAAACGCGCCGTTCGGTTCATCCCGCCAACGGCCAACCGTGCTCCGCGGTGATCCGTGATCCAACAAACCAACTCGTGATGACCGCCGACCCTCGGGCGAGTACCCCCAAGGACGCTATGGCCTGGAGCGACTACGCCGGCTGGGACAAGAATCGAGGGCGCCGAACATGAGCGCGCAGCGCGATGGTGAGGGGCGAGTGCACGTGTCGCTCTATGCATCTACATGAGCGAGAAGCCTTCGCGCAACAGCACGCAGTAGCTCGGCCCTCGTCTCAGGTCTATGACAGTAGAGCAAGCTGCTGATTCGCCCGCAAAGGTCATCTGCCATTCCGTCCGTGTCACCAACGAGCATGCAGCTGACCAAATGCGCATCGCGATCGAGGCCTCGCGTCGACGCCTTGGTAGGTATCGAAAAGCTGAAGTCTCCAACCGCAAGCTCATCCGAGTAGCAAACGTGTTCGGCAGACACATCGACGCTCTCGACGCGGATACCGCACAAACTTGAAGACCACGGCAGGTGGCTGACCAATGCCACGACCTCAGTAGGCGACAGGGGGCCACTGATTCGCTCGCTCACAAGGGAGGCGTCAACCGCCGACGCGCCTGCTCTGGTCAACGCTTCACAGAGCGCCGCCGTCCCGACGGCATTCGCGCTGTCCTCAAGATTCAGCAAGCCCAACAGCACCCGCTTAAACTCCCACGATCGAAAGCCATAGTATTCGCTCAGCGAAAAGGAAAGCCGGCCGGTCACGGAGCTTGCCGCCCAGGTCGGTGCCTCCGTATCGAGATTGAGTCCATCAAAGTGCGACAGCACAACACGGTCAAAGTCTGTCAACTCATTGGTAAAGAACATCACCCCTCGCGTCCTCGATACAGCAGGGGCGTCGGCAAGGTCCATCAGCGTCGATGGTGCAGGTGGCGCCAGCTTCGCATCTGCTTCCAACTTGAACCGAACTTCGGACCCAGGCGTCGAGTCCTCGATTCCGAAACGGGAGCGAAACAACGTCAAGACTGCACCGGGCGGTGTCGCAGCGAGACGCTCGTATGCAGCGAAGCTGACGTCGGAAGCCGCGTTCAGGAGTATTTTGTCCAGTTTCTTGGGAAGTGTTTTCGCTGCCTTCTGGTGGTTGAAGAACTGCTTGGTGCTTAGTGCCGCAACATCCTTCACCGTCCTCCACATGGCATTCCAAACCTGCCCAATCGAGTAGCGCTCCTGAACTGAGCTCGTGACAATTCTCTTTACCGCTTCATGCTCCTCGGTCTCCAGGAACAGACCGTGCGATTCCATTTGCACGGCAAGGTACGCCATGCAATCTTCCGTAGCGCACTGAACCCACAGACGCATCCCCGCGTCAACGTTGCCGATCCGCTTTGACTCAGCGACACCAATCCCGCTCGCGCGAGATGAGTCGACGTGCGGAACCATCCTGAAGGCGGACGATGTCCAAGAGAATTTGAGGGCGTCCTCGTCCGATAGGCTGAACCCTGATACTGGATAGAGGACCACCGGTGCTTCGTGCATCCTGCGTACCAGTGCGGCCGCTTCCTCCGATGTCGCACAGCACGGATCGTCGCAGTTGTACGTTAATCTGAGTTCACCCCCCTCGGCCAAAATGCGCCCGGACCAATCGTTGAGCGCTTCGAGGATTAGGAGCCTGTCCGTCTCGATTGCGTCGTAGTTGACCGTCAGAGAAGGCTGCTCCATCGAAGAGACGTACGCTGCACTCTTCTCACCCAACAAGTCGTCGATCACTGAAAGGCTCATCCTGGCTTCCTCTTCCGATCAGACGCCGGCGGCGACACCTGCCGCTAATGCAGCGACCCAAGATACTGCTCCGGCTGCGGTGGTCACCAGCATCCCGCGCAACCCAGCGCGGTCGTAGCTTGCGCCTGCAGCTGAGAGCCACGACGTCACAACAGCAATGACGGTCAACCCTACGACGTGGGTGATCGAGCCACCCAACCAGGGCACCACGAAGTAGTAGGCCAAGAGTCCCGTGACCGCAGTGGTCACCGCCACCGATTCCAAGCCTGCCGCACTGGGTGTCGCCCAATGGATTCCAAGTGCTGTTTTCATATCCGCCCTATCGTTGCCGTGCTATGCCATATTCCAAATGAGCTGGGCTGCGCCGTCTGCCAGCCTCTGCCACACGTACTCGCCCGAAGCCCGAAAGAAGTAGATCGCGCTGCCATCGACGGACGCGAGTTCTTCCGAAGCGCTGCGTTTCCACGACTCCCACATTGGGCTTCCCATCCTGATCGAATACCCGCGCTTCACAACGGCACTAGGCGTCATCCGAACTATCGCTTCGGGAGACACCTTGACGTGTCTTCCACCCCGTGCCAAATCCGTCTGGTGCTTCAGCGCCCTCACTACCGCCAGCTCCCGATATGTGGCCCACTCTTCTCTGCTGATCTTCGAACAGGCGTGTTCTGTAATAGCGCGCTCAAGCGCTACTTTGAACGGCCAGTACACGTCCAGCGACACGTCTCGGATATGCGTCTCGCTGTCATCGGAGTATTCCGGCGGGGTCGCGGGGTAGGTGACATTCAACTCGAGGCTCTTTGGCCGAGTCGGGTCCGGGGACCACATGTACACCCCGTTCCAGACGTCGTACCAGATCGACTGTCCGGCGACTGTTCCAATGTCCAGGAGGATTCCCCCCTCCTTTCGCATGATCGCCAGTTCCGTTGCCAACGGCGCGAGCGTCCACGTGCGCGTGGCTTGACGCACGAGATCCTCACGCGACACCGATTTGTTGGGCCTTACCTCTTCGGTTCGGTCCCAACTCCCGCACAAGCTTCGAAGCCACTTGTACTGTTCCTTTGGGACGACGTCCCTCAGGTGAGCGATGACCGTTGTCTGAAACGCCTCAAGGTCTAGTGCGCTCACCCACGAAACGTCCTTTGACGCCAGCACCGTTGCCTGTTCAGCCTCCGGTGACCACGCATCTTTCGCAGCCTGGTGTTGAGCTTCTGCCCTTGCGATGATCGCGCTGGCGCTATCGTCTATCTCTGGCCTGCTGCCCTGTGCCGCCGGTGGCGCAAGAGACAATGTTGCTTGGTGCCACGACTCGAACCCGGCTCGGGCAGCCGCCAATTCGAGAGCGTGATGGTGAGGTACGTGGTCCGACTTCTTGATCCGTCTGGCCGCCTTCTTCAGCTCGTCCAGGGTGGCTGTCGGGGTGGGGCCGTTCAATGCGTTCATCGAGTTCTCCTCGCGGATCCGCGACAGTGCCCACTGCCACCGCGGCTTCCGCGAAGGATTGATCGACGACGACTGACTGAGACCTCTTGATCTCCAGCAGTTCTCCGGCAAAGGTTCGCCAAGGTGGGCAGCAGGCGTGAACGACACCCTGCCCACACTATAGACCCCCGATGGCCGTCCAATTGTCCTGTAAAGCAGGTCTATCCACCCACTTTCGACCTGCATTCACCGCGCCGGCCGGGCGTACGCATCTATCTCGAGCTAGTTCGCCCGAATCTCTTGATAGACCCACCAGCTCTCTGCGTTCTCAAGCGATGACCCGTGCCCGTCCTGTTTTCGCTCGACGGGCCGCATCCATGCCGTTCCAGAATCTGTCGCAACAGGTAGCAGGGGTATGCAAGGTTGCCATGAGGTCGTGTAGACATATCTGTCCGCACCGCCGCCAACAAGTACACACCGTGCAGTTGCTACCGAGCGCTCAAATGCGTTCCAAGCGGACTTGGCCCCGACGAGCGCAAGGAACATCACCGGCACAAGCACCAAGGTCAAGATGAGGCCAGTGTCTCCGCTGGTTGGTGGCCCAACAACCACAAGGCCAGCGGCAATACTCACGAAGCCCAAGGCCGCCTTCGAGAGACTGAGAAGAACGATTCCCGAGAACAGAGCCCAAGCCATCCCAATGCTCACCACCAGCGCGCAAGGTAGCGCAGCGGAGAGGTCCGACAGTTCAAAGGTCATCATCCCGTAGGTCCTTAGGTCAATGTGCGCGGGTTGTTCAAGCCTACCGAAGAAGACAGAGGGCTAAGCGCCTTTCCCGCGGACTTGCCGATGATCATTCACGATCCCGAATGGCGGCTGCGAGCGCCTGTACCGCCTCGTTGCGCACCACGCCCGTGCTGAAGGCCTCAAGCAGTTCGCGTGCGACGTCGAGCGGGACCTCGACAGATGGCGCAAGTAGCGGGATACCAACTCCCACCGGATTCACGCGGTGGCATGCGTACCTACCCAAGAGCGCCCGGCGCTCCCCAATTGGCCGGTTGAAGCCGCCCGCGCAGTGCCAACTTATTCGTGGGAACTCGTCACCGTAACGCGTTCCGAGAACGACTTCGATGTAGAACGACGGCTCACCAGGCTTGATCGGATCCGACTCAAGCGGGGCCGCCCTAGGCGTCGGGTGCGGAGTTGCACCGTTGCGTCCGTCGATCGCCGCTTGCCGGCGCGACACCTTGCAGTGCTTGCAGCAGCCGTCGTCGTTCCATTCGTGGTAGTCGGTGTAGTAAGACTCGTCGCCAGGCACAGCGTCATACGGCGGGTATTTCTTCGGACGCGGAAAGCAGTAGGAGCGCGGCATCACTAGACTCGCGTTGCGCTGCACACGTAGACAGCGGGTGTGGTTTTCTGGCTGTGTTCGCGACGAGCTTCGCTGCTTGCCTGAACCGGCTCGTCGATGACGATCAAAGCCATCTCGCATCGTTTCCCGGTCTAATAGCCAGCCTTCGTGAATCCGACCGCTGCCGTGGCAACTGTCGCAGCCAGCCAGGCGACCGCAACTGCCCCGACGGTGGCCGGTCCGCCCCACGCGGCTTGATCAAGCCACGGCAGCAACAGCGCCGGCGCTACCGTGCCACCGCACAGACCAAGCACCCCAACAGCAAGCCAACCAGTTCTCATACCCGAGCCTTTTCCGAACTATATGGGCGCGATCATGTTCGCCATTGCTACAGCCCCAAAGGCTCCAATGGCGTGGCAAGCAACCGCACCCACCATGACGCCTGCACGGCGCGACGATCTAGACAACACTTGCACGAGTTTGCCAAGTTCGCGTGGACTAATCGCGTAGCCAATTCCGATGCCAACAAACAGGCTTGCCGCTTCGTATCCGGCGCCTAGCCCGCACCTGTGAACGGCCAGCGCAGCTAGCAGGTACTCTGCGATGTTCACAGCGAAGACAACCAACCACCACTGGGACGAAAAGAGATTCTGATCTTCGAGATTCGACGACGCCTTCGCTACTTTCACGAATTCCCCGTTCTTCTCCGTTGGTTCTTCAGACTGCATCACAGTACCTTGTGCGAACTTGTCATCTAGTCAGCCAAACACTCGGCTCTGCGGATGTCTCTGCGAAGCCATCTCCTCGATGTGGCTGCGTTTCGGATTTCGGCGTCGCCGGCTGATAGTGGCCTGCCGCACAAGCGTCCAAGCAGACACGCCACGTTGACCATTCCCTGGAACATAAAGACTGCTGCCACCAACGTGACCGCCGCAGCAATGTGTACAGAATGCAGGCTCGGCCTGCCGGTTTCGAACCATCGCCAGAGGGCAGCCAGGCCCATCGACAGGTACACAAGGGCGAAGAGGTTGTTGAGCCGGGCCCGAAGATCTCCCCACTCAAGCCACTCGCGCAGGTTCTGGTTCATGTCTTTCACTTTCCATCGTTCCGTGAATAGAAGGTCGTCGTGGAGGCGCGCTGTAGCAGCTAAACAAGAGGGCGGGCGCTTCTACCGATGTTCCGATCTAGTGGCTGACGCCGTTTTCACGGAAGGCTGAGTGCTCGATGTCGACCACGATGCTACTGTCGTCCCGCGTCTTGCCTATATACGGTCTTGCCCACTTCAGCCGCTCCGCAGCCGTACGCCGGTTGCAGCGCAGTTCGTGTCGGCGCTTCCACGCGTTTGACAAGCCCTGCATGTCTCGATTGAAGATCGTGAACAAGCGGTACTCAGCACCGAAATGCTTGCAGATCGCGTGTCCTGTGTTCCTGTTGCCCATGATGTTTTCGAGATCAGTCAATGAACGGATAGGCCGCCGGCCGCCAGTGGGTAAGTGTCACACTGATGATTCCGTAGCCCGTGCCACGCTCTGGGCCCCATCCGCCAGCTAGCGAAGCGACCAAGCGGGCGCCGTCGCCGTCTATTACGGGCTTGAAGGCGCCGTTCACGAAGGCGACGTTCTCGACAATCGGTTCAGTGGGTTGGCTCTCGCGCGTGCAGCCTTGAGCATAGAACTCGGCCATGCCGGGCTCAGCGGTCTCCACGATGAACCTGACATCCAGCAGCGTGCCGTCCTTCGGGGCAGACGCGATCGCAAGCCAGTTGGCCGGACCGCTCTTTGCAGCCGCGACGCGCGCAGCGCGGTCTTCGTCGGCGCCAGCCTCCAGCATGGATATGAAATCATCCTTCTTCATGTTCACCCTTCTCGCTTTCCGACTCAGTTTCCTCTTCGGGGTGGTGTGCCGAAGCGCCCTTTTCTGTGCGGAGTTTCCGAGGCTCGTTGGCTTCTGCGGGCCCCAGAACCAGTTAACAGGTCACCGACCCTGTCCAGGTCGAACGCGTTTAGCGCGTGTGCCCATTCACCGCCGCGGCGAATTTCCGTCTGCCCACACCAGATCACCGCCAAGTCGGCCTTCAATTGAAAAGCGCTTCTTGTACCGCTCGGGCATCCTCTTTTCCAGGAGGCGTCTTCTCGGTTGCAAGCGCACGAGAGGGTGCTGCCTTCTTGCGGCCCTTTGCAAGATATCGCTCCACCAGTCTCTGGACGTTTGTCAAATCGTCAGCGACAACCTGTACGCCAATATGCGGGTCTACGATGTGTTGCGCCTCGCTCGCCTTGATGCCAAGCACATCCATGATCGGCGGATCGCTTCCCTCTTCGCTCACGAGGAAGAAAGCCGTCACTGGGTCCTCCTGGCCTTCTCGGTCCACGCGCCAGATGATCTGCTGATGAATGCCCGGCGACCAGTCGAGCTCGCCGATCACGACAACCGAACAGCGATGCTGCAGTTCATCCACTCCGGCACCAGAGCGTAGCGACATGATCATTACGTCTGTCTCGCCTGTCATGAACCGTTGTCTCTCGCGCTCCTTCTGTGTTGCGGTTTCTGACCCCGTGTACATGGCTGGCGCGAGGTCCTTCAGCTCGTCCAACCAGATGTCGTAGACGGCGCGGTGCCAACCGAACAGCAGTACAGGTTCACCTGCCTCGACCATCAGCCGCACAAACTGCGCCACAGCCTTTGCCTTGGAGAGGCCTGTCGCCTGTCGGACCATCATGTCGAGCTCGCGGGCCGCCTTCCCTCGCTCCACGAACGATCCTGTCGATGCCCTTATTGCGAGACGATGCGCCAACTCTTCGATCGACTGCACAGTCTTGGCGTCATAGTCGACGTACTCGATGATCCGAGAGACCTTCGGGAGTTCGAGGCCCACGTCGGACTTCAAGCGCCGGAGCATCACGTGCTGCTCGCGCAGGTAGGTGCCCAGTGCCTTCGGGTCCTTGATGCGTCCGTTGTTGTCGACCCATTCCCTCGAAAAGTCCTCATACGAGCCCAGCACGCAGTCGTCGATGAACTGCATGACGTTCCACATCTCGATGCCGTAGTTGTAGATCGGCGTTGCAGTGCATCCCAGTCGGTACAAGGCCTTCTCGGACAGCACTTTGGCCGCGGCCCCCTTGCTCGTTGAGGTGCCCGTGCGAAGGCTCTGAGGCTCGTCGTAGACGACCGCCTTGAACAAGGCCGTCGCGAAAATGTCCACCCAGCCGAATATCTGACTGACGCGGAAGACGTACACGTCCGCCGGAGGCAGACTGTACGGCGAGGCTTTCTTGATCACGTGCACCCGGAGCGTGGTGAAGGTCGTCAGCTTGTCACGCCACTGCTTCTGCATGTGGGGATCGCAAACTACCGCCGCCGGCAACGCCCCCTTTTCTGCGCAAAGGAAGGCGCCTGCTGAGTACGTCTTCCCGAGGCCGCCTTCGTCCCCCAACAAGAGTGCCCTGCGCCGACGCATGAGCTCGACGGCCTGGGCCTGATAGTTCCGGACAACGTGGCCGTCCCGAATGCCATGGATTCGGCTCGCTTCATATGTGGGCAGCAGGATTCGCTCGAGCTCGGCCTGCTGCGCCTCGAAGTCGAGCCTCCCACCAGTGAGCGAAGCCTCGTCAGCTGCCGTCATGGCAAGCGGATAGCGCGAAACGAACCAGGCCAGATCCGCACAGTGCATCTGGTCCATCGGGAAGTGGAAGGGACCAGGTGATTGCTTCGGAATGCGGGGGAAGTTCACCTTAAGCCGGATGGCCACGTGCGGCTCGATCTCCGACATCTCCCACTGCGACAGGTCTGCTGTCAGCGCCAGGCGCCCGTATGTCCGCTTCATGAATTCACATCCAGCCAGCGCTGAGAGACGCCAAGTAGACGGCCTTGCCTTCGATCTCTTCGGGCAGGCCCATCGACATGTTCGTCGCCAGCACGATTGCCGTGACTTCGGGGTACGCTGTGTATCGACACATCTGCGCGTACACCGCCATCTTCTTGGCCTTGTCGCGCATCTTGCATTCGATGATGATCCCCCCCTCGACCAAGAAGTCGGGGATATCTTGCGCCGACAGCCGCTTTTCCCTTTCGAAGCTGATGGCGCGCGCACGCAGGGCTTCTTCCATCCCGGACTGGAGGCGCTTCTCCGTCGAGAGGTCGAACCGGCAGCGCCTGAGAATCTGCACCAGCTCCGAGGGTGACGTCATCTCCCAGTTCCCTCGCTCATGCGCCAAGCCGCCAGTTGCAAGAGGTCGCACGCCAATGGCACTTCGGCCAACAGCAGGCGCCGCCGTCGCATTCTTCCGCTGCAACAGCGCAGGCTTCGTCGGCTGCTTGCTCCCGAGCCTTGGTGGCGCCGATCTGCCGCCACTGTGTAGTGGTCCATGATTTCCGTGCTTTTCGATTTGGTGGCCGCAGGCTAGCGCACTCAATGCGCAGCGGAAGCAGCTCTCCGCCATCGGCGAAGCGCTTCCCCAGCAACTGCGTCTGTAGTATTACCCTGCAGGCCGGCGGCGAGTGCGCTGCAAAAGGCCGATGAGACACCACTTTGGCGTCCAACCGGACCTCGCGCGTGCTACTTGGCGTTCTGCGACGGGTCCAACTCATTCATGCTCAGCAGCAGCACCGCTGGGCCAAGTTTGATGCACTCCGAGTGTTTCGGGCAGTCAGAGCGTTGCATGATGCATGATCCGTTTTCAGCTCTCTGGACAGGCTAACTCCGCGAGGCGCAAATGCGTATTTGTGATCACGGCGCCGGCGGAGGTTATCTTGAACAACTCCCGCTTCACGCAGGCAGGAGCCCTTGCGAGATCACTTTGTGACGCGGGGGCTTTCATCCACGTCTCTGCGGTCTCCCGAGTCGCGTTGCCAAATACGTACGCAGCAACGATAACCAGTGGGGTCAACACGATGACGGCGAGCGCAAGTGCTGCCGCCTGCTCAGCGAGCGTGGCTCTCTTGGTGGTGGCCGGTGTCTTCATCGTCAGGTTCTTCTCTGGAGCTGTCGCTGGTGCCTGTTCTCTATTCAAGGGTCGCCATCGAGTTCACGGGGTCCTCCGTCAAGTCTTTTCTGTGCTACTTGGCGTTCTGTGACAGCCCCAAGCGGAGGATCGCACTCACCGCGCTGATGATTGCGACCCCGAGCCACAGGAAGCCTGCGAACGTCCCGTCGAACGGGTACATGCTCACAGCAGGGTAAACATCGGCGGGTATGAGGGGCTTGATCAGGCCTAGAAAGCATGCAGCCGACATCGCCAAGGTAAGCGGGCATGCCACGAACATTTGGAATGCGGACGTGCTGTTCAACGAACTTCTCCTATGTGCATTGGCTTACAGCGGACTCCTATGATCGCACCCAACCGCTGAAAAATACGCATAGCAAAAGGTGCCAAAAGCCCCACTTTGACGGTCAAACAAGACGGTGCCGTATTCCGAGCTAGCAGCTCTACTTCGTGTGAGCGTCCGTCACGGTGACTCGGAGTCTGTTGCCCGTGGAACACGCAGCGGCAGACCGTCGGCGTTCAGGTCGTCCTCGAGAAGTAGTGCCTGTGCCGACGTGATCTCTGCAATCACTTCCGTTTCTCCACTTGACGCGTGAGTGTCTACAACGACCTTCTGCGTTCGCGATCTGGCTTGGCCTGGAACCGTCGTCCGGGCAGCAACTGTGAACGACCTATAGCACTACCGCGTGGTTTAGCATGCCCCACGCCACACCAATGTCTTCGTCGAGCTTGCAGTGCATCCAGCGCTTCTCCACGACTGAGAGAGCGTCTTGGCGACCGGCCAGTGCGGCCGCCAGGATCTTGGTGTCCATTGCGCTAATCATCGTTTCCGAGCTACCGGCGCTCAGTTTGGCGACGTAAGCCCCGCGACGTAGTCGCGAGCAAAGCCTTCCGGCAACGCTCCGTTCGTTGACCAGTATCGCGTGCCGTTGGGGCAATTCCATGCCACAAGGTCTCTCGGCTCCGATCGCGTCCTGAACCCCTTGCCGATGGACTCACGGAACTCCTCATGGAACAGGCCAACAGCATCTACGCTGCGTTGGCACGTTGCCGACAGCTTTGCGATCGCAGCTTCTGTCCAAGCCTCGCTAGCCTTCGCTCGAGTCTCTTGTTCTGTGCGCTGCGCTGGCGTCGGCGTCCCGACGGCTTCCGCAAGCGCGGCGAGAATGACAAGGACAGCTATCAACCATGCTCGAGTCGCCGACTTTCGTTGCGCCTCAAGGTCTGCACTAACGTTCATGACGTCACCCCTCGCTACCAAGCTGATCGCTACTTGAGTGGAAAGAGCTGAGCCACCAGCCAGACCAACGCAATTCCGCTGATGGGAAAGGCGCAAGCCCAGATCCAACCCTTCGACGCTGGCAGCCACATTGGCCACCAGGCCGCCAAGACGGAAGTTGCAGCCAAGATCGGCATCACCCTGGCCTGGTCCGACGCATCGAGTCCGATGATCTTCATCAGCGCCAGCGCTGTGACCGCACCGACCAAAGCCCAAAGCATTGCCGCGGCAATCACTCTTCCGGGCCGCGACCTGTGGTCCAGGTGTTCAAGTAGTAGTGCCATAGCCTCTCTCATCATCTCCGTGCCGGTGGCCCCATGATGGCACCGCTCAGCTGAAGAATGCGCTCAGCAAAAGGTGCCCGAAGCCCCTCTTTGGCGACCAACCGGCCGCTATGGCGGCCGCGGCGACGTTCCGAGTTACTTGTTTCGTCGATCGATCACCCACTGCGCCAGGCTCTCTCTGGTTGTGTTCGCCCCTGGGTTCAGCAGCCAAAGATCGAGGCCCTCAGCGCCTGCTCAATCGATGAGCGCCTCCATAGCCGACTTCACAAACGCCTGTTCAGTTGCTGACAGCGCCTGGAACGTCTCAGTGCCGAGTTTGTGCAGGCAAGCATCAGGGAGAGTGGTGTTCATGGTGCCTTCAGATTCAGTAGCCTTGCGGCTTGCCGTGTTTGGTGATGTGAATCAAGAGAGCTTGCGACCACGCGGAGTGCCGCGCATCTGCCCCCACTTTTCCCTTGGCCGCGTGCTTCTTGGCCGTCCGCACACGCTTCTTCAGTTTTAGGAATTGCTTGGTTACGTCGTCCACGGTCCAGCGCCTTTTCGGATTGGATCTATTGAAGATTGAGTTACAGCGGTGGCAACCAAGTGCCGGCGGTCGGTTTCGTGTCCCCTTCCAATCGCAAGCTGTAGGCCTCCGGCGCCAGCTGTTCAACCAGGCGCCTGACCTCGTCTACGGTGCCGCCCGGCTGTTCGGCGCAATCGGCCACCTCGTACATCGAACCTGCTTCGTTGCGCACGACCATGCCCGCCTCGTTAAGTGCCTTGTGCAGCGCCACCGGGAGACCTGCGCCTGCACGGATCCATAGGTATGCCTTCTTCGTTTCCATCAGGGCTTTCGGAGCGCAAATCACTCAGAGTGCCAAGTACAAGCGCGAGGGGACCAATCGCATCAGATGTTCTTTCAGGGATCTGATTCTCACGTTGCAAGTTTCTCTTCCGAGAGATCTCGACGTTCGCTTCGCCCACTACCCTAGTTTCAAGTGCGATTTGCCTTCACGAATTGATCGAGCTGCTGCCACAAGGGCTGCAGGCGCACAGCCAGTCAGCTCAAGGCGTTGAACCAACTCAAGAGTCCATTGGTCGTTGATCACGTACAGGTCTGGTCCGCCGGCACGCCGACAGTAGTCAGCCGTATTCCACCTCAACCTTATTGGGTCCTGTTGCCTCAGGAGCAGGTGCGGCAAGATGTCTGAAAGCGCTCTGTAGGTGCCGAATGTCAGAAGTGCGCCTATCACTGGGTCGTCTACCCTTTCCGCGCAGGCGTTCACTCTGGACCAGTGGTGATCGTCCCTGGTTTCGAGCTTCGCGTCTGGCTCAGGCCAGATCGACGCATCTGCGAGACCTTGCCAACGCCGAACCTCCCACATCAGCGCCTCCGACAGCGCCCACCCTAGATCATTCTCCGGCAGTTGCCCGTCTAGGTACTTGAACATTTCTCTCCAAGACCACAGGGTCGTTGTAGCCGCTTCGAATCCGGCACACCTTGAAGGGGCCGACTCGTGCCGCGTCTCCTCTCTGCGTTGACCGTTTTCCGCCGACACCCGCGATATTGAAAGACCGAACAGTTTCATGTCTATTCCGAGTTACTTGGCTGGCGACGCACTAACGACAGAACGCCCTGACCGTCGTCAAACCGGCGCACAGAGTTTCCGATGGGGATCAGCCGTGCGCCCCGGTTGCGCGCTGACATGCGTCAGCAAGACTCACGTCACCGAGATCGGCTGCCGCCACACTCACGGCTGACAAGATCCTGGCCTGATCTGCCCTGGTCACTGATTTCGATACGCGGACCTCGCTCGCGATACTCGCCAGTCGTTCGTCCGCATCCGCCCTTGCATAGTCCTCAAGAACGCGCGACCTGGCGATCGATAGCCACCCTGCGCGGCCTTCATTCACCAAATCGTTCATGTAGGCAAGCAAGCCAAGCACCACTAGGAACGCGGCTCCGAAGGTCCAGTCCCGCGTGGCGCCTACCGGCATCGAGCGCATCACAAGCTCAAACGCACCGTACAGTGCCGCGCCTGCCATAGCGACTGCCAAAAGTTCAGCGGCGATGCATTTCGCTTTCGCGTTCATACTGTAAATTCCTTTTCCGAAGCCTTATCGCTGTTTACAAAACGCAGCCTTCGCTGCGAGAGCGTTGGCAGCCTGGATCTCTGTTCGCGCATACAAGTCCGCCCGGCGCCAATCCGAATACCCTGCTAGTGCCAGATATCCTCAGGCCTTACGGGTGGATGTACGAATAGCCGTCGGCTTGCAGTTTCGCGAGTTCAGCAACGCCGCTCGCTACGAAGTCATCCGGTTGAACCCGATACAAAGAGTCCTCCGAGATTCCGCGCTCTGCCAATGTATTGCGGCACATCAGGAACCGCACGCCACACGAGCGTAACGAGTCCAATGCGTGCTTTGTGTCGCTGTCGATGCCGTCTGTCAAGAGCAGATCCGCTCCACGTGCGTGATTGACCACGCGAATCTCAATGTGCTCCTTTCCAACAGCCTGTACGTGATTCCCAATATTGCGAATCAACATCTGAAAGTATTGGCCTTGCTCGTAGGCACTTCCGTTGTTGTGATACGCGACCAATTGAGGCGTATACGCTGCCCCCACGGCTCTACTAGCGTCAAACGACTGCATTCCTCATCTCCATTGAAACGGACTGGATCTCCTTCACCAGCGCCCCGAAATCCCCTGCAGGCACTACTCTGACCCGCGCACTCTTCTCCAGTCCGCACTCGCGAGTACAGATGACTTGGATGCCCAACTCGACTGCGCGTATTAGGAGGGCCGGCCTGTGCTCGACATAGGCCGGAAGTACCACGCATTCCGCTGAGTCCAATGCGTCGTCCAGAGCGCCTGCTTCCACAACTCGGCTGCCTCTCCAGAATTCATCGAACTCGCCTCCACACGACAGGCGTGAGTACGTCAGGTCCGAGCATGCATCAGAGGCCGCCAGAAAGTCGTGAGCTCCTTTGCGCGGCAACCCTTTGTCGGCAAACAAGAAGAAGCCTGGCGACGATCTGGCGGGTCTTGTTGGCTCGCATATCAACCATTGCAACTTCTCAACCTTCTTGCCAAAGCGCTTCTCAAGATACGTACCGACGAACGCATGAGGTGTCACGACTTGCGTCGCCATTGCAAGGGCTTCATCTTCAGCATGGACCAGCGCTGCGTTCGCTCGGAAGAACCGCAAGCTCTCCACCGCATTGTGTCTTTGTGCGGCGAACTCGAGTTGCCTGTGAAGAAGATCCAATGGCGAGCGGTCGACCAAGACTGCGTAGTTGACACCTTTCAGCTTTCCGGTCGACCAAAGATGTGGAAGGATCTGTAGATCAACATACGCAAGTTCATAGCGGTCAATCAGTGCTTTGCTGATTAGCCGGGCAAAGCTTTCATCCAGCTCCTGGAGGGCGACTTGTCTAGTTGCCCCCCGAACATGGGTCTGGTCCATCGCAGCCACAAGCAGCTGTCGGGCGCGACCCAACGCCTCGACATCCGTTGCTGCTACGGCGATGTCGTCGCAGTGCGCTCCAATGAACTGCTTGAACTCAGGCCATAGCTTTGAGTTACCCCACCCGATGTGCACAACTGAATTCATGTCCGTTTTCAGGTTGATTTTCCGCGGCATCCTAGACTGAGCTATGCCTGTCGAGGTCAGCCTGCGACCAGCCGTGCGGCCTTGGACAACCAGAGCATCGGCCCATGATGACGAGAGTATGCCGCCGCAAGATGGCGACAAGTGCGCTGCAAAGGGCGCCTAGAGCCCCACTTTGGTGACCCACTGGCTGGTGGCTCAACGCACGATTTTCCGAGGGAGGATCAGGTGCGGCCCACCCAAGAGCCGTGTTCAAGTAGGTGCAGGGCATGGTCGCGGCCCCACAAGCCAGCAATCCACGCTTCGTCAATCCCCGCCTCACCGTACATCAAGCCTGCCATCCCACCGGCCACACATGCTGTGGTGTCGGTGTCATTGCCTAGTGCAACCGCGGCCTGAACGCATGCCTTATACGAACTTGTCGTACTGACAGCGAACACCGCTGACCAGAACGAGTCCACGACGTACCCCGAACCCATTGCCGCCTTTTTCCTATCCGAGGACACGACTCGTAGCTCGGCGAGCGCGTCGCCACCCAGCATTGCTTCCAGTCGAAGTAGGGCCCAGTCCACTGCACCCGAGATGTCGGATACTTCCTGGGCCATTCGCCAACATGTGAG
>Ga0307509_10000567_pt1 | contig 63311 bp, 44 predicted proteins | sample 10_EM_MG_FD_202245 | JGI IMG/M metagenome (GOLD analysis project Ga0307509, IMG submission 202245) | Populus trichocarpa ectomycorrhiza microbial communities from riparian zone in the Pacific Northwest, United States - 10_EM | ecosystem: Host-associated > Plants > Roots > Unclassified | place...
GGTCTATCATTGGTTGTGCGGGAGTGGGCTTGGCATGGGATTTCCTTTAAGTAGTCTTCTCTCTTGTACGACTAGTCATTAACGAACATCTCACCTCACACACGTATCACACACACACATCCCAACACTTATGACTTCCGCAGGCAGCCAGAGAGAGTGGTGTTTCACCGGAAGAATCCGGCTTATCTGGGTTAACCTTTTTCCGCCGGAGTAGCATTTTCACCACCCCCTCGTGCCCATTGCAGGCAGCACACGAGAGCGGTGCCCGGCCGGAATTATCTGGTTTGTCAGGATCGACATCGTCCCGCCCCAGCAGTATCTCCACCACATCCTCGTGCCCATTGCCGGCAGCCCAGAAAAGCGGAGTTTTGCCATCCTCATCTGCTTCGTCGGGGTTGACGTCGTCTCGCCGCAGGAGCATTTTCACCACTTCTATATCCCCATTGCAGGCAGCCAACCAGAGTGGTGTTTCGTCGCCCTGTCCGAGTAGTATTCTCATCACCCCCTGATGCCCATTGGAGGCAGCTAACCAGAGTGGTGTATTGCCGCCGTTACTTCGGCTGTTGGGGTTGACTCCGTCATGTTCAAGTAGCATCTTCACCACTTCCTCCCGCCCATAGCGCGCAGCTTGCGAGAGTGGTGTATTTCCGTGCCTATCGGGCCTATCCGGGTTGATATCGTCCCTCCCGAGTAGTATTTTCACCACATCCTGGTCCCCCTTGACGGCAGCCAGCCAGAGCGGTGTTCGGAGGTCCACATCCGGTTTGTTGGGGTCAACGTCATCTCGCCCGAGTAATATTCTGACCACTCCCTCGTGCCCATTGAAAGCAGCCCACACAAGGGGTGTGTTGCCGACACAGTCACTTTGGTTGATATTACAACCTTCTACCTCCACCAAAGCAACTACAATCTCATCAATCCCAAAGACCGATGCGCAGTGTAGACCATTAAATAGGGAAAGATTGTCAAAATCGATATAGTAAGCGTACAATTTCTGTGCCTCCAAGAGGATTCTAGCAGATATGTGGTTATTATAGTTGTCAAATAACTCCAATGCAAGAAGTTTGGCAGAATCAGAAAGCTCTCTTTTTGCGTGTACTCCCCAATACAGGGACGAATATTCAAGAAACGGTGCGGTTGTGTGATGGTGAGTGGGGATGCCGGAGAGGGCCTTGACTTCGTGCAAATTCAGATAACTTAAGCATGTCTCTGCAATTGTCGCGTGAGCTGAACCAAAGACCCCTGGATGGGCCCGGAGGTACTCTTGAAGCGTAGAGTGAATTAGCCGGATGGAGGAAGCCTCGGTGTCCACCACAACAAGTCCTTGGCAGCAGACTAGCAACGTCCCGATTGACGGGACATTGTCGCGATTGAGATTGGGTGAACCGATCTTGTTCAAAATGTGAACGCCAAAGGCACAATCTATTCTATGTGGATAATACTAGGCAAGTGCAAGGGGGGTTGCGTGGCACGCTAGGCAAGGAGGAATGTGTAGTGTGAGAGCAGATTCATAGGAGTTGTGGTTCTTATTCTTCTAAGCGAGGTGGGCTTTGTTGTTTTGTTTAAGTCATGTATTCATTTGTTTAAATAGGGACAAAGAACTCGCATGCAGCGGTGAGCTATGGCGTAAACAAACCCTCTGTGTCCACCTCTTACCAGCCTAAGGAAAAAACACAAACACCCCAAGTCTCTCTGGTCTGAGACCAACCGCACGCCAGCCACCCTGAAAGAAAGGAAAATCTACTAACTACAAGTAACTAGCAAAAATTCCAAACAACAAAGCGGGGAGGAAATGAAAGGAAAACCCTAGCCGTGTACCAAACCAAACAAAGGAAAAATAAAAGCAACCCGTAAGGAAAACCAAAGCATGGCAAGGGGGAAGGCAGTCGCACCAAAAACACGTTGACGCACGCCGAACATTACTTCCGAGGCCAAGGCGAGCCTGCTGAAGACTGGACCGCCGAGGTGCCACCACGGGGAGGTGGACGGTGAGGGGAGGGGGTGGCATCAGGGTGCCCCCAACGAGAGTGTAGATAGCTGTAACCGAGCGACGGGAACGAGAGACGGGACACGAGAGTAAACGACCCAAGAAGTGCGAGGGAGGGAGGACCGTAATAGGATCACGACTTTTCGAGAAGCCGACCCTACCGATCGATGATGCCAGAAGGGAGTGCGATATCAGGCAGCAGGACCACCGTGGCCACTACTTCGACGATAACCCGAAACTGCGACCGACCCATTGACGAGGGAAGACGCCCGAGAGAGGAGGAGACCCACCATAAGGCAGGGGACAAGAGTACGACAGAAGCAACGCAACGCAACCGAGAACCAAAGATAACTGAAGCGAAGCGACGAGACCGAAGGGAGAGGCAGCTCACGAAGAGTGCGGAGGGTGCAGCTCACTAAGAGTGCGAGGAGAGAAAGTGACGATAAAAAACCATGGTGTTGATTTCAATCGTTGGGAGGAGAGAAGCGGTGTTCGTTGTCTAAGCGAGGTGGGCAGTAGCAACCATATTTATACAAAAGTCCGCGCCCATATAAGCGATAGAAATATAGGGAAATCAATGTAAGAAACATCAGTGCGAACATGTTTGACCCTGAAAACCTTCCAAGTAAATCCCAAATAATGTGCGTGAATCCATGAGGGTATGAGGAGATTATTAGAAATATCATGACCAAGAGTGGTGCATAAGAGATGCATAAATAACTGTAAAATCCCAAACACCTGACAGGAAAGCACAGGTTATATCCCAAATATAACCCTAAAATAAACAATAAAACACGGTAATATAGGACTCAGCTGTAGTAATGTAAGTGGTGGACAGGCGTAGCTGAAACACAAACTAACTAAAGAAATAGATAGTAGTGTCATGAAATATACTAGGAAATATACAGAAATTTTCAACACTTCCCCACATTATCTACAGCCCAATAAACCAACCATCCGTTCATGCACGGGTTTCACTAAGATTTTGGTGCAGATATTGGCGCGATTGGTAACCGATTCAACCCTGAGGAGAACGAACAAGTTGTCTTCTAGAGCTTCGCGTGTGATAAAGAAGTCCACAGCAGTGTGCTTCATTCGAACGTTGATCTGAGGGTTGAAGGCTAGGAAATTTGCAGCAGGATTATCGGCATGCATAGCAATAGGAACATGAAGGCGAAGGTCCGCGAGGCCTTTAAGAAGCCATCGGATATACCGAGTACCGTAGGACATAGCAACAAATTCTGCTTTGGTAGTTGGTTTGGCGACAGAGACTTGTTTCTTCGAGAGCCAGGAGATACAACAGTTATTGAATAGCACAATGTACCGGAGGTAGATCTTCTGGTGTCGAGACAGCCAGCAAAGTCAGCATCAACATAGACAGCGATAGTGTTTGTTGTTGTATACAGGTAAAATAGGCCTAGGTTTCGGGTTCCGTTAACATATCTAAAGCCCTGTTTAGCAGGCTTTATATGTTCTTTGGTAGGGCAAGATGAAAATTGTGTGAGAAATGAAATTGTATATGCGAGATCGGGTCTTGTGCCAGTGACAATGTATATTAGGGAGCCTATCATCAATTGGTAAAGAGTAACTTGGTCTTTTGGTTGTTCTGTAGTCCCTTTCGTAAGTGTAATGCCTTTTCATAAGGGGATGGATACCGTATTTGAGTTTTCCATTCCAAATCGATAGAGGATAGTACTGATGTAAAGTTCCTGGGTAAGAGCGATACCATTTGATGTATACATGATATGTAGGCCGAGTAGAAATGAGGCTTCGCCAAGGTCCGAGATCTCAAATGCCGTTTTCAGGTCTTTGATGAGAGTGGTTAGGTGTGGGGTACTGGCCGAATATATTGCAATGTCGTCCACCTAAAGCCAAATGTAGCAGTTGAACTTATTGTGAATGAACATGTAGGGGTCTTGGTATGATGCGGTGAAATCTTTGGAGGTCAAGAATTTAGCGACGAGAGCATACCATTTGTTCGCAGATTGGTAAAGTCCATATATGCATCGGTTAAGTTTCCACACTTTGTCTCCATCACTGAACCCTGGTGGCGGTCGCATCTAAACTTCTTCTTTCAATTTACCGTAAAGGAAAGCGGATTTGACGTCAAATTGAAGAAGTAATCATTTGTTTCTGGCTCATATTACAAGGAGTAGTCAGAGTGATTCATAACGAATGACAGGGGCAAAGGTGTCTTCGAAGTCGAAGCCGAGGGCTTGAGAAAGTCCCTGTGCAATGGCTCTTGCTCAAAATCTTTCCAAAGTACTGTCAGCATTCTTTTTGGTTTTGAATACCCAGTTACAACTGACAATGTTCCGTCCTATCCGTTTATTGACAACGTCAAAGGTTTTATTCTTCTTTAGAGCATTGATCTCATTGTTCATAGCGGAGGTCCATTGTTCCTTAAGCGAGCTATTTACAGCTTGGCGATAGGTGGTAGGATCCTCGTCAGGAATAACGCTAGACGCAAGTTGAACGCAATGACTGAGTTGCTTTTTATAGCTTGTCTGCAGTTTTGTTGAGATCCTTACAGAGCACCTTGAAGGTCCAGAGATTTCCACTAAAGGTTCCACAGGCGCATGTTGCGGTTGGACCGCACCGGAGATGAGGGTGGAGTAGCTGGTTGTTCAGGTATTTCTGGAAGGAAATCCTCGGGTGAGGAGAATTCCTCAGAGGGCTCTCTGGAAGAGAATTCCTTCGATGTTGGTTGTATAATGTGTCTGCTCTTGTCCTGGTCATTAGGCTTTCAACGGTAGTTGTAGCTATTAGATGGGATAGGGGATAGACAGTAGCATAGGATTCCTCGGCAAGGAGGGGTTCCATGGTGGTTCCAAGCGGTGTTATCGTCTTGGTTGTCCAATCAATTTGTCGAGCTTCTGTTACCTTATGCTGCGAAGGGAGGTAAATCCTATATATCTTATCAGAAGAGGTATAACCAATGAGATATCGTTCGATCGCCCGGGGCATCAGTTTGGTTCCTGGCAGTCTTTTCTCCTCTGGTAGGTGAACGAAGCATTTGGTCCAGTAGGGGCGGAGATGGTTGATGGACGGTTTCTTGTTGTAGAGAGATTCATAGTGTGTCGATTTTCCTATGGATCGGTCAGGGAGGCTATTCTGAAGGTAGACGGCGGTCGTGATTGCTTCAGCCCATAAAGCCAGGGGCAAGCCGGTCAACATGAAGCGAGCAGCGGTGATAATTATTCGATTGTATCATTGAACAAGACTATTTGATTCATGTGAGTATGCGGGGGAGAGGTCATCTACTATGCCTTGTTTGTCCCAAAGTGTTAACATAGCGGCATTGAGGTATTCTCCTCCATTATCAGTTCTGAATTGTTTGATGGTAGCGTTATCTTGAGTGTGGCGAGCATAGATGAAACTGGTAAATATTTTGACGGTATCGGATTTAGCATGAATGGGATAAATCTAAGCGTGTCTAGTACAGTCATCTATGAACGTAACATAGTAATTAGATTTGCAGAAGGAGGTCTTTGAAAATTTTCCCCTAAGGTCGGAGTGAATTAATTAGAATGGGGTATCACAGCGTGTCTCAGTTGTTGATATAGGTTTGCGTTTAGTACATTTGGATGTAATGCAAGTCTCGCATTGCCAGTCTTTCAGAACTTTGAGGAGGTTAGTAGCGTCGGAGTAGTTGTTGCTTTTGAGATAGTTAGGCGAAGGATGTCCAAGGGCCTCATGTCATTGTTGATAAGTAAGTTTCTTAGCCGACTCTTTCTCTTCTTGTACAACTAATTGTGTCCGTCAAGCTTTCCCCAAATGACCTCTGTTTTATTTTCCCTAAAAACATACATATCCCTTCCGGAACTAACCAAAGAAAATCCTTTCCCCAAAGAAACAATAGCGCGCCAGGACAACAAACTGCAAGAACCCAAACTAGGAACCCAAAGAACACGTTTACCGTAGACAGAAGAAACATGGCCAAGAGATGTTTTGGCCAAGATTATAACTGTTCCACGGCCGCATGACTCTATGATAGAGTCATCGCCTAACCTAACGGTGCCTTTTACTGTTTTGAAGTTCATAACAATGTCCAAGTTGTTTGTCATCTGTCAGCTTGCACCAGTGACTATTACCCAATAGGGATGAGGAGAATTCTTGGTAGTGGTGCGGATAGAGGATAACGTACTGACCGGTTCGGAAGTCTCTTTCTTTCCGATCTTAGCCGTATTCACGGTCTTCTTCTCATTATTCTTCTGGTTGCGGGCCTTGAGCTTTGCGCACACATTCCAGGTATGGCTCTCGCAGCGAGCAGTTGGCAAGTGCTTTTTGCAGTAGGAACATTCCTTGGTGGTAGCCAGGGGTCCCTTTCGGGATGGCTCTCTTCGGTTTTCCTTTCCTTTTCCTTTAACATCAGCACTTTTATACTCTTTGTTATCCGCGGAGCTAACGGTGGCAGGAGTCTTCAAGTCTAACAGTTTATTGTAGACATAATGGTAGGTAAGGTCCTCCTTGGTTTGGAGGTTATCGACAATATTATTCATTGATTCGGGAACAGAATGGAGGAGAATGGCTGCTTTGGCCTTGGGAGACTCAAACACTGATTGAAAAACAAATGGTAAGGTGTATCGGTCGGTGGAGGAGGCTGTGGAGCAACGAAGGTGTAGATGATTCCAGAAGGTATCATACTTATTGTTATGGTCAGAAAGAAGATCCAACACGTCGTACTTGGTATCGAAACCAGAATTGAGTTGGTCGAAGAAGGAAGAGGTATTTTCTCTAGCGAATTTATCCTCGAGAGCGGTCCATATTTTGGGAGGGGTTTTATGGGTTGCGAGGGGGATGAGCCTTTGAGACTCTACGGTTTGGATGAAGTATGTCGCTCCATACTGGTAGCGATCAATGCAGTTATCGTTGTCGTCATCACCTAAGTTGTCAATGGTTTCTTCACCTATGACAATATTCCAACAGTTAAAAGGTTTGAGAACATATTGAGAGATGTCTCTCCAGGCACGGTAATTTTCAGTCCCAGTAACCTTCGGGATAGAGCTCAATTTGTATTGGGGAGCGACCGAGCCCTTAGATCTTTGGATGTGTTTGTCCGGAGCCGGAGTAGATGTTATAGGCTCCGGTGGGGGTAGAGGCGGAGGCGACAGTGGTCTTGCTGGTCATTTGAATGCAGAGCGGGTGGAGCAAGCAGTAGTACGAGCAGGAGGGTGAGAGGCGACAGTGATGGTTTCCTCAGTTTCTGATGAGGAACTTCTTCCAAGTTGTCTACTTGGACTGGTATCAGTCATTTTGGTGGTGTGAAGGTGAAAAAATTCCTCAAAAAAAAGGGATAGGAACTAGGGTCAACACTTTACTCAGACTTTTGCAGTATTTTTTATGTGAACACCAATAGCCTTCCCAATTACCAAAACTCCTTCAAGACAAGCGTTACTTCTCGCTCAAAGCAGAAAGGACTTAATGTTCAAGATCAGGCACAATGGTGTTCACTACCCCGCAGAGTGAGTGTGTTGAGGGAAGAAAGAAAGTTGCCTTGCAAGCGTGGGATCGCTTCCTTTTAAGAGAGGGAAAAAGGGGTTGCGATGCCAAGAGCAATGCCCAGAGATTTCCATTTCCACACAACAACACTAAGAAGAAGTAGAAAAAATAGGTAGGTACGCAACAACGGTTGCTAGGGAGGAGGTAGGTAGTCGATTGCAGTTCATCGCTGTAGGGTGAAAGCGTGTGAGTGTATTTCTTATAGAGTAAGAAGGGCCCGGGCTCATAACCTGTTCAAAATGTGAATCCCAGAGGCACAATCTATTCTATGTGGATAATACTACGCAAGTGCAAGGGGGGTTGCGTGGCACACTAAGCGAGGAGGAGTGTGTAGTGTGAGAGCAGATTCGTAGGAGTTGTGGTTCTTATTCTTATAAGCGAGGTGGGCAGTAGCAACCATATTTAGACAAAAGTCCGCGCCCATATAAGCGATAGAAATATAGGGAAATCAATGTAAGAAACATAAGTGCGAACATGTTTGACCCTGAAAACCTTCCAAGTAAATCCCGAATAATGTGTGTGAATCCATGAGGGTGTCAGGAGATCATTAAAAATATCATGACCAAGAGTGGTGCATAAGAGATGCATAAACAACCGTAAAATCCTGAACACCTGATAGGAAAGCACATGTTAAATCCCCAGATATAACCCTGAAATAAACAAAACACCATAATATATGTCTTAGCTGTAGTAATGTAAGCGGTGGACAGGTGTAGCTGAAACACAAACTAAGTAAAGAAATACACGGTAGTGTTATGCAATATACCTGGAAATATACAGAAAATTTCAACACTCAACAGGTGTCATAATAACTTTTCTTAATGCTGATGGGTGCTATACTAAGTACTAATTACTGCGATGTATTGAAATTATTTTTACTTATTTTTCTTGGTTGGGTTGGGGTGGTTGTCTCCAGGAGGCTGACAACATCGCGCGAAAGTAATGAGTGTTCATTGTTCGATTAATTTTGTCCATACACAATACTAGTACTATTCGAGTATTCAAAACTCCAGGGTCCCCCTGTATGGCCCGCAGCAAGGCGAGGGTGAAGCGAGAAGGCAGCGGAACAATCAGGGCGTCATTCGACAGGTGCTCGAGTACGATTGCTACACACGGGTCACGATCTCGCCTAAACTTGCCCACTTCTTGATTTAGGCTACGAGTATGAGACTCTTTCCAGACACAACTGATGCGCCTCGCATCTGAGACCCTGCTCTCCCCAGCGACTCATTGGATAAGGTGCCTCCATCAAGCTGACGATGCGCAAGCTCCTCCTGCGAAAATTCAACCTTTCACCGAAATTCGCTCTTCTCCTAAACTCTGTACCTGATATCACAGAGGCACTCGGTAAGCGTGCCTTAGCATCTTCTATGAGCTTCTATAGAGAGGGAGCATAATAATTAAATCTTTGCCAGAATCATTAGCAGCCCTGGTGTAGCTCACTATTGTGTTGCTAGTGGGTTTTGCCGTCTGCAACTTTATTGATCGCGTATGCGTAGTCTGGACAATAATGTCTTGTCCAAAATGTTGGCCCTATTTAGAATTAGTCGGATAATGATATGGTGGTGAATGGGGTAGTCTGATAGATACCGTAGATATTATAAGAAGCTCTCGTTTGGATAAAGAGAAAGAAATGCGGGGTGATGGGGCTCTGGTGAACTTTAGGGACTTGACTCAGCACCGCAAGCATAAGGCCTGTGGCGCATGGTACGGCCCCTCGAAGAAAGTGTCCTTGGTGATACCGGTCCAGTAAGTTATTGTCAGAACCAATCTTCCACTACCGCTTGTCGATCCAACATTGGAGGTGAGACAATGAAACTCAGTGCTCCCGCGAAATTACACTATTCGGAGGCTATGGGAGATTATTGTCAGTGGACAAAATTAACTGATCACTAATGAGATCGACGGCAACGCAGCCCTCTACGGAGTAGATCACTGCTCACTTCCAACCCCACATGAAAGAAATCTCTCTAGATTAATTTCTACTTTTATATGTATTATGTTCTACTAAGTTATATGTTTACTTATTTATTTTTTTATTTATTGGTTTTCATGATAACGGGGTCGGTAGGAGAGTGCCGGTCTCTTGGCTGATGTTTTTCCCTTTGCTTGGTAATCGGTTAATTTTGTCCAGGGCAATACTAAGAACATACGGTAGAATAATAGGTCAAGCCGCCTTTTCACATCGATTTCATATTATGATGAGGCTGAGAGCCGCTTATTCATCCATGTCTTGGACACCACTCCTGCGGGGCAATTCTAAGGGATCGCCGGCTTTCCGAGGCCATTAACGAAGAAAACCAGAGAAGGATCGCTCTTCTAGGAATCAGCCGGATAGGGGATTATACCAGTCTACCAATTATTCATTGCTAAAATACCCTATACTTACCAATGGCTCATGCTCCAGAATACCTACCCCAAATTGCCCTCGCGATTTACACATTATAAATATGTTGCAAGCTGGATTTTTGGTTGTCACACCGCCCGAACCATTAATTTTTCGCCGTGTATGATAAAAGAGGTCAGAATTCTCTAGTCAAAGATGAAGGGAAGAAAATTATAATATCATACGGGAAAGTAGATCAATATGCACTGAAAAAAAATAATAATCAATGTTTAACCGGTGATATATTGTCCCACCATCTCGCCCTCTTGACTCTATATCAAGGCTCTATGAAATGCGAAGGGCGGAAAAGAGTTGAGAAACTTGAAGATTTAAAGAATACATAAAATGGGACTTTCCCATAACAAGCCTATGGAGAATGTGATTTGGAAGATGGGGGGCGATGAAAGAATAAAAACTAAAAAGGAGAGGAGAGGAAAGAAGAAAAAGAAAAGGAGGAATAGGGTCTCCAGAAAATGGTAAAACACCAGGCGTGGGAAGGGGCAACGAGAAGAGGGTAAATGTTGTGCTGATGGGGGGATCCCGTAGCACAAATATGACGAAAGGCACGCATATACATGGGCTCAGAGGGGCAATGTAGGGAAGTCTCTCACTCAGCCTAATCCAGATCGGATATTGTGATTGGCTGAGGCTGGAGGAGGGCTAGCTTCTTTATATGCCGATTGCCGGAAGCCATCATGAGTGGTGTTTTACCATTGTCGTCTGGCTGAGTGGGATCGGCGCCACCTTCTATGAGCAATCTCACCATCTCCTCATCCCCATAACTGGAGGCCCACCAGAGTGGTGTAACACCGCAGAATGCTGGATGGTTGGGATCCACCCCATCGCATGTGAGTAGTAGCCTCACTACCTCATGATTTCCGCACTGAACAGCCCACATGAGTGGTGTATACTTCTTCGCATCTTCTTGATTGATATCACAACTTTTGACCCTTATCAATGTGGCCACTAGAGGATCAATTCCGATGTAGGATGCACAGTGTAAACCCGTAAATCGATAGCGGGGATCGAGGTAATAGATACCCACGGTTCTTTTGAAAAAGTGGGTAAAGGATATATGATTTTCGAAATTCTCTAACAGCTCAAGTGCAAGGGTTTTGGCTCGTTCTGAAAGTTCGATTTTTGCGTGGGTTCCCCAATATAAGGAAGAATATTCAAGAAAGGGAAAGTTTGCAAGCTCGTCAACCATGCTGGCACGAAGCCTCTTGACCTGGCCATAATTGAGATAGGCCAAGCAGGTTTCACTCAGTACTTTGTGGGCTCCAGATAGAATCCCAGGCCGGGAAAGGTATTGCTGAAGCGTGTCATGGATCAGCCGTACTTTCAATGTCCTTTTTTCAGCCATCACTAGCCCTAGGCAAGACCCAAGAACCGTTTCTTGTGACCGGATGTTGTTAGGGTGAAAATCCGCCGTCTCTACGTCTATCTCCAGAGCATGGTAGAGTTCATCCATCCGCAACGGCCGTTCTGCATGGGATACCCACATCAGCACTTTCATCCCAATTCTTGGTAAGTCACCCTTCTGTTGCCTTATTTGTTGTAGAGTTTCGCCATACAGGCTGTCTAGGTCCATGTTATTCATCGCCACCTTTTGCAACATTTCCTTTTGCATCGCTAATCGAGTCTCACGCGAGATATCGTCAAATCGTCCAGCAATTGGTAGGGACCTTTGCAGAGCATTAATCAGTGAAACAAGCTTATAATAGAGTTACTCCTACTTACCTCACTAGAACCGTTTTTGAACACCCTTCCAAGATGTCGCCAGTTTTTGGCGCAATGGATGGAGACATTTGCCGTGTCTTAACTAGCGACCCAAATTCACAGTAGGGCCACTCACGCCTCTTCAATATATTTTCCGACCTTCCTCCAACAATATTGTCACATTTTAATGCAAGGGGGGGAGAACTTTGCAGAGTGTTAGCCAGTGACCCAAGTTCAGAAAAGATTTGCTCTAGCTTACCTCTCTGAATCCTTTTCCCACATTCCTTCCATAATGTCATTGGTAGCATCTTCCGTCAACACATCAACATCTGGTGCTTTGGCATCCATCTCCTTATTAATATGTTTAGCAATATCTCCTCGGTTGGTCTCAAGGTTTATGCTATATGCGCCATCCGTGAAATGCTTCTCAATCTCGTTACAAATATGCCGCCTCCCAGTAAGACATAACCGTGTGTTTGATGCCTCTCGGGAAATCTGTCCTAAGGCGCCAAGTAACTGTGATCGATCCTCGGACGGTAACTCATCCACAGCATCTATAATAATGTATGCTCGTTCAACTGCCATAATTGTTTTGATGAATAATTTCACCATTTTTGGCAATTGAAGTCTTCTTCTGTATCCCTGCCCAGACTCCTCAAATGCACTGCGAATTGCCTGTGGAATCCCCACTGCTCCTATGGCAAATTGCCTAAGTAAACACCCGATGATGTTTGGCACTGATTGATCTTTCTGCATCCGGCTATCACAATAGAAGAATAAAACCGCGATAGCATTCTGACGGGCTTGCTCGCACAGGGTGTCTATGATTAATGAACTTATTTGTTTATTTGTCAGCATCCGCAATGATTTTTAGGAAATACACCAATACCTCATATATGTCTCACCAACCTCTTTGTCCCCATAGCAAAGAAGGATGGGATTCCCTAAGCCATTCTGACTCTCACACCATGCCTTGAATTCATTTCTCCCTAGAACCCAGTTCCCAACACCACCAGGTCGACCACTACTCACATCTTGATGTCTTCCGTACGGCTCGAGTGGTGATAACCATGTGTGAATCCTCCAGGGTAATTCATTCACTCCCACATTTATAGTACCACTGTAGCCTTTTGACACATCCTCAATGATCTGATTCGAGTGGCCATGAATACGGCCGGCGGCATTGTACGAATAAAGACTCGATATGGCATCTTGCCGATGACCACGGCCATGACTTGATAAAATCTTCCCCATAGCGAGTGTTAGTGTTATAAAATATGCGGTATCAGGTACTGTAGCAGGTGAGATTGCCCAATAGCCGTCGTGGGATAAATGGTGAAGTTAAATGAGATTCTCCTTCTGAGCGCCACCAAGTTGGGACTGCCTTTTTCTAGGGGTGTGCATCCAGTGTTCCCAAAATGGACCAGGAAGACTGCAGACCGTCTATATACCGTATGCAGGCCAAGACAGGCCAGTCCAGAAGAAGGTACATATATGGTTGCCTCACCTGGAAGAGGGATATTGCGTAACTTTGTACAGTCGAGTGCGTCACTGCAGAATCAAAAATAATTTAGAAGTGGCCATGTCACTCGAACCGCCTCCTCCAATATGGTCTTATTTACTGTTTCGCTCTCTGATCACCATATATAGGCAAACATGTGTAATTGAAAGGATCATTTGAAATAGCATAAGCCATTCATAAATCCGTTACTAAGAGGAATGGAGAAGGCCAACCTTGGGCGAGAAGCAGTCATTCAGAGTCACAACTTGTCATCATTGCCATTACTACTTAAGACATTTCGCCTTCTCTACCGGTATCAGAGGAGGCTGCTGGATCTGCACGGCCACTGCTCAATTATCTTTAATTCGACCATGACGCACTTGGTATACCGGTACAACAGCTCATCCTAGCGAGGGAAATCGAAACGTGGCCAAGTTGATACAAACTGTATTTTAGTCTGAGCTGTGTTCCTTTCTCTGTACAGTACATAAATTCTATCGTCAACAGTCAACTCCTTTGCGAACACACTTGTCATATACATCGAATATCGAATACATCTCAGTTTTCCTATCACTTATCGTTCCTGCCCTTTGTCGTGACGACAGCTGGCCAAAGGCTGTGTGGCTGCGGTGCTTGTACGACGGCATATTTCCCGGTGCAGAACCCGACCTCCATCACCACTCACAGGAAGGACAAACTCATTTACCTCCGCGATGAATTCCTGTACTGCTATACGACAATCTCGCTTGCTACCTCACTTTCTCTACCGAAATTCACGGCCCGTGGGGAAGAGTTTATCGAGTCATTGGCGTGATCATCGTCAACATGATATATCGAATACTCATTCCCATCACACAACCAGTGGTATTCAGAATCACTTGAATCAGATCACAGATAATGTATCGAAAAGCCAGGGTGGTACAGTCAATATGGGAGTCAATGAAGCACCCTGGCGGATTCATGCATGGCTATCACCAATCGAGCCCTATGGAAGACATCAAGATGTGAGTGGCGGGCGACCGGATGGTGTTGGTAACCAGGTTCTACAGAGGAATGGATTTAAGAGATGGTGCGAGAGTCCGGATGGCTTAGTGGATCCCATTATTCTTTGCTGTGGGGACAAAGGGATTGGCAAGACATATATAAGGTACATATGAATTTTCCAGACACAATTGCAAATACTGATAAGGAATGAAATAAGTTCATTAGTGATAGACACCCTATGCGAGCAACCTCGTCGGAATGGTGTTGTGGTTTTATTTTTCTATTGCGATTACCGGACGAAGAAAGCCCAATCGGCCGTAAATATTATAGGGTGTCTACTTAGGCAATTTGTTTTGGGAGCAGCAGGGATTCCGGAGGGAATTCGTAATGCATTTGACGAGTCTGGGCAGGGAAACAGAAAAGGACTCCTATTGCGAGAAATGGTGAAATTATTCATCAAAACAATGATTCCGATGGAACGAGCATACATTTGCATCGACGCCGTGGACGAGCTACTGCCTGAGGAGAGGGCAAAGTTTCTTGACGCATTAGGTCAGATTTCCCGACAAGCACCAAATACGAGGTTATTTCTTACTGCGATGCCAAAGATTCGCGGGGAGATTGAGAAGCATTTCGTGGATGGTGCATATAGCAAGATCGTTGAGATCGACCAAGGAGATATTGCTAGAGATATCAGTAGGAATATCGATGATAGTCTACGAGATGGGGACGTATTGGCGGGCGACTCTATCAATGATATGATTGCAGGAATGTTGAAAAAGGCTTTCAAGATGTAAGCAGGAATAACTTTATTATAAATTTGGGTTAGGGGCTAACACTCTGCAAAGATCACCACTTATTGCACCAAAAACTGACGATGTCTTGCCAAGAACGTCGGAAGAAGCCTTGGAGAGACGGAGGTGGCCATTTTATAAATTTGGGTCACTCCTTAAGACACTGCGGGTGTACTTACCTATGGCTACAAAATCTGATGATATTTCACGCGAGACTATATTAGCGATGCAAAAGGAAATGTTGCAAAAGGTAACTATGAATGGCATGGACCTTGACAGCTTATACGGCCAAACTTTACAGAAAATAAGGGAACAGAAAGGGGACCTACCAAGACTTGGGATGAAGGTGCTGATGTTGGTATCCCATGCAAAACGGCCGTTGCGGATGGATGAACTCTGCCATGCTCTGGCAGTAGATCCCGAGGTGAGGGGTTGGTACGCTAAGAATATCCCATCGCGAGATACAGTTCTTGGGTCTTGTTTGGGGCTTGTCATGGCCGAAAAAAGGACGTTAAGAGTCCGGTTAATTCATGACACACTTCAGCAATACCTTTCCTGGCCTGGGATCCTACCTGGTGCTCACAAAGTGCTGGGTGAAACCTGCATAGCCTATCTTAATTATCGCCGAGTCAAGAGGCTTCGTGCACGCAAGATTGAGGATCTTGGACATCTTCCCTTTCTTGAATATTCGTCCTTATATTGGGGGACCCACGCAAAAATTGAACTTTCAGACCGGGCCAAAACGCTTGCACTTGAGCTGTTAGAGAATTTCGAAAAACATATATCCTTTACCCTCTTTTTCAATAGATCACTGGGCTTCTCTTACCCTGAACTCCGCCACCCGTTTACTAGTTTACACTTGGCCTCCTACATGGGAATTGATGGTTTAGTGGCTACCTTGATAAAGGTGAAAAGTTGTGATATCAATCAACAAGATGCGAGTCAGTGTACACCGCTCATGTGGGCAGTTAAGCGCGGGAATCACGGTGCAGCGAGGCTACTTCTCACATGTGATGGGGTCGATCCCGACAAGCCAGTCGATGATCAAACACCACTCATGCGGGCTATCAAGTGTGGGGATGAGGAGATGATCAGAGTGCTGATACAGGGTGGTTCCGATCCCACCAGGCCAGACCGGCATGGTGAAACACCGCTCATGGCCGCTTCATCCAGTATCAATAGGAGGAAGATAGCCCTCCTCCAACTTCAACCAATCACGATCTCCGACCTGGATTAGGCTGAGGAAGTGAGTTCCCTACATTCTCCCTCTTAGCAAATGTATATTCATTGCTTTTACAATAGGAATGACACTTGATCTCCATGCCGGCACAACCATTACTCGCTTTTCTCTTAGCTCGTCTTTCCTGCTTGGTTTTTTACTATTTTCTGTAGACGCTACTTCTTTCTTCCCTCGCTACTCTTTTTTCTTCTTCATTATAACCCCCAATCTTCAAAATTACTTCGCCATGAGCTCGTCCCGGGAAAGTGCCATCTTATGTATTCTATCAAAGTTCAAGCTTTGCGACTCTTTCCCGCTCTCAGGCCTTTCATGAGTATTGATATAGAATGGAGGTAATCGTGCCAAGGTTGTGGCTGCGCCACAACCCCCTGCAGCTCGTAGGCTCGAAACCTCGGGCTCAACGTGACTTATCACCTCAACGTGAATTTTACCACGCCATAGCCCGGGCATAGAGAGTCATCCGCAAAGTTAGGCAATCTGATTGACCGAACCTCACGCGGATTTAAATAGTGGCAAGTAAAACCCCCGGTAGAAAAATCCTGGAAACCATGATAGGGCGTCTGGGGTTTTGTTTGGCAAGTTTGGTGGGCTCGAAGAAATCGGGCAACTATGCTTCTGACTTTTTGATTTCCAAATTTCCCAATTTTATCCTGCAGAGGAAGACTGGACTGCACCCTAGTGAATGGCTCGCTATTTAAGGTGCTCTTGCTATGGCGTGGAATAGACTATAGTGAAACTCATGTTGAGGTAAAACTCACTTTGAGGTGATACCGCAAAAATTGGGAAGAACCAGAATGCCCTGGCATGGGTGGGAGTGTGAGGCTGGAGGAGAAATTGCTCGAAGGGGAAATAATATTTCTCATGATCGCCACCCGAGCACGGAATTTCCTCTCTTTTGGCAACCCGAGTTCCTCTGAAGGGCGGCAATGGTTTTCCACGCCTTCTTTACCCTTGTTAGTGTATTCTGGTTCTTCCTAACTTTTGCGGTAACTTTAAGTCACGTTGAGCCGTTGGGCACTCTTAAGAGAGGGCCCAAGGTTGCGAACCTGCGAGCTGCCGGGAGTTATGGCGCAGCTACAATCATGGTACTATTCACTAGAATAGTTCCCCGATTTGGCACTGGTCGACCAGTGCGGGCTGTTTTGATCCGGATAGAACTGCTTTGCTGCATGATATTATAATTCCCTTGGCCGAGAAGCACGAGTAGACAGTCATTCAGAGTCACAACTTGTGATCATTGTCATTACCACTTGAGAAATTTTGCCTTCCCGCCCCCACAGCTCTGGGCAGTCTTCGACTATCAAATTGTCTTGTCTGCTAAAGACAGGTAACCTGAAACTCCATCTCCGGGAAAGAGAGGAAGAACACAGTCAAACACAAGCCATTCGGCACTTTTGGTGATCGAAAACGCGGGGTAGTAAACAAGATCATACTAGTATCAGAGGAGGCGGCTCTGAAGGGCCGCTGGTCAATTATATTTAATTCAACGGTGACGCACTTGACTGTCCACAATAACGCAATATCCCCCTCCCAAGTGAGGCGATTATCTATTATATACGCGTACAACTGCCCATCCGAGCTGGTGAAATCAAAACGTAGCCGAGTTGATGGGGTCGGTGGTTGCATCTGTCAAGGCCAGTTCATCGAAACTATATAAGTGATGGAACCGTGAATTGGAGATAAGTTAGGCAATAAAAATTTTCTCTATCGGAACTCGGCTTACTGAGATGGGAAGTCAAAGTCACTTATTGCCTTGGTGTGGAAATTGTTGGCCAGCACTCCCATCTAACACAAATAGGTGACACCACCTATAAACAAGCAGTTGCAGCTTGGCCCCGCTCACAGGAAGGAGAATCTCATTTACCTCCGCGATGTATTCCTGTTCAGCTATACGGCGATCTCGCCTGCTACCGCACCTCCTCTACCGAAATACACGGCCTGCGGGGAATATTTTATCAAGTCATTGGTGTCATCATCGGCAAAATGGCAAGTCGAATGCTCAAATTCATTCAACCATTACTATTGGTGGCCACTCGAATCAGATCACTGAGAATGTGTCAAAAAGGCATAGTAGTACTCTTAATATGAGAGGGAATGAAGCACCCTTGCGGATTCATGCATGGTTATCACCGCTCGAGCCCGATGGAAGTTATGGAGATGCGAGTAGAGGTCGATCATCTGGTGGTTTGAACTGGGTTCTAAACAGGAATGGATTCAAGCAATGGTGCGAGAGTCCAAATGGCTCAGTGGATCCCTCTATTTTTTACAGTAGGGACAAAGGCACAGGCAAGACATATTTAAGGTAAAGGTGTATTTCCCAGAAACGATAGCGGATGCTAATAATAAATGAAATAAGTTCATTAATTATAGACGCCATATGCGAGCAAGCCTGTCGGGATGGTGTCGTGGTTTTATTTTTCTATAGCAATCACCGGGCTCAGAAGGATCAATCAGCAGTAAATATCATAGGTTGTCTACTCAGGCAATTTATTTTGGGAACAGGAGAGATTCCCGAGGGAATTCGCAGTGCATTTGAGGAGTCTGGGCAGGGATACAGAAAAGGGCTCCAATTGCTAGACATGGTGAAATTATTCATCAAAACCATTATTCCCGTTGAACGAGCGTACATTTGTATCGACTCCATGGACGAGATACTGCCCGAGGAGCGATCAAAGTTTCTTGACGCATTAGGACAGATTTCCCAAGAGGTGCCAAATACGAGGCTATTTTTTACAGCCATGCCTCATATTCGCCCCGAGATTCAGAAGCATTTCAAGGATGGTCCAGAGAGCAAATCTATTAAGCTTGACCCGTTAGATATCGGTAGACATATCAGCTGGAAATTGTACGATAATGAACGAGATGCGGAGGTGTTGACGGAAGATCCTATGAATGATATCATCGGAGGAAAGTCAGAAAAGACTTCTGAGATGTAAGCGGGAGTAACTTTAATCCAAATTTGGGTCACTGGCTAACATAGTACAAAGTTCCCCCCCTATTCCACCAAAAATGGATGATGTCTTGGGAAAAACGTCCAAAAAACCCTTGGAGAGGTAGGGGTAGCCCTTTTTTAAATTTGGGTCGCTAGTTAACACACTGCAAAGGTCTCCACATATCATGCCAAAAACCGACGATATCTTCGGAGGAACGTCTGAAAAGGCTTCGGAGATGTAAGTAGGAGTATCTTTATTATGAATTTGTGTTATTGGCTAACACTCTGCAAAGACCACCGCTGATTGCACTAAAAACTGACGATATTTTGGGAGGAACGTCAAAAACGGCTCTCGAGAGGTAAGTAGGAGTAACCCTAGTATGAATTTGGGTTACTTGTTGACGCTTTGCAAAGGCCCCTACCTATTGCAGGACGATTTGACGGTATCTCGCACGAGTCTAGACTAGCGATGCAAAAGGAAATGTTGCGGAAGATAACTATGACGGGCATGAACCTAGACAGCCTGTATGGCCAGACTCTACAGCAAATAAAGGAACAGAAGGGTGACCTGCCAAGACTTGGGATGGAGGTACTGATGTGGGTATCCCATGCAAAACGGCCATTGCGAATGGATGAACTCTGCCAGGCTCTGGCAGTGGGTTCTGAAGCGACGCATTCAGACCCGAAGAATATCCCATCGCGAGATACTGTGCTCGGGTCTTGCTTAGGGCTCGTGATGGCTGAGAAAAGGACATTGAAAGTCCGGCTAATCCATGACACGCTTCAGCAGTACCTTTCGCGTCCTGGGATCCTATCTGGTGCCCACAAAGTCCTGGGTGAAACTTGCATAGCCTATCTCAATTCTCCCCAGGTCAAGAGGATTTGTGCCAGCAAGGTTGAAGATCTTGAACACATGCCCTTTCTCGAATATTCGTCTTCATATTGGGGAACACATGCAAAAATCGAACTTTCTGACCGGGCCAAAACGCTTGCACTTGAGCTATTAGAGGATTTCGAAAACCATATATCCTTCACCCTCTTTTTCAAAAAAACACTGCCGGGCTGTTATTTTCCAGGCCCTGGTTATCGATTTACTGGCTTACACTTTGCGTCCTACATGGGGATTGATCCTCTTGTGGCTATATTGATAGTGATGAAAAGTTGTGATATCAATCAGGAAGACCCGACGAGAACTACACCGCTCATGTGGGCAGTTGAGCATGGGAATCACGGAGCGGCGAGGCTACTGCTCACATGTGATGGAGTCGATCCCGACAAACCAATAATCACCGGTGCAACACCACTCTGGTGGGCTACCAATCTTGGGGATGAGAAGATGGTGAGAGTACTTGTACAGGGTGGTGCCGATCCCAACAAGCCAGGCAATTATGGGAAAACACCACTCATGATCGCCTCCAGTAGGCGGTATAAGAGGATAGTAGCCCTCCTCCAGCCCCCGCCAATCACAATCTCCGATCTGGATTAGAATGAGGGAGAGAGTTCCTTACATTGCCCCTCTGAGCACATGTATATGCATTCTTTTCACAATATTTTTTACACTCGATCCTCCCATTAGCACAAATTTCCCCCACTTCTCATTGCCCTTCCCGCCCCTCGTGTTTTACCATTTTCTGTAGACACTACTTTCCTTTTCTTATTTTTCTTTTCTTTGCTTTTCTTTTCCTCTTTTCTTTTCTTTTCATAACCCAATCCTCCCAATCGCCTTAGCCTTAGCCTGGTTGTAGGAAAGCCCCATTTTATGTCTTGTATAAATGTTTAAGTTCGCAACTCTTTTTCCATCCTTGGTGTTTTGCAAAGTGTTGATAGAGTATCAAGACGGCTAGGATTATTTCACAATATGTCATTGGCTGAAAAGTGTTTGCCTCTTCAAACTGTATGGAACTGCTTTCCAGCATGATATTATAATTCACTTACCTTCAATCTTCGACTGGAAAATTCTAACCTTCTCTATCACTTGGTTACAAATTAATAGTTTGGACCGTGTAACAAGCAAAAGTCCCGGTTACGACATATTTATAGATGTGTAATCGCAAGGGGGATATGGGATATTCTGGAGCAGAAGCTAGTGATAAATACGTTATTAGGAGAAATGGGGAAGGCAAATCCTGGCTGCCAAGCACATGTGTCGGAAATATCACCTCGGTGTCATGGTAGATCTGGAAGTGTTGGGCCAACCGCCTGGCCGCTTAGGAAGTTAGAATCTGGGAAGTGACCAGAGTCATATTGTTGTACATTCATGTTGCGCACTACCGTACTATAAGTACGGCTGTTTTAGGCTCGTTGATAGACAATCAAGCAAGACAGCGACCGTTCTTCTTCTTTCATTGATCAGTCCCATTACTTTGTACTTCGACTCCGGCCTCTATCGTGTGACCTCCTACAACATGTGCCGGAAATATCACCTGAGTGTGATGGCAGATGCGGCAGTGTTGGGCCAACTGCTTAGCCGCTTAGGAAGTCAGAATCTGGGAAGCGACAAGAATCATATTGATGTACCCTCATGTTCAGTACTACTATAAGTATGGCTGTCTTAGGCGTGTTGATAGGCAATTAAGCAAGAAAGTAACTCTTCTTCTTTTTCCTTTGCTGATCAGTCCCATTACTTTGTACTTTGACTCCGGTCCCCATAGTGCTACCTCCAACAACATGTAGTGAGTCATTTCGAGTGACAACTTGTGATTATTGTCTTTACCACTTAAGACATTTCGCCATCTCTACTGGTCCGGCAGCCTTCGACCATATTTTATTGTCTTGTCTGCTAAATACAGGTATCCTGAAATTCTATCTCCGGGAAAGGGGATCAAGATGGCAAGGATGTTGTGGCAATATGTCACCGGTTGAACATTGATTATTTTTATTTTTTTCAATCCATATTGATCTAGTCTCCCACATGATATTAAATCCTCTTCCGTTTATCTTTGGCTAGAGAATTCTGACCTCTTTTATCATAGTGCTTCCGAGAATTGGGCAGCAGGAGTGGTGTCCAAGACACGGATGAATAAGGGGCTCTCAGCCTCATCAGAATACAGTATGAAATCAATGTAAAAAGCCACTTGATCTACAGTATGATTCCTTGTGTTTAGCCTTGTCCCTGGACAAAATTAATCTAGAGATATTTCTTTCATCTAGGGTTGGAAGTGCGCAGTGATTAAGGGGGCTGGATCGCGGTGTAGGCAACGATCTTTCACTCCTCTCTCTTCTCTTACCACGACAAAACACCACTACAACGATCAACGGAGCAAAGGATCGGATCGTCAACAGACAAAAGAAATTGGAACGTGCATAACAAGAGGAGAACAATAGGTAAATAGTTTAGTAGAAAGTAAGAAAACCGGGATATGTTGAGCTTTCTTTTCTGCTGGAATTTTCTGCACTCAAGGTCCGTATTAGGTGAAAGGTTGTGAGGACTAGCTTTGACGACTCAAATCAAGTTTGAATTGTGTGGCTTGTTTTCTGTATGCGGTTTTCATCTGTGATAGCACTATTCCTCTTGGGACTAACTCTGTGGTAAATTCTCTTTTTTGTAGATAGCAACTACCATATAGGAAATAGTGGCCGGTCGTGTATAAATATATATGGCAACAGGGACTTTTGGCTTTCATACAGTCACAACTATTAATTTGTGTCCTTTTAAAGGGGGCTAGGATTCTCCGGTGAAAGGTAAAGGGAGGTGAATTATAATATCATGCAGCAAAGCAGTTCCATCCGGATCGAAACAGCCCGCACTGGTCGGCCAGTGCCAAATCGGGGAACTATTCTAGCTAATTCTGCCACGATTGTGGCTGCGCCGTAACCCCAGCAGCTCGCAGGTTCGCGACTTTGGGCACTCTCTTGAGTGCACCCAACGGCTCAACATGACTTAACGTATTGGCCTAGGAAGTGGAGTGGATCAGTAAAAATGCACCAAAAAAATCGAAATATAGAAATCACAATTGATGCACAACCCTGAAAAGATGAGATTCAGAAGGGCAGGCGATATCTCTGATAGTAAACAATTTAGATTTGCTTAGTATTGAGCTAAATTATGAGGATTTATTTATTCTTTCGAACTTCTCGTAGTGAGAGTTTGTGCAAAATTCACATACAAACTGATTCACTTCTGCGTCCGATCCACTTCCCGGTCCAGTACGCTACCGCAAAAATTGGGAAGAATCAGAATATACTAACAAGGGTAAAGAAGGCGTAGAAAACCGTTGCCGCCCTTCAAAGGAACTCCGGTTGTCAAAAGAGAGGAAATTCCGTGCTCGGGTGGCGATCATGAGAAATATTATTTCCCCTTGGAGCAATTTCTCCTCCAGCCTCACACTCCCACCCATTCCAGCGCATTCTGGTTCTTCCCAATTGTTGCGGTATCACCTCAAAAGTGAGTTTTACTATAGTCTATTCCACGCCATAGCAAGAGCACCTTAAATAGCGAGCAATTCGCTAGGGCGCACTCCAGTCTTCCTCTGCTGGATAAAATGGGGAAATTTGGAAATCAAAAAGTCAGAAGCACGGTTGCCCGATTGTTTCCAGCCCACCAAACTTGCCAAACAAAACCCCCGACGCCCAATAAATGTTTCCAGAATTTTTCTGCCGGGGGTTTTACTAGCCACTATTTAAATCCGGGTGAGGTTCAGTCAATCAGATTCCCTAAACTTGCGGATAGCTCTCTATCCCAGGCTATGGCGTTGTAAAATTCACTTTGAGGTGACAAGTCACGTTGAGCCCGAGGTTTCGAGCCTACGAGCTGCTGGGGGTTGTGGCGCAGCCGCAGCCTTCACACAATTATCTCCATTATATATCAATACTCACGAAAAGCCAGGAAGCAGGCAAGAGTCGCGAAGCTTGAACATTGATAGAATACATAAGATGGCGCTTTCCCAAAACAAGCTCATGGCGAAGGAATTTTCAAGATTAGGGGTTACAATGAAGAAGAAAAAAGAGTAGCGAGGGAACAAAAAAAAAGTAGCGTCTACAGAAAATAGTAAAACACAAAGCGGCAAGGACGAGCTACCAGGAGGGCGAGTAAAAGTTATACTGGCATAGAGATCTAGTATGAAACCATCAGAAAAAGAAGGAATATACATGTGCTAAAAGGGAGAATGTAGAGAACGCTCTCCCTCAGCCTAATCCAGGTTGGAGATCGTGATTGGCTGAGGCTGGAGGAGGGCTACTTTCCTCTTATCCCCATTGCGGGAAGCGACCCTGAGTGGTGTTTCACCCTTTTTGTCTGCCTTAGTGGGATCCGCGCCACCCTGTATAAGCACTCTCACCATCTCCTCATCCCCTAGCCTACCGGAAGCCCACAGTAGTGGTGTTTCACCAGAGTTTGTCGGCTTGTCAGGATCCACCCCATCGTCTGCTAAAAGTAGCTTCGCCGCCCCGTGATTCCCTTGCCGAACTGCCCACATGAGCGGTGTATACTCCTTCATATCTCGCCGATTGATATCACAACTTTTGACTTTTATCAATGTGGCCACTAGAGCATCAATCCCCATGTAGGATGCACAATGTAAACTGGTAAATGGGTGGCGGGGGTGTGAGAAATAGTACCACAGTGATTCATTCAAAAAGAACTTAAAGGCTATATGGTTTTCGAAATTCTCTAAAAGCTCAAGTGCCAGCGTTTTGGCCCTGTCAGAAAGCTCAATTTTTGAGTGGGTCCCCCAATATGTGGACGAATATTCAAGGAAGGGAATGTGCCCAAGATCCTCAATCTTGCGTGCACGAAGCCTCTTGACTCGGCGATAATTTAGAAAGGCTATACAGGTTTCACCCAGCACTTTGTGAGCACCATGTAGGATCCCAGGCCGGGAAAGGTATTGCTGAAGCGTGTCATGAATTAACCGGACTTTCAACGTCCTTTTTTCGGCCATGACAAGCCCTAAACAAGATCCGAGAACTGTATCTCGCGCTGGGATGTTCTTAGCGTAGCAACCCCTCATCTCTGGATCTACCGCCAGAGCGTGGCAGAGTTCATCCATCCGCAATGGCCGTTTTGCATGGGATACCCACATCAGTACCTTCATCCCAAGTCTTGGTAGGTCCCCTTTCTGTTCCCTTATTTTCTGTAAAGTTTGGCCGTATAAGCTGTCAAGGTCCATGCCATTCATAGTTACCTTTTGCAACATTTCCTTTTGCATCGCTAATCTAGTCTCGCGCGAAATATCATCAGATTTTCTCGCCATAGGTAAGGACCCCCACAGCGTCTTAAAGAGCGGCCCGAGTTTGAAATATGTCGACTCCCGCCTCTCCAGAGCTTTTTCCGACGTTCTTTCTGGGAAGTCGTCGGTTTCTAGTACTGTTGGTGGTGATCTTTGCAGAGTGTTAGCCTCTAACCCAAATTTATAAAAAGGTTATTCCTGCTTACATATCGGAAGCCTTTTTTGACTTTCTTCTCATTGTATCATTGATTGGGCCGTCCGCCAATACGTCTCCATCTCCCACACTATCATCCATTTTCCGGCTGATATCTCTAGCAATATCTCCTTGGTCGATCTCAACGATCTTGCTATATGCGCCATCCACGAAATGCTTCTCAATCTCCCCGCGAACCTTCGGCATCGCAGTAAGAAATACCCTCATATTTGGTGCTTGTCGGGAAATCTGACCTAATGCGTCAAGAAACTTTGCCCTCTCCTCAGGAAGTAGCTCGTCCACGGCGTCGATGCAAATGTATGCTCGTTCCAAAGGAATGATTGTTTTGATGAATAATTTCACCATTTCTGGCAATGGGAGTCCTTTTCTGTTTCCCTGCCCAGACTCGTCAAATGCCTTGCGAATTCCCTCGGGAATCCCTGCTGCTCCCAAAACAAATTGCCTGAGTAGACACCCTATAATGTTTACGGCCGATTGGGCTTTCTTCGTCCGGTAATCGCAATAGAAAAATAAAACTACGACACCATTCCGACGAGGTTGCTCGCATAGGGTGTCTATCACCAATGAACTTATTTCATTCCTTATCAGTATTTGCAATTGTGTCTGGAAAATTCATATGTACCTTATATATGTCTTGCCAATCCCTTTGTCCCCACAGCAAAGAATTGTGGGATCCACTAAGCCATCCGGACTCTCGCACCATCTCTTGAATCCATTCCTCTGTAGAACCTGGTTACCAACACCATCCGGTCGCCCGCCACTCACATCTTGATGTCTTCCATAGGGCTCAAGTGGCGATAGCCATGCATGAATCCGCCAGGGTGCCTCATTCACTCCCATATTGACTGTACCACCCTGGCTTTTCGACACATTCTCGGTGATCTGATTCAAGTGGTTCTGAATACCACTGGTTGTGTGATGTGAATGAGCATTCGATTTGCCCTGTTGACGATGGTCACGCCAATGGCTCGATAAAATCTTCCCCACAGGCCGTGAATTTCGGTAGAGAAGGTGAGGTAGCAGCCGAGATTGCCGTAGAGCAATACAGGAATACATCACGGAGGTAAATGAGTTTCTCCTTCCTGTGAGTGGTGATGGATGTCGGGTTCTGCGCAGGGAAATATGCCGTCGTACAAGCACCGCAGCCACACAGCTATTGGCCAGCTGTCGTGACGAGAAAAGCCAGGAACGATAAGTGGTAGGAAAACTGAGATCTGTTCGATATTCGATGTATTACAAGTGTGTTCGCAAAGGAGTTGAGTGTTGACGATAGAATTTATGTACAGACAAAGGAACGCAGCTCAGACTAAATATAGTTTGTGGTGGCCACTCGCACAGTGGGCTCTACCACACAAACACCAGTCACCACCGCACGGTTCGGTCATAGCCCTGCTTACAGGTAATCTGTGACTCCAACTTCCCATCTCCGTAAGCCGAGTTCCGATGGAGAAAGATTTTATTGCCCAACTTATCACTAATTCACGATTCCGATAACTTATATTATCAGGGCACAGTTTCAATGAACTGGTCTTGGCAGATGCAACTAGAGACCTTATCAACTTGGCCACGTTTCGATTTCCCTAGCTAGGATGGGCAGTTGTACCGGTATATCAAGTGGGTCACAGTCGAATTAAAGATAATTGAGCAGTGGCCGTGTAGATCCCGCCGCCTCCTCTGATATGGACTCGTTTACCGTTTCGTTTGTTGACCACAGGTGCTCAACAGGGAGTGCATAGCTAGGTCTAACTATCTATTATCGCGGATTCCTAACGTATGGTGAACTATGTTTGATGCGATTGAACTTTCTTGTGTACGCTATCTTGAACCTCTAGATACCAGCATGTACAGTACACTAACTATGCACTATGTACACACCATACCTCTTCGGCCGAAAATAATCGGTCTATCATACCTTACTATACGACAAATGGGGAAGGCAAATCTTGGCTGATGAGTCATCAAGAGTGACTACTTGTGATCCTTGTCTTTAGCGCTCAAGACATTTCGCCTTTTCTACTCCCCGCCGCTCATGGCACCCATAAAATTATCCTGTGTGCTAAATACTGGTATCCCGAAATTCCAGCCCCGGGAAAAGGGAGGAAGAACACAGCCACAAGCCTACTGTGCTCCTTAGGCCGAAAAAGAAAAAAAAAGTAAACCCAACTATCATACTTGGGGCGAGCAAAATAATCCGGTTGCCAAGAAGTATCTCCGACAGAAAAATTGCAGCAACCCCAGCAAAATTTCTCTGTGAGATACTTCTTGGCAACCGGATCATTTTGCTCACCCCAAATACAGCAAATAGGGAATGCAAATCTTAAGAAGCAATGGTAAATCACCAAGGTAGAAGAATGTAACTGTTGAAGAAGGTGTGGTCGTTCTTGCCTAACTTTAACTATGGAAACATGGGTGACGCTTTTTGTGCAAGAAATTCTGCGCGTCATTCCATCCATCAGCCTACGATGAACACTCGGCGAGAAACACCCTGCGACTGCTAAAACTACCTTAGCAAATCTCCTAAAGTTCGGCAACACCGGTAACTTTACCTCCAAGGTGTCGCGTTTTGGCATAAATTTGTATGAGAGTTCAGTTTTTTAAAAACCCTCCCCACTGCTACCCACCAATGCTCCCCGAGCGGACAGGATAAGGGGCCAATTTTATGTAGTTTCCTCTAAGAGTTTTCTCTCAAAATCTCAGCGTCAGGGCGATTTGGTGGTCATGGTCCACCCCAGAAACCAAGCACCTTTCTGTCCTCGCCGGGTAACGCTTGGCGTGCCAAAAATCCCTCCGGGAGACTTGAATTGTCTCTTGTGCTGCAGAGTAAGAATGACAACCATCGCGACAGGCTGCTCCACCAACTCTCATCAGACAACCACTTCTCTATAGTCTCGCCTCGAGCAGTATCCTTCTCTTATGGGGCACTTTACGCCACGAGCATGGCCCTTCCGCTCTGAAAATCCACCGTTACCGCTCTCTCAATAACCCTCGATGCAATCTCGGTTGTCGCTTGTGGAGAGCACATCCCCGGAAAGCACCAGCGCCTTCGCTCTGAGAACCCACTAGCCACTCAACCTCCTGCATCTTTTGCCTTCCATCCTTCCTCACCCCCCGTCCTACCCCACGAATTCAGCAAACATGTTCACTCCAAGCCCATCAACCAATCACACAACCAGAATATTTCCCTCCACGCAATGGAACGCCGACTTCTCCGACCAGCTCACTCGTACAAAGTATTCCGGGAGGACTGCGGTTTCACTATGCAGGATTGGACATCTTTTCATGGAAGAGTTCAAAATGCCCTCTTGGAACCGAGAAATTACGTAGCGCTACAAAAGCCCCACCTCCATAGAGAAGCATGGGAGGAATGGTTGCAAAAACTTCTGGATACTGGCCTGGCAGAGGTGTATTGGTCTGTCAATAGCTCTAAGAAATGGAATGTGGTTGAGAATGGAGAAGTGTCGGTATCTCCCGTTTTTTTTTTTTTCTGATTCGACCGGCTGACGGCCACATCCTAGCATCCGGGCATTCATCCGAGACGTGGTGATCGCTTTGGCCTCGGAGATATCGAGGGCCAGGAATAGGATTGCCAGAGAGATGAATTACGTCAAAAACATCGATCCACCGGAATTTCCCGCTTCAGCTCGATCACCCACGGACGACTCAGAGGCAAGCACCTTGCCCTGCATTAAAGTGGAGGCACCGTGGCTAGCACCTGGAACGGCGGAGAAACGGCCTCTCCCGGGCTCCGTTATAATAGCTCCGAAGCTTGAGGAGGTTTCTTCTGTTTCGAATAACGTTGCGCCCCTTACCTCACTTCCTTCTCTTCCGCCAAGCGAACCATCGCTTAAGCTACTGCCTGTTCGAGAAGTCGTGGATATCGATAGATACGACCCCGACGCCCCAATTGAGCTCATCCCCGAAGGCTATGTCAAACAATACGTTATCGATGACAACGACGACGGCCACTTAAACATCCTGCTCCTGGAAGATCCCTCTTATAGCCGTTATCCCCCGAAAAAACGCTTGGCAACAGGACGGCTCGATAGCCCAAACCAGCTTCTGAGAGACAACGCACCACAGCCAGAGCCTGAGCAGAAAAATAGCGCTTCTCCATCACCTTCAACTTCTACCCCCCACCTTCTACACGGGAGCAGCTCTCAAGTCGACCAGGTACTGATCCCGGAAAATTTGCCTGGGTTCATGTCCTATAGTCTATCCCAGGAAGCCACGCCAGCCCCAGCAGAACGAAAACACAGCAAGGCGGCTGAAAGCGACGACAATACCGGTGGGAGAGGTGAAATCGAAAATGGGATCCAATCGGATGACGACAAGGAACACGATGAGGATTACCGGGGAGATGATGAAGACGAGACAGGATATGCGGGAAGGGGTGGAACTGGAACAGACACAGAAGGAGAGCGTGAGTTCGCCAGCCGTATGCCTAGCCGGAAATCCCGCAGACACAAATCCCCCGTACTGAGAACAAGATATTCCCGACGCGAAAGAAGATTACGAGTTTTGTAGGGAATGCGAGGTGGCAGTTGGCACGCATCCCCTTGCTGTGAAGCTCATTTTTGGCGTGAACTCTATTTGTTAGTTAGTCCTGCTCGGCATGCCACCATATAAAAAAATTCCATTTTTCCTTGAAACCTAGTTTTTGCTAAAACTCAAACCCCTTTGACAAATAAATATAAAAATATCTATATCCTGATAGTAGCTACTGTGGCATTCTAAACATTGTGATGAGAAGAAAAATCTAGTTAGGGGCCCGTAGGTTGAGCTACAACTTAGCAAAGTCATCCCTTTCAATCTTTCATCTGCAAACAAAAATGCCAGAAAATGCCAGAAAATGACATTTCCCCTGCTTCCCGAACCGGGCCTTATGCTTCACCAGCTTCTTTCTACTGATAGTGCCTATGATAGTAAGCGAGAGCAATGTTCCAATTCGTGCCAAGGCAACCATTTAGCCAGGGGAAAGAAGAAGGAAAAAGCCCCAGTATGATACAAAAGGGATTTATCTATAATATCATACCCAAGGTGGGGAACTAATTAGAGTCACCGCGGCAAAAAGCATTTGGACAACGCAAGCGATGAAACAAGTTAAAGCTCTAGACGCGGCAGAGTCGGGGTATGGCTAGTGAAGGCTAGACACCCAGTCGAGAACCCCGTATTATGCTTAGTAAATGAAAGCACAATTGGAATGTTTCGCGTCCAGAAGTTTTTTTTTTTTTTTTTTGGGGGGGGGTGGCGCCGCATTCATGGTCGATCACTCGATTATCGATGATCATGGCACTGGGGTTGGGTTGGGTGGATGTGTAAGCAACAACGGATTGATGGTGGAGTTGCGTGGTAAGCGAGCGCCTCTGACTAACAAAGGCGTTGTTGCTCGAAAGGGCAGGGACCAGAGCATGGTTGCCGAAGCCGGGGCGGGGGGAGGAGGACATGCCGGGAGGCGCGGAGAGAGAAACCGTAAGGAAAGTTTTGTGGAGGATGGAATGAGGATGGATATACGAGGACTCGCTGTGGTTTTTCTGTTGGTGGGAAAATATTTTGGCATGGTCTTCTAGTTCCCGGCTGCGATCGGGCGAAGGGTCTTATCCTGGAACTATTTGGTGAATGCTTCTGATAGATCCGCATTCCGGAACAGAGTTTGGTTCGCTAATTAATTTACAAGGCGAGTGTATCTGTCCTTGTTGGTTACGGATATTTTCTCGGGCTTGAAGTAAATGTTGTGCCGCTCTCTGGAGTCTTAGGTGGTAAACGGAGGAATACCAGTAGCGGTTGGAACATTTCGCAGGATTTGTACTGTTTCGTTTGTGATGGTTCATTTAGCAAGCTGTCACCAGAGACACTATTACGACCGGTAGTTGATATCATCTCCAAGGAGGCATTCCTCATACTACGGAACAAACTAATGGTATGTACTAGCACTTTGGGACAACTGCGTGGATCATTTGGCTGAGGCTTACAGATCAATCTGTTATTAGGTAAATTCGTGTACTCCGTGAACTGCGAGAACTTTCCTGCCCAGTCTTCGATTTGGAATACCAATCGGGATTAGAAAAAGAAAAAAAACTCTACTTATACTCCAGTAAGACCCTGCTTAGTATGCCACGTTTTAGGCGTTAAGTCTGAAGATAGCCGAGCAGCTAATGTGTTGTCAACGCAAGTCCCAAATTCGCCTATTTCACCTTTTTCACTCTAGGCCTCCCTAGCGTCATTCCGGATATGCCCAAAAAATGCGGTACCTTAAATGATGTTCACCTAGACTACCGCTCAACTCCAGTACCCTTAAAAAAAGGTCATCCTTTGTCGCCCTTTTTACACCCAAAACCTGCCATTTTCACGGCCACCACAACTCCACCACCTAAAGTGCCAGCGGATCAATTCTTGGTGAAATAGTCATCCTATCTATTCTAAATAGCCCACTTTAATATCGGAGCTAATAACGCAATATTGGGTGAACTGTGCTGATACCAAATTAGCCGTTTTTTCAAAACATGCATCTTTTTTCAGTGAGCGCCCATGCAAATTCTCGGCTTAGCCCCCACATTAAATCACGTGATACCGGATCTCAATGATTTGCCCCGGTTAACCAGCACCAGCCACAAAACAATTAAATACTTTATGAAATTAGGAATTCAATTATTGCTAGGTTCCTGGCCAACTATTGATGTGTCCCCCGCCCCAATTAATTGAGAGTTGGGGTTGCTGTGCTGTACAAATAGCGATTTTCCATACCCCCAGATATCATCGCGGGAAGAGTCAGGCTGTGGGTGACGAGCCAGGTTTGGATTGCCCGGCGGGTAAAAATAGGCTAAGAAGACTTGTTTTTTCCCCTCGTCCTTATCGTATGATACCCCTCCCCCAACGCCTCCATCATGCTAGCGTGAAAAACTCTTGCAAGTCCCGGATCTCCAGTGGCATAACCTCCGGATTCTGGATCAAAAATCCTCTGTGAAGGATTAGCATGCCCTAGCACCAAAAGATCGGCACCCTGGATGTCTTAGAGCTTGTTAACCAAGTATCCGCGATTCCGTTAACCTGTCGAACTAAACCTATCCTGAACCGAGGCGGTGATTCCCGCTGACAGTGGATTTCAAAAGAGTTTTTCCGGCACTGTGCGAAGACGAGAGAGTGCAAGGGTAGATGTCGGGTGTGTTTTTGCGGATCATGGGCGCAGTCCGAATGCGACACTATCTTTTCCCTTGTTTCTTGTTAAATCCTTGGAATGATTTTGGGTACATGACAAGCACTCCCTAGGGTCCAACCCCTGGATTCGGGGAATATCCCATGGCAAATAAAAACCCAAACCAAAAGACAACAAGAGAAATAAAATCAAAAACAAAACCAATAATACCACTTGGTATGAAATCACCGTGAAATTTGACTACTTGTCCCAGGCATGAAGTATCCGGAATCAGGGGGGATCCTGAATTCTGAATTTTGGATGATAAACTATCTATGTGTATCTGAGGGCACATACGAAATTCAGATTCCACGATCCTCCCTGATTCCAGATATTTCCTGCCTGGGACAAGTACATCTTAGGGTTCCTCAAATCTATCCTCAACTAAAGACAGGATTGTATCTATAACACGCTCGTAAAAGGAAAACCACTCATATTACTAGAAAAATTCAACTCATTCAATGAAATGAAAGGAATCAAACACTTCATCAAATCTCATCCCTTCTTATTTTCAACCCAAATCTTTGACCTCAGTGAAATTGTTAGACATACCCGAAGGCTCAGCCTTCCTTCAATGAAGAAAGACCCATATATACTCTACCAAGGGTTCTGAGTTCAAAGGTGCTAAGCTAATACCCCCCTCTAGCACCAGTGTTGACAATGCGCTAGATCTCCAGCACCAGATATAGTTGTGTGCCCTCAATAAAGATACTTTCATTAAAGCCCTCCTGATAATACCATATACATTGTAGCTGTTAGTCTGATAAGATCCGGATCAGAAGATCTATGTGTGGGCACAATCGTCAAGCTTATGCAAGTGCTTTTGACAGGGTCGGGTGATGTAGTATAAGGTTATGGCTGTTATCCTATAGTAGTATTGGAAATGACTTCAATGGAGTAGGACAAAATATACATAACCATCCTAAGCCTCATATATCTCAGTACAGTTCCACCAGCAAACTGTACAAGGTTTTATAATGAAGTTGGCTACTTCATTGGTTTGATCAAGAAGCCAGAATAAGTATGTAGTAGGCAATCTCCTTATTGATGATAGAACCATACATCGCTCACTGGTCAAGTCTGCTAAGGACTAGAAAGAAGAGTGCTCTGGACTCAAGGTCAGTTGATAGGGTAGTAGGCTTTCAAGGTCAAAAGGTATTGACACTTTTTGAGAAGATTTGATTTTAGTAGTAGTTACTGAGTTAGTATGAGAGTTAGATATACCCTGCGAATAGTCAGATACTCAATATGAATATTCAAGTACCTTCAATACTTTGAAACAATCAGAAAGCTTCAGAGAAGGGATCCTATCAATAAAATAAGTTTTACACTAGAAAACCTTTTTATCAATCTACCTACTTTTATATACACAAACTATTGAACCTTTCTAGACAATCTTCATCCAGGATAAAGATTATCAGCTTTAGCTATTGCATAATGTCTTGGAAATAAGCTACTGCCTAACTGAAATATTACAAACGTTATCTGATTGACCAACCTTCATGGTAGTCAGGGCAGGGTACCTAGCTATAACATGGATAAAACATTCATCTTCCTTTTCGGACCTGAGACACACTATTCTTGCCTCTTGATCCCTTCAGTCCTTATATACCTTTAGTTGACTTTTACCTGCTCTGATCTAATGGAGTTGGATGGCAGCAAACTTATTGAATCTCATGAAATGCTAGCAACCACTGATAACAAGCCTGTAGCTTCAATACTCAGGGTGTTTGAGTATCTTTCATTTCTCAGATATTGGCAGACTTTCTTGAGAATGTTATCGTAATATTGGTATTTATTAAGATTAAGTGGTGATCAAATGTTCGGTTTTCTGGGAACACGAGATCTTTGCAAGTATAGTATAGCACTTCTGGCAATCTTATTGATAGATAGAATTTTCTGAACTGACATACAGGAGGTGGAGTATAGTGTTCTGTTTTTTATGCTATATGAAGGTATAGCGCATAAGTGTTGTATATTTCACTAGCAGGGGGGCGATCGGCTAGCAGGGAAGGAGGAGTAAATGGGGCATAGTGGCATAGGCGAGTTGTGGCCAGGAAATCTGAACAGTGGTGTCAACGGTAATCTGAACTGTAGTCTGAACGGATGCAATATCAAAATGTATTTTGTAGTAACGGGTGTAGCTGACAATCTCGGTGCTGATCTCGAGTCAACTCGGATTTCTTCAAAGGAGGCATCTTGTCAATCAGGACATGAAGAAGAAAAAGTCTACAAATTGTTTTCTAGTTCGCTTGTGAACTTCCAAGCCGCTATCCCCAATTTGCTCTCCGCTATCCCCCATTTACTTCCCTGCCACTGCTAGTTTACCACTCCCTTGCTAGCGGAATATACAACACTTAGGCGCTGAACCTCCGTAGGTATTAGAGAAAGTGGACCTCCAGTTGGAGGCAAGGCCAAAGCTATTGTGAGGTGGAAACCCTCAGAGAAAGAGGGCAGTAGCCATATTGTAATTGGGGAGTGTGGTTGCCTACCTTATGGTAGCCATGTTCAGTATTTGTTGAAGGTATAATTTCACAGGTATAATACATACTTCAATTGAAAGAAGATTAGTGTTTGTAGCATAGAAGCACTTAGTGACCCAACTTTTGAAGCAACTCCAAAGATATCCATCTTGAGTCCTATCGTGCTGCTAGATTCAAGGAACTCGGTCTCATAGAGCAGTGTAGGTATTATAATCATCAGCAAAAGCTTATCTTGTAAAGGATATACCTGTGCCATGTCTTGACATATATGACATCATTCCATACTTTACCTTTATCATGAGTACATCTAATCATATATGCCTGGCATAATTAACCACCCTAATAACTGCCGTGAAATGTGACTTAGAAAGGAAAATAGTTTCACATGACAAATAATTATTAGTCATTGTATATTATATTTCACCCTATAAGATCTGTTGACTTATAGTTCTCACATAATTTGCAATTGCGTATCATTATTACTTTTATGATTTGTTGATTGATGACTCATGATTGTAAGTCACAAATGATGTAATGACTTTCATGTGTCACTCTAGTTAGAGTCACTAGTTTCACTCATGTGAATGCTTTACTTACATAATTAGTTTTATGATTTATTATTGGTTTAAGATATGTTGTAGGTGACTTGATAAGGGAGTCACCAGGGTTAGGGTTGTGGGAAAAGTCTCTATATAAAAGAAATTGGATTATGATAGTTAGAGCTCTTCACGCAGCCATCTAAGTACTTTCTTACGTTCTTATAAAACTACTTTTATCGGTCTTGTTATAAATATAAGATCTTTACACTTTTTAATGTTGAAAGTTATTCTCAATCATATATTAGACATTAGTCTTAACCAATAAGCATGCATATATAGTTTCACTATTGGATAGTGGAAAAGATAAGCAGAGCTATAATATAGCTCTACAGAAATACCAAGTTTACAATAATCTTAACTATTAATAAAAGTAGGTCAATACCTATTATATACTAGCCTTCTACAATCGAGATTGCTACAACGACCTGAGTTTGACTCCATCCCACCCATACTCTTAGCACTACCAACTATCATCATTTAATATAAGTCCGCTTGATCTTATTGCCACTACAAAAAATCTAGAAACATTTACTAACTTGATAAGCAGATAATAAAGCATTTGTAACTATTGCTCCTTTTGTCAAGTTACTCAAGTATGGCCTGTTCCATACTACTCACATAAGGAGATTTCACATCACCCCTATTAGTTACCTCTTTCCTAATCAATCAAAATAATACTAAGTATGTCATATAGATGCAGAAGAATAGGAGCTCAGAAGTTCCAACTGTAATATCTAATACTCCATACTACTACTCGATGTGTCGTAAGGCAATTACTGCGAAACAAGTCTCTGTCTTCAATCAGGTTAGTTCAGTTGTCACAAATTGTCACTAAGCAAGGATATGGTTTCATATGACTAATAGTTATAAGTCATAGGTATGTTTATCTTTCACACTATGAAGTTACTTGACTCATAATTCTCATATAACTTGTACATTACTTGTTTGTTATTATTATATTATGATTGGTTGATATTTGTATAATTCACGCTTATAAGTCATAATCATCTAATGACTTTTGTGTGTGACTTACATTATCACTTACAAGTTTCACTCTGGTCACAAGGTTTGCTCACCTGTCTTGTTTTATGAGTTGTGATTGGTTTATAGTATATTGTTAAGTGACTTATAGGAGTTAGCTAATGGATTTTGGGTAAAACAAATTATAAGTCATAAAACTATGTGACTCATATTAGATGAGTCACCAGGGTTAGTGTTCATGAAGCGTCAATATGAGGAACTCAGTCATGATAGTTAGAGATCCTCATGCAACTATCTATATACTTTCTCACACTTTACTTTCATCAAAAACTTTTAACTTCTGTCTCTCACTTGTATGCAAGAGCCTTTGACCTTGTAAGACAAGAACACTCTGGCCTCTTTTACTTAAGAGAGAAAAGTATAAGAACAAGGACTATTATATAGTCTTACATGATATGGAAGACTATTATATAGTCTTACATGATATGGAAGACTATAAGATAGTCTCAACGATCACAAACAAATATACTCAAGTATGATTGATACAAATATCACAAATGTATTCAGACCAAGGTAAGCCACTTGTTACATTCTAGAAATTAACCTCTTCTGACAAGGATTGTTATATTAGTATTGACTTGGTTATACAACAATCATGCTAATAGATGATTAGTACCTTGCTGATATCAAGTGGAAGATTAATGAATTCGATAAGTCTAGTCTCATAAGGATTTTTGTCATAGGACAATCCCACTAATAGATGATGAGAATCTCGAAATCACACAACTGAAGATTCAGCACTTCAAATAAATCTGTTCTGGATTCTGTAAGATGGGTCCTCTTTGACTTCAGAAGGAAATTATTCTACTAATATTCTATTAGAATACTGAGACTCAGGTTAAGCTCAATAGTGTTAAGAAAAGATTAGCCAAACTGAGGAGAGTTGGTCTAGTAACATCTCGGGAATCAGAAAATTAGCCTACTATTTGATTAGTATACAGACATTATGGCTGAAGAGCTTTGTAGAGTCTGAGGACTTGAAGTCAAACATCCTAATATTCAATAGATGCATGAATCCAACTGGTATATGAAGTCCTATAAAAAGATACAAAAATTGGCATACAGGGTTGTAGGTTCCATTTTGTTTAATGGCATTGTTGGAATGTGAAGTCCCAATGTGGGGTCTGGTGGGTAGGGTCTGGTGAAGTATAGTAGTAAGAACTTAATAGGAGAACATTAGTAGCAGTTGTCCCCTAGTTAGTCTTGCCTATTAGAAATGATCCACAATGGGCAGAATACTTTATTTACCAGACCAAATAAATTGTTTGCAAGCTACTTGATAAGAACTAATAGTGCAAATGAAACTTTATGAAATGTGAGAACAAGAGAGAAATTAAAGGTCAAATGACAGTAGAGTCAAGAATGGTTTTAGGGGCTTGATTGACTGTGTGGTGGTCTCATCAGGCAATCACTTCTCCATAGTCTCACCTCGAGGCATATTCTTCACTTGTTGAGTACTTTACGCCACCGGCATGGCTCTTCCGCTCTGAAAATCAACTTTTATTATCGAAATTGAAAGGGTTCTTAGTTGTTGTCCTTGCATACTTTTGTAAAAAAACATTCACCCATGTGACAAGAGGAAATAGGGCCTTGGCGACTGATGAAATCTAAGTGTACCTAGGTTCATTTTTTGCTTCCAAAGGTATTCTAATTGTCAATTTTCCTGACTTCTGTCTGTTAGGTCAGAATGCTCTGGATCTGGGTTGCAGAAGTTACTAGTTTTTTTTTTATCTCTCTCGAGTCTAATCCAAAAGGCTACACTGACCTGGTTTAAGCCATGCTAGTACTGACAAGTGCTGACCTACTGAGTCTGTATATTTATAGACTAAGTAGAGGGAAGAGAATAGAAGAGATTGCATTTGACACTAAGGTCTCTGCCTAGACAATTTATCCAGTCAAGGCAAATTTCAAAAAATATCGAAATTTGATACAATATGATTGTGGAGGAGAAAGACCATCTGTATTGGACAATTATTTTGTAGCTATATGTATAGTCTTATCTAATTATTAAGTCTTTGGCTGATTGAAAGAAATTTTGAGGATATTGATTTTGATTGAAAAGCAGCTGTATCTTTACTTGACAAAGTACAAAATCAGATTGCAAAAAAAACATATCACCTTAGGATATCAGTAAGATCTATAGGACATGCCCTCAAGAAGTCTAGATGGAATAAGAAGGTAGTATGTGAAAATAGAAGGGAAAGATGTAGTCTTTAGATATTAAAATTTAATCAAGTAATTATTTAGGCAATAAGGGCTGCTTTAGAATGCAACTTTGAACTCCCAGAAATTTAAGCATACAAAATCTCCACCTTCCAACCATTTTGATATAACTTCTATTTGTTGATAAAAGTGGAGCTAATGAACATGTAGGAGACTGAAAGCATGTCTTGGGGCTAAACAGAGTTGGAGTTATTAACCAACTACTATTTTCAAAGGGCGAGAAGTTCTCTATACTTCCTATCTTTACCAATGAAGATTTTCTTTGTCAAAATATAATTTGGGGAAGTTTTCACTCTGTAACGTCTCCTTTTTATAATTAATGTATTACTTCCATGATGTAATCCCTTTCTAGACACAAGTTCTGTTATTGTGATAGATAATTGTCAAATGCATCAGCATTAGCTAATTAGAAAAACAATTCACAATGCAGGCTGTAGGCTTATTATACTTTCCCCCTATTCTCCTGATCTGAATCTAATTGAGATTTCTTTTAGTGTTATGAAACGCTGAATTGCAAGAAATCATATTTCATTTAAGGAAGCAATTATTAGAGCCGAGATGGAGATACTTTTTGAGCACGCTATGTTTTGTGTAAAAACACTGCATACATCTTATTTCAAGAAATGTCGTTATTAAAGATTTTTTATTTATGTTAAAAACAAGTCTAGCTATTCGACTTTCAGCAATAAACCTTACGTCATGATTGAGGTGGAGATGTTGGCAGTCAGAGTTACTGTGAAAACACGTGAAGGAGGAATTGATTCCTATCCAGAACCACTGACGAGCACTCCAGAAGAGGTTCATCTCTCACTCAATAACACCACCGTGCTTTATCTCTCTGTCAATTAACTAACTAACTGGTGCTGATAGAGTATATATCAACAAGTTCTATGCTACTTATGAGCTACCATGCTGCTGCATATGAGTATTCCTTTCTATCATGAGCATACCTGGCTAACGAAAGGAAAACAAAAATCACTGTTTACGATATCCTTATACATTTGAGCTGTACTTACACACTATCAGCTTCCTGTCCAATCACAACATTCCTAATTAGGAAATGCTTTCCCAATCGTACAAACATATGCTTGAAGTACTCTCTATATGCCTAACTCCTCTGCGCATTTCTGAACCTATTCCCAAAGCCAAACCATGTTCCCAAGAGCTATCTAAAACAACAAGGAAAGTATCCTGAAAGTATGGTGAGCAGCATTATTTGCAACAGTTTGTTCTGGGAAGATGAAGATGAGGAGTCCAGGAGTGTAATTAGAGATAAAAAGGCCATCATTCAAGATTAAAGAAGTTATACTATACATCTGATAATAAACATTATAGTTATAAATAAAATACATAAATAATTAAAGAATTAGAAAATAGAATATTATGCAAGAGTGTGTAGTTCTTGTCTTTCCTGAAATTAATTTAAATTATCATCACTTGAAATAATATGAAAGTTTTTCACTATTATCTTTACACATATTAAACTCGTAGTCTTAAGTCTCTTCTGCTCCCAGCCATAGTAAATCTTGCTCCTCTCATTCCTGCCTTTTCTTATTCTCCTCCTCCCAGTAGCTTTTCACCTTATCCTTCAATATACATGCTACTCCTACAGGCTGTAATACCTTACCTTCTAGTAGTATTATATCTACTTGTACAAAATTGAATTACTTAATATCAGATTTAGAGACAAATCTCATGGCCACCAAAACTTGACTCGTAGGCTGAATTGCTGAATTAGAGGAATGATGCTTCCGGGAAAGCCAGGTGGCCTATCGGCCTAATGTGCTACCATTAAGAGTGTTTTGGAGTTTGGATAACTCCAGGGGAGACAAAATAACTGCACTGCTTCCAGCAGAAAAAGCGATTGGTGTCAGCAGCAAGGGCTGCTGGCCAAAAATCGTTAGCAGGAGAGTTGGGTGGGCGAGAGAGAGAGCTGGGATATTGTGTCCGGGAGGAGAGAGTGGAAATTGTGAGTGGTGGAGGATACAGGAAGAGCGGAGACAGTTGAATCAGGGTGTTTAGCCTGTCGTGGTAGGAGTTGCTGCAATAAGAGCGATTGAGACATCTTACACCCTGAATCTGTTCCATGTAGGTCAGAAGAAGCCACCAAATGTCTTTTTTTTTTGACTCGACTGATAAATGTTTGTTGTATTTTAATATCAGAATCGGACCCAGAGGAGAGGTGTATGGAAGAAGCTTGTCTTTTGGCTTTTGGCTTTTGGCTTTGATGTTTTTGTTCTTTTTTCTGGCTTTGGTGAGGGAGTCTGGGATACAGGCAACAGGTATGGAAAGTTATTGATAGTTGTTTTTTCCTCTAAGACTTTACGAGTCTACTCTGATACATCAGCAAATCTTGGATGATAGGTTTGCTGACTTCCAATCTCAGGAATATTCATATAACTTGGTCTGCCGGTATCAGGTTGCATTGATGGACCCATAGTCAATTTAGAAAAAATGTATGGATTTCGTGTGAGTTCTATCAGGGAGAATTGGTAGCTAGTCCGGAAAATTAGGAAGTAGCAGTATTTTTCCAGCAAAGAAATGAACCCAGGCATGCTCAGATTGCATCTTTGGCCAAGGTGCCAACTCTCATTGGCACATGGGTGAAATCTTTTTACAAAAGCACGCACGGACAGCCACTGACAACCCTTTCGAATTCGATAATACCGCTCTCTCAATAACCCTCGATGCAATCTCGGTTGTCGCTTGTGGAGAGCGCATCCCCGGAAAGCACCAGCGCCTTCGCTCTGAGAACCCACTAGCCACTCAACCTCCTGCATCTTCTGCCTTCCATCCTTCCTCCCCCTCCCTCCCCCTCCCTCGTCCAACCCCACGAATTCAGCAAACATGTTCACTCCAAGCCCATCGACCAATCACACAACCAGAATATTTCCCTCCACGCAATGGAACGCCGACCAGCTCACTCGTACAAAGTATTCCGGGAGGACTGCGGTTTCGCTATGGAGGATTGGACATCTTTTCAGGAAGATTTCAAAGTGCCCTCTTGGAACCGAGAAATTACGTAGCGCTACAAAAGCCCCACCTCCATAGAGAAGCATGGGAGGAATGCTTGGAAAAACTTCTAGATACTGGCCTGGCAGAGGTGTATTGGTCTGTCAATAGAAAATAAGAAATGGAATGTGGTTGAGAATGGAGCCTCGGAGATATCGAGGCCCGGGAATAGGATTGCCAGAGAGATGAATTACGTCAAAAACATCGACCCACCGGAATGTCCCGCTTCAACTCGATCGCAAGCACCTTGCCCTGCATTAAAGTGGAGGCACCGTGGATAAGCACCTGGAACGGCGGAGAAACGGCCTCTCCCGGGCTCGGTTATAATAGCTCGGAAGCTTGAGGAGGTTTCTTCTGTTTCGAATAACGTTGCGCCCCTTCCCTCACTTCCTTCTCTTCCGCCAAGCGAACCATCGCTTAAGCTACTGCCTGTTCGAGAAGTCGTGGATATCGGTAGATACGACCCCGACGCCCCAATTGAGCTCATCCCCGAAGGCTATGTCAAACAATACGTTATTGATGAAAGCACAAGTTAATTGGAATGTTTCGCTTTCCTGAAATTGTTTCTTATTTTTTTTTTGGGGGGGGGGGGCTGGCACCGCATTCATGGACGATCACTCGATTATCAATGATCATGGTGTGCGGGGGGGTAATCAACAACGGATTGATGGCGAAGTTGCGTGGTAAGCGAGCGCCTCTGCCTAAAAAAGACGCTGTCGCTCGAGAGGGCAGGGCCCGGAGCACGGTTGCCGAAGCCGGGGCGGGAGGAGGAGATGCCGGGCGGGGCTGGGAGAAACCGTAAGGCAAGTTTTGTGGAAGATGGAAGGAGGAGGAGGATATACGGAGGAGAACTCGCTGTGGTTTTCCCATTGGTGGGAAATATTTTGGCATGATTCTCTAGTTCCCGGCTGCGATCGAGCGAAGACTCTTATCCTGGAACCATTCGGCGACAGATTCGCATTCCGGATAAGAGCTTAGTTCGCTACAGGGTGAGTATGTCTGTCCTTGTTGGTTACGGATATTTTCTTAGGCTTGAATTAAATGCGGTATGATACCGCTCTCTGGAGTCCTGGATGGTAAACGAGCGAGTACTAGTAGCGGTTGGAACATTTCGCAGGATTTGTACTCTTTAGTTTGAGATGGTTCATTTAATAAGTTGTCGTTAGAGACACTATTTCTATCGGTAGTCGATATCTTCTCCAAAGAGGCACTCCTCATACTGCGGAACAAACTAATGGTATGTACTAGCAGCTTGGGGACAACTGCGTGCATCATTTGACCGAGGCATACTGATCAATCTGTTATTAGATAAATTCGTGTATTCCGTGAACCGCGAGAACTTTCCTGCGCACTCTGCCATTTGGAGTACTAAGTTAATCGGCAGTAGAAAAAGGAACAAAAAACTCTACTCGAGTAAGTCCCTGTTTGGTAACCCACTTTTAGGCGTTAAGTCTTAAGATAGCCGAGCAGCTAATGTGTCGCCGGGCAACTCTCACTTTGGTGATATTGATATCGATACTCTCGGTAGGGACTATTGAAAAACTACCGTATCTATGATATCATACCTTAAATGATATTCACCAAACGCTCAACTCCAGTACCGTGAAAAAAAGTCATCCTTTGTCGCCCTTTTTACACCCAAGATCTGCCATTTTCACAACAAGAACTCCACCACCTAAAGTGCCAGCGGATCAATTCTTGGTTAAATAGTCATCCTATCTATTCTAAATAGCCCAGTTTAATATCGGAGCTAATAAACGCAATATTGGGTGAACTGTGCTTATACTAAATTAGCCGTTTTTTCAAAACAGGCATCTTTTTTCAGTGAGCGCCCATGCAAATTCTTGGCACTTAGCTCCCGCATCTAAATGACTTGCCCCGGTTAACTAGCAGAGGTCACAAAACAAACAAATACTTTATGAAATTGGGAATTCAATTATCGCTAGGTTCCTGGCTAACTATTGATATGTTTTTCGTTTTAATTAACTGAGAGGTGGGGGTACTGTGCTGTACAAATAGATATTTTCCATGCCCAGATATCATCGCGAGAAGTGTCAGGCGGTGGGTGACGCGCCAGGTTTGGATTGCCCGCGGGTAAAAACAGGCTAAGAAGACTTGTTCTTTCCCGTCTTCCTTATCGTACCCCTCCCCCAACGCCTCCATCATACCAGCGTAAAAACTCTTGCAAGTCCCGGATCTCCAGTGCCATAACCTCCGCATTCTGGATCAAGGATTAGCATGCTCTAGCGCCATAAGATCGGCCCCCTGGATGTCTTAGATCTTTGTTAACCAAGAGTCCGCAATTCCGCTTACCAGTCGAACTAAACCTATCCTGGGCTGAGGCGGTGATTTCCGCTCAAAGAGTTTTTCCGGCACTGTGCCAAGACCAGAGTGCAAGGGTAGATGTCAGGTGTGTTTTTGCGGCTCATGGGCGCAGTCCTAATGCGACACTATCCCCACCCTAAGAGACATATCAAAGACAAAAAACCTGCGAATAGCGTCAAACATCAGGGCATCGCTGGGAGTTGGCAAGGCACTCGTTCCAACCCCCCACTATCCTTCAGACCACTACCCCAGCCTGGATCATTTGCCGTCTCTTTCCCTCAAAATGGACATCCCCGCCTTCGCCGAAAAACAAATAGAGCTTCTCCAAGCCGAACGCGACGCAGACATAACCCTGCAGACAGGCCTCCTTTCAACCCTACCACCAACCGCTCTCCTCCGCCATGGTCTCGCACTAACAAACCTCCTCCCAACCTCCCAACGCACCGGTTTCGGCGGCCGTACCATCATTGACCTTCAACCCGACCCGGCAATATTCCCCACGGGCCTTCTTCCCCCTCACGGAATCCGCCAAGGCGACATAGTTCGACTCGAAGCGCAACCAGGAGGCTCGGCTAGCAAGAAGGAGAAAATCGACGCCAAGGCTGCCGGAGTCGAGGGTGTTGTGCATAGAGTTTTTGAAGGACGGCTTGCGCTTGCGGTCGAGGCTTCGGGGGATGAGGTTGATAGGATTTGGAGCGGGAAGAGGTTGTGGGTTGTCAAGGTTGCGAATGAAGTCACATTCAAAAGGATGGAGAAGGCTATGGGGTTTTTGAAGGCTTTGGGGGAAAAGAGTGATACAACCGGGCTAGTGGATGTCCTATTTGGCAGGAGGGCTCCGAGGGAGGTCGCAGAAGGGTACGAGAGGATGGAGATAAACTGGTTTGACGAGGGGTTGAACGATAGCCAGAAGCAGGCTGTTAGATTTGCACTTGCAAGCGAGGAGGTCGGTGGGTTGTTTTCGCTTCTTTTAGAGATGGTGGTTGCTCACTATAGTCTTCGTGTAGCGTTGATACACGGACCCCCGGGAACTGGAAAGACTCAAACATTGCTAGAAATCATCCTCCAACTCGTTACCCCCCCAGCGACAAGCTCGTCTACTCCTCCGACTCCAAAGAAGATCTTGGTATGTGGACCATCAAACATATCAGTGGATAACATAGTCCTCCGCCTCCCCTCCTCTCTTCCGGTAATCCGCATGGGTCATCCTGCCCGCCTGCTCCCAAAGGTCATAAAGCGCAGTCTGGACAACTTAACCCGCACCTCCGAGCAGGGTGAGATAATCAACGATGTGCGTAAAGAGATGGACGACCTCCTATCAAAGCTCAAAGCGACCGGAAAAGCGCGAATGAAAGGTCGTGCTCGGAAAGAAGGCTGGGATACAGTTCGCCACCTCCGGGGGGAATATCGTGAGAGAGAAAAGAAGTGTGTTACTGAGATCGTTAAATGGAGCGAAGTGAGTGCCCTACTAACTCCCTAGTAACCAAAATATGGAGTAACGGTACATAGGTTGTATTAGCGACACTCCACGGCGCCGGCAGCAAGCAACTGTGGAGCGAAAAGTTCGATATAGTTATCATCGACGAAGGGTCGCAAGCCCTCGAGGCGCAGTGTTGGATCCCATTACTACTAACGAATAAGTCTAGTATCCAGAAACTGATCCTAGCGGGAGATCCAATGCAACTGCCACCAACGATAAAGTCGCAGACAGAAGGCCCCATCCCCAAACCCCCAAAGACAAAAACAGAAATACCAGAGTCGCTAGAAATAACGCTATTCTCGAGATTACTAGCGATACATGGTGAAGGGATAAAACGCCTGTTAACCACGCAATACCGAATGCACGCCACTATTATGTACTTCCCGAGCCAGGAACTCTATAACGGCTCCCTAATTGCTGCACCCTCGGTTGCAGAGAGGTTACTGTGCACCTCATTACCCTACTCAGTAACCGAAACCGAAGACACCTCCATCCCATTACTCTTCATAGATACCCAGGGCGGCCTCTTTCCCGAGGATCCATCCCCACCCACCCCCAGTGCCAAATCCCCAACCTCAGAGTCAAAGTCCAACACTCTTGAAGCACGCGTCGTAGCAACACACGTCCACGCCCTCATCGCCGCCGGCGTCCACCCAGAGGACATTGGCGTGCTAACACCCTACTCCGCCCAAGTCTCGCTCATAACCAAGCTCCTCCGAGGCACGTACCCGGCAGTAGAAGTCAACACCGTGGACTCATTCCAAGGGCGGGAGAAGGAAGCAGTGGTGTTTTCACTCGTCAGGAGTAATGAGAAAAACGAGGTGGGATTTCTGAAGGATGAGCGGAGAGTAAATGTAGCGATCACTAGGCCTAGGTGCCATTTGTGTGTTGTTGGCGACGCAGAGACCGTTGGACAAGGGGGGAAAGGCAAGTTTTTGGGGAGGTGGATTGGCTGGCTGGAGAGTGCTGAGGGGGTGGAGGTTCGGTATGCGGATGTGGGGGAGGTGCTGGCAGGATGGGCGGGAGGGATTGAAGTTGAGGGAGAGGATTAGCAGGGTGGCGGTGGTGGTTGCCCAGGGCTTACGTAGAATTATGTGCTACTATAGTCTGTTCAGGAAAAATGCAATTATTATCCTGCCGGAAAGTCTGACTGCGACAGCCCCATGACTATACCACCACTCTCGAGCGTGCAGCCTATATGTCATTGACTCCCCACCCCGACCAATTCACCACCACTCACTCGCACACACGATAATCCTGCCCCCATTCTATTATTTAGCACACCGACCTTTTTTTCCCCGAGCACCAAGGCGATCTCATCCAGCAAAACACCACTTAGCCACACACCCCCGGTGATTGCCTTTGCGTCTTCCTTTCGATTGTTATTAAATTTAGTCTATAAACAGTAGTTCCGGCCGGCTATATACAACACCTCGATCGATGCAAGAGGGGACCCCTCGCCACAATGTTTGTTCAAAAAAAATAAAAAAAATAAAAATACAATTTTGCCTTTAACCCTACCTTGATTAGAATTAAAAAAAAATTAACAAAAGACTCCCCCGCCATCGTAGTTTGAGCATCTATGAATTCCTTTCAGAGTAAATTTTACACCAAGACGTCCCCCGTCGTCGCATCGATCAAGGTGTTGCGCAACCATACTTATGCTAAATTATCACGTGTAACCCATCCTTATCGCTAGGATTATTTATTCATTTATTCATTTATCCATTCATCCATCGGAAAATATAAAAAAAAAATTGAAACAAAAAAAAACATCGACAAGGGTTGAACCCGTGCTCGCGAAGGAAACAGATTTCTTGTCTGTTGCCCTAACCACTCGGCCACGAGGTCATATTTATTGTAGGTGGGTGGCTGGATGAAGACCTGAAACGGGGTGTCCAGAATCAGATCAGGCGATATCATAAACCTGCGAAAACCCGGAAATTAGACAGGGGGAGCGGGTCTTGGGAAATTGGTAGGAGGGAAAGAGGAAATAGAAGGTATGGTGATAGGAAGTGATGTTTCTTTCTCAAGGAGTCTGGCCCTAGGGTGCAGTACCCGCCTCATGGCACAACAAGTAAGTTATTGTTTTAAGATGACCCGGAATACGCTCTCTTTCTAGATATGGTACAAGTATTAGCCCTGATTCAGCACGGGTAGTTTCCGATTTTTAATAGAGCATATTTCTCGGGTTCTGCTCCGGGGCTAGTTGGGCTCACTATATTCCTATAGATTTACGGGAAATATTTAGCGGATGAGCACTATTCCCGTGTATATTTCTCGTTAGTAGACTGCAGTAGTTGAATGAACGGGTAGGGGTTTCTTGGGTCCGAATTTGTCGGGGGGATAAAGTTATTGGACTGTAGCTTCCAGCACTGGCTACCCTAGGGCGTTGGAGTTACATCTCTTCTCGTATCAAGATCTGCTGTATAGTACTGTTTTCCTATCTGTCACGGAGGAGATGCGTTCTCACACCCTCTGACCCTTGATCTGATAGGGAAACTCCGGTGGGTTTTTTTTACAGCGCCCTTGGTCAGGAGGGACTTTTGAGCCTCCGGAAGCAATTGCGGTGACAGGGGGGACATACTGTGAGTCAAACCAATACCACACCTTCCGGAATGCACGCTTCAATTCTATGGATCTAGAAGATGAGAATTAGCTGTGGTATGATGAAAGTGTTCTTTGTGGTTCCGTGTCAAATTCCCTGCTGCTTCATTTTATGCATCTGTCCTATTGTATATTCAAGCACGGTGCCGAGGAGACGTAGAAAGTTCCGTTGGCTAACGACGTTCCAAATTGTGTTTGCGTTTTGGTGTCGACCGGACATCCAACTTCAAGGCGAGAAGGGAGCCTCATTGTGTAATAAACCTGCAGACAATCACGGCCAGAGAGGGAGTCTGGGGTATCATAGAAACCCAGAGCGTCCGCGGTTATCCTACTCTTTAGAGCGCGGAACAGGCATTCACTGCCAGGCACTCAAGTTGCTCGGCCTCACGTGACTTAGGACAAAAGTGTGTCGCATACTTATGTGACGCGGGCGATGGCTATTGACTTCTGTTCTACGAGTAAGAGGTACTATACTAGTACTGCATAGACAGTAAAATCTCGGGTGTCTCATGGAGTGGTGAGACCTGCATTTTCTAGGCTATTCTGCTTTGTGTGAGCCAAGTAAATTATGTACAGTAGTTCATCAATTTCGTAATTATCCATCGAGTGATGTGCTATGGCGCTGACCATGTGAGGAGATTTTGAGAATTGGCTTGTTTTCAGCAAATACTGGAGTACTTGAGTGCAAATTTAAAAGGGCTGAAGTGACAGCCGGGGGCCATGGCTGAAGCATGGATACTAATGTAACCCCATCCTAATTTTTGATTTGCGTGCAAGTACTCCCCCGCAAAATCAGTTATGGTGCAGTTTTTAGTGGTGGCTATCATCACGCACCCCCGGCCAAACATCCTCTCAGCCCACACAACACTATCTAACTTATTCCGAACCATAGCGAGCACCTAGCATAGCCAACCGTCTGCAGGCTTTGGCAATGCGATTGGCTGAACCTTAGCCCGCATTCAAATAGTGGGTGGTATTTGGATGGTGGCTCGCTATGCCGGGCTCTCACTATCGCATGGAATACAGTACCGTACCGTAAAAACTGGAACAATTGAGAACGCCACTTTGACGTTGGACTTGCCTCTCCTAGTAAGGTCTGTGTCTCAAGTGAGGGCTGAAGGAGGATCTTCTCGCTGTGCCCCCTCCCCCTAATCCAAAGCTGGAAATTCTGGACGTCTTAGCGCCATTCTCAATTATTTCAGTTTTTACGGTACTATATTCTGGCTACTGCAAGCAGGTTCGCGACGGATATCAACTGGTGTTCAACGGGAATGGGGTGGGTATATTTTTTCATCCTACTACCGGTAGAGTATCGTACTCCGGCGCAAAATAAGTCATGGTGCACTCTTTGGTCCTGCGCGACAACCGGAACAGTGCACGCCACCAAACTTTCCCGAACGATCAGCCTCAACCAATTCTACAGCGGAAAGTATGCAAGTAGCGACACGAGCAATTGAAAGGAGAAAGGGGGAGAAGGGGAGAACAGGGAAACCAAGATTAGAGCTTGGGAAGCATGGAGCTATTGTGAATGGTGGTATGGCGCTTGGACAAAATTAACCGCGCAACTGACGATGCATAGCAAACCCAGCACTCCTCATCACTCTGTACTTTCAACTCCACCTAAAGAAATTTCTCTAGATCAAATATTAGTTTCAGCTATATATTCTATGTACTATGAATTTATATTCTTGATTTGTTTCATGATATGGGGTTGGTGGGGGAGCGCTGTTATGGCAGGAGTTTTCACGCTCTTTGATGAGCGGTTAATTCGGTCCAGGAACAATACCGGTACTTGTATAATACCTCTGACTGGATATTTGAATCCCCGGGTGCCATGAGTATGGTACTTGTACTACGCCCCCCCCAGCACGAGCGCGCATGCCCAAAAAGCTAGGTTCGAAGGTGCGGTCCCAATAGAGTGCAAGTGTGTTATGGATATCAACCCTTTTTGTTTTACTCGGTCGAGACCAAGGATAAAAATACCGTTTCATAAGCTGAATAGATTTTGAGCCTCATATTCGGCTTGGCACTGCATCTTTGCAACCGAGAACAATTTGCTTGTTGAGTGACCCGGATAACACCCGCTCAAACTTAGAGCCTCAAATGTCTGGTTGAGCAATACCTTTCTATCAGCACAGAAATAGCCGATAGGCGAATTCACTTAGAGCTTACCGAGCTAGAGCGCCTAAGTTTTACCGCTCGCATTTTGTTCATTCGCTCTGCTCACTTCGCTTCACTAAAATTGAACTAATAGTAATGGCAACCTGCACGTTAACATGACTTTCATATTATTATCTCTTCGATGACTAGGTGCTCTTTTGGTTACAGTTGGTGGCGGATAAGTAGGAGATGGAATAGAGTAGAGTATAATATGCGAGGAAGATAATCTCTAGTCTATCCATCTCGGAGCTAGGATAGGATGGACCGCTAGTGGTACTCCTTCCGTTTTGTACACCATAGACTGACTGCGGCAGGCGGAGGTAGGATGGAAAACCCTGCCGGACCATGCAAGTTCCTGTCGAGTCTTACTGTTACATCTTTTCCGCTGTTGCGCTTAGACACATCTACCGTAAGAACCGAGATAATTGAGAATGACGCTAGGATGTCCAGAATTTCCGGCTTTGGATTAGGGTGAGAAATCACAGCGAGAAGATTCTCCTTCAGCCATTACTTGAGGCACGGAACTTACATAGAGAAATGAATTGGCTTAGTTATACCTTCATACACGGAATACTTGACAATCGATTTAACCTTCTCTTGCTTGCGGGAATATCCTTTACTATGTCGAATGCCTGTCATCATAATATATCACTCATAGTTTATGTGTGGCCCCCGGAAGTCATCTGCCATCCTGGGCCGTTCCTTGTATCATAGTCGCTCTCATTTTTTGCTTGCCTGCACCCCGGCGTTATCCCTAATACCTGCCGCCTGTACCCCAGCCCGGAGTCCTTCCCCACACCCTCCAGTCTTTTCCTACACCCTCGCCTTCTTTTTATACCCCCTATTTCCCCGGCAGGGTCCCAGCCGTCACGCCATCTCCCATGTCGTCCGCTTGAGTGGCCCCTCTCCCTTGTGTCTCACTCTACTGATAAAGGAATAGCTTGTCGGGCCCGGCGGTCCCATCCCATCTTCCTGCCATTATCCCTGAGGGGTACCCGGACTGTTCAGAACACTGCTATAAGCAAAGGGAAATAAACATATTCGTAGATATAGTATGTCAAGCCGTGATCTGGAGTATCCCAATACACTAACATGAACCTAGTCTATCAATCCACGAGGATATAGGACTGGAGAAGATTAAATGCATGTATTATGACACATGGGGAAGTGTTTGCCAATGGCAAGCACATGGGATATATGGTTCAAATATCGGAGTTTAGGAAAAAGCAAGAAGGGAAAGGAGGGGGCCGGACTCTGCATGTTGGGCTTTCTGTGTGTGAGGCAGGAGATTGAAGCGAAGGTAAAGACTACTTTACAGTGGGAACGGTATGCTTTGTATAAGGATCACAAGTGTTAGATGTGTCTTGTACATTGCTGCTTGAGTGCCTGGCAAGGGGATTTATAAGAGGTATGTATATACAGAGCCAATAATTTGAGTCCCACTGTTACTACCTGACATACGTTCGTCCCATTGAAACCATTTTTCCAACAACACATATGTGCAGGCCTTCGAGTGATAATTTGTGATTTTGATAGGATCGGAGGATTTTTTGTTGGAAACCATGACACAATGCTAGGAATGCTCTCATCATACTAGATTTGTTGTTAGGATGGCCTCAGGGGGCTCGCTTGTTTGCCGCTTTGGATATGATTTGGTTTGGTGCATCGGTTTGCTTTCAGGAGTGCATTTCAAATTCTGGAATGCTCGATGGTTTTGGGACACTGCAGCCATCGGGAAAGCTAAGGGAAAAGTGGGAAAGATATTCGAAAGGCAGACACATGAATCCCACACTCCTAGATAATATGGGCTATGGGAGTTTGTCTCTCCTTCTGTTAGCTGGGGAGTGAGCAAAGGGGCAGGGGGGACTTGCATGGGCATGCGTGGTGTAGAGAGATTGGATGTTTTTTGCGTTTTAACTCTTGGTGTTCGATTCTCCAGTCGCCGTTTCGTTTCGTTTCACTGTCGCAGACCATCAACGTTCAAAACAGGCATCTTCGTATATCTCCGGGCATCATGGGGGCATCATTCCGACATTCGTAGACATCTTGAGATATATGTTGGCATCTTCAGATATTTGCAGGTATATGGAGATCTCTATTCCCTATGAATAAAATGCTACTAATCAGGCGGGATATGCCAAAAGCCTGCCTGTGCAGCCAAGAATCCATGAAGCCTGGCAGCCTGCGAACGCTGTTCCTGCCCGCGATTTTAACAGCGGAGTTCAAGATTCCTCCATAGGCTACAAAAGTTGAGAGAAGATAAATAAAGAAAGAATACCTCAAATAATACAAGAGTCAGTATGATGCACGGATTCTAAGGTCTGCGCCCGTGGGGGTGACAATCTGGGACTCTGATGAAAAGGGCACGCCTGTCTCAGGTGAAATAAGGATGGAAGAAGGGAGGGGTTCAGGTTTCGATATTTTTCCTTTTCTGTGGAGCAGAAGAAGGCCGCAGCACCCCAGGTGATTCTGATATTTATCACAAAACTAAATATCAACCACAGTTAGTATGGCTAAAGAACATTCTAGCTTATGATATTTCCTAACCGTACCCTTTATGAGGGGTAGTCCAAAGATAGAATAGGTAAGGTTAGTTAAACACAGTTGATATGCCATACAAAATGGCTCGCGCAGCTGTTAAGTGGCTTTCTATTCACTATACCTTCGCGACACCGCAATACCAAATGAAAGGCTAATGTATATCAACATTATCGAAATTAAGAGAGAAATTCTTGAAAAATGGAAGGAGGAAATAAAATATGATATCATATGGGAGAAATAATTTGTTGGCAGAGACAAACAAGCTCTTGTGAAGCGGTAGCATATCAAGCAGTGACCCAAGGGGTCCGAACACGCAGCCGGATCACAAAAAAATGAGTACAGGGGACGGGAGAAGGTTGAAGGCATATATTATACAAAATAAAGGGGTTTCCCCGCGACAGGCACATGCCAGAGAAATGTTCAGGGATGGGAGTTTAGGCAAACAGAAAAGAAAAGAAAAGGAGGAGGGGGAGAGTGTCATCAGGATGGGGGCAGACAGATCAGGTGGTTACAAAGATATTCGCGGAGAGGACTGGAGCTGCTCTAATAGGGAGTATGTATATGGAAACTAGATAGCGAAAGATATGTATTATAGATGGGCGGAAGGGGAGTGCAGGAACATTGCTTTCTGGTAACCTGGAGAGAGTGGGGCCCCTAGAGGCTGGAGGAGTGTTACACTTGCCACGCGCTGGGGGATGTAGGCGATAAGGAGTAGTGTTCGACAACGATAGTCTGGCCCATCGAGATTGACGTCGTTCGGCGCGAGCAGTAGTTGTACCACCCCTTATCCCCACTGAGAAGCGGGCCAGGGTAGTTTTTTACTGTCGTTGCTTGGCTTGTGGGGATTGACATCGCTCCATCAGTAGTTTCACCACGCCTTCATGCCCATTGCGAGAAGCGCACTGGAGAGGTGTTTGGCCCTCAATGCTTGGCTTGTCAGGGTTGACGCCGTTCTGTGCGAGCAATAGTTTCACCACCCCCTCATGCCCGTGGAAAGAAGCCCTCCAGAGTGGAGTTTCGCCATCCACGTCTGGCTTGTCAGGATTGACACTGTTCTGTTCGAGCAGTAGTTTCACCACCTCCTCATGCCCATCGTCAGAAGAGGTCCAGAGTGGTGTTCGGCCATCGCCGCTTGGCTTGTCGGGATCGACGTCGTTCCGTGCGAGCAGTAGTTTCACCACCCCCTCATGCCCACTGTAAGATGCACTCCAGAGTGGGGTTTCGTCCTTGTTGTTTGACTTGTCGGGATTGACATCGCTGCGTGCGAGCAGTAGTTTCACCACCCCCTCATGCCCATTGTAAGAAGAGGTCCAGAGTGGCGTTCGGCCATCGTCGCTTGGCTTGTCAGGATCGACGTCGTTCCGTGCGAGCAGTAATTTCACCACCCCCTCATGTCCATTGTAAGAAGAGGTCCAGAGTGGTGTTCGGCCATCGTCGCTTGGCTTGTCAGGATTGACATCTTTGCGTGCGAGCAGTAGTTTCACCACCCCCTCATGCCCACTGTAAGAAGCACTGAAAAGTGGGGTTTCGCCCTTGTTGTTTGGCTTGTCGGGATTGACATCGCTGCGTGCGAGCAATAGTTTCACCACCCCCTCATGCCCACCGTAAGAAGCCCTCCAGAGTGGTGTTCGGCCATCGTCGCTTGGCTTGTCAGGATCGACGTCATTCCGTGCGAGCAGTAGTTTCACCACCCCCTCATGCCCACCGTAAGAAGCACTGAAAAGTGGGGTTTCGCCCTTGTTGTTTGGCTTGTCGGGATTGACATCGCTCCGTGCGAGCAGTAGTTTAGCCACCCCCTCATGCCCATTGCAAGAAGCACTCCAGAGTGGAGTTTCGCCATCCACGTCTGGCTTGTCAGGATTGACACTGTTCTGTTCGAGCAGTTGTTTCACCACCTCCTCATGCCCATTGTCAGAAGCGCACGAGAGTGGTGTTCGGCCATCATCGCTTGGCCTGTCGGGGTTGACATTGCTCTGTGCGAGCAGTAGTTTCACCACCCCCTCATGACCACCGTAAGAAGTGCCCCAGAGCGGCGTTCTGCCGTAGTTGCTTGGCTTGTCGGGATTGACATCATTTCGTGCTAACAGTAGTTTCACCACCCCCTCATGCCCACCCCATGCAGCCCTCGATAACGGTGTTCGGCCATCGTCGCCTGGCCTATCGGGATCGATATCATTCAGTGCCAGCAGTCGTCTCACCACTCCTTCATTGCCTTGCTGAGAAGCCCACCATAGTGCTGTAAAACCCATACAGTCACTCTGATTGATATCACAGCCTTCCCTTTCTATCAAATTAGCCACGACATCATCAATTCCGAAGTACGATGCGCAGTGCAAACTTGGCCATAGGTGATGGGGAAGTGAGCAATTATGATCACTGTTTATTTCCTGGACAAGTAAGGTAGCAAATATATGATTCCCGCCACAGTTCAATAGCTCTAGTGCAAGTGATTTCGAGTCATCCGAGAGTTCCTCTTGCGCATGACTTCCCCAATACAGGGAAGAATATTTGAGAAATGGCATATCCCCAAGGTTCGAAACATTGTTGGCCGGGAGGCCTCGGATACTATTGTGATTTAGATAGGTTAAGCAGATTTGCCCAAGGGTTTTGTGGGCATCGGGAAAGATACCAGACTGCGAGAGGTATTCTTGGAGCGTATAGTGGATCAGTCGCACAGTTGATGTCTTTGTGTCAAGCACGGCAAGCCCTAAGCATGACCCTAGCAGAGTATCTTGTGGTCTGATATTCTCAGGGTCGAGATCCGTCGACTGCATGTCTACCGCCAGAGCGTGGCAGAGTTCGTCAACCCGTAATGGCCGCTCCGCGTGAGATACCCACATCAACACCTCCATCCCAAGCCGTGATCGGTCTCCCTTCTGTTCCCTTATCCGCTGCAACGTTTGGACATACACACTATCGAGGCCCACACCTGTTGTCGCCACCTTCCGCAACATTTGCTTTCTACTAGCAACCGATGTCTCGCCCAAGATTGCTTCGATATTTAGGGAGACGAGCAGAAACCTGAGCAGAATATCAATGAGGGATTCGATTTTGGAACCTAAGTGCTCCTACTCACATTTCCGAAGCCTTTTCCAACATTGTTTCCATGATAACATTTCTTAGACCCTCCGTCATCAAGCCTGGATCCTGGTCATCATCATAGTCCATCTTCTGGCGTAGGTATCGAGTGATATCTCCTCGGTCGGCCACAATGTGAATGGAATAGGCTCTCCTGGTGAGAAGCTTATCGAGTTCCGTGCGAATGTGTGGCCTCCCTGTAAGAAATAGTCGGACATTTGGTGCTTCTTGAACGATTTGTTGTAAGGCGCGAAGGAACTTTGGTCGATGCTGTGGAAGTACCTCGTCTACTGCATCGATACAAAGGTATACTACCTCGATGGAACCGATTACCTTGATGAATAATTTCACCATGTCTGGCAACCCCAGGCCATCCTCACCTTCCCGCATCGACTCGTCAAAAGCCCTTTTTATTTCACTGGGAATCCTCGGCTCCCTAGAAGCTGCCTGCCGAACCAGACCCCCTATCATATTCACCGCCGATTGGTCCTTCTGTGCCTGGTAGTCGCAATAGAGAAATACAACCGCCATATTCCGTCCCCGGGTTCGCCTCCGTAGGGTGTCGATTACTAGGGAACTGATTTTATCGCTCGTCAACATTGTCTATTGTTTCTGGAGGATACTGTTGTACCTTATGTAGGTCTTTCCAACCCCTTGACCCCCATAGCACAGTAATATCGGATTCACCGACCCGTCCTGGTTCCTGCACCATGATTCGAACTCACTACTCCGGAGAACCCATTCTCCAATACCCTCAAGGCGACTGTTTTTCACATCCCGATGTCTTTTAGAGGGTTGTAGTGGAGATAGCCATTCTTGGATTCGCAAAGACTCTTCCTCTGTTCCCACATTGATAGTGGTATTGTTGCTGAGTGACACATTCCCGACGTTCGAATTTGAGTCACCATAAATCGTGTTCGTCGTGCGATGATCGGTAAGGGCATTCAATATCTGATGCCCCCATGGGCCATCGAGCCCTGATACATTGTCCCCTGTTTGTATTGTGTCCATAGCGGATAAAGTCGGTAATAGATAAGGAGATAATATAACCGTAGAGTGGATCGTCGAAGGTGTCGATGGGGATCTTGTTCGCTTGACCAGGGAAAAGCGGGGCTCGCTCTGTTCATATTTTTACTTGCTGTGTCACCTGCAGGCCCCAGCCAATCATTTCCACGCCAAGACTGGATTACCTTACCCCCTTCCTTTCATCCTCACTGGGAGACTTCTGTTGGGGAAAGCGTTTCCAATCTTAATTATCATTGACTTACTCTAGGCTCGCTAAAGCCCAGCACTGGTCTTGCATCTTGCATAGCAGAGCGCGCCTTCATCATCTGGCCTCCTCAGTGACCCCTTTGAGTTTCCTCGCACGCGCTCTAGAAGACCCACTCCTTGGGAAATGAGTCATTAGAGTGTGCTCGTGTGAACTCACGACTGCGGTACAGTTCACCCCCGACCGCCCTCACGACTGCTTACTTACTGCGCATTAATAATAGCTGGATCTGTAAAGTCATGAGTATTGCTTGTTGACCATTTACCAGGAGTGGCCATTTCAGCTTCTGTTAACCTTCCACCTGCGCCCGGAGTCATACATTTCTAGTACGGTAGGACAAAGATGGGATGCCCGAACCGCTCCAGAATTACCGGTACCGTGCTATCAATTTCCCAATATTTTCTACACTTCGCTTGTAAAGTGTGCTGAAGGAGCCAACATTACCAGATCACGGAGATTCGAGAAGAGCCTCTAAACGAGGTCCCATGACTAACCAGAGCGTCTCGCTAACCCCAGGTCTGGCGAAGAGATTCCCAACTCTCGCACTTGCCTTTAGAACACACAGGTGAGGTTTGTGTTATAAGTTAGGGTACATTTTCTTTCGCATAATAAAAGTTCAGAAGTTTTAGGAGATGTTTCCGTTGATGGATGGATGGGTAAGAGTCTGGGCAGTTAAAGGAATGCACGAAGATTAAGCCGTCGCACCCACAACGAGATTGCACCCACAGCTAGAACCTCAAGTAATCCTCTGCCAAGACATATGTGGCAGTTGCTTACTCATACAAATCTCGTTGTGGGTGCAATCTCGTTGTGGGTGCGACAGCTTCATGGAGATGAAGGCAGGAGAAAACTCCAGGGCGCAGGAGAACGGGAGCCTTTGCGGTGCGTTACATTTGTTGAACAATTAGAAACAATGTCTTTTTTCTTTTGTTTCCATTAGGATGCAGAACATGTGGGGAAGAAAGCGGACAAATGTGGTGATCGCTGAGAGCTCCATACCGTTAATTCAGCCTGTGAGAAGAACAGAATAAATTCCACCCCATCCATCCAGTTACCATTCGGTGTTGCATTTTTTATTTTCCCGAATATTGTTATTTCCATAACCCCAATGGGTCCCCCCATAGGGCGGATACCCGGTCTATGTGATAGTGATATTGTATTACAGTCTACTCTGGAATATCACCGCAGAATGTAAATTAACTGCACCGTGTGCTACTTCACATGACTTGCTTGCTCTCTTCTATAGGATCTGATATTTTTTTTTACTCATCTGCGTCTTTCGGGTAGGTTCTGTGGCCCATACCGGATTTTGTTGTACGATCCGCCCTTTGTGAGGAGTTGAAAAAATGGCGGATCACTCGGAACACTGGTCCGTCATATCACATTTGACGGGAGCCCAAAACGATGAGAGTGAGGGGGGCAGGCTGCGAAAGGAAGAATTCGCCTAGCGATTATAATAATACTGCTAACGAGCAAAAGCTAGCACTCCTATCCGGGGTACTTGGCAGGCAAAAATCAAATTCTTCAAAGTACGGTACAGTACTCCTGCGGAAAATTAGTTATGGAACACTTCCTACGAGTAGTGGGGCCTCGCACCGCCCTTCCCCGGCCAAACATCTTCTCAACCACACAACACTACCGGTATCTAACGTATCCCTTCGTTCGTTTTCAGGCACTCGCGCTAAGTCCGGGTTGTGGAAGTGATTGGGGTGAAGTAACTGAAGAGAGCAAAGTGAAGAATAATTGTGACAACTATGATGTAAGTATCATATGATGAACATGAAGGGTAGTACTGGTATCCCCTTCAATGGTGAGATAGCTTATTTGAGTAATCGTGATAAGAAAAACTTTGTGCTTTAGAAGTGGTGTAGTGCTCAGAATAGTGCTAAATAAGTACTTGTCAGCATGGTCATGATGGAAGCCGGGTTGTCTGCGTAGATTTGCTCCTGACTATGGTACAAGTATGAGTACTTCACCTGCTTTTTATTTATCTTGGTGGGTTGTCTATCGTTACCTTTTCTGTCCTTACTATCCTATTATGGTCCGAGAAGGTGAAAAGGGTGAGCTCGTCAACCCTGTTCACACCATTCGCTACATCTTGTGACGTGTCACATTCAGTAGTTGAGCCAATCAGGCCCCTTGGAGTCAATCTCGCGATAGCTTCAAGTCTTTAATTTCAGAGATCTCTCCTCTGACTTTAATCTTTGTTTAAGAGATCATTTTATCTCTTTCTTCAACTTTTCGAGGCTCCTCATCACCATCCATTCTTCCTCTTTTCGGTCGATATGGTTAAGCGAGGTTCCTCAACTTTTTCCGCCGCCTCTGTCGCTAAGGGGTCGGTGATACTTTCACGGGCGATCGAGAAGAACTTTGCCCTCGAGGCAGAGGTTTCACGGTTGCGACACCACGTCTCGGTTCTGTCGCGGAGATTACACTCCGTTACGATGGAAAGGGACGGTTTACGGGACATGGTCATTCCGACCATGGAAATCGAGGAGTGGGGAAGGGAGCCACCGGTGAGTGAGGAGGTGGCTGAGGAAAAGGAGGAGGCCACTTCGGTGGCTGGTAAGGAGGCGGGGGACGCCACTTCGGTGGCGGAGAGGGAGATGAGGGAAGCCACTTCGGTGGCTGATGAGGATATTCGGGACGCCACTTCTGTGGCGGAGGAGGAGGTACGGGAAGCCACTTCGGTAGCTGATATTGGAGAGCGGGAAGCCACTTCGGTGGCTGATGAGGATGTGCCGGTGGTGGCACGGGGATTCCAAAGGTTCACGATGGACCTGATGGATGATGATGAGTGGGAGCGGAGGTTGAGGCGGCGGGGGTGGGAGTTGGCCGCGGCCAACGCGTCGGAGCCAGGGATGGCGGATCGGGAAGCCACTTCGGTGGCAGATGAGGATGTGCCGGAGGTGGCACGGGGATGCAACAGGTTCGCGATGGACCTGGTGGAAGAGGAGGTGTCGGTTCCGGTTCCACCTGTACTGACGGACACTGCGGAAGCTGTGGCACGTCGGTCCGGGGAACTGGAAAGCGAAGGGGACTGGCCCACGTTAGGCACCCCGAACAGATCGACGGGGGAAGCGAAGATGACCCATTCCAGCGACGAGGATGTGGTCTTGGGAGGAGTGATTGTGGCCGGTGGCGCCTCTAAGAGGGCCAAAAGGAATAGGGGGAGGAAGAGGAAAAGCCCGGTACCTACCGGGTGGGGATAAATTGATTGGGATGCGGGACCGGTCTGCCGGGGACACGCAAGGAATGTCGGTTGGCATCTTGCGGGGGTTGTGTTTGGAGGAGGTTTGGGTGGTGGATTTCTTTTGTTGTGCCCTAGTTGGGAGGTTTATTTTGAAGATTGCTGTATAGTTAGTCGGATGCTCGGGGTTTTCCTATGCGTCGCGCGGGTGGTACTTTCCATATGTACTACGGACTAGGCAGGTAGAGCTGGCGTACCTCGTGGACATGTACTGCTGTAGGATAGAGGACCCGGATGGGTATGCTTCCTGGTCATTAGTACCGAAAATTTAAATTTAACACCATCATTTAAATTCATTCTTACACGCAAGCCACAGCTCGAGTCGTAGCTTCTGTGGCTCATGAGTCAAATAGTCGATGGTTTGGCTTTTATCATTGGTGGGCTGTTCATGGTGTGAACAGGGTTGACGAGCTCATCCTTTTCACCTTCTCGGACCATAGTTCAACGCTAAAAGTGCGTGAAACTCGGGAACGAACGAAGGGATTTCAAACCCTAGCGAGCATCTGACATACCGTAGCCAGCCGTCTGCAGGCTTTGGCAATGTGATTGGCTGAACCTCAGTCCTGTTTTAAATGGTGGCTAGTATTGGGATTGTGGCTTGCTAGGCCCGGCTCTCACTCCAAAGTGTAATACAGTGCCGCAATTCAGAGTAGCTCCATGCTTTCCAAGCTCCAACCCTGGTTACCCAATCTTGCCCTCTCCCCCTTTCTCCTTCCAATTGCTCGTGTCGCTACTTGCATCGCTTCCGCTGTAGAATTGGTTGAGGCTGATCATTCGGGAAAGTTTAGTAGCGGGTAATGTTCCGTTGTCGCGCCGGACCAAAGAGTGCACCATGACTTATTTTGTGCCGGAGTACTCGAGTAGGATAAAATAAAAAATACCCGCTCCATTCCTGTTCAATACCAGCTGAGATCCGTCGAGAGTCTGCGAGCAGTGGCCAAAATATAGCAGATGTACTGTACCTCTGACTGGATATTTGAATCCCCGGGTGGCACGAGTATGGTACTACGCCCTCCCAGCACAAGCGTGCGTGCCCAAGGAACCAGGTCAGAAGGCGCGATCTCAATGGAGTGCAAGTGTGGTATGGATATCGGCCCTTTTTGTTTTACTAGGTCGAGTGCAAAGATAAAATACCGTTCAATAAACTGAATGGATTTCAAGCCTCATATTCGGCTTAGCACAGCATCTTTGCAACCGAGAACAATAGGCTTGTTGGGTTACACGGATAACACCCGCCCAAACTTAGCGCCTCAGATGTCTGCTTGATCTATACCTTTCTGCCAAGATGGGAAATGAGGGTAAATTAGCACAGAAATAGCCGATAAGCGAATTAACTTGGAACTTGTGGAGGGAGAGAGCCCAAGTTTTGTATGTTCCACAAGCGAGGTTTGCTGCTCTTACACCCTGTGGACGAGACAAAACTGAGGAGCTGTGCCTCCATAGGCACTTTGTATGGAGGAAATGGAATGTAAGTTTTACTCGAACTTTGCCCATTTACTCACTTCGCTTCGCTAAAACTGAACTGGTAATGGCACACAGCGCGCTAACATGATTTTCCTATTATTATCTCTTCTATGACTAGGCGCTCTTTTGGCTACAGTTGGTGGTGATAAGTAGAGAAACAGAGTAGAGTATGATATCATGCAAGGAAGATAATCTCTCGTCTATCCGTCTCGGATCTAGGATCGGATGGACTGCTAGTAGTAGTCCTTCCGTTTTGTTCACCATAGACGGACTGCAGCAGACTGGTAGGATGGAACACCTTGCCGAACCGTGCTGGTTCCTGTGGGGTTTTCTTGTTACATCTTTTCCACTGTTATGTTTGGACACATCTACCGTAAGAATCGAAATAATTGAGAATGACGCTAAGATGTCCGGAATTTCGAGCTTTGGAATAGGGGGAGAAATCACAACGAGAAGATTCTCCTTCAGCTCTTACTTGAGGCACAGAACTTACATAGAGAAATTAATTAGCTCAGTTATACCTTCATACACCCAATACTTGAAAATCTATTTAACCTTGTTCTCTTGCGGGAATGTCCTTTACTATGTCAACTAATTGGCATCATAATATATCACTGATAGTTTATGTGTGGTCCCCGGAAGTCATCTGCCATCCTGGGCCGTTCCTTGTAGTCGCTCTCATGTTTTACTTGCCTCCACCCGGACGTTATCCCTAATACCTGCAGCCTGTACCCCCCCCTGAATCCTTCCCCACGCCCTACACCCCCCCCCCCTACAGCCCCACCTTTTCATACCCCCTATTCCCCGGCACGGTCCCAGCCGTCACGCCATCTCCCCTGCCGATCACCTGAGTGGCCCCTCTCCCTTGTGTTTCGCTCTAGTGATAAAGGAATAGCTTTTCGGGCCCGGCGGTCCCATCCCATCTTCTTGGCAGGATCCCTGTGGGGCACCCGGACTGTTCAGAACACTGCTATAAATAAAGGAAAATAAATATATTCATAGAGATAGTATGTGAAGCCGTGATCTTGAGCATGTCAATCAGTGTTCCCAAGCGTCCAGTCCGTCCGTCTTTTGCCTAGGACGGGACGGACGCCAATTGTGAGGCCTTTGGACGGGACAGACGCCAAATTGTAGTCCGTCCTAACCCATGCCCGGGACGGACGCCG
>Ga0307509_10000568_pt1 | contig 63286 bp, 66 predicted proteins | sample 10_EM_MG_FD_202245 | JGI IMG/M metagenome (GOLD analysis project Ga0307509, IMG submission 202245) | Populus trichocarpa ectomycorrhiza microbial communities from riparian zone in the Pacific Northwest, United States - 10_EM | ecosystem: Host-associated > Plants > Roots > Unclassified | place...
TGTTGCTATATACAAAAGTACGTGTGGTACCCGTAGGGGGAGTGTTAGCTCTATTAGCTCTACGATATGTTGAGGTACGGCTACCCACTTAGGTCATGTCTATGGGTTAGGTCTATCATTGGTTGTGTGGGAGTGGGCTTGGCATGGGATTTCCTTTAAGTAGTCTTCTCTCTTGTACGACTAGTCATTAACAAACATCTCACCTCACACACGTATCACACACACATCCCAACAAATGAGGGAGCGAGGAAGGCGTTAGAGCTTGGCGAGAGGCTTAGGGTGATAGCGCAGGAGGGGGTGGTTGAAATATGTAATTCCGTCAGGGCTGCGCAAACAAAGGGCGAGGGTGGGGGCAGAGCGAGAGGGTAGTGGATTGTGAAGAGGGGGGAGAAAGGTATGATCTCTCTCCCCAATAGGGGTTTTGGGATCGGGAAAAATTCAAATGAATGTTATATTGACAGAAATGTGGAAGCCGGGCTAATCAGGTCTCACCCAGTCAGATGACAAGTGACCACTTCCGAAGATCCACTTCCCGCCACACATGAAGGAGCGATGCATTGCCCCTGCTACCCATATTTACGAATCTGTAATGTTATAAAGACCTTGTGTTTTTTGTCTTTGTTTTCCTGGGACAAAAAATACGAACCAAAAAAGCCAGATGTCGGATGTTTTCGCTTTTCATTAGAAAACAGACGGTTTATCAATCCATCTATCCACCCCTACAGACTTACCATGCTAACCTGGACCCTCAAAAACAACCCCTTCTTCGAAAAATCACTCGATTGCAACTTTCTTATCATGGACGGTATCTTGACAATCAACCCATCAATCTCCTTACCCATTTTAACCCGGCACCCCAACAATGACCTGTGTTTAAGTGAAACATATAGCAATCTAAACTCCGTTCTGATCCCCATATCCCGAGTGATTAGCCGTGAGAAGCCTGTGGGCGGTTCTTTCTCGAAGAGCTGCAGGATGTTGAGGGCATCTTCGAGGACAGCTATGTTGAACGAGCCGAGAGAGGTTGGGACGAAAATGTTTCCTCTCGGGTGGGTGGCGGGGTTTCTCCTGATAACGGGGATGGGTCGGTTTGGTGCGGGGGGGACTGTTAGTGGAAGGGGGGATGTGTTGAGGGTTGGGGGGATGGCCAGGGATGGTAGACGACGTCCGGGGATAGTAAGCGGTAGTAGGGGACTGTGGGAAAGAATAAAATCGTCCGGTGGGAAGCGCTAGCCAGAGTCTTCTAGCGCACCATCTCGTTCCTGGGCCAGAACACAGGTCCAATACCAAGGATCCGAATCTGAATCTGTCCCATGAATACCTCCGGGGGTAAATCTGTAGCTCCATCGTCTAGTTGAGAAGTCAGCAAGAACTGAACAGCTCTATCTGCCCCCGGATATCTTGTCGGGTCTCAAAGCATTGCCTTCAATTTCCTAATCCCGGCCATTACTGTTTCCTTGACGCTGTGAGACGACGGCGAGATGCCCGCCTGCTAGAGGGAGAGAGGCATCATATCTTCTAGCAACTGTTGTCTTGCTGCGCTTCCCGAAGCATTGAGAGTGCACACCTTATTTGGCATAGCCCATAGAAAGGTCATTACCGCCACTCTATCGCTCGCACTTTCCATTGGCTCTAAGATTCGTTCCGCCCCCGACCTCATACTCGAAAAGAATGTACAAGAGGTATACAGACTACCTTTGTCAGAAATCATGAAGCAGATAGAAATGGGACTCACGATAGACCCATCAAGAAACCAACGTTCAGGCCAACACCACTGCTAACTTCCCTCAATCTCAACCGACGTCAAAAACCCGTTCCACTTCCCAGATCGACTGTTCTGTATATGAATAGCATCCCGTTTGGGAGTAATCGCTAGGTCAAGGATCAACATCGGTGGCTTCCACTGTCAGCTCTTTTGGAGCCTAGTTCTATTCTTCCCACCAATATTTCTATCCATTATCCCCAGAACATTGGCAGTGCGGACACAGCCGGAAGGTGGGATGCTCCTCCCGTCGGGGGTAATGCGTCTTGATCCATCCTGGCGAGCCAGTCGCCACATATCGCCTGCTGCGAAATCCTCTGGGAGACTCCCGATGACTCACTCCCCCACATTACCTGAGGCATCTGGTTCGGTGGGGGACACTTTTGGCGGTGTAACGTGTGTGAGATTGGATTTTATGGAAGATATGCTATCGCTCCTCTCCCTCTTTCTGGAGTTGGCGCGCTTCACCACCATCTCGCCAGGATTGCAATTATTGCCTTGGAATAAATCCATGGCTTTCTGTCTCAACCCTCTTTCCGGGGAATTTATCGGGGCAGTCTCTTGGCGAACCCCATCCACTATTCCCAATCTACTCTACACAAGCCCCCGCCTCGCCGACTTGTCATATATCGTACTAGCAGTTGCTACCCGTCCCAAGACAGTATTCTTCCTATGCTTATCCCCGCTAGATTGGTCATCGGAGTAACGTGGTAAACCAGCATCCTCTCCGGTTTGACTAGAGGAATCGTGCAGCTCGTGCTCTTCTAAATTATTGGGCTCCATTTGGACAAAACTTTCGCGAAGATGGGGATCTGCTTCATTGCCGTGGTTGGAGACACTCGCCCTTTGTCTTTCTGCAGGCCCTTGTAGCCAAGCCATCCTCGCTCCAGTAGGGCTCGATCCTCCACCTTTTGCGCCGGGGTGGTTCTGAGCACCATTGAAATCCCCATCCCCATCAGGCTTAGCTTTATCCTTATCCTTGGCCAATTCACCCGCAGAAGAACTTCGAGTCTTAGGACTCGGTGGGAAGTTCATTCCAAGAAATCCCTTGTTCGATTTTCTATCATCTTCCTTCCCTTCTTGTCTGCCTCTGCCACCTTTACTAAAGGGGATTGAGGGCCATTTTTTAACCTTCTTGATGTATAGGGGCCGGGGTGTAAGGTCGTTGTCATTGTCAGCAGGCGGCCGATCCGGAAGGGTTATCGTGTCTGAACGATGGGTGTCCAAGGGTGTGTAAATAATTAGGAGGCAAGGGAGATGACGAAGGGGAGAGACCGAGGGCATATGGTCATAGTTGTCATTTTTTAAAAAAACCATCACAAAACTGGGGCAGGTGGTGTGGGTTGTGTGAGGGTTTTCCTAGGTGATCAGGAGAGATGAACCATACCCATCGGCTCGTGAAAGAGGCGGTGATAAAAAGGGTCCAATGTTGGGAAAGAAGTTTCACGACGACACGGCAATTGTGCAAAGCTGTGATACTGGTTTCCGGGGCTCGCGGGACCTAATGCACTAGATGATATTATACTAAAAGATTTGTAATAATAATAAAAATGCTTCCAAGGAATTGATCGTGCCACTTGATATGGAGATTCCCAACTATAGCGATAAATCGAGAGGGTAAGAGGGAAAGGGAAAAAAGAGGAAACCCTCGATAATTGTAGATTAGTAATAGTCGGGAACTGATGATTAGCCCTCGGCTCGCAGAAAAGGAGCTGGGGGCAAGACGTATTAGGGAAAAACAGCAAATGACAGAACGTGGTATAATATCTCTTCTTTACGAAAAAAAACTCATTCAATACACTTGCGCCCCAATCAATGCTTAAGATAAGAATAAACCTCTCGATAAGCCCCAGCCAGAGCAGTGCCACACTCTCCCCGTTACAAGGCCTTTGACCCCCTTCTCAACGGGCTTATCCAACTCTATGAAACGAATCTACAACATGCCCATTAACACCACCGTACACAAAGTTACAATAACAAGGCGAACGCACCACCCCATCTCCCATTTCTGTATGACTCCCGTGAACAACGCTCCTTACCCTTTCCTCCCAGCTAGCCTTCCAGCCTCCAATCTCCTTCACGACAACCGCCTCATCATCAAGGCAGCTTTTGACAAACTCCAGCATCTCCACACCACCCTACCCCTCCCTACGCACCCACCAACTCCCCGACTAGAACAACCCATTATTGAGCATTGGGTGCCAGATATCAGGCGAGATCTCGATCCGCCCTGGGCCCCAGAGTACCATTCCGGGAACCCGACCTTTAATGGGAGAACGGCAGATGCGTAAGGCCCTCGGCGGGGGGAGAGCACGCAGTGCCAGGTACTCTGCGATTTTGAAGAGAGCGATGGGGGAACTGCGTTTTGGGCTTGCGCTGTAGGAGTTAGTGAGGGTAGATTAAAGGGGAAGGAATTGGGGGGGGGGGAATTCTACGAGGAGCTTTTGCTTCCGTGTGGTGGAAGCTTGAGAGAAGGTTTGGTGGGGCCATGCCGGTGATGGGTTGAGCTGGCTGTCTGGCGCATCGGATCCAGGGATGCTTGACAATTGTGGGTTGAGTTAAGCTTTTGCGCACGGACATTGTGGATTCCCGGCGGGAAGGGAGCGGCGCAGGATCGGATGGGAAGGCTTGGCGGTGCGAGTTGTATTAGTAGAAATAGGCAAGTGCCAGAATTCTGGTTGTCATTTCTTCCATCTCCGCTACACCCCTAGCGATTAGCAACGCAACCTCTAAAGTCCAACGGTATGTGTTCCGGCGAATTATGTGTTTTCTGCAAAAGCCAACTAAGGTCAATTATGTCTTCAGCAAAGGTTCTCGGTAAGCCTTCATCCCTAACCAGTAAAAATTAAAAATATATCCAGAGATTAAGTCAAAACTGTATTTTCAGTCTACTTTCGCAGTACCCGGGTGTGGTGGCTATTTTCGGGGGCGGTTTGGGGTTGCTTTATACCCAGCGCACCAGCAGCAGTGCTCTTAAACGCGATTTGGGGGTAAAGATCGATGCGGCTACCGCAAAACGCGGAGAAGAGTTGGGGTTAAAAATGCATACCATCCTGACTGGGCTCAAAATAGAATGCGCAAGTACACAGCCCACCGGTCTTGGAAGCTCCCGGGTGATGTTGCAGGCCCCCTCCAGAGAGCATCCGACAATGCAAAGGGGGATGACCCAAATCAAGCATCGAACTGCTTTGGGTCAGTGTTCCCAACCGTCCAGTCCGTCCGTCTTCGGGGGAGGACGGGTATTTGAGGAGGGAGCGCTATCAGGGGAGGGATATCGAGGAGGGCATAGCACCGTAGATGTGCTTTCTTTATACCTTGCATAGAGCAGCTGGCGTAATTATAATGTATTCGCTAGCCACAAGACCTGACTTGACTTATGACTGCTGCATAATTCGATGAAACTCGTTCTCATGCTAAGAGGTCCGAATAAGATGTGAATCACATGTACCCTCCTTAATTAGTTGTTCCCTTCAAATAAAGCGTAACAGTCCCCTAAGCTACACCTACGGTAAACCCTTGGGAAAACCCTGACCCTAAAGGCTACTCTCTATAATATGATGCCAGCGTTCGCAAGCGGCCGGTCCGGTCAGGCTTGGGGTCTAGGGCAGCCGGCCTGGGCTTGTTTGGGAGCCGGCCCGGCTGGACTGTGGGTTGCAGTCCGGCTTCCAGGGCCTACCTGACCGGGCCGGGCCGGACTGCAGAAACGTATGATACGATACGATATCTGCAGGCTTTCGAGTGATAAGATGTGATTAAGATAGGATAGGTAGATGAAACGCCCAGAGTTACAGCTACAAACAACTAGAATTTACCAACTCACAACCGAGGAGGACAATTTCTTTCTATTCACCCTTGCCCTCATGATCGCACTCATAACTAATATCTGGTATGATAGGCTAAAAGCTTGTTTGTATATAATAGGACAGTGCGCCTCTCCACTTTTGCCCAACAGGTTCTAATCCCCTAGCCAGCCAGAGGGAAAGCCTGGAGGGAAATAGTAGGGCTAAACCTTTTCACCATGCACTTGGCAATAAACCTTTCGGATAGCATCAGCCTGGAAATATGCCATCGAAAAGGTGAAACCTTCCAAAGAATTTTTTCACCTTTGGCCCATCATAAAATGGCAAAGAAAAATTCAAAAAATAAACCAAAAGAAGGAAAAATAACCCTAATTGATTGCCAGATTTTTTCTTTTTTCTTATAGTTAGACAGGATATCTGTGGGCTGGTCTGTCCTCACATAAATGTGGTGTGTTTTGGGTGGTGACTTATGTCAAGAATTCTAAGAAAATCACTAAAAACCCTGACCCCAGGTCTCGGTTCATCCTCATAAATTATGGAAAAAATAATTTGGTTTATGATACCAGCTATGTTCCCGATATTTAGAGCCACCGTAACAGTAATTATTTCATATTACCTTTTTCTGCTACCAGCCACTTGGACCGGGAGATCAACTTGGTTACCCGGCCTTGCTACTTGGTTGTTGGGTTGACCCTTCCCGTTACCACATGCGCCATTTGCACCTCGAGTACGTTTAACCCGCCGTAATAGACATCCTTTTCTCCGACATATCCATGCTCTCGAAGAAACTGCCACCACAGCACACCCCGCCCCGACCTCGGCCGCCTTATCTTCAGACCCTCATGCACCGCTCCTCTCCCATTTCCCAGCCGCCCTAGTAGCTGTGATCAACTCCCGCGCCTGGCGCAGCGCAATCATATTCAACCACGCTAGATCTCGCCGTGTGTCGCGTTCTGTTTGGCAGGTTGGCGGGGTGTATATTTCCGTTTCAGTGCGCGTGGGGGGCCTCCGGTCCTTCAGCTGCTGGACGTTGGTGGCGTTGGGACCGAAAGCGGAGTTGGGAAGGGCGTGGTGTTCGAAGAGGGGTGAAAGAGAAGGGTAGCGGGTTTGGGAAGGGTTTTGGAAGGTGGACGGAGAGGGGGAAGATGCACCAGCAGGGTAATTAGTTGTAAGTAACTTGGTATTGCAGATAGAAGGTTTATAGGGCTATGGCTTTTCGGCTTTCTTAGTTTGTTTTCCCTTTCTTTCTCTTCTACGGGCCGTATTCTAGAGTTTAATGACAACTGGCTACTCTACGCACGGGTCTGGTCTAGGTTAGTATATTATATAGATGGCTGGTTAAAAAGCTCGCTGAATAGACTTTGACATTCTTCCTGAAGGGAACCGCGTGTTATAATAGGTATTGCGCAATCCGCCGAGGGCCCAGAGCCCGATCGCAAGGGAGCCACCATCCAGGGTAAGACAGGCGACACATGCCGCCGGGATTTGTATTGCACGCATCACGGGATGTCGCCTGATATCGCATACCTGACACGCTGAATATGTTGGGCGGAGAGGAAATGATAGGACCGAAGGGTCCACCAGAGAGAAGTGAATTGAGCAGCAGAGTGGGGGTGAATGTAACTAGAATAATGCAGAGTAAGTTGCCTAAAATGAATGCCACATAGGATTTCTTCTGCATAGTTCTAGTGGTCGGCTGAAATATGTTACATATAGATAAATTGATTTATATAAGATATTGATACAAGAACACGCACTGTAAGATGGTGCGCAGTAGCTAGTCTGGATTGCGATTCGTACTTGCGCAAGCTAAGTATCCGTTATCGCTCTGGAAATCTGACCCTTCGGGTGCCTAGGGGGGAGGGGGTCTAGTCTGGATTGAGTGAGTTTGTAAGTTTGATTAAAAGAAAGTATCATACTTCGGGTGTCAATCATGGTATGTCACCCGCCCACACATATTTGTATTTGTTGGAGGTCGCACGACAGAAGCCGAAATGGAAGTACAAAGTAATGGGACTGATTCATGAAAGAAGGAGAAGAATAGTCGCTGTCTTGTTTGATTGTCTATAGACGCGCCTAAGACAGCCGTACTTATAGTAGTGCGCAAAATGAACGTGCATCAATATGACTGCGGTCATTTCCCAGATTCTGACTTCCTAAGCGGCTAAGTAGTTGGCCCAACACTTCCGCATCTGCCATCACACTGAGGTGATATTTCTGACAGTATTTGCATGTGGCGGTTTGTGACTGCGCATCATCCGCTCGTAGGAAGTCGGCGCAGGTATAAAACCCCCCTTTGATGGAGGTAGTTGCACGATTCGTTAGGAATGTGTTGAACGGAGGAGATGTTGGAGTTGTATTGAGTTGCGTTGTCTATGGAGGTTGCTAGCTACGGTTCCCTCTAGTAGGGAAAACTCTGCTCTCTACATGTGATACCCATATGTCTCCGCATATGCCCTAATCATCCGTGCTTGCCCTAGTAGAACGTTCACCCGTCCACACTTCTGTGTTCCTCCATACATGCCCGCGCTGCCTATCAGCCTGCGGTATCTCTGCTCCTATAGCAGTGCTCTACTGCTGGGATAATAATACCATCACCCTTGAGCCGGTCACCATGCGTAGGGCAGTTTCAGTCTCTGCAATCGGGGAAGGTAATCCACAATAGTACTCTACCCACCGAACAAACTCCAAGACCGACAACCCGCATTCCAGATCGGGCCTAATGTTACCGATACCCGGACTATTATACATAGGCTGACCTTATATCGTGTCGGGAAAACCCTCATTTTCCCCAGGGGCTCTTGTCTTTAGAAAGAGGGGTTACAAGGACAGCGGAGATCATAGATCTCAGGAGTCTTATTGCCATTTAGGCCGGTAGAGGTCATCCTGCCCGCATCCACCAATCCATGAACCCCATTCAAAGGGTGAATCATCAGTTGCATCTTCCCCGGCACCCTTCCTCTCCTCACGATACCTTCTGTAATGCAATGCTGGCTAGCTGAACCTTGAAAAATAAGGACTGCTCCAGACTCCTAGTTTGATCCGATTCCCACAACGAATAGCCTCTCTTTTTTTTCATTATCACAATCGTGCCACATTGGTCAGCCCTGAGTGCCGGAGCCAGGATCTTTTATTTCAGAGCAAGAGATAAATACTTACAACATAAAAATTACCAGTGTTGTAATGGCTACCGCAAGAACCAATATAATTTAACCCTGCGTTAAGGGGCTGAAATTGCCTCTCGTGGCGGTGCATTTTCGTCTCGCTTGCCTCAAGAGTAGGGCGGAGGTGGGGTTTTTCCGAGGTGTTCCCGGCCATCATCCAAATTGGGGAATTCTAGACTCCTACAGTAACGTTCAAAATATTCCAGATAGAATACCAGAAGAACAAGAGATGGCACAATTGGGACAGTAATGTTTCTACTTGATCCCTTTCTGTTGTTTCTATATCTACCCTATCATGTGATAAAATTATCCACCTTGAATGTAGTAAAAAACCATCCCAATTCGAATTGAAAGCACATTACTTTGCGTGTAGTGCGGTCTTCATTTGCAATTGCTTTGGCGCACACTAGAGGCGCCTTAGGCCATAGCATAGTCTGTTTACGGTACTCCTCCATATATAACCTCTTTACTCTTTTTCCAGGCTCAATCCCTGCGCCCTACCTCTTTACCCTTTCCGCACCTGCTCCCAAACTCCACCTCTTCTCCCACCACATCCACCCAGTGTTTGCAACGTGGTAGTCTGATCATCCTAAGGATTGAACGAGAACGAAGTACAGTACTACACGAATCGGAGTCCGCCCATCAAGCCTAGGGATAGGCGAAGATGAAGGGCCATCACCGCAGGTTCATTTAATGCCTTAGAATGTGTGCAGGCACCATGCGGGAGAACGCCCAACAGGTAGGCCTTTTGACCCTTGTTTATAACCAGCATTGCGTGCTTTCATTTGTAAGAATGAATATTCGCCTGCAGGCGATTTCTCTTAATCTTGGCCTCGGTGGAGGGGTGGCTGTCCGGATCGGCTCATGTAACTAGGCACATTGCCCAAACTTCGATCCAACATAGTCTAACATCCACAGTAGCACCACGTTGTCCAGGATGGTCAAAATCAGGATTTGGCCGTCCGGGACAGTGAAGCATCCTGCACAGTGAAATTGTTGATAAAAATGATTTTTTGAAAAACTAAAAAGCGAGTGATAATTATGGAGATATGACTTCCAGCGATTCCATATAAGGTTTAGATGAGAGCTAGAATGGAAAATAAAAGGCCTGAGAGATGAGTCAATGGAGGGAATTTAAGAAATCTCCCAATCCTGGACTTGTATAGAAGGATTTTATCCCAAACAATCAAGTCAAATTACCGACCAAGAGGCCCAATACCACCAGCAGAGCTTGCATACAAAAACAAAAGCAGGAGGAACCACATAACCTTTGCCTAACAACGCTGCGGATATATAGGCATTGTTGCCTACTCAGTGTGCCACAGGTGGGATCAGTAGTATTTTGGGCAGCTGTAATGTGATATTTCAGGCTAGGATTAGGAGAAACTCCGAGACACTGAATATACTTTCTATGTGAACAGGGGTTAGAGATATCTAAATTTTTATCCGGTCCGGAAACCCTCAAAATCCGGGATAATATGAGGTGGATTTCTATGTGGCTCGCACAAATCTCGAAAAATTGGTCGGGTCAACGAAGGATCCGTGAGAGTGAGGTCCGGGACAACGGGGTGCGACTGTAACCGGTTACTACGAGTAGTTTCTGCACCCCAGGAACAAGGAATGCAAAATGATACCTCTAGCTTCCCTGTCCTGCCCCTCCCCTCGCCAAAAATGCCGAAGCATCCCAGAGAGAAAACATGGATATCTCAAAGATATCTCAATGATACTTCACCTTTCCCAAGGTGGGATGTACTCTACAGTACCTCCCCTGTGATCGGTCGCTACATGTCGGGGACACTTACCTCCTACCCTAGCACCCCCCAAAGCTATCTTTAAAGGAGGTTTTTTTAATACACCCTCCTCCTCCTCCAATCTAAAGCCTTCTCCGTTTCCTCTCCTCCGAACGAGCAAACTGCTCCGATCAGAAATCATGGGTATTTTTATGCGTCTAAGCAATCGTACGGAAAGAACTACGACCCTAGGCAGATATTTTCTCTTCTGATTCCAAGAAGTTCTATCAGTATTTAGATCCTCAGATACTAACCCAAATTTAAACAGGGAGCATTAAAAACGCATTAATAGAGGAGACACGATTTGCTCTGAATGTTGAGCTACCAGAATGTACCACTGATGGTTAGTATTTCTATTGAACCTATCTAGACCCTCCCATAGCGGATGCTAATAATGTACACTGCAACAGAATGGAGACCAGTCGAAATTTTCAACCCAATCCTAAGAACAGTCTCTCGTACAAGCAGCAGGGTCTTCGTTGGCCTTCCGCTATGCCGAAATGAGGAATGGCTGACTGTCGCTATGAGGTTTACTAGAGATGTATACAAGACGGTCAATAACCTCGCGAGGATACCCAAACTAATTCGTCCATTCTATGCCTGGATGTATAATTCAACAGAATTGATCAGCACTCATAGAAAGAAGGCTGAGATCCTCCTTGGTCCTACTATCCAAAGCCGTCTTGAAGGAGAGAGACTTGCAGAAAAGAACGGAGCCGTCTATGAGAAACCCAACGACATGCTTCAATGGCTCACAGACCAGGTTGAGCCTTGCCACAAGACCATTGAATCTTTATCTGAACTACAGCTTCAGACTGGCCTGGCCACAATTCATTCAACCTGTAATTCCTTTGTCACTGCACTCCTCGACCTCGCTGCCCATCAAGAGTGCATTCAACCGATTCGCGAGGAGATTGAGGCCGCAATTACCGAAAATAACGGAGTGATAGACAGAACAGCTCTGCGCAAGATGAAAAAAACTGATAGCTTTTTCAAAGAATCTATGAGATTGAGCCCCCACCTCTGTAAGTACATCACTACCCTTTCTCTGAGGTCATATTCTTACTTCTTTGTAAAGTCGGTTTCAACCACAAGATTAAGAAAGGCTTGACTCTTTCCGATGGCACCCATTTGCCAAAGGGTGCTCTGGTAGCAGCCCCCTCGGCATTGTTTTCTACCGATCCCGATTTTGTCGAGGACCCTGAGACATTCAATGGGTTCCGTTGGTACAAAATCTCTCTCGAAGCAGAGGGCCGTTCTGCTCGTGAGGCCAATTGGACCACCGCCTCATCATGGGACCTCGGGTTCGGCCACGGAAAGCACGCATGCCCTGGGCGCTTCTTCGTTGCCAAGGAGATGAAGATCATTCTTACTTTCATCATCTTGCAGTATGATATCAAGTTCCCTGAGGGTCAATCTCCTCCTACTAGGCTTTCACACGCGGAGTTTTTTTATCCTGATACTTCCAGCAAACTTCTTTTCAAGAAGCTTCCGGGCCCAAAGAAATTTTCCTTTTTGTAGTACCCCCATTATCTAAAATTCCCTCATCTCATACTGTAATATACACTGTTCGTGTGGGCTTCCTCAGTTTTTTTTTGTCACTTATTACAGTTTTCTAGCATCTATCTGGATAGTATGATAGCTTACAAAATTTAAACCCATATCCGGTACCTAAAACTGGTAGCCCCGAAAATGGTAGCCAGCACCGGCAAGGTTGGCTTGGCTAAAAAAAATTCCCCCCTACACGGTGCCTGCAATCTATGGTGGGCGCCCTAAGGAAACTGAAACCTCTACACCCAGTGATGTTAAGAGGGGAAATGCCGCAGTATTAGGCGGGATCCGATCGCAGAGAGTACAGTACGTTGAAATAAGGTAGGAGCTAAAGTAAAACATCCAACAGTCACAAGTGCAAAAACAAGCCTGGTTTCGGCAACAAAAGATTAAGCTAGAGCATTTTGCTAGGAATTCGAAGCGATTACTAGTACAGAAAAGAACTTTTATTCTAACTTAAAAGTGTCTACCCTCTCCTCTGTTAATTCGGCGGTGTTCCAACCCTCTTGAAGCCCCATAGTGGGCGGCGGGAATCGCGGCAAGAAGACCGGGCGGGACAAGACCACTAAGCACCCTCCTATGTATAGCATTGTTGGCACTTGAAGTGCTTTGTGCCATGCCAATGTATCCGGCACGGCACTACGAAATTCCAGAGTGCGGTGATATTAGCTGATGGCACAACCTGGCACAATTCAATTGTCGTGGACTAGTTCATGTTCTTGGAGAAGCAAATATCAGGGTTCTTCAGCGTAGTGAGAACCTACAAGGATGGAAAATGGGGGATATTCAAAGTGAATTATGCTTGTAGATAGCTTCTCCTTTTTCTCTGCTTGCAAAGCCATTTTATTGGTACATATATTGCTTTGGCACTACATAGCGCAGTCCGGGGCAGACCCATTTGGAGGGTTGTGCCATATCGCAAACCCCCCTAACTTAGTGCCAACAACGTAGAGCAAACTGTCTGATGAACCGCCAACCTTTGCCATAACCGCCTAGCCGGGCACACTTGCCTTTATCAGTATAGTGACAAAAAGATGACAGCCAGACACCTGGCCGACGGCAGGGAAGAAGGCATGATGGTCGGTATTGTTGAGGGGACTGCGGAGAGGTAGACTATCAAAAAACCGCGGGATGGAGTCAACGAATATGGGGGGTGACGACAGACAGCTAATATTAGGGAAGACTGCCTGGGACAGGAGAACAAAAAATAAGGGGGGTGGAGTAATGGGAACTCCCTATAGGCAAATATCTTTAGGTTGCGACTGCACTGGGCTCAAGGCAGAAGTGAAGATAAAGATAATTTCAAAATATTCGTTCGTGGGCCAAATTAACCGCAGATCAACCAACATGAAAAACTCCGGTAATGACAGCTGTGCTCCCCCACCAACCCCAATATCATGAAAACCAAAAAAAACCCAATTAAAAAAAAATCACAGGAGAATACATAGAAACTAATATTTGATCCAGAGAAATTTAGCTGGTGTTGAAACTGCGGGGTGATGTGGTGTATTGCGTCGTTATCAATGGTCGTTCAGCGGTTAATTTTGTCCACGCACCATATTCTCCCTCTCCTGGAAAAAATTAATCGATCACCAAGCAAAGGGAAAAACTTCAGCCATGACAACGGCACACCCCCACCAACCGCATTATCGTGAAAACCCAAAATAAATAAATAAATAAATATGTAAATATGTATTCTACTATACATAGTAGAAATTAATCTAGAGACATTTCTTTAGGTGGTGTTGGAAGTGCGCGGTGATCCCGATTGCTGCGTTGCCTACGATTGTTGGAGATCGGTTAATTTTGTCCGAATCAAATGGCAGAAATTAATATTGTTAGGTTGCTGAAAGCCATCCTGAACCAAGGTCGAATAAGGATTATTGATTATTAGGGTAAAGTAGAACTTACACACACTTAAGTAGAATCATAAACTCCAAGTTACTACACATACTGTAGCTACACATACCTTTTGCAGGGGTTCTGCTTCGCTCAGGGTGGTCTAGCATATCACCAATCACCCATACTCATCTGGGAGCCAAAAGGAAGATCAATCCCGAACACGGGATCAAACGAAGACCTGTACCGCAGGTGAGCATGGGAGCTCGGAAACTAAAGGATCACACTCCCTAGAACACATCTACCCCGGAAACAGGCATTCAGAGGGAAAAATTAGTGCCTATAAGAGCTCACATACCAAATCTGGAAACAAATATTCGAGCTCCTCATGTCAAGCACTTATACAAGCACTCAGATGTAAGAGTATCTAGGGACCAGTGATCCAGTGTGTTTCTTGAGTAATCGCCACTTCTCCCTTAGGAGGCGGTCCAGGTTTTTAGCTGCCACAAACTATACTCATGAGTTATCACTCGAACCTCTGCCCCTGGCGCCTATCATAGTCTTTTGCTGACTACCGAAGTTGGAGGCTGCATAGAGATACCGGATCACATGCCTAAATATTATATGTTAATTAAGTGCCTCTGCAACCGCTAAAATTCACTATAAAGCTATGAGCAGAAACCAGCCTATCAGGCAGCAACATATTTAGTTTTACAAGTCAACAGAATCGAGAGTACAAGTGCCTATCACCCAGCTCCAACAAATCTAGTGAGCTAACCTTATATAGTGTCGGGAAAACTTTTATTTTCCCCAGGGGCTTTTGTCCCTTGAAGGGGGGATCACAGAACCGGCGGAGATCGTGGACCTTAAGAGATTCCATCGATGCCCGGGCTAATGGAGGTCATTCTACCCACATTCACCAATTTATCGACCCTCTTCACAGGCTACTAATTATTGGTTGCATCATCACAGACACCCTCCCTCTCCCATTAATACCTTTTACGATGCAAAGCTGGGTGGCTGAACCTTGAAAATACAAACTGTTCAAGACTCCTTTAGTGTGTGCCAAGGTAATTTAGATAAATACGCGTCTTGTCACAGATTCAAAAAAGAATGTGTATATGTCCAATTCCCACAACGAATAACCCTTCTTAATTTTTTTTCACCGTTACGATCGAGCCGCATTGATCTGTGCAGAATGCCGAGGCTCGGATCTTTTATATTCCGAAGCGTGAAATAAATACTGATGAAACTACCGACATTGCAAATGGGTACTAAACAGCAAGGACCAAAATAGACAAACCCCACGTTAGGACGTCGAAATTGCTTCTCATAATAAAATATTTTTCTTCTCATTTGTCTCAGGCAAGGGTGGAAGTGGGGTTTTCTCTAGGCGGCAGCCGGCCTTCACCCAAATGGATGAATTCTGGGTACTGAAGTAAAGTTGAATTACCCCAGGCAGAATACCAGTAGAAGAACGAGAGATGACATAATTGGGACAGTATATATCTACTTGTAGTTTCCGTTGTTTTTTCTATTATCATATCTACCCTAGCTTGTAGTAACACTACTTCCGCCTTAAATATAAAAAACCATGCCTATGAATTGAGGGTACAGTACTTTGACGCACACTCTCCCCTTGAACCATTGCCTGTTTACTCTTCCATCTATAACCACTTCACTAATTTTCCACCCCCAATCCATATACTACGTCTTCCCCCACCCCATCTACCCAGTGTTTGAAACGGGTCGGCCTGCCCGCCCGGAAGGTTGAATGAGAACGAAGGACTAATCGAATCGGAGTTATTCCGTCTAAATCCAGCGAGAATGTCGCCTGGGCGCTTTGGAGAATGGATAAAGGAATGACATTGGCCCCACTGCAGGTTCATTAATATCTTAGAATGTGGATGTAGCATGCCGGGAGAATGGCCAACATGTAGGCTCCATGGTTCCCGTTTATAACTCGCATTGCTTGTTGCCATGTATAAGAATGAATGTTCTCCAGCCGGTGATATCTGGTAATCTTGGCCCCACTAAGGCTATGACTATCGAGATCGTCTCATATAACAAGGTACTGCACAATGCCTAAATTTTGATCCAACATAGGCTAACACTGGGTAGCACACCTAGGCTGAGAAAAAAATCCGAGAACTAAAAAGAAAAGGTAGAAAAATCCGAGCACTACATGTTCCTCGGCACATTGGTGACCGGTCACCAGTTTCTACACTCCAGGCCCAAGGACGACGAAGGGATAGCCTCCCTGCCAGGCTGCGTCCCCCCCCAAATAAAAACTACCCAAATTTGCCGGAGAGAAAACAGGGATATCTCAAGGATATCCCTGAGATGCCCCGCTTTTCCTCAAAGTGGCGTTTACCTCCTCCCTATATCCGGGTACTACCGGCTTGGGACATGTACCTCCTACCTCAATACACTCAAAGCTGCCTTTAAAAGGACCTTGTTTTTAATACATCTCTCTCCTCTAGCCCAAAGCTTCCTCCCTCTTATCGCCTCCTAACTCGCAAACCACCCACATCAGAAATAATGGGCATTGTTGTGCGTCTAGTTGATTACGCTGAAGATGCGAAGCTTCATGGCTACTGTCTTTTCTCGGCCTCTCTTGGGCTACTTTTCTTAGGATTTTTCCTTCTCTTGAAGAAAGAATGGTCAATTCATGGCTCCACAAAATTTCCAATTGTTGGAATTGAATCCCCAGGCTACTTAGGGGTACTCAAGGCAAGACGCAGATTTGTCTCTGATGCATTCCAGATCGTGAAGAACGGCTATTACAAGGTTAGTCTATACACTATTTTCTCAATTGTCAGCTATCGTCCATATTAAGATTGGCCAGCCAGTATAACCAAGGTATTAACAATACATGGTCTTAATAGCACAGAGGAAAAAACTTTGTTGTTACAACCAACAGCTACAACAAGGTCATTCTTACACATGACCAGATTAAGGAGCTCTCTAATGCACCGGAGGATATTGTCAGCCTTCAAGCTTCTAGCCGCGAGGTAGGTACCCCATGCCCTAAACATTAACAGTGAGTTTACTAGTGCTGATCATGCACATTGGTCAAGTCTTTGATGGGAAAATATACTGGCTTGGATACATTTACTGGGCACACTTATGTTCAAGACGCCGTGAGAATCAAACTCACTCAAAATCTAGGTAATTCGTTCCTTGGACAGAAGCGCTTGCAGTGAGAAAAAGTGTTCGGGCAGTTATGTGGTCGTGGCGAAATTCTCTCCAGTTTTGCAGCCAGTTAGTACAGCAAAGATGGTAAAGACAAAGCCGCCACTCCATGAGGACATTTTCTCTCACTCCAAGCAGTTCTCTCACTATTTAGATTCAAATACTAACCAAAATTGAAATAGGGACCATTAAAGATGCAATGATAGAAGAGATAAGATTTGCCCTGGATACTGAGCTACCAGAATGCACGACTGATGGTTAGCTTTTTTTTTCAGAACTTATCCTTGTTGTCCCATATAGGATGCTGACAATATATAAACTGCAACAGAATGGAGATCAATCCAAATCTTTCACCCAATCCGAAGAACGGTTGCTCGCGCGAGTAGTAGGATCTTTGTTGGCCTTCCGCTATGCCGAAACGAGGATTGGTTGACTATCTCGACAGAGTTCACTGGTAATTTCCTCAAGACACTCATTGAGCTCTCGAAGAAACCAAAACTGCTTCGCCCGTTCTATGCGTGGATGCTTGGTTCAAAAAAAGTGGTGAGAACGTATAAAAAAGAGGCGGATATCCTCCTAACTCCTACTATTCAAGCCCGTCTTGAAGAGGAGAGACTCGCAGAAAAGAATGGAGCCGCCCATAAGAAGCCCAACGACCTGCTTCAATGGCTCACGGATCTCGTTGAGCCGCAACACAAGAACACCGAATCTTTATCTGAACTGCAGCTGCTTGTTGTTTTTGCATCAATTCTTACAACGTCTAATTCTCTTTTCAATATGCTTCTCGACCTCGCTGCCCATCAGGAGTGCATTCAACCAATTCGCGAGGAGATTGAATCCGCAATTTCCTCAAGTAACGGAGCGATAGACAAGTCAGCTCTGCAAAAGATGAAAAAGACTGACAGCTTTTTCAAAGAATCTACAAGAATGACCACCAACCTCAGTAAGCACATCACTACCTTTTCTCTTAAGGCATGTTCTTACTCCTTCGTACAGTCGGTTTCAACCGCAAAATTATGAAAAGCCTGACTCTTTCCGATGGCACCCGTTTGCCAAAGGGCACTCTGGTCGGGGCCCCTGCCGTAATGTTTTCCACTGATCCCGATTTTGTTGAGGACCCTGAGACTTTCGATGGGTTCCGTTGGTACAGAAAGTCCCAGGAAGCCGAGGGGCTGGCCATTCACAGTAACAATTGGACCACTACCTCCACAAGCAACCTCACGTTCGGTCATGGAAAGCATGCGTGCCCTGGACGCTTCTTTGCTAGAGAGGTGTTGAAGACCCTCCTTGCTTTCATCGTCTTGCAGTACGATTTCAAGTACCCAGAGGGTCAATCTCGCCCTGCTAGACTCAGAATCGCGGAGCTTACACCCCCCGATACCACCAGGCATCTTCTTTTCAGGAAGCGTCCGGGCCCCAAGAAATTTTCCTTTTTGTAGTAACTGGGTTATCTTAAGCTTCCTCATTTTATGCTCTAACAAACTGTTGGTGTAGACCGACTCTGTTTTTTTTTTCACTTGTTGCAGTTTTCCGGCATCCATCTAAATTATTCCGCACAAAATAAAAAAAAGCCCCTGCTCTTACACCGGCTGATATCTATGGTAGATATTCTAAAAAAACCGAAGTATCTGTGCTCTATATACCACCAAGAGGGAAATCACGGCGTTATCTAGCAAGATTTCGCCACCGCTTGCACAAGTGTCCAGGGAAGTGTTCTCGTACAAGACAGGAATTATTTTGCTCGTTACTCCCTCGCCTTGTAGGAAAACGTCTCCCTTGATACTTGTACGTCGAGATAACGTAGGGGCTAGAGTATAATATCCCACACAGCCAAAGGGAGCCCGAAATAGGCCTAGTCCTACCCATAAAGGTTAAAAGTGAAGGCGTTTGGCTGCGGATTTGAGACAGATTTACACAGAAAACCCCTTTTTCAACGTAAAAGCGTGTACCAGCTCTCACCAGTCAATGCGGTATAATATATATCAATATTTCTCAAGCTTCACTCAACGTGCGCCTCGGTGAGCTCTTGCATAGTCTATCTCTCTCATCGCCGTGTCTAAATACCTCTTGCCATAGATGAATAATCCCTTAGTGTCCGATCCCCTATGCTTACTTGCGAGTACTTGTTCGATCCTCGTTTTCGCTCTCACATAAGCGCGGGTGATGGAAGATGCACGCCCCTATTCTAGCACCTGTGCAAGTGCCCAGGGCAGAGGGGAAGGAGTGGGCCATCCTGTTGCGTGAGCCCATCGGCCCCATTCGGAGAACGAAGATCGAGTGGGGTGCTTTTATGAGCCTCCAACCCAAACCATACGTACTTAAGCAATAACTGGTGATTTGATACTTTCTCTAGGGGTTTGAGTGATTTCGCCACTAGTCCGCCCCCGCACAGGGTTCCCTATAACTCCCGATACTTTCCCCCCTACTCCCATCACCCAAGAACAAGGGACCAAAGGAGTATACCACCAGTCATTCATGCCGACCTATGAGCGAAAAACAAAACAATACCCGAACACAAGGATCAGAGGTATGTATCACCAAACACCAATGCTCACCTACAAGTATGAACGAAAGTGAATGTCAATCCTGAACATAAGAGTCGACCGGATGCCAGTATTGCGAGTGAGAATGGGGGCTCAGACACTAAAGCATCGCCCGTTCTAGGCCACATCTTTCCCCGAAAACAGGGATTCAGGGAAGCAAAGCAGTGCGTCTCTGAGTCCCTATACCGAATCAGGACACAAATTTTCGGGTTCCTCATGTCGGGTGCTTACGCACGAACTCTGGCCTAAAGGTATTTAGGGCCCTATTATACAAGTCCTTGCCCGGCGTGTTGTCTGAGTAATCGCCACTTCTCCCTTCCGAAGCCCCCCCTGGCTTTTGGCTGCCACAAAAATACTGATGAGCTATCACTCGAACCTCAAACCAAGTGTGCTCGAGTCCCATATAAATGCCACACTTCCTAACGGGGGTGAACCCCAATTTCGCCAACCCCCTAAATTAGCACATCGCTTTGTCTAAGCCCCGTTCAACTTTATCATCTTGTGCCGTACCATATTCACTCGTGCAATCCACCCCCGAATTATTTGAGCATCGTCCCATGATAAGTTTAGTTAGATAGAGCAAGAGAATTGCGATTACTAATTAATGAGACCCAACACTTCCACAGACCTCTAGCTATACCGTGCCATGCAGATATTCTCCCTTCTCAGTAGTCTTTGCCACTAAACACAGAGGTTGGAGGCTAGAAGGAGATGGCAGATCACAACGACGAAATACGCTAATGCTTGTGCCCCAAGGCACGGCTGAAATTTACTGCGAAGCTATACGCGGAGGCCAACCCGTCGGGCAATGACAGATTTATTTTTACAAGTTAACAAAATCACGAATACAAACCCCGATCATCTAGCTCTAACAAATCTAGTTCGCTGATCTCACATCGTGTCAGGAAAACTCTCGTTTTCCCCAGCGCCTCTTGTATCTGCTCTGGAAAGGAGAATTACAGGGCGGGCAGAGATCATGAACCCCAAGATATTCTATGGATGATTGGGCTGGTAGAGATCATTCTACCCACATCCACCAATTCACCAACTTCATTCAAATGGTACCAATTAGCGGTTGGACCCCGCGACACTCTCCCTCTCCTATTGATACCTTCTACAATGCAATCCTCTCAGACCAAATATCGAGACAATTCAAGACCCCTCCAGTATGCGCCAAGGTAATCTGAATGGATCCGCCTTTTATCACAAACTTAAAAGGAATGTGTATACGTTCCATTCCCACAACGAGCGGCCCCTCTCTTCTTTATCACTATCTAGCCACGTTAGTCAATGCTGAATTCCCGAGCTCGGATCTTTCACATTCCGGAGCAAATAAGCTGCATTTTCTTGGGCTCACACTATACGCGCCTTAGGCAATAGTCTGTTTACTCCTCTACTATAACCTCTTCACCCCCAATCCCTGTACTGTACACCACCTCTTTACCTCTCCGACACCCACTCCTAGTCTTAGCTCTGCTGCCACTACATCCACTCCGCGTTTTCAATGAAGCAGTCTGCCCACCCTAAAGATTAAACAAGAACGGAGCACTAAACGAGTCGGAGCCGGCCTGTCTAGTCCCAGCGAGAATCTCACCCAGGGCGTTTAGCCGAGGGATAAGGGAGATGACGGGAACCACTGCAGGTTCATTTAATGTCTTAGAATGTGGAGGAAGCATGCGGGGAGAATACTGTAGTCACAGGCAGAGCTTGTAGCCCTTGCTTATGACTCACATTGCGTGCGGCCATTTATAAGAATGATGCTCGCCTGCAGGTGATATCTCCTATTCTTGGTCCCACTAAATCTATGGCGATCCAGATCGGCTCATGTAACAAGGCACATTGCCTAAATTTTGATCCAACATAAGCTAACGTCTGGTAGCACCCTTAAGCTAGGAAAAAACTCCGAGAGCTAAAAAGAAGAGATAGGAAATTCCAAGCACTCCACTCTCCCCCGAAACTCAGTAACAGGTCACTAGTATCTACACTTCAGGCACAAGAACGACAAAAGACAGCCCACCCTTCCCGGCCGCATCCCTCGTCAAAACCTGCACAACCACCCCGGAGAGAAAATAAGGGCTCTCTAGGATTTCCCGGAGATACCCCGCCTTTCCCAAAGGTGGCATTTACCCCCTCCCTATATTCGGGTACTACTTGCTAGGGACATGTGCTCCCTGCTCCGATATCGCTCCAGGCTGACTTTAAAAGAAAAACCCCATTTCTAATACACTTCCCTCCTCTAACCCAAAGCTTCCTCCCTCTTACCGCCTCCTAACTCACAAACAACCCACATCAGAAATCATGGGTATTTTTATGCGTCTCGTTGATTACGCTGAAGAAACGAACCTTCATAGCTACTCTTTTATCCCTACCACTCTTGCACTACTTTTCTTAGGGGTTTTCCTTCTCTTAAAGAAAGAATGGTCAATTCATAGCTCCACAAAGTTTCCAATTGTTGGAATTGAATCCCCAGGCTACTTTGGGCTAGCTAAAGCAAGAGACAAATTTGTCTCTGATGCATTCCAGATCGTGAAGAACGGCTATTACAAGGTTAGTCTATACACTATTTTCTCAATTGTCAGTCATTGCCCATATTAAAATTAGGCAATCAGCATAACCAGGGCATTAACGATACATGACCCCAATAGTACCAAGGAAAAAACTTCGTCATTACAACCCACAGCAACGACAAGGTCATTCTTACACATGACCAGATTAAGGAGCTCTACAATGCGCCGGAGGATCTTGTCAGCTTTCAAGCTGCTAACCGCGAGGTAGGCACCCCATTACCCTAAACATTAATAGCGAGTTTACTAGTACTGATTATGGACATTGGTAAAGGATATGATGGCAAAATATACTGGCTTGGATTCATTTCCCGGGCACGAGTATATTCAAGATGCGGTGAGAATCAAACTCACTCAAAATCTAGGTAATTCGCTCCTTGGACAAAAACATTTGAAGTGAGAAAAAGTGCTCGGGCAGTTATATGGTACTAGCCAAAATCTCATGTTTTGCTGCCAGCGATTGCAGCTAAGATTGTAAAAAAGAGCTACTACTCCGTGCAGACATTTTCTCTCATCCCAAGTAATTTTATCACTATTTATATTCAGAAATACTAACCAAAATCCAAACAGGGACTATTGAAGACGAAATAGTGGAAGAGATGCGGTTTGCTCTGGATGCTGAGCTACCAGAATTCACCACTAATGGTTAGCATTTTCACAGAACCTATCCTTGCTTTCCCATAGCGGATGCTGATAATATACACTGCCAAAGAATGGAGATTAGTCGAAATCTTCCCCCCAATCCGAAGAACGGTTGCTCGCTCGAGCAGCAGGGCATTCGTTGGCCTTCCGCTATGTCGAAATGAGAGTTGGTTGACTATCTCGACAGAGTTCACTGGTAATTTCCTCAAGACAGTAATTGAGCTCTCGAAGAAACCAAGACTGCTTCGCCCGTTCTATGCGTGGAAGCTTGATTCAAAAAAAGTGGTGAGAACGTATAAAAAAGAGGCGGATATCCTCCTAGCTCCTACGATTCAAACCCGTCTCGACGCAGAGAGGACTGCAGAGAAGAATGGAGCCGTTCATAAGAAGTCCAACGACATGCTTCAATGGCTCTCGGATCTCGTTGAGCCGCAACACAAGACGACCGAATCTTTATCCGAAATGCAGTTGATTCTTACATTTGCGTCAATTATTTCAACAGCTCATACCTTTCTCAATGCACTTTTCGACCTCGCTGCCCATCAGGAGTGCATTCAACCAATTCGCGAGGAGATTGAAGCCGCAATTTCGGCAAGTAACGGAGTGTTGGACAGGAAAGCTCTGCGCAAGATGAAAAAGACTGACAGCTTTTTCAAAGAGTCTATGAGAAGAACTTCCGGCCTCCGTAAGTACATCACCACATCACTACCCTTTCTCTTAAGGCATGTTCTTACTTCTTCGTAAAGTCAGTTTCAGTCGCAAGATTATGAAAAGCCTGACTCTTTCCGATGGCACCCGTTTACCAAAGGGTACCCTGGTCACAGCCCCTGCTGTAATGTTTTCCACTGATCCCGATTTTGTTGAGGACCCTGAGACTTTCGATGGGTTCCGTTGGTATAGAAAGTCCCAGGAAGCCGAGGGGATGGCTACTCACAATACCAATTGGACCACTACCTCCACAAACAACCTCATGTTTGGTCACGGAAAGCATGCATGCCCTGGACGCTTCTTTGCTAGCGAGTTGTTAAAGACCCTCCTTGTCTTCCTCATCCTGCAGTACGATTTCAAGTACCCAGAAGGTCAATCTCGCCCTGCTAGCCTTGCATACGGGGCGTTTACCCCTCCCGATGTTACCCAGAAACTCCTTTTCAAGAAGCTTCCTGGCCCAAAGAAGTTTCCCTTTTTGTAGTAGCTGGGTTATCTATAATTCCCTCATTTCACGCTTTAGCATACACTGTTGGTGCGGACCTACTCAGTTTTTCTCACTTGTTGCAGTTTCCCGGCATCTATGTGGATAGTATGATAGCTCACAAAATTAAACCCATTTCCGGTACCCAAAGCTGATGCCCCCCCGAAAATGACAGCTAGCACCGGCAGGGTAGGTTGAAACATTTTCCGGTCCACACAGTGCCTACAGTCATGGTGGGTGCCCGACGGAAACCAAAACCTCTGTACTCTGTGATATTAAGAGAGAAAGTACCGCAGTACCAGACGGGGTTCGACCGCATCGTGTACGTTGAGATAAAGTATGAGCCAAAGTAAAGTAAAGCATCTACCGCAGCCATAAAAATTCCAAAATAAGCCCGATTTTGGCCTAAAAGGGTTAAACGAAGGCCTTTCGTTGCGAATTTAAAACAGATTTTTAGCAGAGCACAAGAAATCCCTTATTTCGACATACCGTGCCACCAGTAGCGGCAGTGAAACCTTGTCAGATAATACTGTACGATAGGTGACCGGTAGCTTCCTAATACGGTAAATTCCTGTTAAACCAGATCCGCAATTATCCGCACCATCTGAGTTGCTACATACCGCACTCTCCGGTTCAACTCGTTTTCGCCCTAAGAGGGGCGGTGCGAATCAAGATTTTCACAAAGTACCCCTTCCCGGTTGGTTACCGTAGTTGCTCCCTTCAAATAAATGACAAAAATCTTCCAAACAACCTCTGCAGTAAATATTGGTGAAAGACCTACCCCAAGGCTACTCCGTACTCAAGGAAGCTCGAGCATTTTGCCACACTTTCTTTTGACATCTTAGCATGAAAACGAGCTTGACCAGATAATGCGGTTCCGGTACCCTCAGAAAAGCTCACTTGTCGGAGGATTAAGCCTCAAGAGAAACAGTGGCTACCTGAAAGATAGCAGTGTGTCGAGTCTATCCCGAATTTCCGGTGCCCGGCACCTGGAAGAAGGCCCTACACATAGCACGAGATGCAGTATCAGACGTATATAAGACTCGAATGATGGGTGCTCGGGCTAAGGCGTTAGAGCTTTGCATTTGCTTGTAGGGTCGGGATATCCTTTACCCGTTCCGCATGTATACACCAATATAGATACATCACGACAAAACTTCAAAATTTCATACTCCGGTAAATATATATACATATATATATATATATATATACTAGTTCGGCAAATATCCCACAGCGGTGGGGGGGGAGGGGAAGAGAATAGATTGGACATCTTCTGCAGAGTGCTCTTACGGTGCTCCAGATCTTACGATGTGAATCTGTAACTTTTGCTCGCATTATGCTGATGGAGGACACCGCAGAACACCATGAGTGGGCAAAATAAATTCACGGAAAGTCGCATTGACCTCCGAGAAATAGGGATTTAAAGTTAAAGTGGATGAAGTTGAAACATGTATTAAAGCAGGTCTTAAGGAGAAAACCCACATAAATGAATACGTAAATAAGGGTACCGGTTGCTGGGACTTAGGGTGTTCGAGTTGCTATACAGTCCTAGAAGTCTAATAGATTAGTATCCCAGCCGAGAGATTTTGCATTGGAGCATTCGAGCCCCTATGTAACAAATCTTTATAATGGGTAGATGTTATATTGTTGATTTTTATACTTCAAAGAGGTAAATATATCCTTTATTAGGTACTCATCTTTAACCTTCCGCAGCCCATTGATACCTATAATCTAGATAGCATAGTACTACTTAAGGCTATAAGAGATTAAGGTTTAGTGGAAGTTTTAATATTATAGAAGAATATTCAAGATCAAAGTCCTCTAGAAAATACTAATGCTAAGAATAGAATATATTGTAAAAGAATTATTTCAAAAGAGAAATACTTAAAAAAACTTGAGCTAATAAACTAACAGCCAGTATGATACCATAAAAGTAGCACGCTAAAAGGACTCTTAAGCCAGAATGAAGGGGTCAGTCTCTCACCCCTACCAAGAGCAAGAATTTCACCCGTCTTAGGAACTACCGTATGATACAAATCGCTCGAATCCTTGCAGCACCTCACTCGCCCCTACTCCACTTGGGTAAGGTGAAGGGGTTACCCTGTGAACACAATTACACGTACATCGATTATATTAGCACCCATACCCCGTCTTGCAAACAAAGGATGGCAAGGCGCTGACGGAATTTCTTTTCCCCGTGATCAAAAATGCTTGCAGATATATGCCAGAAAGGACTACTAGTATTTATCAGAAATATTCACAGACCGATTCTAGTATGGGCACCATACCCCAAGGCACCTAAACCCGCCAAGACAAACCTTGAGCAAACCACATCCCCAGGCTACGGTTGGAACCGGAAGAAGAGGCCTCATGCTCGGACGTCCAGAATTCCCCTTTTTGGACAAAGCAGGGGATCTCCCCGCAAAAAAAAAACTAAGACTTCAACCATCCACAGGGACGAATAAAAAGGACAGACCTCACTAGGAAAAGCAACTCCAACGTCCTAGCGTGAGGTTCAATTAACCCAGCCCTTGTGGTACGGTTGGCGAATCCAAATAACCAAGTCATCCTTCTAGATTGCTTGTTTTTTTTTTGTTTTTTTTAATTAATTTCTGCGGGCTCCAATCGCCTCAGACCTTACCCATCAGACTAGTCATATTTCTGTACGAATTCGGGCGTTCGCCGAGCGTAACCCCCGCTCCATCACGCCAAAGCAGATAACAACACCATCATCACCACCATGTGTAAGGCATCTTCCTCTACTTCTCCACCAAGGTCCCCTAGCTCCTCCTCCAACCAGCTGACAAAGCCCAGGCCGCTTCCTAGTCTACAAGGGTACAAATCCCATCCTCCTTTCAGACTTAATCCTTAACCCAACCCATTCAATCCTGACGCAATCCTACGACTGCCGCCTACGCCTCGACAGTCTCCCTCACAACGGCGACGGGTTCGGCGTGGGCTACTACACCACGCCCACACTTTCCACAGAGCCATGCATCTTCACCTCGACCACCCCGGCCTGGAACTGCGTCAACCTCTCCCGCCTGGCGAAGAAGACCGCCTCGTCACTCATATTTGCTCACGTGCGTGCTACCACCAGCGGTGCCCTCAGCGAGAGTAACTGCCACCCATTCTCCTATGGAAGTCTCATGTTCATGCACAACGGGCACATCGCGAACTTCAAAAAGATCAAGCGTGCTATTGTCACTGCTATCCGGGATGAGTACTTTTTGATGGTGGAAGGGTCTACGGATAGTGAGTGGGCTTTTGCTGTATTTCTAGATACGCTGCATTCGCTGGGGTACTCGCCAAAGTCCCCACCCGAAGCCCAGAACGATAGAGCAGGGGGTGGAGGAGGAGGAGGGTTCGGACATGCTGTACTTAGGGAGGCGATGCTCGGAACAATTCGAAGGTTGAATGAATTCCTGGATGAGGCAGGGACCGGAGAGCCGAGTCTTTTGAATTTTGCAGCTACAGATGGACATTCGGTTGTTTGCACACGGTATGTCTGTTCGAGGACTGACGAGGCGGCCAGTCTGTACTTTTCCAGCGGAACTAGGTTTCACGAGTACAAGGAGGGAGGGTTCTATCGCATGGAGAGGCATGATCGTGGACAGGATCTGGTCATGGTCGCTAGTGAGCCTTTGACTTTTGAGCGAGGTTTTTTTCCCTTGCCCACTTCAACATCTTCAATATCCCACTAACAAACCCCAGGCGATTGGGTCACCGTGCCTACAAATAGCATCTTAACGATCAACAAGCAAACAGTTCTAATACACCCCATCATTGGTACTTCCCTTTCAACTTTCCACTTTTCACTTTTCCCAGAACAATCTAATTCGTAAGTACAGACAAATACTACCAACAAAACCCCGCCTACAGTCGCTCCGCAGCATTCGTCGAGAGCAAGGGCATGGCGGCTGAGCCCGTTGTCCCGAGCAAGTCTGTCAAGAACAATATCAAGAAGCCTGGTACTATGAATGGGAAAGACATGCGCCTTGTTGACGCCGACAGACTCCCCTCGGGATCTGACGAAGGCGAATGAACTAAATAATGGATCGGTTGATCGGGTTAGGGTTGGAGTATTTACGGGCCATAGCGGCGGTATTTGGCCTTGTGCTTGATGGTCGTCATTGTGTGCTATGTATTGATGGGAGTTTTATCATTACTACCTCTACCTTTATCCTTTATAAAGTTTGAGAGGGGCTCCAGCGAGCTCTATCTATATATGTTGCATATCATATCATATCATACCCCCTCATTTAGCCCCAAGTATTATGCCATGTATCTGACTCCTCCATTTGATACAACACTAGCAAAGCCCCACCCGCAACCCCGAGCATCGGCGCCTGCTCCCACGGGTGTTGGCTCACTATAAGGTTTCATCCAGTGTCTATTTGGCAAACAACGGACGGATCTGTTTTGGGACCATCTCTGCTGTGGAAATGACCTTCTCCCCGTTCTGAAACGTTCAGCCCCCTTGCACGCAAATCCCCCACTTTCCCAGGGCTTCCGCGTCTTCAGCAGACGATGGGGCCCACTCCCACCCAGTAAGCAAGCCAGAAAAGAAAGCGGAATGTCAGGTCGTGAAGATAAAGCAAAAACTTTACCAGACGCAGATAATCCAGCCATACATCTCACTTCCCTCCGCAACAGTTCTCACCTGCCAAGAACAACGCCAGGTGCCAAATCTTGGTGAGAAACTCGAAGCTTATCCTCTCATCCTCCCACCAAAATTTAGTACCCAGCGTGATATTTTTTCCTTCTTTCTTTTGTATCATAATGACAGGGACGTACACATTACCTCCTCCTCCTAGGCCTGTAAGCAAGACATTAAAAACTTTGTGCCACCCCCCCCCCCCCCCCTCTACCCCATCAACGTTTAGGGCATACAGGTAGATGACTAAGAATCTTTTCGGAAACTACGACCTTTGTATTCTCGTGATATCAGGGTAAGCTCGGTAATGTAGCTAGCTAGTTGATACCAGTTTGGCCCGAAGTCCGCTTAAATCGGGGAAACTTTAGTTACCGATAAGAAAACTGCTTATTACCACTAACCTCGGGATCAAAAGGTTGGCGGGGCGGGGGGGGGACACAAAAGTTTCCAATGTCTTCCCCGCCCGGAAGATGGATAACGTATGGTATGTATGCTGCTCTCTTGAACAATGCTACCTGCTAGGACCGATTCCCCCAGCGGCGCGGAGAGCTATCAAGTCAGGAGATATTTATTGTAATCCTGTCGCTTTTTGCTCACTTTTCCTCTCCCTTCTTTCTTTCCCCACCTTATTAAAGTGCAAAACCTTCCTACAAAGTGTATTTAGACCTCCTCCTCTGCTAGCGGCAACCTTTTTGGAACCTTTTTTTGGTATCCTCTTCAGAGTCGCTTTTTGTGCCGGTGAGTTGTTGGCGCTATATAGCTGGCCGTTTGCAGTTTCCGGGCATTTAGGGCAGTGCTGTAGACAAAATCTTCTGCTATGATATTGAGAAGCCCCATCTCTATTTCACACTCCAAAAATTTCTATATAAGAAAATAAAAATAAGATCTCGGAGCAGGGTTTTTGAGCATTAAAGTTGTAAAAACCAACGCTTTCTCGCCAAGAGAGATATCATGCTATGAGCCACAATTGTTACCGACATCATGCCACAAGGGCATTTTCCATCCGATTTCGCCCCTTCCAACTCCCAGCGATTATTTCCCATTGGCCAAAATGCCGGAAAGTCGACTCCAGAAATCGTAGTAAAGAAGTAGTCATACACCCGTATTGTCTTGGTAAAGCATGTGTATGTGAGTTGATCCCACCAGAAACTAATTCATCCAAGACTTTAGAGTGTCGAGTTGCGTTTTTTATTATTATTATACGGAACACTTGAGTGCTCAAAAATATCATTTGCCTTATTTCCTCCAGGAATGAGATCTTTTTGACTGCACAGTAGAATGTCATTTCAAATATAGGTTGCAACAGGTCCATCATCTCGCTCCAAGTATGATACTTGTACTATACAGTATGATACCGGCGGTGAGATTAATGACCCGAACACCCCCCATCCAAAAAAAAAAAAAAAAAGTGTTGATAAGCCTGGGACTTTGACGGGACCAGTAGGGCGTTGAAATCCTGACAGCGTAATGCTATAGTCTGGTTTGCAGCGTTTTTTCTCCCCTCAAATTGCTCAAGAACACCCTTCCTCAAATTATCAAGACTTTTTGACAAGTGGTAAATTTCATTGTCAAAGTTCCTTTTTTTTTCCTTTTTCTTTCTAGACATAATTTTTTGACCAGGGCAGGCTCCTTGATTAATCAACAGTTGGAAATGATCTTTTTCCATTTGTATCTTGTCTTGCGTCTACGGATCTAATACCACGCCCACCCCGGGGATGAGACGTGAAGATCCTGCAGGATGCTTTCTTTTGTATCATACTGGTATTTCGACACCAAGTTAGAGGGACCGGCATCTCTTGACTCCGGTTTCCTTGCTTTCGCCCATCCGCCCGACCCCCCACATGCGCCCCGTTGTCCGTGGCAAGGGGGAGTGAAGGTGAGAGGGAGGAAGAAAGAAAGAAGTGAGCGGGACAGATCTGATCCGATTACCGGTACATAACGGCAGATCATCACAGCTGCCTTTTCAATATTATATTATTACTATCATCCTAGCATTTTCAGAAAGTCTTCACGGATCAGAACGGATCGGCCCCGATAAATTTATATCATGCCCCATAGCAACCCATATCCCCTCCACAATGGAAAATAAGTAGATTAAATTGTGTAAGTGCTAAACATGTAAGACGTAAGAGCATAATATTCTTTTTTTGTTCCAGTACTAATCCTAAATACTGATTATGTTACCTCCCCCCCCCTCCCTTCGTCCTCCTCCTCCCCCTCTCCCGCAATACATATCTACTATTATACTAATATTCTGGAGGAAAAAACAAGCCACTTGGACCCCTTCTTCACCATAATTGGCCTGAACTATGATACCTGTCATTCCGCCCGCCCACGAAATCTCACAAGTGAAGTACGAATTACTTATAGAAATCAAGCCCCCTTAGCCTTTCTAAAGCAGTCAAAAACTATAGCCAGGCACGCCAAGGTCAGATTTTGCAACAGTGGGCAGAACTCGGCAGAAAATAAGATTCCCATCCAGCCTTCCCACTCTTGCCAGTTTTAGGAAAAACTTCTATCCCTCCTGGACAGGACAGGCTTAGGATGCCTAGTCTAACTATGAACTTCACCATTTCACCAAGAGACGAGACCCAAATAAAACCTACGGTAATATCCTATCAAACTAGCATTATCCAATCAGGGTAAAGTGCCTATCCACCTACATATGTACCAAGGAAAGGAAACCTGAGTCGCAGTTCCTTTACTTCTCAGGATCATTGTTTTAAGTAATAAGGGTCGATCTACAACCAGGAGCTTATTTTTATTCTTTGTCGAACTAAGCAGATAAATAGCTGCCAGGCAGGATTGCCATTCCGGTCGAACGCAATTGCAGCTAATTGATCTGAAATAGCTCAGGAGTCTTTTCTCCGGAAAATCGGTACCGGTGTATAAGTGAGCACACTAGCAGTGCGATGGGGGGTAGAGGTATCCTTCACTGAGGAAAGCTATAATATTATCAGTATCTACTCCAGTTGTTAGTGATAGTCTTATAAACAACGCGGTTACTACCACCTGCAGGATTTAGTTTTTACCCATTCAATTGTAGAGATATGAATTGTTGTTTGTTGTGCGTTGAGGTTGTTCTGCTCCGCGAACACTTTCTAAAGATACGAGTATCATACATAGTTAATTTCTACAAACAGCCATAAATCCACGATTCACTATAAAAACGTTTATATGAACGGGCCCTGGTTTATCTATCGTATTACCCACCCCCCAAGCAATCCACTTCCATCCTCCTCCTCTTCCCTGAGATTAAATCTTCAAAATCTCCACCCTAGCCCTCTCCCAGACCCTATGGCTCAGCCCCCCCTCCTCCTCTCCATCTTTAACCTGGGGTGGCAAAACATGCATCTCAGCGTACGACCCAGACCCCATCCGCTTTGACAAGAACCCCGGATTCAAGACAAGCACGCTATCAACCACCTTCACCGAGCTAGCCAGCATGCTGGGCAATACGAGCACGTCAGGTGCAACGTCTACAAGGTCCGCAAGGCGCAGGTTCGGCACGTCTAAATTCGGACTCGTCGTACCGCGAGGCAATTGCTCCTTCGTGGGGCCCGGGAAAAGGGGGTAGAGGTTGCGCTGGTAGATGAGGGCTTTTGAGAGGCGGGCGATGGGGTTGGTGTCTTGGGGTTTTCTGGGGGGATTTTGTTACAGGTTGGTTTGGGTCCAAGAGGCGGGGGTGAGTAGGAAGGGATAGGGTTGGGATCAAAAAGGAGGGTGAAAAACAAAAAGGAGGCTGTCTTACCGGTTGATCTCTTGTGAGGCCATGTGGAATAGTATGTCATTTGTGGATACGGAGAAGGCGATCTCGTTAATCGAAAAGGTGGCCGGGTTTGGGAGACACCTGACGTTCTGCGGGCAGGAGGGAGGTGTCCTGTGTCAGTTCGGCCCATCGCAGATCATGTGGGGTTGTGGCCTACCGCTGGTAACTCCAATTGTTTGCGCTTGAATTGTTCTTGGGGAAAGGATACGTGCTTGCTAATAATGTCCCGTACGCTGGGTACTAGAATTACGAGGCTGCGCTGCACTTGCCTTATCTTGGAGGTGATTCTTTGGCAGAATAGATCCTCCATTGGGCCATGGTCATGGCGCCATGTGTCAAAATCAAAGTCGCCAGCTTTTATGAGAGGGTGATCAGCATCAATAAATGGCCCCGTTAGGATCAGAACATCAGGACATGATTCGGCTGCCTTGCTGCATATCTCACTGAGCGCTTCGAAGTGTAAGTTGTCGTCAGTTGTGTAAGGTCCCGAGGCAACGACGATGTTCAGGCCTCCGGCCGACAAACGATCGGCGGTTTCTAGCAGCACACCAGGCGAAGATGTTGGATAGGGTAACCTCGGGATGTCAAGTATTTCACTGACGGCCAGATATTCACCAGACGCATTGACACCTTTTACACCGACAATTTGTCCGGGGAAAAACGAATAACTCGGCACGGTGCCCAACTTCAGTTGGACTCTCGAGCCGGCGCCCATCTTTCGTGATGCTTCAAGCAGAACAGAAGATGGTGAAAGTTTCCCATCCAGGGTATCACATGATATTCTTCCCACAGCTATAATCTCGGAGGGCGATGCTGTAGAAGGATTTCCAAATTGCTCGTCCGCCAGTTCGTAGTGCTCTTGTATCATATCCATAAATTCATCAACCCGGTCATCCATAACCTCTGAGGCTTCAGAGAGTTTCTGATGCATCGGCTTATAAGAGAATTTCTTCGGTTCCACACCCAAGACGAGCTTAACCCGGCTATCCCACGACGCAAGATCTGCGTCTGCCGATGATTCAGGAAGTGGGAGGGAAGGCTTAGGGATATGCTCGTTGAGTACTTCAACCGTACTACCCGCATTTTGTCGCTGCGCAAAAGGCGTAGAACTATAAAACGGCCTATAAGCATGTACCAATAGATGAAGAGGAGAGGCATTACGGTACACGCTGCCCACCAATTTTATGCGGGGTACCCACCGGCGAAGACCCGATAGCTGTGCCCGGAGAATTCGCATCCAAAAATCTGCCCGCTTTACTTAATGGGGTTTCAAATGGTGCTTTTTCAAACTTCCGTTTAGCACCCCCCTTCGCACCCTTCGGTGTCGTGGGTACTAATCCATCCAAGCTGGCACCAAAATAATCAGCCTCCAAACCATCAATCTTCTGATACACTCATGGATAGAACAAACAATGCCACATGGTCCCCTGCGTTCTTCACTCTTGGCGTCCGAGCAACCGGTCTCGAGGTATTTGCTCCATGCAGCCGCGCTTTAGACTTCATATCTTTTTCAAATAGCTCTTGCACGTCCTTCTTAAATGCCTGCACAGTATCCAAGTTTAGCTTCGTATCATCCGGTCCCATCTTGATACAGTACGATTCCCATTTGAAGAACAGCTCCTCGGCAGGGATCCTGTAGATTCTGAGCATACCCTCAAGTTGACTGAGGACCTCAGGGGCGAGTTCGCCGAACTTTTCAGTGATGGTTTCGGATGCGGAGGGATCGTCCATTGTGAGTGGGTTAATCGATAAGTATTCCGTAAATGGAGGCAATTGTTTGTGCGATGTGGTGATGTTTGTTCGTTGGGGTTTTCCGGAGGTGTTGAGGGGGGACGTGTCGCGGTGGTAAATTTCGAGAAACGCGAGGGCGCGTAAGGTTGCGACGGTATTGCAGAACACAACGGTGAAAACATAGGCCTTATGGATTTCCGCGATTCACTTATTATCATAATATTATAATAATATATTATTATAATAGATATAAAAATTAAACATTTGTTACATACTTTAATTCCGAGGCGGAGAGGTCCTGACCCTCCCTCCATACAGGAAACCCTATCAGGCGCAACACCTTTCCCAGCCTATCAACCATATCGAGTTTGCCCAGGGTGAGTCACAACACAGCACTCGTCCGAGAAAACTCTATTTCCAGAATCAGCCACAACCCTTCTTTCTACTATAAGTTGCGAGCAACAGGTCGCTTAATGCATCCCAACTCTAAGAATACAAGGGATTTGGGGTGTTAAAACCTATCCCCTTACGTTCCCCGCCACCCTTCCTAAGGTATGATAGAAGAAGCACACCCAACGCAATAGTTGTCGGGCAGAGCTTCTAAGGAGTGTAGCTAGCGCCCCTAAAAAAACAACAAAAAAGGCCCTTATCCATTCCTCCGTGTGTGCACCGCGCAGCCCTTTCCCTGTACCGGCACTGTGGAAATATCCTAGGTAAGTCTAACTAGGGTTTCAAATAAGGAGGGTGGGGCTTCTTGTTTCTTTTAAACCATATCTCATACTTTCATACCGGTAGTCCAATAGCTTTTGCTTGGGCAGGACCCGGATAAGGAAACCCTTCCAGCGTGTGTACTAGCAATTATTGTACATAGGAGAAGCTGCGCCCTCAATTAGACTGCACGTGCGATGCTGCTAGATTCACCCCCCGGAATGTAACAATTGTGATGGTTCCCCATCACATGGGCATAGTCAGAGAAAACTTGTGCTCGAGAACTGCATGATAGCATTAGCATACTGCTCCTCTCCTAGCCCTAAGCGTTTGGAAGCCTCCGCCCCAGGTCAATTGGCGTATCTCTTCCTTTGATCCCAAACCTCACAGCTTTCAAGCACACTGGCTGGTACCAAAAAAAGGATCGCAGATCGGCGGATGTGAAGGGGAAGTGGAAAAACATGGGTAACAGACAAAAGGAGCGGTCAAGAACTCTGTGGCTTCAGGGAGTTTAGTTAGATATCTAGAGGCATCCTCTTCTCTAGAACAACGCCTTAAACAACACAAGAATGCAAAATCAAAAGAAAGGGCCATTCCTCAGCTATTTCCATTCCGTCATAGCTGATCACTCTTTATCAAATTTCTCAGGGGCGCCGGAGAAGCTGGCTAAGTAGGGTACGGTATGCGACCTGACTTATTACGGGTATTATACTACCTAATTATCATACCAGTTCTCAGCCGATGCATTATGAATGAAATGCACTGCCCGGCACCTCAAAGGGGATGATAGTTCAGAGGTCCATTCTACGAACTATAATGGCGGAGGTAGCCCCAATCCGCCTCACAGTACCTTGTCCCCCAATATATGAAGCCTCAAGTGCAATGGTGCGTGTTTATGTTTACGGTCAAACATGCTTTTAGTTCAAGTCACATCTCAGCCTAGCCTTGGACGGCGAAGAAGCCTGAATGTCAGGGTGTGATTACTCTTGCTTCGTGATCGGATTACTTTTCCTACACTACTCGAGTACGTTGGCCGGCCGCCCTCCCCTCACTAGATTCCCGCTTTGTCACCAACTTAATAGGTAGATTAAACCTTCCGTGACCAGTCTCGAGTATTCCGTGTTGAGAAAGACACCAAATACCCAATCTCCGCCTATGTTATTCACCCAACATTGCCGAGCCGTCTACCACCACCTGCGGCGGGGATAGATATGGCTTTGGGTATCTCATTCCAATAGCCTACGGGGTTCTCTATGGGAGAATCGGGCGGTTTGGCTGCAAGGGTGTGGTAGGGAAGACTGGCGAAATCCTTAAGGACAAGTTCCCCATGCTGAAGTAATTAGGAGCCTCGGTGAGGGTTTTGATACCTTCAGGATACCAGTACACCAGGAGCAAGTGGCAGTACTGCCAGCGAGAAAATTGGCAGCAAGGTCTTTCTTGGAGAGGGGAGTGTCTTCATAATTTATGAACTTGCGAAGGCGCAAAGGGAAAGGTTACCCTTATACAGTTCAGCTTCGAGGCGCTGAACGAGGCCAGAAATGGAGTTGCACAAGATATCGCATTCGGGACATTGGCGAGTGGTTGCTGGTCTAGGCTCGTAGCCCTGGCAGTAGTATTAACTAGCAAACATGTCCAAAGAGTAGAAGTTCAAGTGAAGCAGGGTTAGAAACACACCTACTTACAATTAAGCTCTAGTGCATGTGAAACTCCTGATATCACCCACTACAAACCGCATCCCCCCCCCCTCCTTCATGTCAGCACTACACTTCTGACTATAAAAACTTTTCCCGGCATCGCTGTCGCCACCTCCTCTCCCCGAACATAAGGCCATGCAAAGCCTAAGACCCTGTTTGGCAAAAATGGGACCACTCCGTTGGGCGACCGTTTCTGCTGGAAAATGGGCTTCCCTCCTTTTTGAAACGGAAGGAAAAGGGCTATTTGTATGGGGAACGGAACGGAACCGTTGTGTCCAAACAAGCTCTAAGTTAATTAGCTACCACGACCAAATCCTCGTAAGAAAAACTCTACTAGATGGTTACTTTTAACCATGTAATCACAAATCCTCCACTTCTTAATGTTGCACGAATACAGTCCACAATTATTGAGGCCTTTTTGTCCATTCCTCTTTCTCTTGTCCATATTATAAAACAATACCAGAAAGTTATCTATCTGGATAAAAACCGTGCCATCATATCAGAGCATTTACCACTGCTCCCCTGTCATGGCAAAGCCATACACCACACCTTCGCCGTTATTATCTCCCATGTCGTTCATAGCCAACAAACATTGTCTCTTCGTTTCTCCAATAGAGAACCTCTTGGCTTTTACTAAAAAGATAAACTTCCGGTTCCCAATACGAACCACATCCAGCATAGCCGGTCCCTAAAGCCACCCGGACACCCCCCCCACCCGGACAGATGCTGATTGGTGGGTTTTTAGAAGGAAGCAAGCGGTGATCAGCACAGTAACCATAGTGCACCCAAGTAAGCGACTTGAAAGCTTCTTATTTAGGCTTAGCTGTCTCGGTGGGGGGGGGGGGGTATCCCGGTGGCGCGGGAGACCATCCAACAAATCAATTTGAGTGTTGGAAAATGCTGTCCCAAAGTGTCCGGGTGGCCGGGGAGGAGGACGTCCAGCAAATTCCTGGTAGCCCCCAGTCTCCAAGTCCACAGCAGTAATCTCTTTCTCCCTTCGTAGGTGAAGGTTGAGTCCTGTCTTGCGTCTAAAAGCTGTGATTACCGGAAGCTTGATCTTTGAAAGACTCAGCTACAAAACCCAGTCTCTTCTCGGCCTCTTCCATGGTGACTTTTGAACACGGTGTCTTGTGTTTAGAGTTCATTGCTCGCTCCTTCTACTGAATCTTACCATTTAGCTAGAACAGTTTGCTGACCATTAAGACTTCAAGCTCACTGGAGTAGCACAAACTTGAATCCCCCTGCATGGAGTGCGTAGACATAAGGGGAGTAGCGGTAAACGCTCATAGTAGACTTCAATGCGAGAATGCTCACTGCCCTTCGCTTCTCATGAATTTAGTTAGTATTCGACAGATAATAATGATGACATTAAAGAGACTCATCTTGTTGTTCACGGCGTGTTTGATTGCTGCTCGTATGGTGGGTCGAAGGAGGTTTGCTTTTTCTCAACCGGGTGCGGAGAATACTATCCTACTGGTGCGAGTACTCGAGCATTTGTAGTGAGATTACTAGGCCCTCACCTCTGGAAGAGCAAATCAAAAACTGTATGCTGTCCGAATGGGGTAATGATTACGGTCGTGGGGACACAGAACTTGCATGCCAAGCCTCTCAAGCAATTTTGCGATCGGAGGGTTTCTTGCCGAAGCCTTCGAGCCTGACACCAATCTAAGGGACCATGGCCTCTTCCGAAGTCCTCGTGTCTGGGGATTCTATAATTGTCAGCGACCAACGAGCCTTCTCTCCGTTCTCCCCTCCGCCCTTTCTGTTTTCCCTCCCTTCTTTATCATCACGGGAATCATCAGTTCACTGTGATTTTATGACTTTTGCACTGCTTGTGGTTTTACAATCAACTCGAAGGTTAGAATCTAATTAAACCCCGGACGAGTTAACCCTGTACCCATAGTACGAGAGCTGGCCTACTTCTATGGATGCAATGCTGACATGTTTGATTCATTAGGTTCTTGTTCTACGGCCGTAACAAATAGAAGCTGTTCTCTGTGCATCCCTTCATCCCCCCCCTGGCTTACCGTTGATACTGTCACAAGTGCTCAACTCCCAGCTGGTATCTGCAATCATGACCGATGTTGCTACTGCTGTTCCCAGCGCCGTCCCAGAATCAGAGAAGCCATCTACTCCGACGATCGCCCCGGCGGCCCCTATACCTATCACATTATCACCTGCATCGGTAGGGTCCCACCCCGAGGTCCTCGCACAGGAGCAACAGACCGGAAAAAAGCTTGGTTTGTTCACCGAGGCTCTTCCCGAATCGAAGCCCGAACCAGAGACTCCCCTGAATCCAGATCAACAAGCGAAATATGCAGAAATTCTCGCTTGGGCCCAAGCTCTCGGGCCAATTCCCGTCTCGTCTGAGAAGGCAGCTGCTACCAAGGAGATTGATGATGAAGAGAAGCTGTGGTTAACCAGAGAGTGTTTCTTACGCTATCTGCGCGCGACCAAGTGGAACACCGCTGATGTGAAGAAGCGTTTGGAGGCTACACTTGTCTGGAGGCGCGAGTACGGAGTCCTCGATCACACGCCAGAGTACATTGAGGTTGAGAACCAGACCGGCAAGCAGTACGTTCTTGGGTTTGATAGGAATGGGCGCCCGTGCCTTTACCTTAACCCCGCTAAGCAGAATACCGAGAAGAGCCCAAAACAGATTCAGCATTTAGTATTTATGCTTGAGAGAGTGATAGATCTTATGGGGCCTGGACAGGAGACTTTAGCATTGCTAGTAGATTTCGCAGCGTCGACCACTAGTAGCAACCCGAATATTGCTCAGGGCCGGCAGGTGTTAAATATCCTTCAAGGACATTATCCCGAGAGGCTAGGGAGAGCATTAGTCACCAATCGTAAGTCACCTTCAGCATGACAACAAGTTGCGATTCCGCTTTTGGTTAACAAGTAATCAATATTTAGTTCCGTGGTTTGTCAATGGTTTCTTCAAGCTCATCAATCCATTTATCGACCCCTTAGTAATACCTCCTTGCTACATTTTTTCATGACCCAAGTTCTGACGTCCCTCCACAGACCCGGGCCAAGCTCAAGTTCAACGAAGTCATGACTCTGCATGTTCCCGCCGCTCAACTTGATAAAAAGTTCGGCGGTGAGTGCGACTTCGAGTACAATCATTCAACCTGGTGGCCCGAGTTCATTCGTGTTACCAAGGAGCGCAGAGCACTCTATATCACTCGATGGAAGGAGCTAGGCTCCAGGATTGGGGCTAGCGAGTTTGAACTCAAGGGCGGGGATATTCAGGACCCAACCGCAGAGGCACGTGAGGCGGTGGAGAAGCTAGAGGTGAAATAGAGGTTGGTTATAAAGCTGGATAGGATGGTCTCTTGTCCCTTAATGATTTGCCGGCAGTTTGCTCTTTTTCCCTCCCCTATCCATTTTTTGTCATTTCATTTGGGAGGCGGCTGGGTCGAATGCCATAAATTATAAATTATATTTCATCCTTTCGTGGCTGTGTAAATGATATATTTCTGCATAGTTGATTGATAAAGTGCGTTTGCTTAGCATGTATCATATCAATATAAACCTGTGTTATTCCACTATACCTATCAACGATTCATTACCGTTTCGCAGGAAGTTGCCAGTTATGATATCATGATAGTAGTAGCCCTTACCACACCACTGCTATGGTCGATCGACTTTTGTAGAGGGGTAGTAAAGACGCCATTGACCGGAAAGAAAACAAGAAAGAAGAAAAAGCCATGGTATCGTACAACCCTCGCCCCCGCCCCGGCCCCCCCCCCACCGGAATCCAACCTGGCTGGTATATGATACCTGTATCGAGGAAGCCTGAAGTAAAGTGAGCAAGATAAATTATATAGGCTTCGCAACCTTCCTCTCCTCCACAACCCCGGTACGCGCACACGCCATCTGCCTCCAATTAATCGGATGTAGTGGATCTCCCGCATCTATGACACAATTTCCCACCATCCCACATTAGCCCCACCCCCATAACCAGAAAACCCCTCCCCCCCCAAAAAAAAAGTGCGAAAGAAGTGGAAGGAAAGCATATCATACCAGAATGCGCAACCACAACCCCTAGAGAATTACTAGCAGTGGAAAGATAATAATTCGACTGGTCCCCCAAAGAAATCTACACCGCATTACACACAGCATTAGCTTCCCTCCCCCTCTCCCACACCAACCAAACAAAAAAGAAAGAAGGATGGAAGGAAGGAAGGAAAAACAAAACCACAACAGCCCGAACCACATCCCCAACCCTGAAGCTCTCCAAAATCTTGACACGATCCTTCTCGGTAGCGCGAACGTCCTGCCCGCGAATAACGCCCTGAAACGTATGCTCGCACACGCCCATCTCGGCGCCAGCGTGACTCGCCTGCACCGCGAATATCTCCACCGTGGCCTGACGCGGGTTTAGCCTCGTTACGCGGGCCAGGACCGTGCTCGTGACCTCCGGCAGGAGGAGGGGGCGGTGGGAGGTTGAGGTACGGGCGATGCTGATGCTCATGTCCGGGCGCAAGTGTGGGATTCCGGCTATGGAGGCGGTGATTGTGGAGGTGGGGTTGTGGGTGTGGGTGCCGGCGCCGGGGGTGTAGGGTGGTGATGGTGCTAGGGGTTGGCCCGGGAGGGCGATTGGCGGGAGGGGGTGGTTTTGGGACATTAGCGGTGGGGTGGGGTATGAATAGATAGATTGTGAGGTGGAGATGTGGTAGGTGGGAAGAGATGAGATGGGAGGGGGATGGATGGATGGGGCTTAAAATTTTTGGTGTGGTGGAATAACTGTGGGAGGTGGTTTTTGAGTTTTTAGTTTTTAGTGAGGAGGCTGCTTTGAGAAAGGTGGATAAACTCAAGCCCTGCGTCGATCATTGACCCGCATGTTTGCTAGCCTGGCTCTCTCGCTCACCCCACTCTCTATGCAGTTAATTACCCTGGCAATGATCTAAAAAGGGGGGAAAAAAAGAGCTTGATGGTCGGATTCTGGCAAGACCCTGCCACTCTGCTCAGAGTGTGTATTTTGAAGGAAAAAACCCATGATAAAAAAAAACCTCCGGAAGGACTGAGAAGAAACATAAGTGATCTAATCCATGCTGATCTACTCTTTATTTATTTCTCTCCTCTTTCTCTTTTTTTTACTACTAATTTTCACAAAAAAAAAGGAACAAACAAAAAGCACAGAAGATGAAAGTGTGAGACCAAAACTTTAATCGAGAACAGAGTGACGAACAGGTAGCAGGAAAGAGGGGTAGAATATAAAATGAAATGCACAGTACTCTATACTGTACTACTGTGCGCCGAATGGATGGTTCAATATCCCTATCGTAACCCAACTAAGCCGACCAGATCAACTAAAGTTTAATCTATAATAATACACGGAATGGAACACCTCAACTGCCCTTCGCATTCCAATTCGCACTCCTATTCCCCATATCTAGCAGGTCGGCTGATATGGAAGTATGAGTAAAAGTAGATAAATTTTTATATAGAAAAAAGGGAAGGAAAAGTGGGTATTGTACTGTATTAGGTAATATCGCACACATGAATCAAGGAGGAGGAAAGAAGGACATAATAAAGGTTACACCAAAAGTAAAAGCCACTCCCTAGTGAAGTTCTGAATAAAAAAAGTATAGAAAAGAGTAAAAGCAAAATTTGGACATTATAGATAAAAACCCCTACAACCCCCGCTTCGCTATTAAGATAGGATGGGAGGAGATGTAAGAGGGTGATGGAAAATAAGAAAAGAGTTTCGGTGCGATGACTAGCCCTGAGACAAAAAGAATACAAGTGCATGATGGAACGTCCACAGGGCATTGTGGATCCGACCATTCGTTTTTAAACAATAATTGGAAAAGTGATATTCGGTGTGAACTAAAATTTAATAATGTAAAATAACTGCCAGGCCAGCCCTATAATGAGAACAGAAGTAAGAAACAAAAATCGTTTTCAAACGACGCAGCCACGGATTACTGGTCTCCAGTTTAGTATCAGCAACTAATCGTGGTTTGTAGGGACAACATACCTCCCAAAACCTCCTTCTGCTCACTGCCATTCTGGCAGGCACACTGGAGCGTTCCACCTTCCTTTAAGAAAAGCCTAACACTGTGAGGGAGTTCTTGCTCATCCACGTCCGGCAGGTCAACTATACGGATCTCGCTAGGGATATGATATTTCCTAGTGTGAGGAGAATTCTATGAAATGTTAGAGGGTGATGTTACAGAACTGAATATAGAAACATACCTCATCATCCGTCGGGGAGAGGAACAGCCACCCATCCGAATCTATTTTCATACACCGTCGCCTCCATAGCTATTTTGGGGTAACACAAGTTAGTTAATTCTTCATTCTAGATGAAAGTGTCTAAAGAAAACGTACCATCGTATCAGGTAACTGAACATTGATCCACCCAGTCAAAAGATAAGTCTTACGAGCTGATTGGGCCGGTTCAGGAACAGGTGTCGGTGCTGGGGCCGGTGCTAGTGTCGGCGCCGCAACCGATATAACTTCAGTAGCCACCTCCTTAGTCTTCTTAGATAGAGATGAGCTCATCCTCCTCAAAAACCCACTCGATGACTTAGGCGATTTAGGGGTAGTTGGGGACTTGTTAGGTCGGTGGCTAGATCCCGATGAACTAGAGGAACCCCTTCGGCTCTTTGCACGCTTGCTCTTCTTGCTTGAAGTAGAGCTTGGGCGACCTTCTGGCAAATTCTGCAAGTCCTTTGAACTTGAAGATCTTGATGGGGTGGGCCTATCAACACTCGGTCGGCGAGAAGAGTTTTGTGAATGTGTAGACCCAATATCAAGGCTGCCCCGGCGTGTTGGGCTAGGGTCCAATAAAGGCGAAGAGTTATCCCGTTCTTTGGGGATATTACGAGGAGCATCCACTACCTTGGGAGGGCTAGATGAGGGGAGTGCAATAGGACCCTCATCTCGGGTGATAGTCGTCGTGACCTGTAGCTCTGGTCGATTGTTTCGTTCAATGATCTCTATCTTAGGTAGAGAGCTTAGCGTTGGTGGGGTGAGAGATGCAGCATCCTGAGGAGCAGATTCAGGTGCAGGTGCAGCCTGGATCCTAATGGGAGAAACATATGAAGTGGATGCACGATATTGGGGGGGGCTCGACAGTATACGAACGGGGGTGTTGCTGTGTACACTAACTGGGCGCGGCGGGAAAGCCGGAGTAGGTGAAGTATTTCGACTCCTTGGAGGAGAGATTGGAGGAGCCGCGGTCCCCCCCTCGCTCACCGACAGCATTTCCAATTGTCGAATTCGCTGGAGGACACTCCCACCGCCACCGACATTAACCTTGCGCACAACGACAGGTTTGGTTGTCTCACGTCCCTTGAGAAAAGGAGCAGAGACCGATCTAGCAGTCTCAATGACAGGAATTTCAGTGGGCGGTACTCGCTCGGGCTGAGGTCGTTCGGGCTGAGGTCGTTCGGCTCTCTTGAGAACTTTAGAAACGATCTGGCTCGGAGCCGCGATCGGGGAAGTGGGTTTGGGTGTGTGGTAGATACTTTTGACGACATTGGGAAGAGGCTGCTGTACAGGTTTCACAGAGATCGGCCTCGATTCTGCTATAGACACCTCCACTGATTGGTCAGATTCTGTTTCGACATCGGATTCAGGTTCTCCTCGGACTTTCGTACTTTCGGCTCGTTGGTCTCCAGTTACTGAAGTCGCCCCTCCAGACCGATGAATGCGGTGCCCCGTGTTTTCGGCTTCTGTTGGTTGGGATCCCTGTTCCCCTGCCCCTATCTCGGTGTTAATTTCCCCCTGATCAGTGTTCGTGTCCAACTCCTTAGAATCCTGAATTGGTTTTTGTGAGGCCTCGATAAGTTTCCGCTGGATCATCAATTTATCGGAAGCCATGTCCTCTTCAAATTCGCTTTCGATAGATTTCGCTTCGTCCTTTTCCTTGATATTTACTAGTGGATCTTCTGGGGGTGTGCCGTCATCAGGTTTGACGTGTTCCTTCACTTCGGGCATCATGGTTTGTCTGCGGAGTTGTAACGCTCTCATCAACCGTTGTTTTTCGGGGCTTAGAACTGGGGGACCTTCGGGCTGTGGTGGTGATGGGGGAAGAATTGTTGGGGGTGGTGGTGACGCTGCTGGAGACGGGAGACCCTGCGGGATCCCCAGGGCCGGTGAAATAGGAATGGATTTCACAGATTCGGAAGTCAATGACTTAGTTCCGACCGATGAAGTGCTAGACTTTCTTGGTGCAATCTGAACTGATTTTGGCACCGAAGCCACTGGTCGGACTTCCTCCCCTGGACTAGGAAAAGTCTTCGATCGCTCACTGGAGGTATGGGGCCTCTTCTGCGACTCGACGTGTGGGCGAGGGCCAAGTCTAACTTTTGGCGTGTACGGATACCCGTAAATATCTGAAGGAGAGGGTCTTATTGAATTGGTTGACTTTCGTCTGAGCTCTTCGCCCCCAGGGAAGGAAGAGGATCGCGGAGAAATTAAATGGTCTCCGTCTTCGTCAAGAAACACGGGTGATCCAGGGCCCCCGTCGGATGACTTAGGATCATGGGCTGTAACAACTACAGCTAATCCTTGGTTACCTTTCCCCTTCTCACCTGTGCTCCCTAAAGGTACCAGTGACCCGGGGCTGATTGGAGCCTTTAATGGTTCCTCCTCATCAGCGGATTCGGCAATGTCTGTTAATCGACGTTGTCGGAGGGAGCTGTTTGAGGAGGATATGGAGGCAGTGGCGGTATGGGTAGAACATGCTGAGGTCAGTGCATGGTCACGAAGCTCCTTGGGACAAGTAATTGTAATTTCAGTGTCGTGCGGGTTGAACCGTTCCACAATAGATTGGAAGTGCACTGTTGATCGAGCTATGCGACCAAATCAAACTTATTAACCCCAAGATCAACACACCATTACCTGGGACAAAGCTCACCCTTCAGCACCCTTGATGTTCCTTCGGGAATGTACTTGATTAAAATATTTCTCCGCCTGAACCGTATGAATCCGTATAATGGTGAGTCGTCGGGCTCTTTTGCAGCAGCTTCTCTCATCTCCTCCGACCCGTTACTCCCGCGACACAGGAATTCAACATCATCCCGTGAAGTATATTTGATCCAGAACCTGCAAAAAAGATAGCTTGCGTGAGTAAAGCCTGCAAGTCAAGAAATCCAAAGCTATTTCCAACTTATATATCTAATCTCGAAAGGTGAAAAAGAACAAACATACCATCCACCAGGCTCAGCACATGCCTTGTCAAAAGCCTCAGTTAATTGCGGGGAATCTAATCCATTCAGCGACATGATCTCGCCGTGTATGGCGGTGTGAAAGCGAAGAAGTGCAAGAGGAAATTTCCAAGCAAAGTACTAGTACCGCAACCGTAGGCGTCGTTATCGTTTTATTTTATTTTCGTAGTAATATCGCAATGAACCATGCCCTCCAAGGTTACCAGGTTAGGTTTTCTCAGGGGGGCAAATCTGGTTGGGGAGAAACGAAATAATAGATGGAAGGGGGGGCTCGGCAAATAGAGCAAGAAGCGAAAGTTTCGATTATATTGGAATTTTCACCAGGAAAGCCACGATGGAAAGAGGGACAAGAGGAGAAGGCGTGGAAGCCCAGCTGTAAGGAGATTATTATTATTTTTCCAGCCGGACAAAGCGATCCTTAGCTTCAATTGGCGCGTGGGATCCAGCACCTTTTTAGGGGAATTAATGAAGAGGGGAGGGGGGGGGTTGATGGAGGCGAGTGAGAATAGTCTGAATGGGAGAGACACGGGAACAGAGAGGCTCTAGACACTGTCTAACTTGTTAGAATCTCTATAATGTTTGTACCAGCACTCGTGCAGCCGGGGCGAGCGGCGACGAGCGACCGTCTGTTAAAGAGCAACACGACGCAGAAAGTGAATACCGGTACCGTACAGTACATGTAAAAAGCAAGGGAAGAATGGAGGACTTGAAACAAGAGACCATGAGCAAATCCAATCACTTGTGGCGGAGAAATAGGGCAGAGGCAGCCTTCTCGGGGGGGTCTCTGTCGTTTTTTCCCAATCATTTTCGCCCGCACGATGGGATCCCTACTGTATTCCGAAGGGCTGGGAGCTTGGGAAGGCAGGAACAGGGACAGAGACAATCTCGGGGGGTGGAACATCTTCCCATTCTGTCACCTCCGAGTGGTTGGATGGATGGCAGGGGGCAGGTCACTACCCCTGGAGAAAGATTTTGGCGAAGATGCACAGATGCAGAGAGATGCACTGGCAGCAACATTCTCGGCCGGAGTGACAGGGGCAGGCTCTGTTTTCTCGTGTGCTCTTTTCTACCGTCTTTTTCTTCGTTTGCTGACATCCTCCCAATCGCATTGCGAGCTGTATCTCCATTCCAAGGTCGCTTCACTTCATCACCCAGAGAGCTCACTCCCGAAGCGCAAACTCTACCTTGGGTTATCGGTGTGATGAAATCTCCCCTTGCAACTGGGATTGTGATTACTCGTACCGCCACGCTGAGAGAGAGAACGCGTTTGTCCTTCCATGCTCCCGTTTGGCGGCTGTCTCTGCCAACCCCTGGCGCCTACATGCAGGGATTGACCCTTCTGTTCCCTCGTTCCTCGTTCCTTGCTTGAGGGAGGAGCCAAAGTGATCGAAAAGGAAAAGAAATTTTGGAAAGGAAAAAGCAAAATGATAGGGATAGTACTTGCACTCGTAGACACCAGTGGGGGGAAAAGGGAAGGAGTGCTGTTTCGTCGAATTCCCGGTTTTCAAAGATCAGAATCGAGGAAAGCTGCACAGCACGCAGATAAACATAACAGGTTATTCAATCTGCAGAATAACTTCAAAGATGAACCAACTGTCGTGGTCTACCCAAAGGCCTAGCGTGTCACCCTCTGAAAACTCAACATCCAACCAACCAACCGAAACCTTACAGCTGAGGGAAGTGACCCCTTCCCTCTGATTTGTGCAGACGGCGGGTTTAACGCTCATTGCGGTATCGTAATGTAATTGGCTGCATCAGGTAGCAAGCTTTGTCCTTCCAATTGGCTTGCAGTGGGATAACGGCGCGATTGTGGGCTTGCATATCATATTGTTGTTCGCCGTTTGCATATCCATAGGCCTCAAGTGATAGTAAAAATCTGTGAAACCCTTTTATAATAGCGCGCCTTTACTGCTTATCTTGTATCATAGTACTAGTACGGCACTCGAGTACGGGCGTGTGCCTTAATCTTCTTCAAGCGTAATGTCCATCTAAGCCTAAGGTGCGGAGTTATTTAAGCTCCCTCGTGGCTCAACGTAATGGGATTAGGAGCGGCGTCGGTGCGTATGGAAAATTCCCCGCATTTTGACCCAAGTCATTCGAAACGCCGCCAAAATCTAGGGGTTGGGCCTCGACTCATGTGGAATGTCTTAGGCTTACTGCTAATTGCCTGCCGGTGGGCTATGAATCTGATGACCACAAAGGGATATTAGGGTTATTCATCCCAGGGGTGGGAAGGAAAGTTTTCTCGAATGCAGCTTTGCACGCAAGAAAGGAGTTACACACACCAAAGTCCTTCAACTCATCAGACTTGCCCAACTGCTTTTCAACCCCGGGCTGAATGCCGCTGATAACCCATGTCATAAGAGCTACCATAGAATACCGGTACGAGTAAGTGAGAATGACGTTAGGATGTCCAGGATTTCCCCCTTTGGATTGGGTGAGAAAAGTGACCAAAAGATCCTCTTTTACCACTTGGTTGTGACAGGTAAAAAGAGGAATATAGCAGACCTTATGATACAAGGATAGGCGACTCCAACGTCCTGGAGAGATTCTCAGTTTTCACCGTTATGGAAGATGTCCCACTGTAACTTTGAGCATGCGGTACGCGCAGAGGGGGGGTCTGCGTAATTCTTTCCTTGTTCAATATAGAAAAGTGAACGCCACACAGTATCGTGGACTAATCTCTTGGTGAGAGTGATCCCATATCCCCATCCTCTTCCCCTAACGGTACAAGGTGATGACGTTTCGCCGTCCCCCAAGTTTTCACTCAAAAGTCACTTCCTTTTCCTCTCGCTCCACTTTAACTTGACCGGGCCTCTGGGGAATCCCGAGTTTGCCCTTACCTTGTATCTGTCGATCACTCAAAATTACCTTCTCCTCCAGAAGTTCCATCACCCGTTGCAGGGAAAAGACACCCATGGACTTCCCTTTCACGCGTGCCGATTGCGTAGTCCGTCGATTGCATCGAATCTTCGCATGGCGGCAATCGTGTCCACGGGTATCGCCATCCAATATGGACATTTGTACCCCAACATCCCGTTTTAGGGACGATCTCTTCGGCAAATTCCTCGGATAGGGGGGGGATTCTTTGACCAATTGTCCGAGGCTAGGGTAAGGTCTATTATAACCTCTCTTAACGGGTGAGTATGATACGGAGGTAGGATACCAGTAGAGATGCGAAGAGAGAATGCACTAAGCGGCGGTCAGAGGGGACTGGAAAGTATAGCCATTGCAGCTTTAATCTTGTTCCGTTGTTTTTTTTGCTCCCCGTCTAAAACCCCGGCTACAGAAGATAGGTGGTAAAGTTAGACGAAGCGCCAGGTTTCTCTGACCCCACTTCCCCCACTTCCCCCACCTCTCATGTCCTACCATATCAACCTTCCTGGCCATCCCCCCTTTGTTTCAAGTGGCCACCGCCCAACCATGATCTTTTATAATAGCAGTGTCGTGCATTATCTACTTATCTATTGCATCTCCGTGCTGCTGGTACCGTACCAGTACAGTACGAGTACTCCCAACTATCTCCTTGCACAAACCCACCAAGCCCTGGTTATTCTCTCTTCCTCACAGACGAAGGGTCAGGTTCAAGCTCTTACAATAACCCAATCCCTCCGAAGTATAGGAGAAAAATCCCTATGGTGCCCTCTCCTTCTTTCCCTCCCGGATTCTGCGTAGGTGGGATTTCAAATCCCCCGATATGAAAGAATCCCTGGATGAGGCTCACATGGAAAACTGGTGTGAGAGTCTAGGCGCTTGGGTCCATAAACAAGGAGATTCCTGGAGTGTATAAGGTTCAATGATGGGGGTGAGGAGAATAGCGTATTGAGGCAGGGTCCAGCAATATTTAGTCAGAATTCCCTGGGGCGCCTTCGATGGATTATTCAGCTTACAGGACAGTATTGTGTCATAAGCGGTGTTTAGTTGGCGGCCACGGCGGCGCTCCAGGCCAGAAAAACAGCTTCCTCTCAGGTGCCACCAAATGTAGGGCCGCTAGTGGCTGCTACATCAGTTCTTGGATGCGCATACTACTCGATATTGACATGTTCGGAGCCTTGATACAGGCCACGCTGGAGCAGTTAAGTGGATGCTAGCATGATTACTCTAAAGTGCTTGCGTCTCCGGGCTCTTAACGACAATGAGGGCATGGTGGTTTGATATCCGTTGGAGGACCTTACCATCGGATGTTTTAGTCGGCGCAAGCACGAGAGGGTATGGATCTTGAGGCCCATGAAATGCTTGGACACCAGCTTGTCATACAATTGAGCCACACAAAGAACAAATAACCCCCTCGACCAATACTGTAACTCAAATACAATAATTTCGGTATGCACCGCGTCCATTTCGTACATTCCTAGCTGCAAATACCCACTAGACACCGGTATCCCGAATTGCCGGGAGTGGGGAGCAAACAATTTGCCAATGCCATAGAGACCAATCGGTCATGTTACTTACTTATTAGGGCTTATTCCGGTAGGGAGGTGAGGGGAAGTTAGATTATCATGGCACAGCAATACAAGCACTGTTCCGTGCCACACGTTTTTTATCCTTGCCTGCCCGATGCGGGAACCCTGTTATTGGCTCCGGGCACCTATATTATCATAAATGGTGCTCTCGCGATAGGATACAAACAACCCATTCCAAAAACGCAATGCGGTACCGGGTTCCGATACGCCGCCATTCAAACGCAATCGTTTCGATAAGAGGGTCTCTTGTGCCGCTAGTCTTTGTTATCGCAGGGTTTTATTGATTTGTTCGTTTATCTATTGTTAGTAATCATTGCACAAAGCGTCATTTCTCGTTACTACTCGTGCACGTACTAGTAGTACTGTACAGGTGTTGTAACCACAGTATTACAAGTATTTGGCAACCACGGCAGCGGGCAACTCCCTTTGTAATACCATAAGGACTCGAATAATTGAACATCACTCTAAGACGTCCAAGGTTCCCTCTTTTGGATGGGGGGGAGCATTGCGAAGACTGGCCGCCGCCCCAACCAGTTTAAGACAATGGAAATAAAAGAGTGCTGGGCTTTACTGGCAAAGGCAACTCCAACGTTCTGGGTGAGGTTCGATTTTTCAATTCGAACCACAGCATTATTGATTGCACCTAGCCGGTATGCGTCAGCGTAATACAGCGAATTCAATTATTCGAATTCTTGTGTACCGTAGCGAAAAAAAATCACAACTCGATAGCTTGAACCTTTAGATCCCGGTATTAGTACAAGTGCCGCGCTTTTAGGAAAATAGTGCTTATGGTTGGAAGCTTTCCACTGGCTTGATTTGTGAGTCCTGTGGTGGGTGAATTGAGTGTATAAACTATCACTGTATGGTGCGAGTCTGGGGATACTGGGCCAATGAGCTATGCCCTCGACATATGCCTCTCCCAAAGGGGCAGGAAGCAATACGGTATCGTAGAACTGCTTGCCAAAGTGATTCAGGAGGGTATCAACGGATTAGAGCGTTTTGGCCACTGTCCTGGGGGAGAAAATTCGAGCTCAAAATTTGACTTGAGCTATTCCTTACATAGTAAGGAAGGGTTGATACACTCCCTCTTCGGTTTAGCCTTCCACTGGCTTATTGCCCAGAACTCAAAATTTGAGCTCGGATTTCACTTCCAAGGGGTGGCCAAAACACTCTATTAAGGATGTTCTTTCTTTTCTTTTCCTTCCGATTTCTCAGGACCTGGCCTTCTACTGATTATGCCCAAGGGTGGTGCCTCGGAATGTGCTGGAGCCTGTGCCACATTGTGCTAACAATTACCCGGCCGCTCACCTACCAGAACCCCTTCCAAAACCTTCTGCCCACCTTCATCCTCGCCTATTCTCACCCTATCTCCCTCTCTTTTCCACTGCTCCTGTAGCAAATACTTTGGTGCCATCACTAGTCATGCTCGGACCCGAACACCCACCGACTATGCATTGGACGGCTTGCGCGGGACACAGCCGCTGTGACCAAGACAAAGGAAGATCTTCAGAGCTAATGCCAGATTGAGCCCGCTTCTTCCGGCTCCGGGGACTGGATTATTGGGAGCGAAAGCTAGTTAATGTTTTCTTGCTCTACAGTCCCACAAACTCCTGTTTGAGTTTCCTTGTCTGCTCTGGCGATTTTCTTGTTCTACCTGCGTGTCACGATTTACGCTTAACCTTGCCATGGAAATGTAGCTCCCTGATGGTCATTTCCTCAGGGGATGTGTCCTCAGATCTTGTGAGCACCATGTCCAAGCGGATGCAAGGTGTCCTAGATTGAATTCTTGCGAGGAGGGTATATACTCGATGATCGGATTTGATACCCCGGGACACTGGCTTCGCCGTCGAATTCAACATTCTTATTTTTACCTAGTAATACCAACCTGGCGTTCGCTAGGAAGAGTCTTGGGGCGGCTGGCATTCCGGGTGTGTATGATTCTAGGGATGTCCGTTTCCCGATGGTAGCTGTGGTGTTGTTGGAATATGACTTCAGGGGTCGGAAAATTGTGCCTATCAGGGTTTGGTAGCACAGGAGTCAAGAAGATAGTGGGGCAACTCCATTCCCTTCCAAAAAAAAAAAGTGGTCATTTGGAATAACCGTCAATCGCTCAAAAATACCCAAAATTCAAGACAATGTGTAGACAGCTTCAATTACCCCCGGGGATTACCTACATAAATCGAGGAAATTTCTTGCCAAATGGGTCCCTATCTACAACTGCCGGAATCAGGATTTCCTCTCAACAGCATCCCTAACTTCTATTTTTGGCATGGCACGAAGAAGACTTTTTTTTTCAAATTTCGATTCTACTTGAAATAACTGGGAAAGCAGAAGCCATATCGATATCCCTAAGCCAAGGGGAGATAAATGGGAGAAGCAATAGGACCAATGCACAAAATTATTTTCACCCCAGGGCCAACCTCACGGTTCATATTCCAATGTGCTAAAGTCTCCAATTCTGGCGCACACAACCCGCCTTGTCCTACAATCCCTCTCCACCCGTGCGGTAGATGCTGCGACTTGATAGTTTAGTTGCCGTAATACCCTGAATTGATTTTTTTTTTCTTTCCCCCCTCTGCAGAACGTCACACCTACTGTAATTCCCACCGTGTCAGTCTAAGCCCGAACCCATCCAGTATTATACCGCCCGCCTGCCCGCCACCCGCCCACCAACCAACCAACCAACCAACCTCCACTATACTATGCTATGCCGCACTCAGAACACACCCGCAAGTTACAAGGAGTGTACGGGAACTCCTCCCTTAACCACAGCACCGCACAAAAACCCCCCCCAGCCTGCTTTTCCTTTCTCTCGCTCATATGCGGGTGTACAGTACACTACCCCGCCTTACCCTGCTCTTTAACCTACCGCTGAAGAATCACTATGTGTTTCTTTCAACGATGGATCTAAGTTACTCGCCCTGTGCGATGTTTGTTCGGTCTAGATGACTTTAAGCCCCCTCCCCCCCTGGGGTCATTCCTGATCTTGAGTGGTTTATTGCAATATTGGGGCTTTTGTTTAGGTGATGGGTGAGTGGATGGTGTGGTGTGGTGTGGTATATATATATATGGCGGGATGGAGAAGGGCGGGACATGTTGTGTCACTCGGTTTGCTTTGTGCTAGAGCGGTATCGGTCTGAGGGGGAGGGAGGGCTGTTAGAGATACTGGCTCGTGGTGGTGGTAGCCCCCTATGAGGTTTCCCTAATTGGAGTTTGTCCTGAGTTTTTATAGCTTTTGTGGTGGTTGTGGGATTTCGTTTTGGGGTTTTAAGCTGTGTCGGTTGTATTGGTGTGGGATGGGTGGCTGGGTTAATGTGCTCGAGAAGGTGCTCGAGTACTTGGTTCGGTGGAGGGCGGAAAGGTAGCGGCGTGCAGTGCCATGCTGGTGATAGATAGTACTTTTAGGGGTAGTTATTGTCATCATGGTTGCTCACTCAGGGGGGCTGCGGTGATAGAGTATGGGACACATGATATGACTCCTTGGTGTCCCGTGGAGCACCGGAATGCCATTCCCATCGCCTCTAGCCCTACCCCCGTTCCTCCCACTCCCCATACAGATTTCCCGTTTCCCCTACATATCATACAGCCGTTCAAAATGTCCACCCAACCCTCTACCGGCCCTCCAAAACCCGAGATAGACCGAGCCCGTGTGGCTCTCGTAACCCTCACTTACCCCTCCATTTCCACCTCCAATCAACAAACTGACCTTTTAGGCCCTAACGATCCTAGAAACAAAACCCCCATCTCTCTCCATCAAAGCCTACCTGCACCTCCTCCGTACGCACACCGCCCCCTCGTCCCGCCGGCACCTCGACACCTCCGCCTTCTGGCACGACCAAGCCACAAAGCACGCAGCACAGGTGGACTACTTGCAAACAAAGCTCCGCGAGGCCGAGTCCTCGCTCTCCTCCGCCTCTTTTTCCTCATCTCATGCACCCACAGAGCTGGATTGGGAAGCTTTTCGTGGTGACGCAGAGGAAGGAGAGGGTGTACTTGAGCTTGTCTCCGCGTTGCGGATATTAAAGGGTGCAATTAGGCCTGCTGAGATAGCCGGCGCGGTAAGGACTGTTGGTGGGGCGTTGAGGAGCGTGGTGTCGTCGCTTGCGAAGGGGAGGAACAAGAAGGCGGTTCTTCCCTCACACCGTGGGCCTGGTGGGCGTGGGGGAGGAGTGCGGAAGGGGAAGGGGAAGAAGGGTGGGGGTGACTATGGTAAGAGGGATACTAACGATGTTATATCGGCGGTTGAATCTACGCTCGAGAAAGTAGTATCTGCACTGCAGGAGTTGGGGGGTGGGCAGGGCGAGGATGAAGGGGAGGATAGTGGCAGTGGGAAGGAATATACCACAACCGCGGCATGCACCGTGATAGAGACGTTGACGGGATTGGTCAATTCAATTTATACCAACTCCCAGGCCCTTTCTTCCTCTGCTTTCCCCGTAGGATCGTCTGGGGAAGACGCGCCGGAAGCCAAAGACTTACGTTTGGGCATCTGTAGCATAGTTATCCAAACTTTATCCTCTCTCGACCCTGGGGTGTCTGCAGAAGCGAGTGTGATAGAAGGCGTGATGTGCCACCTTCTTGAGGGCGCCGGGAGCATTCTCCTCTCCAACGGACGTGAAAGCACAGCAATGAAGGAAGCTAGTTGGTATCTCATCAAAATGCTCAAGGAGATTTTGCCCTTGTATGATAGCATAGTGGAGAGCGGGTTGGGCAAGAGGAAGAGAGATGAATTGAGGGGGGTTTTCATGAGTGGGGTGTCTGGGGCCGGGCTGGCAAGACAGGGAAAGGGGACGGGGCAGAGCGAGAATTACATGGAAGATGTTCTAGCTTCACCGTTTACTAAGGCTATTTGGGGATTGATGGGGTGGAGTGTGTTTTCGGCGGGGGCTTAATAGTAGATAACTATGCGTAGCTTACTGTTTTTTGATATATAAATAGGAACACTGGGCAGAACGGGTTTTTCAACCCGTGGTGATTGGGGCCTGGGGTATTGAAGATTGATGTTTTATTGCCTCAGTAATAAAGGAGTGGCATCACAATCATTATTCATCACTCGCTAGGTTTAGATGGGAAATGAAACGGAACTAAAACCCTACAGCAGCTAGAATTGAGAGCGGAATTTCTCTGAAATCGGACGACAAGAGTAAACCCTCATGGGCGTATCAACAACTGACCTATGGGTCTAGGGTCTAGTAGGGGAGGTTGAGATTTGCTCCATCACAAATATGTTTGCTCCAGTCTCTGCGCCAAGTAGTCTCCAGCATTGATGCTGGGATACTTCTTATCGGCCTCAGAAGCGTATGTGCCGGGGATCGCTTCGATGGTCTTATCAAAGTTTGGGTTACAAAAGTACCTATTACGCCATCACCTCATGTCAGCGTTCCTTCCTTGGATGGTATCACTGCTGGTAGCTTACGCAAGAGAGTAACGAGCAGGGTAAATGCCCGATTCGGGGGGAATGGGTGGTTCAACAACCTGATGCTCAGTGGAACGGATTTTGCCGTTTGACCAGCGAGCGAGGAGGTCACCAGCGTTAATCACGACTAGACAAGAATTTAGCTAATATTTATGAATGGGTGAGCGAGGTTAATTCAAGGCTTACTTGTCCCAGGAATGGGAGCAGCGTTGACGAACGTCCCCTTCGGGCTACGAACTTGAAGTCCCCCACGGTCGTCCTACGCCCGTTAGATAAATGCGCTCTAATAGGGCAAGGCCACAAGGCAAGACGAACAAACCTGAAACAAAAGTGTAATGCTCCCATAATCCGTGTGTTTCCCAGCACGCACCTGGTCCTTATTCTGCACGAACACCTCCTTAGGGGTGCTCGGGTAATGCAAGAGCCTAAGAGTGTTATCCCCCTTGTCTGTATACTCGTCGAAGAAGCCCTCTTTAAGACCTAGCCCCAATCCGATAGCACGCATGACGTCTATGTGTAGGTCTTTGCAAGTGTCGTGGAATGATTTCATGATTGAGACAAAATTAGGGTCTTCAGGCCAGTTGTTCGGATACTCAGGCTCGTCATCCCTTCCGATTTCAAATGACTCTTTGAGGTCGGGGACGGCAGCGCGGAGGGAGTCAATGAATGCTTTGTCTTGGACTGAAGAGGTTTTTTCACGGCCAGGCGACGCGTAGCCACGATTGGACCGGGGAGTTGTCTGGAGCACTCACTCGCTCATATTAGCCGGTGAGACGGAAGAGGAGTTTTAGTGGTGGTGTGAAGTGGTTACCCATGCCAAAGCTTCCTTCTCAGCTTTGGGTTTCTTGAAAAAGGCGACCGATTCAGCAAATACTCGGTCGATTGTTTCTTGGGGGATACCGTGGTTCTTAATATATCTGCCGAGTTTTATTTGTTTAACAAACAATACCTAGAGTTAAAATGCTTGAAGAAGGTGAGGGGCAAAGTACATGAAACCAGCTTCTTTAAAACCGTCTACCATCCCCTTTGCAGCAGCCCTCTTTTCTTGCTCGTCACCATGGAGGAAGAGGGAGAAATCAATGAGCTATCAATATGTAAAGAAAAAATTAGTTCAGCATAACCTATCACCGACCAACAGGGGCAGAGGGAACACGGTACCGCAATGAACAAACTGTCTTGATCGACAGCTGTTTCAACAGCGTTAGAAGAGACCATCTTGGATTTGAACAGGGTAGTCTCTAAACAAGATAATAGAGTAAGGGGAGATGCAGGTATTTTAAGCACTATCAAGTGTTTGTTTTGGCGGAGCACTCTTGAGGAAGAGTAGAGAGCGGGTAGAGGTAATTTATGTTTTGAAGAGAGAGAGAGAGGGGTTCACCAATATTAGGCTATGCGGTGTGATGAGTTCTCTGTCATGGGAGCATATCTTGAGTAGGGTACCGTACGGTAGTTGGGCTGATAGTGTACGAGTATGGGTAGGTATTGATAGACCCACCTGTTTCCGCTTATCGATAACCTTGGGAAGCGGAAGGCCTAGGTCGGGATCTTCCGCCTCATCGCACTTGCCCGCCCAGGGCTGGCTTAGCTATGATAGGATAAAATATATGGGAATTACCCATGGGACCGGTGCTGCACCTCCTCCGATGGGCTAAAGGCACGGTGAGATTGAGTACGGTGCGGTGTAGCCCGAGCGCATTGGGCAGGTAGTTCAGGACAATGCACCTCGCCTTCTTCTCTTTAAAGTGTCTTCTTTTCCCACACACACTTACCCCTAGAAGATTGTCTCGACTTCTGCCCACGAGACAAGTGCATTGACCATAATTACCACCCCCAATCGGCTACCTTTCTATAAATCATCTCGGTCAACTCCTTCCCGACAACATCAATTGGAGGGATACGGATTCTTCTAAATACACGGACCGACCAACATCCGCGATGCCCATAGTCGATATCCACACGCATGTATATCCACCTTCGTACATGCAGAGTATATGGCTTACCCCCCCTCCCCCTCCCCCTCGGATCCTATATTCTAATAGAAAATCCCGCAGTCCTCGAATCTCGCTCCACAGTCCCCTATGTCCGTTCTATTCCACCTACCCACTCCCCTAGGCTCTTCGTCCTACCCAGCGAAGATCCCCCGAGTGCAACGTCCACTGGTCGTCCTATTGGTCCCGAATACTATGATATAGCCCAGAAGATCGCCTTCATGGACGCACACAACATTAATATCTCTGTAATCTCGCTTGCGAACCCATGGCTGGACTTCCTCCCCTCGTCCGGCGCCGCAACCGCAGCAGAAGCGCTAAATAATGATCTAAACACTACATGTGATAAGTTTCCGGGTAGACTATTCGCTTTCGGCGCCCTCCCTATGTCTGCTTCCGTCGAAGAGATCGTCTCTGAAATCAAGCGGTTGTCCGGAATGAAATACATGCGTGGGGTAGTCATGGGCACAAGTGGATTGGGAAAAGGACTCGATGATGAGAGATTGAACGGAGTTTGGGCAGCGCTAGAAGAGACTGGGCAAACCGTGTTTTTGCATCCACATTATGGCTTACCGAAGGAGGTGTATGGACCTACTGGCGGAGAAGAGTACGGGCTTGTCCTGCCTCTAGCATTGGGGTTTCCACTTGAAACCACGATCGCTGTGTCTAGAATGCTGCTATCGGGGGTTTGGGACCGATATCAAGGATTGAGCGTCTTGCTCGCGCACAGCGGTGGCACGCTACCGTTTCTTGCAGGCAGATTGGAGAGCTGCATTGCACATGATGGAAAACTCTATAGAGAGGGCAGGATAGCCAATCGCCGTACGGTGTGGGATATTTTGCAGAAAAATATCCTCCTCGACGCGGTTGTGTATTCGGAAGCCGGCCTCAAGGCGGCTGTACACGTCGCAGGAGCGGATAGAGTCCTCTTCGGCACTGACCACCCATTCTTCCCACCGCTGGAGAAGAATGGGGAGAAGGAGGAGTGGTTGAGTGTTACAACGAATTATAAGGCTATCAAAGACGCATTTGGCCCAGGAGAAACGGAGAAGGTGGAGGGTTTGCTGGGCGGGAATGCGGCGAGATTACTGCGGTTGGAGGTCTGAAGGGGAGGTGTGCATAGATTGTCACTCGTTGGCCAAACCTCATAGAGGGAGCTAGCAGGGCGGGAGTATGGGTGCTAGGTTCTAGCTTCCGTGAATTCCATAAGTATGATAACACAAAAAATACCCTAAACTTTGAATGGCGTTTGCTGGCTTATTTCAAGGCGAAGGTGTGCGGGTTTCGTGAAATCGAATAGATGACCAAGCAGGCACAGTGGGAGCGCTGTTGGCATTGACTTTCTCCACAGAGATCCTGAGCTCCTATACACCTCACAGCCAGATACCAGCATGTATCTCCCACAAAATCCCATCTATCAAGAAGCCAGCAGCCAGCCCTTAAACATAAACCCGAATTCCCTCCAGCAAAATTGAAGGATATATATTACCCCCGGACACCACAGCAGCAAAAGCCGCCGAAGCCATCACACCCAACAAACAAGACCTCATGTAATATTATTAGAAATGCCGAAGGGGGGGGGGAAGACTCTCACCGGAGCAAAAGCTCTTCTTTGTTTCACGATCTCTTGATCCCCCGCAGCTAGTCTAGGGACGCTATCAAAAGCATGCAATAACCCGCTCCCGGGAGGTATCACCGATCGCTGAACGAGGGCTATGTCGTATTGAGAGATAGGCGGGTAGATATAATAGGTATTACAGAGATAGATACAGCATCTCTATCAACAAGAATTTGAGACTTTCGGATCACAACAGACCTTCAATACGGCGCCGTGGCACAGGGGAACATAATATTTTTATTACTAGTAATTTACACATACAGCACTATCCTGCGGGGTCGCGGGCCAAGATGCATAGGCATTAGCTAATAGTAATATTAGTCTATATGGTTAGGCAACTCTCTTGCTATTATTATTATATCATAACTATTCGGGTATCATGCGAGTACTTTAGCTTCTCCACCAACATTCAAGTACTAGATACCGGTACTGTACTCCTGTGACCGAGGGAGGGAGGGAGTGGGCAAGGCAAAGGGGACCGGTACCAGCGGCGGGGCATGGGGAAGAAATATTAATGAATGATGTAATATAGACAACGGCCTTTCACTCGTATGATAGGTTGCTCCCTGTTTCCAGAATAGCTTAGCAGTAACTTAAGGGTATCATCAGTAGAGCAAGGTGATTTTTCTATATTCGGCTATGCGCAGGGAGGGAAGGAAGGAAGGAAGGAAGGAAGGAAGGGGTGAGCTTAAGCAGCTCGCGCATCACCCTAGGTGTCTAGGACAGACGCCTTACGACTCCTTTGAGCTAAAAGTTATCATACCATACTCCCCACAATTATGCTAGGGGTCTACTCGTACTCCCAGCACAAAGTTGGCGAACCGTGCAAAAACTCCTCTAACCTCTCTCGGGGACACCCGAGGGATAGACATCCCGGTATCCTAACTGATTAGACCAATCAGAAACTGGGAATCCCCCCCCCGGAGGGCTGGTTGGCGTGTCTTTTCGGAACGTTGCTAGTAATCACCGGTGTGGTTGTACCGGTATCCTCGCTATGATATCATACGTCCTTATTCTTCAGTCCGCCGCAAAGCCCTATGCCTTCACCCCTCAGATGGCATATAAATTTAGATATAATATTCCTTTTCCTTCCCCCCAAAGGAAACTAACTTTATCACAATTAACCACCGTCTTCAAAGACAGAACCCGGAATCCCGTCCGCAATAGCCACGAGTGCCACACATCCGCATCAGCAGAACCGGGGGGAAGAAGGGGGAAGAAAAAAAAACCCCCTAGAATAGACAAAACAGACCAGAGCATCATAAACGGTCACAGGAATTCACAGCTTAGGACCATCGTCTGGGTGGTGAGTACAATACATTCGGTAAAAGCGAGGAGGCCATTTAGGATGAGTTACCGCAAAAACTGGTTATACTCGGAATGGCGCTAACACGAAGGATCGTCATGTGGCGTAATTTTGAGGGGGTGGCAAATTAAGCGAATATCAACAGAGAGAGCAAGTAATACTTTGTGTTGGCAGAAGAAAAGGTAGTTTTTGTTTAACACGGTAGCTTGCCTATCACCACGATTTTCTCTGCTACCAGGGGGCACATAAAGGCTATTGATCATGGAGCGAAGAAATCCGTGAATGCTTTGGGATTATTAGTTCGCCGGGAGGAATATCTATGGTGGTTTAACCAATACCGGTGCGACAGAGTCCACAAATTAACCCTCAACCAAAGTATACTCTATTCCCTGTCTACAAATTCAATTCCATGCTCTACAGGTTCCCCATCCAGTGACCCCAACCCATCCTCTTGACTTAGTATAGAATTCTCATCTCGTCTCCAATCACCTATCTCTAGGAGAGACGAGTCGATTCCTTTTACTGAAAGTTCCTCATCTGACGATCCATCAATAGGTAAAGTTAGGCCCAGTTTTCGAAAGGTTGAAACCACTAGTCCTTGGTGCTTTTCACAAAACTGCTCCCATGCTGCCCCAACTGCCTGTGTCACAAGCACACGACGCTCTGCAATTGCAGAAGAATTAGATCTCTGGATTTCGCGAAGGTTAATGTGATGTATGTCTTGATATTGATCAAGAAGGTTATCAAGAATATCACGCAGTAGGCTCTTGAAAGGCTTATTCACAGACACATCCAGTGGCTGAACTAGTCCTGTACAACCCGGAGGGATTAAAGAAGGGATAATGTTGTGGGAGCGGAGCGTAGACAAAACCCCTTCCATAGAGTGGAACTTGGCAACATCAAGTGCAAGTAGGCGTGACCCGGGAGGTAAGGCAGGCACTAGGAGGTTCTCTATCCAATCGATTAGGAGATCTGAATTGGCATAAGCTGTTTCGTTCCAGTGAACTGCAACACGGATGTCATATCGAGCCTCCTCCTGTTCTCGCTTTTGCTGGTAGAACTGGCTTCTTCTGCCTTCATACTTTTCCTTTCCTTTAAAGATAATCAATGGGCGAACTCGGGGTCGACCACTGCCAAATATCGTGAGAACTAAGGTGGCCTGCCGCTTGTCCCATCCACTGTTGGATGCCTTCACTTGGACAGAACGGCTGCCTTTATCAGCGTAAGTTTGGCCATCGAGAAATTCGAATGGGAGAGGTGTTTCGTCCACATTACAAATGCTATCCAGTAGATAGCGCCCCACAGTCTCATTGTAATCTCCCAGATGGTGCTCTACCGAAATCTCTGCCATACCCGATGAAATTCCCCGAATTCCAACTTGGTTTGCACCAAAGCCAGACCTGTTGTCCCAGATCACTCGCTGTGCTGAAAATATTCTTCGAATATTATTCAGATTTTGGCCTTCTAAGCTAGCAAGGCCTTCTGGGATAGCGAGGTGCGACTGTCCTACTGTGTGTTCCGGGTCAAAGAGAAGTGGTGTGGGTAGGGGCTGTGAGTTGGGGCGATTGAATCGCAGCCATGATAGAATGCTTTGTAAATAGTTTTCAGGAATCTTTTGTGATTTGTTTGTCGCAAATCGAAGTGTTATCGCATGCCTCCCCAGGAACCCAAACAGCCAGCCATTGGAAAAGCGAAACTCCTCCAACTGAGAATTGGCAGAAGGCTCCCCATAACACTGAGTATAGGACTCACATGCTTGACGCATAAGCCAATTGCGTCGAACAGCTTTGCGTTCTTCCCGCCGTTTGCGGTACTTTTCATAGAGATCCGCCTCAAGTTCTGGCCAATGACACCTTTGGGCTGCTGTCTTTGACTTCCGTGATCCCTTCTTGCTTGCAATAATTTTGTCCTGATTTGCTCTCCAACTCTGAAGAGTTGAAATTGGGACTAAATATCGTGCCGCAACTTCTTTGAGAAGAGGAGCCCGCAGACCCTGCCGATTGAATTCTGTTACTGACTGTGGAATACGGTGATGAAACCACCATTCAAGAACAGTTATCTTGAATTCTCGAGAATAAGAGCGCTGAATTTGATGCTGTGGCTTTCCGAAGGTTAAGGCCGAACGATCCGAAATGCTTCTTGCTGGCCGGCCGGGTTTTAGAGCGAGAGCACTGTTCAATTGACCACAATCCAATCGTAATGGTTGTAATACATCCGAGTTGCTTAGTTCTGAGGGGGTTTGGATCTGCGGCTCGGGATTTAAAAGAAATCGAATATCCATAGTAAGAGAAAGAGAAGCGCTTTATTTACTGTTATTTCTTCTGAGATTCCTAAAGCCCGGGGGACTAGCACCTTAACCTTTTATATATATCTATATATATATATCTCTCTCTCCCGCTCCCTTACGTGCTATGTCCTAGATGTGAGAACGAACCCGAAACCTTCAAACACATTATAACCGATTGCCAGGCCCTCGCTAGTGCCAGGGTTGGGCAACCGGATGAAATCTTTGATATTTCGCCGGAGTCTTTGATTTGGGCCAAGAATAAGAAGGGATGAGATTTGATGAAATGTTTGATTTCTTTTATTTCATTAAATAAGTTAAATTTTCCTAGTAATATGGATGTTTTTCCTTTTACAAGAGCTTCACAAATACAGTCCTGATTGAAGGAGGATAGTTTTCAAGGAACCCTGATTACAGGGGAT
>Ga0307509_10000569_pt1 | contig 63241 bp, 59 predicted proteins | sample 10_EM_MG_FD_202245 | JGI IMG/M metagenome (GOLD analysis project Ga0307509, IMG submission 202245) | Populus trichocarpa ectomycorrhiza microbial communities from riparian zone in the Pacific Northwest, United States - 10_EM | ecosystem: Host-associated > Plants > Roots > Unclassified | place...
TTGTAGCATTACTATGGGTTGTTATTGGACTCTAGAGGTATGAGTCTTATCACGGTAGAGTATGTCCCGAGAGGCTGGCTATGGGTAGCGCCCACTTAGCCAACCATCGGCTACATCTCACCGGGTGAGCTTGCATGTCAATTTATCACATTAAATAGTCGCGTAGATTAAATGATGGACTGCATAGCTTGAATAGACGAAACTGCCACTGGGCCAGTGAGTCCACCACCAAGGTATTGATTCCAGTTGTTGTCATAACAGTTAGCCACTGGTATGACTTCGATAGAAAGAGTTTTTCCACCTGCGGTTGTATTGGAGATGCATTGCAGAAACTCATATCCTATTGACGGAGTTAAGCGTACCCGAGTTGGTCCGACACTTCCGGCAGGATAAATGCTGATGGAGGGTAGCCCTCGGACGAACCCTGAGCAGGACAGGGTACTCGCCCAAAGGTCGGAAGTAGTGGTGAATGTCAAAGGCTTAAATCTGATATCTACTTAAGTTTAAGCGTTTGGCATTCTACTTCGACAACCAACTTTTCCTCGAGAGAACTAAATTGAGTGAAGCTTCGAGCTTAACTATATTAAGTTTTACCGTTGATTCTTCTGAATTATTTTACCTCATCTTTATCTTCTACTTTGAGTGTTTGATGCGGTCACAACCTTAGAGTTCACCTCTCTATAGGGTGCCCCCGTTACAAGCACCGTCCCAACCATGGTGCAGGAGGAGGGTGTTGGCAGTCACCTTTTGAACTCAGAACCTAAGGTAGGGTAACTGTTTGTCTTTATTTACTGATGGAAGGCTAAGCCTTCCGGTATGCCTAACAGCCATATAGAATTAGTACTCTCATTTCTCCTTTACTCATTTTTTCCTGTTCTTTTCCCCTGTACTTTCCTTTGCTCTACCTATATAATAAATATTGAAATAAATATCTTGACTTTGGATAATTTGTCCACAACTTGATAGTCTGTCATTCTTGAAGCAATGAGCTTGAAGAACAGTGTAGTGTGAGATACCCGACAATCAGATACTTCTTCATACAGAGGCTAATAAGCAATTACAGATATATCCAACTTCACTCTTTCACCTATATTGTCAAGCTCAATATCGAGATCTCCATGGCGTCACTGATTTCCAAAGTTGTGAGGTGTAACAAGTACAGGTTACCAGCTGAGTATGGATTTGTTTTATGTATTGTTTCAGGATACAAGTTGAGAAGATATATACATCTTGTTAGTTTGTGTTATGTTTTGTTTTAGGATACATGTTTATGAGAGTTGTAAGCCTTGTGATTTGTTACTTGTATTGTTTTAGAATACAAACTCCAGAAGTTGATAAGTTTTATTTTATTGTTGTTTGTTTATGAGTTAGGTATTATTTGATGCCTTAGAATTTGAATATGATTGATGTGAGATGGATTATCGCAACTGTATTTAAAGACCTGTATCTCTCCGTACTTAGAGAGCTCCGACTTCGACAGCTAGAGATTTCAATATACCTAGTTGAGCAGTTATCTTCTATTCAGTTCGATTAGAGAATCTTTGAGTTTCGTATAGGCTTAAGGCACTTGGCCTTCGCTTTGTAGTTTCGATAAAGTAATATAGTCTATTCAATTACTTGTTGGCGTCTTCTGTACTTCATCCCATTTATACTACGGGTTTGGTTAGAGTCAATACCAATATCTCTTTACAAGACCGCTACCTCACGGGAAGCGGTTACATGAGGGATGGGAATATCAGACTAGAATTTGAACATCTATCCACCACCTGTACTGGTTTAGGGAAAGATACAGAAACCAAAACCTACATGTTAGGCATACCAGAAGGCTTAGTCTTGTCTTTTAAAATAAAGACCTATTGTTATTCTACCTTATGTTCTGAGTTCGAAAGTGTCAACCTAATAGCCCCCTTCTCACCAGCATTGGGACGGCACTACACCAGCAGACGCTCTCATCATTGTGTTCTCTCAGTAAAGACAGAGATATTTAGAACCATTCTGGTAACCCCATATACATTGCAGCCCTCCGTCTGACCGGATGTCGCTTGCAGGATATATGAAGAACGACCTTTAGCGAGCTTATGCAAGTGGTGCGAGCCAAATAAGCTGATATTGAATAAAGTTACTGTATGCTAAAGATGGCAGTCGCAAAGGTAGTCACAAAGTAACAGGACGTTTTACAGACAATAGTTAAGCAACACCATTCTATACTCCACAATCCCGCAACAGAAGTCGCAGAAGTGAACGATGTTGTTGGATGATGTAGTTTGATGAATCAAACTTACTTGTACTCACAGACGTCACCGATAATTCTCGGATACTGATGGAACTATAGAATAAGGATATGACTATGGAGAGATAATAGCCATTGGATATCAGCACAAAACTATCATGCATCTGATCCGCTGGCGCCGTGTCTGGACATCGTTCTTGCGTCCGCTGCGTCCTGTTCATCTGAAGGTCGATTGCAACACCAAATTGCCTCCGGACACAAGTTGCCATACCTCTATTCCTTCTGGACGCACTTCACAACACCACCGCTCATCTGCACGCACTTCACTAGACTACCGCTCATCTGGACGCACTTCCCAACACTACTACTCATCTGAATTCACCCCTGATCTGTCTGAAGGCAAAAATCCAAGCTCACCCTACTCTGAAAGTGAGTGATAGCTCTAGCAGTCTTTAGTCAGCACAGTTTGTTGTGGTTTCTCAGCACTTAGCCTTCGACGTGATGCACGCGACTCCGCACTTTGCTCTCATCACACACCCCCTACATACTCCCTCTTCATGGCCTAGCATAAGGACTCCACCACCACCACCACTATATTAATTCTCAATCCAACACCTGCATCATGTCAAGCTCCACACTAGCTACACACCAGTATTAGATCCATCCTGACCTGACTATTATTGATAGAGTTACCTTTATTTCAGGTTTGTTGAGGGGTTTAGCGAGCACTGACCTTGAAGTTAGATTCCGCCAGCATCGAATAAGCAATCACCGAGCCCTTTCGGGACGTTATTCTACACCTTCCTAGCTATCGAATGCTGTACGGAACGTCGCTATATAATGATTTTCCAGTATGCTACAGAGTCTTCTGAAGGGGGGAAGTATTATGCCGGTTTTTTTGAGGGGTTCAGTGAGCACTGACCTTGAAGCTAGATTCCACCTGCATCGGATATGCGATCACAGAGCGCTTGTGGGACCTTATCCTACACCTTCCTAGCTATCGAATGCTGTAAAGGACATCCCGATACAATGATTTCCCATGGCGCTACAGAGTCTTCTGAAGGGGTGAGGTAATATGCCGGGTTTCTTTACTCTTTGGCGAGCACTGACTTTAAAACCAGGTTCCGCCGGTGTCTGGTATGCGATCACAGCGCCCTTTTGGGACGGTATTCCACACCCTCCCAGCTATCAAATGCTGTGTAGAATGTCCCAATCCAATGATTTCCCATAGCGCTACAGAGTCTTGTGACGGGAGAGGTCTTATGCTCGGTTCTTTTTGAGTAAGGTCTAATGAGCGCTGACTTCAAAGCCAGATTCCGTCAGTGTCCAGTATGCAATCACAGAGCCCTTTTGGGACATCATTGTATGTCTTCTCAGCTGTCCAGCGCCATATGGACGTCCTAATACAACCATTCTCCATGGTGCTATGTAGTATTCAGATGGGGGGTGTCTTATTCCTTATTTTTTTAGGGTCTAGCAAGGGCTGACTTTGAAGCTAGATTCCACCAGTGTCCGGTGTGCAATCACAGAGCCATTTTGGGACCTCATTCTACTCCCTCTCAGCTATCCGGCGCCGTACAGAATGTCTCGATACGACTATTCTCCATGGTGCTATGGAGTATTCTGAAGGGGGGGTATGATTCCGGGTTTTTTTAGTGTTTGGCGAGCACTAACCTTAAAGCCAGATTCCGCCAACGTGCAGTGTGCGATCAGGGAGCCCTTTTAGGATATTATTCTACGTCGTCTCAGCTATCCGGCACCGTAAAGAACCTCTCGATACGACCATTATCCATGGCTCTACAGAGTCTTCTGAAGGGGAAGGTCTTTATGGCGGGTTTTTGGTCTGGTGTGCCTGGGAGTAGTCTGTAATTAAATATAATAGAAGACTAGCTTCAAGGAGTTTCAAGTTATAAAATAAATTGTGACCTAGGTCAGGAGCGGGTAAAGGGGGGACCCTTGAAGAAAGTTCAGAAGGAGTAGGGCTGCATCTGGGGGCTATGTGAATATTAGGTGGGGATGTTAGGCGGGAGCCTATCTCAATGACTTGCGAGATAACTCGGGCCGATAATCCTTATCGTAGACGGAGATTGTCTAGGAAGGCTCAATGATTTGTAATAGTGGTAGGTAAGGTAATAAAGAATTTTTAAGCGTATACAATTTAATATTGATAAGATCTCTTCTCCGTTGCTTGATGATGTTCAAATAGCTCGGGAGGCACCTCGATATTTATATGCCGCCTCTGGGTGGTCGCAGGCTACATCTAGTTCTCATACTAACTAAGTATCTGCTAACAATCTCTTACTCTCTCAAAAAGTGCGAACACCATTTGACTCTGACAATTCTGTTATCTCACTCAGACTTCCGAATCATAACACCCTGAGTTTTTCCTGACTGTGCTCCCACACATCAGTCCAGTTGTCACAATCCATCTTCGTCAACTTGGAGTCTTGCTTACCATCTGCCTACGCAGAATGGTGTCTATGATTGAACCAACAAAGTGGCCAGCTTTGTTATCGAACCTCTCAGCATTGCAGATATATTCTGCACTTGACAGCTGCAAGGCATGAGACAGACTTGTCCCGACAATCGCTTCAATGGCGATTATCTCTCCATAATCATATCATTATCGTATGGTTCCGTCGGTATCCCAAGAATACTACTGATGTATGTGAGGGCGAGTATGCTTGATTTCTCAAACTACTTCATCCAACAACACCATTCACTTCTGCAACTTTTGTCGCGGGAGCATGGAGTATAGAATGATGTTGCTTAACGATTGTCCGTAAAAACGTCCCGTTACCTAGTTACCACTTCAGCAACATCCGTCTTCAGTGTCTGGTAACATTTTGCGACATGGACCGGCTTGGCCCGAACCAGTTGCATAAGCTTGCCCAAGGTCCTCCCTCATATATCCTGCGCACAGGATCCGGTCGGACAGATGACCGTGACGTATATGGGGTTACGAGGAGGGTTCTAATGACCATGTCTTTGGTGAGGGGACGCAACAACCATGGCATCTGCTGGTGTAGCGCCGTCCTAACCCTGGTGCGGGAGGGGGGTGTTGGCCGTCACTTTTTGAACTTAGAACCTAAGGTAGGGTAACTACAGGTCTTTATTCACTAATGGAAGGCTAAGCCTTCCGGTATGCCTAACAGGGGCATCCGGTTGCCTCCTGAGTACGTCCAGATGCTCAATCATGCTCACGCCATATCCAGAGTAGTGGTTGACATTTTCAGCGTCCTGTGCATCAGATTCACAGGACGCTCAGGACACAAGTAATGATTTTTGCTGATGGAGTCATTATCAGGACAAGTCTATCTTATGTCTTGCAGCTATCTGGTACAGGATGCTACTGCAATGCTGAGAGGTTCAATAACAAAGTTGGCCCCTTTGTTGGTTCAATCATGAAGACCATTATGCGTATACAGTGGTAAGCTAGACTTCATAGTGACAAAGAAGAATTATAACGAATGAGCTGATGTGTGGGAGCACCGTCCGATAAACTCATCGTGTTGCAATTCAGAAGTCCAGTAAGATGAACACAATTGTCAGGGTCAAATAGTGTTCGTACTTTGTGAAGAAATTGGGAACTGTTAGTAGATACTTAGTTAGTATGAGACTGTGATGTAGCCCGCAACCACCCAGTTATACCATATAAATATCAAGGCACCTCCCGCGCTATTTTAACTATCATCAAGCAACGGAGAAGAGATCTTATCATTATAAACAGTTTACGCTAGAAAATCTTTTATCAAACTACCTACTTCTGCTTTTGACTATTAAGCCTTCCTAGACAATTTCCATCTACGATAAAGATTATCCGCCTGAGTTATCTGACAAGTCTTGAGATAGGCTTCCGCCTAACACCACAACAGTACAGCCCTTAGAGTATATCCGCAAAAGGAGATTATAGTGGATAGCCGTTGTATCAAAGATGACGAAGAAAGGCCAGAGGCTGGCTCAGATAGTGACGACAAACCTTTGCGCCATGAGCAACCCTGACAGTGTAGGACGGAGGGTAGCGCTACCGCTACAGCTGTGTGAATACGATAGAAGAAAGAAAGAAAAAAGAAAAAAAACATCTGGTGTATATTACGCGAATAATCTGTGTCCTTTTACCTTTTGTGAAAGAGCCGGTATAACAGGATATGGTATGGGCTGTGGGATCCGTCGGGCTTGTTATACTATGGTACGTTGACAAAATTAACCGCGATTCAAAGATTGATTGCAACGCGGCCCTCCTCATCACCCTGCACTTTCAACACCACTTAAAGAACTTTCTCTAGCTCTAATATTAATTTCTGCCATGCATTCTACCCTATACTTACCTCTTGGATTTTGTTTCTTTCTTTTAATGATAGTGGGGTTGGCGGGGGACTGTTGTTGTCATAGCCGAAGTTCTTTCCTCTTGGTTGAACCGCGGTTAATTTTGTCAACGGACCATAGCTGTGGTACATTTTATCGCTCACTCTCCTCGGCTATGAAACTCCTTGATAGGTCCCACCTACACACATTGCTCTAGATGCATGATAAGATATCCTGGTCTTAAATTCCTCTTCCCTTCTGACATTCTTCAGCACCTGCCCTAGTTAGACCCCTTTGTACCGCCAGCCCAACTAAGAGCCCTAAACTGCCGAAAACCTTATCTGACATATTGCACAAAAGGTCACTCGAGGAGACATCAGCAGCCTCCCTCCTCCGGAACTACCGCATCCTTGGGCCTACTATGAAACCACACCACCTTCGAAGATTTTGAAGATATTCTGAAGATATTATACTGTATTTACAGGAGTATATAGAGGAGTATCGACTGCTAAAGCACGTAGAACAATTTCCCTATTATTATTTTTGTAAGGTTATCGTAAATGGGATTTTTCGAGATTTATTGTTTGATTGCTGCTGTGGAAAAATAAATATAAGGCATTGACTGCATTTACTCCTTTTTCGCTTTATTAGTTAATTTTCCTTTGTTATTTAATGGTGGGCGAAGAGAGTGATGATTCCATGCAATGGTTTCACTTTTTCGATGGTATCCGGAAGGGTTGACCGCCAAGCGCATGGTATTCTACTATGATAGTAAAGGGACAGGAGGGAGAGGGAGAGAGTACTCACCTCGCCGGAATTAGTCGTAGGTCACGTGAACTGTGAAGAAGTGGCGGTACATTTCCTGGTGGATGAGACGGGTGCTTGAGGTTGGGAATCTCAGCTCCTCTGACCAAAATTGGGGTATCTATTGTAGAGATGGAAAACAGATCCGAAGCGCTTGAACCCGAGGTTCTTGAACGCAGCTCCGACGTTGATGATAGTTGCATCGCACCTACTTACATGGACTATATCATAACATGAAACAAAGTTATTATACCATCCGTGTTCTGAAAATACCGAAACAAAAAATGTTAGAGTATCATAGTTTTCTAGTATTATAGCAGAAATCTAGAAGGTTGACAGCCTCTACTCAAGTAGAAGATATTTACTTACATTCTTGATGTTTGGAGGGGGGAAAAGGAAAAGAATTGAATATTATTACAAATTATTGACTGTAAAAAGATTGGATTTATATGATATTTGCAGAATGTATCTGTAAACTGAATATTTTACATTAGAACTCATATTTTAAGTTGTAACTATTATTATCAGATAATATATTATGATATATAATAAGATTGTAAATCAAAATACAAGTTATCCGTAAGCTAATAAATCAGATATTATCATTTGAAAAAAGGTTCTGTTGGTTGAGTTCTACTTAGAGTATGTTAGAGAAAGGGCAAGGAGTCTATTTTCTTAGCTTGTGGGTAGATAAATCACTTCAAATAGAGATATTTTTTATTTAGTTTATAGTTTTAAACTGACTGATACTCATTCTGATAACTTTGAGTTGAGCTTACTGGACATAACTCTTTCCAATAGTGATATAAAGTTTCACAAATTAGAGTATTTTATAACTTCTAATTACCAATATCATAATATCTTTATTTGAGCTATAATATTATACTTATAAAAAATCTCTGTCAATTTTCTCTCTCTAAGCAGTTTTCCAGATATCACTTAAGTGAACAATCTATTTTATTATATTTGGTACTTGTAAGATTATCTCTAATTAATATTACTTCCTGATTTTAACAAGTTTAATCCCTCAAATTGAGATTTCCAAGTTCAAACTTGATACAAAATATATTTTAACCCTTTTTTATCATTATGATATCTTATTCAATTATTCACTTTTTCTAATTGCTCTACTAATATGATATCATGCACAAGCATGAGTCACATAATATTATATCATAAAGCCTCAAATATGACTCACAACTCTGAGTTATTTATCACATTATACTCAAAATACATAATATCATAAAGTAACAAATATGACTCATAACTTTGAGTCATTTATCATATCATATTATACTCAAAATATATTATGTTATAAAATATTATAAATGACTCAGACTTTTGAGTCATATTCATGTGATATCATAAATGACTCAGAGTTGTGAGTCATATTTGGTAACAACCATATCATAATAGCCTAAAATAGAACTTTGAGTCATTTTTCCACCCTCATCATTCTGACACAAATGGGCTGCCTAATTCTACAAGTTGTTATTTCCCATATTCCACCTTCCAATTGACTGGAATGTTCATTCACTAGGCTATACAATTTTTATTTTTTTGTATAGCGCCAACCTTCTCATAGGATATAATCAAAAAAAAAATCCTCTGATTGGGCTCACTATTTGGAATATTTTCGCACATCGATCAAGAGTTATTTTTTGCTCGTAAATTGTTAACTTCATTCAAGCTGAGATTATCAGTAGACTTGTAGACATGAATGCCACCCAATTTTCCCCCTAGCAACACTCGAACAATACCGACGCTACTCTCCGTAGTCGTCGTAAAACATTAACAGCAGCTATAAGCCAATCCAATAACAGATATTTTGGACCAGCAAGAAAAAGATAAGATAAAATTCAAAACTCAACCCCATATTAATGTTGATGTAACGCAGCGCACCGATCCGTTCGTGACGGTACGGCTGGGAACATATCCGGAATGGAAGTTGAGAATTGCATGTTTTTGAGCAGGATAGCTAGAGGCGAGCTATGTTTTTTTGATGATGGAAATGAAGAACACCGGATATTGCATGCCAGCAAAAGAATTGAAAAGAAACATGTGTGCCGTCCTCCCAAGATCGCTACTTTTTGTGCGCCTTTCTGGACTTGGATTCCCAATCTTTGTCAAAACCTACCCGATTGAAGAAAAGAGTTAGTAGAGGCCGTAAAATTGGATTCGGATATGACAATAAGGCTATAAGACAAGCAAAGAGCCCCCCCCCGATTGTCTCCCAGCCACATCCGGATGTAAAAGATGGAGAGGGCCTCACCGTATATAGGGTTTCCGAGCTGTAAGGTAAACCTTGTTAGTAAAAATTCTAGTTGCGTATAAAGTAAAGTAAAGGTGAACAAACTCTCTTAAGGGAATGGATAACCTATAGGGTCAAACAGGTTAGCACTTATTCTCAAGTATCCAACTAAAATAAAGATTTCTACTCACATCGGTGACCGTAATAGTCTTGCGATTGGCGTGTTCGAGATAAATGGTGCACGAATGAAGGATCTGGCGAAAACCAAATTAGTCGCTTCCCCCATTACCTCTGCTAACTCTCCCTCCAAGCCCCTAGAACCCGCGAACCTTTTTGAGGCGATCGGTCATAGCGCCGCGCATCTCGTTGTAGATGGCCGACGAGATGCGTTTAACCCCGCCACGTCTGGCAAGGCGACTACCCAACTGTTAGCATGCCGAAACACAGGGAACCATCAGTGCAAGCTGAATAGGAATGAAAGAAAACAAACCGAAGATCACCCTTGGCTATATTGAAGGGGAAATAGTCAGCCTATTGCTCAACTTTACAAATCCCTCACAAAGAAAAGGAAGAAAAAACTCACTAATGCCGTGAACTGAATCTCTGTGGATTTTTCTCTGGCGTCTCATACGACTAAGTCCGACTCCCTTCCCAAGGCCGGGCGCAGACTTCCCGCCGATGCTCTTTCCGCCGCCAATGCTCTTTCCGCCGCCAGAAAATCTTCCTCTCCTGGTAGGAGCGGGACCGCGGCCGATACTGCGCGTAGGAGGCATTGTTGTTGATTAAACGGATCGCAGTGGGTAGGAGGTGGAAGGTTTCGTGACTTGTTGTTGCTCTAGCGGTTGTTTGTTGGGGTGAATCCAAATTGAACCGGAAGGGAGAGAAGGTGGGGAGATGAGTTGGGGGCAGAGGGGAAGGGGTGGGGAAGAGGAAAGGGTGGGGGAAAGGGGGGAGAAAGGGTGGGAGAAAGGGTTGGGTGGGAGGTGATAAGCGTGGGAAGACGCGGCGGGAGGGTGAGGTACACATGGCAACCAACCAAGTTTTGGTATTTGAGCAACGTCACGTGGTGGGCAACCCCCCCCCGCGGTAAAGGGTGTTACCTGAGATTTGTTGCCGTGACACTTCTAGTGGTAGCCTAGGCGAATGTTTCTTTTCTTGTTCATGCGACTTGCCTTGATAACCGCTATTGTATTCTAACCCTTTTTTTAATATGCGCCCAGATAAACGTTTTATCGGTGCGGTAGCTGAAACCTTTCCCCTGGCTTTGTAGGCCGCTTTTTGCGCGGATCTACTATATTTGACGTCGCTTTAAGGTTAAGCAGATGTTTCATGGGAAGGCTTTTTTAGAGTTAGGTTTGAGTGTGGTAGGGATTTCTCTAGAGCCTAGGAACTACTGAATGCCGCAACATTATCCTACTCATAACTACTGTTTGCCGTGTCGATTGGGGCACATCGCTACCTGTGCCGTTGTAATATCACAATATTTTCACAAAGCCCCCCCCATCCATTTGCACAATCTCCAGACTCCAACCCCAATGCATCCCAGTGCCGGTACTATAGCGCACAGTCCACCCACCACGTACTATACAAACGTCACCAGTACAAGCAATTATACCATCACACTGTACATCTGTTGTATTGAACTACTCATTGAGTTACCAACTACTCATATTACCGTAACATACCTGTACCACATCATACCCTCTTGGGATCATAGCAAACTCAAACCCTTCCGAAATATGCAAGAAAGCCGCAGTAGAATAAAATAGAGAAAACCAAAATAATGTACCCCAAAGAAAGACAAAATTAAAGTTTTGCGGTATTGTCTATTCCCCGCTTGTATTAAGTTTGGGGGGAGTGGAGGGAAAAAATAATAGGTAGTGGCGGACAACTGCTCGGGAACGAATTAAGGGCTGGACAAATTTATTCGCAAATAAAGGTTGCTTCGCCAAAGAACTTTCCTTCCTCTTCGATGACCTGATCACCGATTTTGACCCTCAAGGTCATTTGCTTAGAGTACTATTTACAATTGTCAGTCTTGTACACGAACAGGGGTGCTTGTACAGTGGGGGGGGGGGGGATGGAGACTAACCTGGTAGATATAAGGTTTTGTTCCTGCAGCACTGGAAGCAATCTTCTTGATGAACGCCGGAACTTCTACCATGACATCCACGCGGTCAATCCTGTCGCCCAGAGGCCCCTCAATCGCAGCCTCCATGTCTCTCCCATCTTCATTTGATTTCCAGACAAACTTTGCCTCAGTCGGTTCCGGCCATCCAGTCTCGTCGTCTGGCCGGGTCTTCAGATGCTCAACGGTGCCACGAGAAGATGCAGCCATGATCTCCCCATCGGTTACGATGCCCGAAACATTCACCTTTGAGCTCCCATACGAAGGTGGGGTAGTGAACTCCATCATGACGGCAGACATAGTCGGCCCCTGGAAATTGGCAAAGTTCCACTTGGCAGCTAAAAAATATCACTCAAAATAAGCTCCATATAATACCCCCCCCCCATATATCACTGATGGACATACCAGCATGGTGGGGTTTCATAGCCTGTAAGGCCATCACCAACATGGTGGTTCCAGAGAAATCAATCTTCACCGGTTCCCCCTTCTCCGCGACAACCATGAAACCCGTCAACTTATTCCTGGGCCAAAAAATATGTCTGATAGCGCCCCAAGGCTCCTCGGGATCGGTGCCGTACAGGGACTTCCCATCCTTACCAATCTTGAAGCCGGGGCCTAAGCGTGTGCAAGTAAGGTCGATGCTAAGTCCTGGATCCACCATCGACTTGATAGAATACGAATTTCCATCCTCGGACATAGTTATTGCCATGTCGTCAGCATAGAAAGAGTAATTTCCTTCATCAAATCCATAGTTCGTAACAGGTTTGGAAGACCAGACAATTCTGCCGTCGGGGTGGAAAATCTTGGTGCTCAGCTGTACGGTGAAATGGAGATTTCTATTTTGCGGGGGGGGCGAATTGTCAGTCCGATGGCCTACGAGAACGCGAGGGAGAAGAAATCCTGGTAGCTTACGCAACGTTCGAGTAGATGACTTGTACGAGTCCATGGTGACCTGAGTCTGCGGCGAGGTAGAAGGTTTGAGTCTCAACGGAGGTTGTCTCCAGGACATTCCATTTCATATCCTCTTTGGTGATTCCATTAGAGGGATTCGAGCTCTCTTGCTTTGCTACGGAATGGAAAGCCTCGGGGCCATATATCGGTTCAGCGGTACCGGCAACGGTAGCCAAACTGAAAGATAAGTTAAACTTTCTTTCGCGCCGAGCTCAAAAAGCAAAAAAAAAAAGAGTAAACATACGTGCTCTGAGCAGCAGATTTAACCCAAGATAACATGTCTAGTGTCTGCTATTTGTGAAGGTAGTGTATAGTTATGCGGGTATGCAGAGAGAGGGGAAAAAGGTTGCAGGAGAAAGATGAAGGGAAACTGTTACTTGGGCAGGGGCGACGTCGGTTTTTGTTGTTCCTGCAGCTTGGCAGCGGAGCAGGTTAATCCTCTTTTCTTTGCGGAGGTTTTTTTCCCCCGGTTGGGGTTGGCGACGCATTCGTTCAACTTTCCTTACATAAGTTACGGTGGGAACCTGTTTTTGGTCGTCATCTGAGACCTGCTCAGTTCGATTCGGAGCAAATGAAGCCGAGTCTACTCGAGTGCCTGTGCCTGCCCATACCGTCACTCGCTCAAACTTCTGCTGAGGGGTTAAACTGCTGTGGTACCGGTACAGTATGGTACAAGTACTTGTACCAGCATATCCTCCCCAGCAAGACACTCTCCCAACCGCATACTCCGCCCAGTCCTTCCAGCGGTCCCACCCCCGCATTTACTTTAGGCGACCCAGCAAGCCCGGACCTGCCTGCCCTAACCGCAGTTGTAAAGGTCTCCCTTACAAGGTCAGCAAGCCAAAGAGCTCCTCGGTTGCTTTTTATAATTTGTATTGCCCATGTTTTAAACATCATGTACTCGAGCAAATGCTGGCACTGGTATTGAACAATATACGGTACGTACTCCCCAGCACAGCATGGCCCCGAAGCATCAGTACTAGTACACTTTGCTCCCTCAAGACTGGGCCCCAGTACCAATAATTCAAGTGATTACAGTAACCACTATAACCAATGGAGCAACTGTGGGAGGCCATAGTCTTGTTTTTGCTCTGCCAGGCTGGTCGTTTTTCCTCCTGGATGGATGGCGTACCGTAGTCCTCGTCTTTTGTGGCCTGGACGCATCTTCGCCGGACGGGACTACTGGATACAATTGGCTCTGCCCCCCCCCCCCCCCAGGAGTAAACCAGCTCCGGGGAGTCGGAAGTGAGCTTGTTGAGCTTAGTCTAGTCTACCCAGGAGCTCATTCACATTGCCGCACTGGCGCGTACTTAATGCACCGTATCTATAGCAAAGGATGACATAAAAACTGCATTAATGCCCGAACGACGCACTTTTTCATAATATCTATCGCTACTTCATGAACGCCCCCCCCATGAGTACACAACAAGCAGCCTATCATACACAAACCCAGTGAAAGGAAACACTAATACCCACAGCTCAAGAGGATATAAACCGTTCACGCAAGGATATCGAAGTGTAACGCCTATGCTTAGAGAAACATAAAAAGCCACGAACAACAAAGAAAAACAAAACAAGTCCATCCTAATATGCACCGGAGAAGGAAGGCGAAGGGAAGAAGAAGAAAAAAGGACCCGGAATAAAATAGAGAAACGCCACCAGTCGTGTCATCTGTAGGAAAATAGTTATAATCAATTATCCCCCAGTTGCGCCCTCAAGGAATTATTCTCTCTCCTCAGTTTCCTTGATTCTCCGTTAGCGTAATTCAACATAGGGGTGCATATCCCAGAGGACAACGGCACTCACATATTGTCCCTCTTCAACTTTGCTTGCTCAGCCCTCACTTCTTGCAAAATCTTCAACAGCTCAACATCTCTCCCAGCCTTCACCCCACTGGATATTTTGACCAGTTCTTCGTTGAACTTCTCAAACATTACGTCGTTCTCGTTCAGACAGTCATTAAAGTCCTTGTCCAAGACCTCTAGTTCTCTATCCTTCTTGGCTAGCGCCATATCAGAACTTTTCTTAAGCGCCTCGTACTTGGCATTGAGTTCGTTAATCTGAGGAAGACGTGCTTCAACCTGTTCAAGACGGCCTGTGAGTTCCTTGACCCCACGGGACGAAACCCTGGTCGCGAGACTCAGCTCTTCACCGATCTTATCAATTTCGAGCTGAAGACTCTGGTCAACCATTGTAATCGCCTGCTTCTCGTTTTGAAGGCGCTCTCTCAGTTTCTGGGTGCTCTGCATCTTTAACTTTTGGGGGCCAGGGGAGCCAGACATGCCCCGCGATCTCCTAACAGGTATCTCGATTCTGTCTTTGCTCATTTTTCGGCTTGGAGTCCCAGCCCCAATCGGTTTTGGTAGTTGAGAAGGACTTGGACTTTCTGCCCTGTGATTCTCAGCGTCCTTGAGCCCGCTTATGCCGGACTTTGTGGGGGTTGTCATCTTCTCAAGATCAGGGCTTACTCGGGCCGGCAAAATTGGCTGGTAGTCCCGATGGGTCGTTAAATCGCTCAGGGAGCTTCTTCTCTTCTTTCGGACCGGAGGCCCAGGCGGCAGAGGTTTGCCATCTGCGAGATGGGTAGGCCCGGAGGTAGCAGAAAGTGGACGCATTGGCGATGACGGTGAAGGCGGAAGAGGCGTAAAAGTGGAAAATGCTGTTGGGCGGTCTTGCGACGTCGGCCGCTTGGGGAGGTGGTATGTTCTAGCGTCATAGTCTGTCGATTTCGACCTCGAGATATGGCCCTTCTGCAGTTCTTCCCTGCGGGAATTCTTACTCAAAGTCCTCCAGACAGAGGCACCCTTTGGTGAATCGCCATGGTGTTCTCCCCTAGTCGGATCACGCGCAGAGGAGGTATGGTTTAAGCCGAACCGCTTCCTCAGGGACGCAGTGGAATAGTTCGAGCCGGCGTGAATAGACTTGTTTCTCCTAGGCACTACATGCCCGTTGGGGAGACTGAATTCCCCGTTGTTTATTACAAGCGGTTCTGCTATCTTGTTAACTCCAGGCCCAATTTCTTGAGTGGGGCGATATTTACCACCAAAGAGATTGTCTGCCTCCTCGACCAGTCTGTCTACAAGAGGCATGAACTCCAATGGGTCTTCATCCTCAACCAAGAGTTCAGTGAACGCTTTTGTCAGGAGACCTTTATCGTCGGGGTTCTCGACCTTATTCTGCATCTTCTTTAACAACAGCACCAGCGCCTTGAAAGCTCGTTTATTCTGAGGAGCCCAATCGAGGACGAAGATTTTGAAAAAATCCTCGAAATCACCGGGATAGAGGGTATCGCTCTTTGAGCGGAGTTCAGCAAGTCCTTTGCCGTCAATAACACTCCCCATCCCATCTTTCCATTCCCTCCTCAGGAACCTCTTGAAAGCGTCAAAGACAACATCGATCCCCATCCCCTTCTCATTCCTCGCGGCTTTCGGGTCTGTGAGCATCATTCCTAGGAACCCCTCTACTGCTGCATCATCTATACCCTGCATGTTCCTGAGAGGCTTCAAATCCGAATGCTCGGTGGATGATAGCTTCTTCAATGCTTTCACGAAGCTCTCCAAGGTCTCCTCCAGCCTTTTCAATGGGCTCTCACTAGGCATAGTTATACTCTGCAAGCTAATCTCCAGGTCACCTTCATCCGGCTCACCATTCCAGTCTCCCATTATCCCAAGGACCGTCGAACGTTTTTGCAGCATTGCCGAACTACGGTCCAGCATTTTGGGCGGTAGCATTTGGCTCTGAGTTCTATCCATCAATTGCCTAGATTTGCTCGGGCTTCCAGGGGTACCCGGGCTATTGCTGTTGCTACTTCCGAATACGGAGGAAAGAAGCTTAACAGGACTGGGAGGTCTGAGCCTACTAAACCTACTCTCACCATCAAACGGGACGCCTAGAGATCGCAGCAGCTTTCTGTTTGCTGACATCAAGGGCGCGGTCAGGGGGGGGTGCTGGGGTAGAGAGTGGAGTCTAACGATTGAAGATAGGCGCTTCGTGAACACAGCCAGGAACTCCTCGCGAGAAACGGTGTCAGTGGAGGAATATTCGTTCCAGCTGCGGAATTCTACTCTCAGCTTATTGCCCATGATAGCCTCGACGTTAACAGCTATATCAACACCGCCCTTCCCTACATCCGCTGCCAACTCCCTTCCGGTCTTCCCCGGGCTCCCAAGGCCGCCGCCGCCGCCTTCGTCGATGTATACAAGCACACTCCCCCTTTTGCCCTCGGTTGTATATCTATCTTCGTTCCCCCAGACACAAGCCCACAATCCGAGACCTTCTACCTTGGTTTCTCTCAATCCAATAAGGCCCTTTCTGCTATTTAGAACGCGCCCCTCAAGTCTAGCCTTCACAATGTCTTCGGTTAACTTGGTCGCTCGTCCCTCATAAGCATTGAGAAGCCTAAGTCTTCTGATCCCCATCCCCCCTGCCCGCACGTCCCAGCTGTCTCTCAAGTCTCGGGCAAGAGTCATCCAAATAACATCCCCCCCATCGCTCTCGGCAAACCTCACATCGGCCAGGTCCATCCAACCAGCAAACTGCAGGTCACAACCTAGGCCTTCCCGCTTAGTGCCGCTGCCGTAATTGCTTACGCCTCCTCCCCCGGGCTTATCTATTTCAGCCATGATCGCTCTCGCCTGCATGGACGTATGTTTCGGTCTCCGTAGAATAAGTAGACGGTCGGGGAAGAGTAATATTGTGGAAGGGATAGCTTCGGAGGTCCTATCATTGAACGGCGGCAATACATCCAGAAAGTCAAATGCTGTAATTAGTCGCCCGGGGAGTCGAAGGGAGGGTGGCCAAGAAACCACGATGGATTGCAGACGCTTCGTAGTTTTCGAGCGCTCATCCTTATCGGAAGATTGGAGCGAACATATTTCGGTGATTATCTCGCGCGCGTCGATAAGCTTCGGCAGGGAAGGGTCGTCGAATGCAAGTAAATTGATGATACTATCAATCAAGAGGGTATATCTCGGCAATCTCTGTACAGGCTCAATGATCATTGATCTTAACTTTTGCTCTCCGGCTTGTTGGACTCTCTTGGAGAAAGAGGAGTGCCTATCCTTTGCAAATTTGGCAAGCAGCTGGGGAAATTCAGAGCTAGCCTGGATATATTCCCCGTAGGATTCTTTGAAATCCGGGAACCTCCTTAAACAGCAATCAGCGACTTCCGGGAGACCACCTTTTTCGACTTCTTGAAGAAAAGCCGTGTTAAGCTCAAGTATTCTATCCAACGAAGGTGGAAACAATGCTTCCAGATCCCTCCCGTTAGGAAATCCGCCATCACCTTTCCTCTGTGAAGTGCGACCTCTGAGTGGTTTGACCAAATTTCCCAAAAGGTCTTGCAATTTCCCAACGTAGCTAGCCTCCGTAATGCGCAATTGTTCCAGTTCACGTTCGATCCCCTCAGCAGAATCCTTCGGGGGCCTCGGCCTGGAAGATGCCGGCCTACTCTGTGCGCGCTTTAACTTTGTAAAAGGCAGATGTGTAGGTTCGCCAAACAATGCGAGCAACTTTTCAGCCTCCTCCGGAACGGCATCAGGCTGAACGTCAGCGGGCGAGCGAAGCACGAGGTCGATGTCCAGCCATCTCAGGAAGCGCTCCGCCAAAGCAGAATCAAGGTCGCTAAGCAAACTTTCCAACTCCAATTCCTTCAGGCGCGCGGCCAGGTCCCCAGCATGCATCTCGTCGAAAGCCACGGCTTGGGCTTCCCCGTTCGACAAAACATTGTTCTTTTTGCTCTTGAGAATTGTTTCCTTTACGGTTTTCGGAAGCTCTGAAAAGTACTTTAGTACGGCGATCGCAAGACCTCTGTAGACTTCTTGGTTTTGCTTTGGGGATGGAAGGTGGTTCACGGCTGCGTACAGCGGGGAGGAAGGGGATAGTGTAAGCTTTGGGTATGATTGCAAGCCAGCGCAAGTGAGAATATGAGCTTCTATGCGGGATACGGAAGTGGAGGAAGAGGAGGAGTGCGGGTTGAAGAATACGAGGACATGTCCGAGGACGGGATCGGAGGTGCAGTAGGGTGTGCAGTGGGCGAGGTGCGGCGGTGGTGATGAAAGCGAGGCCATTGGAGCTCCCGGCTTACGATATGGAGATGGCGGAAGAGTATTATTGTATGCAGTGAAAGCAGGGCTTGCCGGATTTCCAAGTGCAGTTCCAGTCGGGGAGGTTTGTTTGGGTGGAGCCTCCGCAGGGGAGAGGGCAGGAGCTGATGACGGTAGAGGAGGGAGGGGGGGGTGATTGGAGAGAAGGAAAAAGCAAAGATGGCCACCTTTCCAATCGACTGGTATAGGGCTGGGTTTTATCGAGTAGGAATAGAGGCGAACTCACATACAGTAATTCCTGTGGGCATATCGAATGTTTGCTTGACAAGGAGAAAAGGTCAGTGTTGAGTTGAGGCTGCCCTTGAATTACCAGCCAGCTATCGAGTATGTGCGGTTCCGGACGCTATGAAATGGCGCCAATATGCTGAAGTATGCGCCGCCCGGAAGGGTTTAGCGTGCCAAGGAGGCTCTTTGAGAATCATAAGAAATCACGACAACCGGGAAACATTTTGAGCATGCTAGCTGCGGGCAATGCCGGTATATCGGTACGACACTCATCCACTTGCATATCCATAAGCGACCCAGGTGAGCTGAAAGCTGAGACAGAAAGCTCAGAGTGGTGCAGAAAAAAAGAAGGAAAAAAAGGAAAAACACGCCCTGTGTTAATTTCTGTGAGGCACAGGAGTGTTGTGGATCGAAAGTCGACTTTATGACAGCAATCAGCAAGAGGAATTGATGATGGGGGACTCTTCACCAGTAGGCGGTATTTGCTAATAGGTCCTAATAAAACGGTTTGCCGTTGGTAGTGCAAAATCTTATTGGGATAAAATCAGGTGACAGAGGATGAAGGATAACTATAATAACCCGGGGAAGGGGAGGCTCGGAGCCCACGTAGGACACTCCGGGCCTTTGATAGCAGCAACTGGGCCGGAAAGTTAGCGGGTGGGGCGGGATTTAAATATAGTTGTATCATGGTACCGGTAGTCTATTAGCAGTGTCACTTCATTGGCACGCAGTGCCTTAGTTTCCTGGCCCGGTTGTGAGATGTTTGTATATATCATAGATGGAATTAGAATGGCATGTGACGTTGAGCATTGGAAGTCGTATGAACCCCCAGCCTCCATCTGGAGTATCGTTGAATTCGGTTATCCCGCTGTCCATTTAAGCTCAGGATTTTTGTCTATCTATAGCTTTCAATAATGCAGTGTCGCCCACCAACAAGCCCTGCTAGGACTTCAATGTGGAAAGCAGTTCGGAACCCACCCTCACTGCATGGTCGGAGTATTTGGGGTATGGGAGCAGCGATTTTGGCATTCTCGCAGGAACGCCCCCTTATATAGTAGTGGAGATTCCTTTCACTCCGAGTCGAATTTACAACATTCTGGCCGAATATCAGTGTTCCGACCTCCGGCACTCTTTCGCTCCCTGGGGCTCGCGTTACAGCGATGTTATGATGAATAGAACAAAATAAAATGTATATAGACAGAAGAAGAGTCTAGGTATTTGTCAATCCAACGCCCAGCCCCGTTATTTCCCTTGAATGGGCAGGAGGGATTCTCGGTAGTTGGGGGTTTGCCCAGAATTGCTAATATCGGCGCTGCATGGAAGCCAGGCTGCAGGGCTGCCATGGATCGATGGTTACAGAGGCACCTTTCAGGCTGATACTGCGGAGAATTATTTTTTATATTTTTTAAGCTCACCTGAGAGAGGGTGCTGGCGGTCCCCTAAGTCCCTTCGAGTGATAGCACATGACGAAAACTGGCAGAAAAGGTCATGCCCGTGGAGGTTGGAGGAAGAATGAATTTCACACCTTGTGTGTTCTGTCTCCCGGGCTGACTGAATTTGCCTGCCTGTCTGGCTCACCTTCTCAGCTTGCAGAGGGGGGGTTGGTATTTGGGCTAATTTGAGGATATTTTTCCACCAGGGCAGTTCGTAATCTACATCTTAAGTACCCCCCAAGATAGGCGGATGGATGAATGAATACCGTGTCGATTATTCACGGCGATGGAGCTTGAGGGATCGGAGAGCACTATTCCTGTCGAGATTGAAGGGAATTGTTCATGGGGAGGAGGAGGAGGAGGAGGAGGAGGAAAGGGCTATACCGCTCTTTAAAATCACATGCAGTTTCCACTTTAAAAACAAACACTGATGGTGTGTCCACCATTGATGCGCCCATTTCGGTATTACATCACCACCTTCCTCTATCGCGCATGTTGTGGATTAGCCGGGAGGTATCATACTCGAGTACAATCACGAAACACTCAAACTCGTGCACAGTGCCCACCGACCAGCTTGCACAACAGGCGGGGATTACTAATATTGGACCAATCAGCAGCTAGTTTTGTATCATAGTCTATTTGGATGGAATGTGTACATTTGTGCGTCCCACGATCATGGTTTAGCTACCGTATCATACCACCCGAAGTGTTGGGCATGCTGGATCGATTCTTGGAAGCTGTAGCTTGGGCTAACTTAGCACTACGAATATCTCTCGGAATCTCCCATGGAATGGCACGGTAACCAGCCTTTATGAAATATGTATACCTCCCACTTCAATCGTTCCGGTTAAGTTTTTGGAGAAAATATCGCGCTGTCGGACTAACACAATGAAGACCGCAACGGGCAAAGGGGGAAGGCGAACATATATTTCAGAGGGGGGGGGGTGCAAGGGTTTTCGTCTCGGAATCTTATGTACAATGTGGTAGACCAAGGGAATGGATTTTATGACCTATGATACAATACAAGGTAGGATATATAATATAATCCCACCAAGCTAGCGTTTTACCTGTGAAAGATATATTGCTCCCGTATAAGACCAGCCTGATCCACTTTAGGCCTAAACCTCTCTTGACTTGTATAATTCGGAGCTTAGAAGTTTGGGAAATAATAATAATATTATTATTATGATACATACGATAGGCACGCACCTTGTGGGGTTCGTGATATGATACTCTGATCCTTTAAGCGGGCTTCGGCTAGTAGGCCACTGCTTTCGAGTGATTCAGAGTGACGGAGATCTGACTCCCCCACGGCAGCACGGAGTGACCATCGAGGGTCAACCCATACAATAATATTATTATCATAAATAACCAGACTCTGTGGGCTTGGTATGATATTGGGTTTCGCTTGCTTCGAATTCCGGCCTGAACATACCTGGGAGTTACAAGTGGAGTGAATTTTGGGCGAAAATTTATTTCTACTGTTTTGACTTTGGTAGGGCTTTGAATTTTTGTTCATAGAAAGTCCCAAGACGGCACTTGAGTCTCGAAAATAATACAAACTTTATATACTGGCAGCACCATTACTCGTATAATACAAAGACATGAAGGCTCGAAAGAAAGAAAGAAAAGAAGAAATTAGTCATGACTGGTGGTGACATTACCCATAGCCCCTTCTTCTCCATTGATCTCTTTTTCAACTTCAACAGCTGTGGTTGATGAGGCGGGCGACACGCCGGCTTCACCCTTTCTTCGATAGTAAAGCACCACGTCTCCATGGGCTTTCCAAACGTAGGAACGTATGGTTGCCAATGTCATGGCTGGTGGTACAACCTGAACTTTGGGTAAGTGGATTGGCATCAGAAACGGGTAGAAGACACAAACATGGTCATGGCAAAGAAGTTCTAACCAGTCCTCTGGCTTTGGAGGGTCCTGGCCTTCTTTTATCTCAGGGGCAAACGAAAGTGCCATGAAAGGAGGCTCCAATCTTTCTGCGACATAAGCAGCAATCTTTTTCGCTCTTAGCATGCGATTTGCGTTTAATCTAGAATTTTTGCCTTCGCTTTACGGGATGTCAGTACTTGATGTGGTCGACCTGTGTAGGCGACTGGTGGCGGTAGACGTGACTAACCTTCCAGACTCACTAGGCAGATGGGGGAGCTCGTCGTGCCATGGTATTAAGACAAAGCTTACTTTAACCGTATCCTTCAGTGGGATACGGTTGAGGAGGATAAGGTCTCCTAGCCAGGCTGGGGCAACTTTCTCGAGCAGGTCTGCATCCTCGCCAACAGAAGAGACTGTGCCCCTGTACAGATCTGCAACTCCTCCCAAATCAAGCCTGTCCTCTTGAATAATGATTGAAGTATTTCCGGGAGGTTTTAAAACTGGCGTTTCGAGAGGTAAGCTAGGAGCGATGCTGCTCCTGAAGGGTTCGACTACCCTTTCCCGAACTTGAATCTCATAAGATCCCCGGAGCTTCCTCAAGACACCAAGAAGCGTATCTTCTAAGGGGTCGGGCTTATCTGATATCGCAGATTCATCTTCCGGTGGCTTTTCGTCGACTGTTGATACAGTGGGTTTGTTTGTCATGTCCGTAGAGGCAGAGCGACCCAATTTCCTAGTTCCAAACGATCTCCATCTGCCAAGAAGCGATGAATCCTTCTCTTCTTTGTCTTTGTCAGCTGTGGAGGGGGTTGCGGGGGCATCGTCAACTGCTTCGCCTAGTGAGGGGCCGGATGAAATCGGTTTGTTTGGCGTTGCGTTGTTTCCGGTTGAGAAATAGTCACTAGTAGTTGGTTTGTCAATTGACCCCCTTGTAGTAGGAGAAAGAGAAGCTCTCGGTCCACTCTCTTCTTCATTGGTGGTGGGTAGGGGCGCCGCCTCTCCAGCATGCGCAATATTGGTGGATCCAAGGGCTAGCGCAGGAGTTGCAAAACCAATCGTCATACCCGGTGTTTGTGGAAACAACAAGGAAAACCCGTTGTACGCCTTGGGGGTGGCAGAGCCAGCCCCTCCAGGAGATTGGGTGCCGATCTCGGATGAAGAGAAAGTAACTGGTGGCATCGAGATCTGTAGGGGCGCATTGGCACGCCGTGTTTGCTCACGTTCCTCTCTATCGTTGTCGAGCCTTTTCCTGTAATCCTCATCACGAGCGATCTCTTCGTTAATGAGATTGCTAAAGAGATAACGAAGGACCCATTTGCCAAGGTTAACTGGGAATTGTTAGCGACGCCGCTGCTCCAAAAATGGGGCGCTTGAGCGGCCTTTACTTCTTTGATCATCCTTAAATTCCACTGCGTCTTCGATGTCGGCCTCATCGGCATACATCTCAGCGTCGAAACAGTAATTTTCTTCCAGGACACAAGCTAGTCGGCCCGTTCGAGTGTCGATTTGACACCAGTTCGCCACACTCTCGATGGTGTTTGTCTCGGCTGCGACATCTTCGAGATGCCTTTTGCCAAAGGACTTGACTGGCATGCATTTCAGTAGATCCCACATCATCACCTCACCCGCCGTGTCTAAGGTTAGGACCCTCCTTCTGTCATTTAATAAAAAGTGCTTTATTAGACCGTGCTGTCCCTCAATGGTTTCGTCGGGAAGCTCGTTCACGGGAACCAGGACTCCGGGATCAGCGTCGAGAATAGTTTCTGATATTGAAGCTTGTCGGGCATTAGGTATCGAATATACGGTGACAGCATCAGGGTCCCTAACATTAGAGGGAAACGCGGATGTTGTCGACAGTCTCAGTAGGGCATTTACGGGAATAGTTGACTGTTTAGGTCCGGCGGTCGTCGGTGAGCTTGGAGCACCTGGTGGCGGAGGTGGATTTATCACCCTTGGCTTAGTACTGGCGGATGAGGTTAGCCTGGGTCGTCTTAGATCCGGGCCAATATCTATATTGGTGTCCACGTCTAGCCAGCGATTTATACTAGAACTTTGAGTTGCAGTCCAGAGGTAGTCACCGCAAGCAACTACCTTATTCACGCCTTCTTGATCCTGACAAACTGCCACACATATACCCTCCTCTATCTCAGCCACATTTCGGACATCAGTCTTGGCTACCAATCCTGAGCGATCACTAGAATGGAAGATATCCAAGTTAGGATGAGATGAATAGAGTGACCAAACACTATCGTTATGCATGCTCAAGGTGTGGATACATCTTCCGGCAGTCAAACTCCACATCTTGATTGTAGTGTCGGAGGAGGCAGTTAATATAATATTCCCCTGCTGGCTAACGAGAATTGATCGCACGTTGTCGGTGTGTCCAACAAACTTTGTGATCCTTTGACCTGATCGGGGATCCCAAACACGGACCACGCTTTCAGGACCGCCACTTGCTATGATATTTCCCCCAATTCCCAGTGAATATATCGAGCCCTTGGGGTTAGTACCCTCATCACCCACATCAATCTGTAATTTCTCACCGCCCCCGTTGAGATCCCAAATCATGATCTTTCGGTCTAGCCCCCCGCTGGCCACCCAATCCGAGTGTTCATCGGGTGTCGCAAGGCATTTGACGTAGTCACTATGGACGCCTATTGTATTAGGTGGTAATTGATCGGCTGCATGGGGTCGCCAGAGCTTTACCGTCAAGTCTGACGATGCAGATACAAGAGCGGCGTTAGAGTGACAGAGCGCAAGGTCGTTAACCCAGTGGGTGTGGGCCTGGGCCTGTGTGCAGAAGGCAGAAGGGAGAGTCGCTGAGTTTGCTGCGCCGTCGGTGAGATCAACGCCGATTTTCCAAGAGCAGATGGCTCCATCACGACCGGCTGAATAACTTTACTCCAATCAAAAAATATCAGCTAAAAAATGGCCTTAGAAGCTAGCAGGTATTTTTGAGCTTGATGGAGAGCGAAACTTACAGAATCCCCTGTTTATCGACAGCGAGACTATTGACGCCTAAGCGATGTCCGCCAGGAGAGTTCGCCAGTGGTAGCACTGTACTTTAATCAGTGGCTTTGCTTCGAGAATAGGCGGGGAACAGACCATAGCTGATCCGTTGGCGAGCTTTGCGCGCCATGGACAGATAGAGAGGAGGTAGCGTAAAGGGGAACAGTTTTTAGGTTGGAGGAGTGGGCGGAAGCTAAGGGCAGGAGTTGCTCGCGGGACGGCGTGCGGAGTAAGGTGGAACAGGTTACCGCAAGCACGTGGAAAAAATGGCTGGTGGGGATGGTGGTGGCATGGCGGAGACGATGCGACAGCGAAATGTCGCAACTTGCCATAGGGGCACTTTTCCGACTCTTAAAGCGCATCTTACTTGTATCATACAATTCATAGTGTACGAGTAATAACTTGCATCATTCGGGTATAGCCCTGCGGTGCAGACGAGATCTGCATGGAGTGGATTATATACGGTAGGCGTAGGCGACCTGTCACGCCGCCGAGTGCTAAGTTGGTCACGTGATTTTCTATCCTTAATGATTCCTCTGATTCCTCGACACAGGCAGTGAGTAGAAAGAAGGCTTGAGGGGGGAGCATTGACCCTCCTCCTCCTATATCCTGGTCTTCCTGAGCCAAAGAAGGGAACAAGAGAAGCACTCAATTTCCATCAAAATCGATAGCGAATGTGAATAGATCACGTGACCTACTTAGCACTCGGCCGCGTGAGTACAGTGAGTGACAGCAGCAAGGTTTTGTATCCTTTTTTTTGGAGAGAAAAATTATGGCATCGCTGCTGTGATGGCTAGATCAGTTGTTTTATCTTGTTCTAGATTGATAAAGGGTAGAGGGAGTGTATAGAACAGCTGCCTGTGGTATGATATAAGAGAAGTTTTCCGGACAAAGGCGTCCTGTCCTGTGCTTAGAAGCTGACCGTAGGCCTAGTTATGATGCTATACTGGTGTAGAAGCAGTCTGTACTCGAGCATCATACTTGCACCCAAATGGTCTCAAGACGAATGAGTGGTGTTTCATGTGTTGGTCTAAACCTTTCTAGCATGATACTCGAGTACAGGCACCACCGGTAGCATCAATGGCAATAAAAGTGAACCAATCTTTTAGAGTAAAAGGGTCCGCGACAATACTGTAATGGTGAGAATGCAGTGACTGGGTGGACAAACCAAATACCGGTACCGCACCGCATCAACTGGTGAAGCTCGTTTTCACGCCAAGAGGTCAGAATAAGGTTGTTGGTCAGGATTTTTCACAAAGTATCATATGATACCCCTTCTCGGTTAGATGATTCCTTTAAATGACCCAAGCCTCAAGAATGATGGCCCGTGCTAGGTACCGTATTTGTGAAAATCCTACCCTTAAAGGCTACTTACTCTCTATCATACTAGATAGAAGGAGTTTATCCATTTCGCCACACTTTCTTTTGACCCCTCAGGGTGAAAACGAGCTTCACCAGTTAACGCGGTATATTATGCCGGCTATATCGATCCTGATTGAGTATCTGATTTTGTGAGGGCATGGTATGTACAGTACTGTACTGTACCGGTACTAGTACAGTATCGTACAGTTCAAGGTGTATTGTGTACGGTATTGGGTGTACCTGAAAATGTAGGGGCCCTGATAAGGCTCGTTGCAGGACAACGCGTGCATTTATGATTGACGCCGAATCATGTCAAACCTCGCCCTGTGAGGTGGGCTGGAGACCCCTGTCTGGGCTCAGAGATTTTGGTATGATAGCCTAACACCAACGCGATTCTCCCTTCGAACCGTCTTCTGATTGCCCCCCCCCAAACCCTCTTCCACCCAAAGCTTCCCAGATCGGATCTCCATCTCCATCTCCATCCCCTGGCCATCCTCCTCCCCGGCTTTCTCACCTCCTCTCCCTTTACATCAACTGATCATCGGATTTTCTTCGGCTCTGTTCTTATACCTTGTTTAATACATCTAGAGTCCTTCCTTTTCCCACCACCCTTCCGTTGGCAAGCTAATATATTCAATTCAGTAATATTCCTGGCATAACATATGCTTTACTGACGATACCTAACTCCTCACAGCTGCAGTTAACGAGCCCCTCCGCCACTTTTTCTCGCCGTTGTCGATACCGCAGCTATGGATGGCCCTCTGGTTGCGTCTTCCGGCAACAATTCGGCCGTATCTCCATCCGCATCGACTACCTCTTTACTTCCATCCCTGAACCCCACTTTACTTATTGACTATCTTACCGAAGTTCTTTCTGTTACCGTTGGTGCTACTAAACGAGAGTTGGAAGCTCCCGGGAGTCTTCTCTCAGATAGTCGTTATTCCGAGACCCTGCAGAAATGCTCCAGGTTCGCCGCAGAGCCAATTGTGGCTTTGTATGCCTCGAAGGACCTCGTGGAGATTGAAGAATCTCCAAACGATGTCATCTGTGAGTTGGATTGCCCTCGTTTTTCCCTTTGTTATTATCAACGGTTACTGATAATTTGGTATAGCTGTTTCTGGAACTGTCTCACAATCATACACCTACTCCATTGCGTCAGAGTTATCATCCTTACCGTCCACAGTTGCCTCTGTTGCCATTATCAAGCGACCTCAGCCTCTGGATTCCTCGATTCCTCTCCATGCCCAGATACAGATTATGAACCTTCCCGGGACTGTGGCGTTGAATAGTAGTGCTCAGGGCTCGGTATCCCCGTTCGAGATATTGCATTCTGTTGTCCATTTGGCTTTGGGACCTTACTTCGATGCCTATACCAAAGGCCAGGAAGCTCAGTCTAGCGGGCGGATCAACCGTTTTGCTGATGGTGAAGCTAAGACTGGTATTCCTGTCACAAAGAAAAAGCTTGCCGAATTGGAGCTCTCTCTTTTACATTTGCAGCAGAATATCGAAATACCGGAGCTCTCGTTGAACCTCCACAATGTGGTGCAGTTGGCTGTGGAAGAGGTATGGGGGTGATCCATTATTTAGCATAGCGATACTGTGGGGAGACTGACTCGGGGTGTAGGCTCTTCTTAAAGGTACGCGGCCTTCGTTGGACCTCATACACCCAAGTTTATTGCAAGACAGCACGTTCCTCAACAACCTTCAGTCGATTGTAAATGCTTGGATCAAGTCAATCCAATCAATAACCAAGATGTCCCGAGACACCGAAAGTGGGACTGCTACCCAAGAGATCAATTTTTGGCTATCGATGGAGAGTGCTTTGGAGGGCATAGAGGAACAGCTGAGGAGCGATGGGGTACAGCTTACCCTTGAAATATTGAAGCATGCGAAGCGATTCCATGCGACTGTCAGTTTTATTGCAGACACTGGATTGAAGGAAGCTACAGACAAAGGTAGGTTTTCGTTCTATCCGGGCGCTTGGGCGGTTCATGTCGAATCCTGCTGACGCCCCAACTCTGATAGTGCAAAAATATAACCAGCTTATGCGTGATTTTCCCCTTGATGAACTATTGTCTGCAACAAGCCTTGCGAAGGTTCAGGATGCGATTGTCGGAATTTTTGCACATTTCAACAAAAAATTACGGATATGTCCTTATCCCATTCGGAGGGCGCTTCCACTGGTCGAGGCGATTTCGGCGGATTTGGATTCCCAAATCCACACATTGCTCAGCGGGCGTCGGTTGATGCATTTGGAATATAACGATTTCGAATCGCTGATGAACGTTGCCGAAGGGATCTTCAGGACTTGGGAGGATAACACTAAAGAATTTACTAATGTTGCTCGGGATGTAATAAGGAAACGATCTGAGAAATTCGTCCCGGTAAAGATAGCAGCAAGGCACCTCAAAACCCAGGAAAGGTTAGCTTACGTCAAAGGCTTCCGACATAGCCATGAGCAGTTGCAACGAACAATTGCAAATGTCCTCGGCCCTAACTCGTACGAGAATGGTGCCAACCCGAACTCGAGGGATGGGGGAGCTGTGTCGGAAGATATTGGTGATGTTGATGCCGTGGAGGAGGTTTCCCAGGCATATGCTGTTCTAAAGGATGTAGACGTTTTGGATGTGTCGCCCGAAGGTACTGAGATCTGGATCGCGGCGGAGAATGCGTACAATGAACGAACTTCCCGTGTGGAGAATTCCATCATTGCCCGATTAAGGGATAGACTGGCGACCGCGAAGACTGCGAATGAGATGTTTCGGGTGTTTTCAAAGTTCAATGCCCTCTTTGTGCGACCAAAGATTCGGGGCGCTATTCAGGAATATCAGACACAGCTTATCGACAGCGTTAAACTTGATATCGCGGCTCTCCATGAGCGATTCAAGCAGCAATATGGACATTCTGAAGCGCATGCTATGGCTCAATTGCATGACCTGCCTCCAATTTCGGGTGCGATTATTTGGGCCAAGCAAATCGAGAGGCAACTAAACGCTTATATGAAGAGGGTTGAGGACGTTCTTGGGCATGGCTGGGAGCTTTATCATGAAGGCCAGAAACTACAAGGGGAAAGCACCACTTTTAGAAAGAAATTGGACACACGCCCGATCTTTGACACCTGGTCGAACGATGTGCAGAAGCGCAACATATCCATTTCAGGAAGACTGTTCAGTATCACGAGGAATAGAGCCGCCGGTAACTCTTTGGAGCTAGTTGTTAATTTCGATCCTCAGGTCATTGCGCTGTTCAAGGAGGTCCGGAACCTGTTATGGCTTAATTATCAAGTTCCCCATTCGATCAATAGCATTTCCAAGGAGGCGAAGCGTGTTTATCCCTATGCAGTTAGCTTGATGGAAACTGTTCGAACCTTTTCTCAAATCAATAAAACAATATCCGAGATGTCCGATGTATCAATCCTGCTCAGTGGTTATCAAAACGATGTCCACAGCTTGATAAGCAAGGGCACCCCCCTGAAGTGGGAATCCTTTGTTCACTCTTATGACCTGCACTTGAGGCAACTGCAGTATCTTCCTAATGGAAACATTGATCCTTCGACGTCGTTGCAGGGAAGGGAGAGCAAACATGTACAATTTGTCCGAGACTTCGCAGCCGCCGTTTCGATTCTCCAGAGCAAGACTGGGACACTGGCCATCATTCACGAGACATCACAGAAAGCCATGGCGGAGCTTTGCACTTGCCCTTATGATGTTGACGCCTTCCAGCATAAACTCGAAGTCATTCAAACCGCCGTCGATCAACTCAATCTGGAGAATTATGTCAATTTACCTCACTGGGTCGGGGAGTTGAATAGCAAGATTGAAATGATTTTACTTGGCCGGCTCCAGGAAGCGGTTACGCGATGGATTGAGGTGTTTAAGGATTCAAAGGGCGATGAAGGAGCTAATGGCGATAGTCAGCGTAAGCGGATGAGTCGGAATGAAGAGGTTGATGTCGATGGGAATGCAAAGGCCGGGGATACTTATGATCCTCGTATGAAGAGACTTGTGCACGAGATCAGCATCCGGAACCAAGTTATTTATCTCGACCCACCGTTGGAGTTTGCAAGGGCGAGCTGGTTCTCCCAGCTGCACCAGTGGTTGAGCGTCGTCTGTAACCTCCGGAAGCTTAAAGCGAGTCGATACGAGATGAACATCAACCTAGCTGTAGGGGATTCTGAAATGCTGTTCTCCGACCTGGTAGGTTTTAGATATTTTCGGGAATCCTCTTTTTCCTTTACTAATTGTGCATAGCCTGCGAGTTGTGCGCCTACGCTCTCCGATGCCTACGAAATGATGGAACAAAAATTGGCGGCAGTCGGAACGTATGTCGAAAAATGGCTTAGATTCCAATCCTTGTGGGATTTGCAGTCAGAACAGGTCTACGATGTCCTTGGCGATAATCTTGAACGGTGGCTTCAATTGCTGACGGAAATTCGAAAAACCCGATCCACGTTCGACACCTCAGATGTTAGTCAGTCATTCGGTAATCTTTCTATTGATTACGAGCAAGTTCAAACGAAGGTCAACGCGAAATATGATCAATGGCAGCATGATATTCTTGTCAAGTTTGCCAATAAACTTGGAAATCGTATGAGGGAAGCACACGCAGAGATTGGGAAAGCTAGACGTGACTTGGAGGGCCAGTCTCTTGAGGCTTCATCTACGGCGCAGGCTGTATCTTTTATCACTATTGTGCAACAATGCAAGCGCAAAATTAAGTCATGGGCGCCGGAAGTTGAGCTTTTCCGAAAGGGAGAAACTACCCTCTCTCGGCAGCGATACCAATTCCAGCAAGACTGGCTATTTGTTGACCAGATTGACGGAGAGTGGGCCGCTCTGAATGAAATATTAGCACGCAAGAGCAAAATTGTGCAAGATCAAACTGGTGAGAACTGTGTTGATAGTGGAGGGTATTCGCTCTGATACTGACGACCTTTAGATGCGCTTCGGGCAAAGATTGTGGCGGAGGATACCGTTGTTACTGATAAGATTAACAATATCGTTGGAGAGTGGAATGATCAAAAGCCTGTTTCGGGTACCATAGCCCCGGAGGAGGCATCACAGACTTTGAGCGGCTTCGAGACGAGATTGACCCAACTCAAGTCCGAATCTGAGATGGTTTCGAAAGCCAAAGAAGCTCTTGACATCCCTGCCGGCCCAGAGAATATCCTGGTTTCGATTCTTGAGGAAGTCCAAGATTTCAAATCTGTTTGGTCTGCTCTTTCCACAATTTGGAAGAGTCTGAACGATCTCCGGGACACTCCTTGGTCCTCTGTTATTACTAGAAAGATTCGCCAGGGACTCGAGGGCCTGATTAATATGACCAAGGAAATGCCTAGCCGGATGCGACAATATGCCGCTTTCGAGCACATTCAAAATGTGCTTCGCCAATTAGTCAAAGTTAATCCACTCTTATCGGAGATGAAAACGGAGGCTGTCAGAGAGAGGCATTGGGGTAAGATATTCAAGGCATTGAAGCCAGGGCATAGGCTATTTTTGTCGACTCTCACGCTGGGCACAGTTTGGGATCTCAATTTGATTGCCAGTGAGCCCGTGATTCGTGACATCATTGCCCAAGCGCAAGGAGAAATGGCCCTGGAGGAATTCTTGAAGCAGGTTTGTAGTCTCGAACTTTGTATCCTCTCGATTGTTGATCTGATCTGGGCTGATAATTGCTTTAGGTTCGGGAAACATGGTCAAGTTATGTGCTCGATCTCGTTGGTTATCAGAATAAATGCCGTTTGATTCGCGGCTGGGACGATCTTTTTGCTAAATGTAGCGAAAATCTTAATTCGCTCCAAGCCATGAGGCATTCCCCATATTACAAGGAGTTCGAGGATGAGGCATCCTCATGGGAAGACAAGCTGAACAGGGTTCATGTTTTATTCGACATCTGGATTGATGTGCAGCGCCAATGGGTTTACCTCGAAGGTGTCTTCACTGGGAACGCTGACATCAAGCACCTTTTACCTATCGAATCCTCCCGATTCCAAAACATAAATTCCGAGTTTTTCACCGTGATGAAAAAGGTCTACAAATCGCCTTACATTCTTGACGTTCTGAACATCTCTGGCGTCCAGAAGTCCTTGGAGCGTCTGGCGGAACTCCTCAATAAAATCCAGAAGGCGCTTGGTGAATACTTGGAGCGTGAGAGGGTTTCATTCCCTCGGTTTTATTTCGTCGGTGATGAGGATCTTCTCGAGATTATTGGAAACAGCAACGATACCTATCGTATCCAGAAACATTTCAAGAAGATGTTTGCAGGGCTTTCCGGCTTGGTACTCGATGACGATTCCCTCATCTTGGGCTTTACATCGAAGGAGGGCGAGGAAGTGAGGTTGAAGAAAGAGATCTCCTTAATTAAGACACCAAAGATCAACGACTGGCTAACTGCTCTCGAGACCAACATGAAACTTACCCTGGCCGAGCTTCTGGCAGAGGCTGTGCGGGATTTCCGGGATATTTTCTCCATGAAAGATCTAAACAAAGAGAGGTTCTCCAAATATATTGCGCAATACCCGGCACAAATCCTAGTCCTTGCAACCCAAGCCGTTTGGACAACAGTGGTAGAGAAGGCTTTGGCCGAAGGAGGTGTAGACCTTCAAGGCTTATACGGACAGGAGGTTAAGGTACTCGCGTTGCTTGCGGCAACAGTTTTGGGGGATCTCGCGCCTATCGAGAGGAAAAAATGCGAACATTTGATCACCGAGTTTGTTCATCAACGCGACGTCATTTTTAGACTTATTAACTCCGGAGCGAATTCAACGGAAGATTACACATGGCTACTCCAGATGAGATATTATTATCAAGATGAAGGAGAATACCTGAGTAGACTGAAGATTAGAATGGCAAATGCGGAGTTGGAATACGGATTCGAGTATCTTGGCGTGGCTGAGCGCCTTGTGCGCACCCCACTAACCGATAGATGCTTCTTGACATTGACCCAAGCCTTGTGCCAGAGGCTTGGAGGATCTCCGTATGGCCCAGCAGGAACTGGCAAAACTGAGTCGGTCAAAGCACTTGGCGTTCAACTTGGCCGCTTCACCTTAGTATTTTGTTGCGATGACACTTTCGACTTCCAGGCAATGGGGAGAATCTTCTTGGGGATTTGTCAGGTCGGGGCGTGGGGTTGTTTTGACGAGTTTAACCGTTTGGAGGAGAGAATATTGTCCGCTGTGTCGCAACAAGTTCAAAATATCCAGCTTGGGTTAAAGAAAGCTATTGCGGACTCTGATGCGCAAATAGAATTGGTTGGCAGACAGCTCAAGGTGCATCAAAATACAGGTACGAATGCTTATATATCCTTTTTATTATTATTATATGGGACTCTGGTGTTAACACAGACGCTTAGGCATCTTTATCACCATGAATCCTGGTTATGCCGGCCGTTCGAATTTGCCAGATAACCTTAAGAAACTCTTCCGAAGTGTTGCTATGTCGAAGCCTGACAAAGAGCTTATTGCCGAGGTTATGCTTTACTCGCAAGGATTCAACCAGGCGAAGCAGCTTTCCAAGCAAACAGTACCATTTTTCGACCGTTGTGCTTCACGGCTCTCAAAACAGGCGCATTATGATTTTGGGTTGCGTGCACTGAAGAGTGTACTTGTTAGCTCTGGAGGATTAAAGAGAGCGAGGTTGGTAAGCGACGGCGTTGATTTAGATGGGGAAAAGATATCAGGCTCCGACTGGGAGGCACAGATTATCGTGCAGAGTCTGAGAGAAACTATAGCGCCGAAATTAATTCGGAGCGATGTAGAGATTATGAGGGAGTAAGTTCACATCCTGCGCTAATCCAACTTTCGCCCCTAACATAATGCCTTAGAATTGAAGAGGAGTCGTTCCCGGGAATCCAATATGTACCCGGAAATCTCAGCAAATTGGAGGAGGCGATACGGAAAATTGCCACCGAACAAAACCTTGTTCTGACGGGCACCTGGATGACCAAGATTCTGCAGCTATACCAAATTCAAACTATTCACCATGGTGTGATGATGGTTGGAAACTCCGGTTCGGGGAAATCTGGTGCCTGGAAAGTGTTACTCCAGGCCTTGCAACAAGTTGAGAGCCAAGAGGGCGTTTACCATATAATTGACTCGAAAGTTATGTCGAAGGAAGCTTTATACGGGAGTCTCGATTCGACAACGAGGGAATGGACTGATGGACTGTTCACTAGTATTTTGAGAAAAATCGTCGATAATCTGCGCGGTGAAGATTCGAAGAGGCACTGGATTGTTTTTGATGGTGATGTTGATCCGGAGTGGGTCGAGAACTTGAACAGGTATTTACCCTCGCCACTATTCGTGGTCAGATATTAACTAAAATATCACGCAGTGTTTTGGATGATAACAAGTTGCTCACCTTGCCAAACGGAGAACGTCTTGGCCTTCCCTCAAACGTTCGCATCATGTTTGAAGTTGAGACACTAAAATATGCCACCTTGGCCACTGTCAGCCGATGTGGTATGGTTTGGTTCAGTGAAGATACGGTCACCTCAAAAATGATGGTTACCCATTACCTCAAGTCTCTTCGGACAGTTACATTTGAGGACCTCGATGAGGATAACACAATCAGCTCTGGGCAGGTCTCAGTTAAGGCCCTTTCAACTCAATCTCATATGGCAGAGCTTCTCGGCCAACTTCTTGACAGTGACAATTTCATTGTGGAAACCCTTAAGGAAGCCGGAAGGTACAACCATATTATGGAATTTACCGAAGTCCGAGTTCTACATACGCTCTTCTCATTGCTTAATAAGATATGTCGGACCATGATCGAATACAATATTCAACACGCCGACTTCCCGCTTGAGGATGAGCAAGTCGAAGCGTACGTTTCGAAGAAGTTACTTTTGGCGCTGGTCTGGAGCTTTACAGGGGACTGCCCTCTGACAGACAGACAAAGCTTTGGGCACTACGTGTGTGGCTTAGCAACAATCGAGCTTCCCCCCCTGATCGGAGGAGGCGCTATCATTGACTTCGACGTTTCTCTTCCCAAAGCAGAATGGACGCCATGGCAAGACCAAGTACCTTCGATTGAAATCAATACTCACTCCGTCACTCAGACTGACCTCGTCATCCCCACTCTGGATACCGTTCGACACGAAGACGTCTTGTACTCATGGCTAGCAGAACACAAACCATTGCTTTTGTGTGGGCCTCCAGGTTCCGGCAAAACGATGACATTGTTCAGTGCTCTTAGGAAGCTTCCAAACATGGAAGTTGTTGGGTTAAACTTTTCCAGTGCTACCACGCCGGACCTTCTTATCAAGACTTTTGAGCAATATTGCGAGTATAAGAAGACATTAAACGGAGTAATGCTCTCCCCAACCCAAATCGGGCGCTGGTTAGTGCTGTTCTGCGACGAAATAAACTTGCCAGCACCGGACAAGTACGGGACACAGCGCGCCATATCATTCCTCAGGCAATTAGTAGAACAAAACGGTTTCTGGAGGACATCCGATAAAACATGGGTCACCTTAGACCGCATTCAGTTTGTGGGAGCGTGTAACCCCCCCACCGATGCCGGCCGCACACCCATGGGACCTCGTTTCCTTCGGCACGCACCACTCATCATGGTCGATTATCCTGGCGAACTGTCATTGACACAAATTTATGGAACCTTTAACAGCGCTGTCTTGAAGATTATTCCGACCCTTCGAGGATACTCAGAACCCCTTACGAAGGCAATGGTTCAATTCTACTTAGAATCGCAACAGAGATTTACCCCAAAGATTCAACCGCACTACGTCTACTCTCCTAGGGAGCTCACGAGATGGGTTAGGGGTTTGTACGAGGCCTTGAGACCGTTAGAAACGCTCTCCGTTGAAGGGCTTGTTAGGATATGGGCTCACGAAGCACTGCGGTTGTTCGAAGACCGTCTCGTCGGAGAAGATGAGAGACAGTGGACCGCAGATGCGACCAAGAGAATTGCCCTTCAACATTTCCCTGGTATTGACGAACAGAAGGCGCTACGTGGGCCAATACTATTTTCAAATTGGTTGTCTAAGAACTACGTTCCTGTGGAAAGAGAACAATTAAGAGATTTCGCAAAGGCACGTCTAAAGACCTTCTGCGAAGAGGAGGTAGATGTGCCGTTGATCCTCTTCAATGATGTTCTGGAGCATGTATTGCGCATTGATAGGGTCTTCAGACAGCCGCAGGGACATTTGATTCTTATCGGTGTTAGTGGAAGTGGAAAGGTATGTTGTTTTTTGCTTATTGTTCTTTTTACCTTGCTGATTGGAGTTCCAAGACTACTTTATCTCGGTTTGTGGCCTGGATGAATGGGCTCAAAGTCTTCCAGATTAAAGTTCATGGCAAATATTCCGCGGAAGACTTCGACGAGGACCTCCGGGATGTTCTTAGGCGCTGTGGCTGCAAAGGGGAGAAAATTTGCTTTATCATGGACGAGTCTAACGTGCTCGATTCTGGGTTCTTGGAACGCATGAATACCTTGCTAGCAAACGCAGAGGTCCCCGGTCTCTTTGAGGGGGACGAATTTGCGGCTTTGATGACGGCCTGTAAGGAAGGCGCTCAGCGACAAGGATTGCTTCTAGATTCCCAGGAGGAGTTGTACAAATGGTTTACCCAACAGATCGTCAAGAATCTGCATGTCGTCTTTACTATGAATCCCCCAGAGGGTGGTCTATCATCCAAGGCAGCAACATCCCCAGCATTGTTCAATCGTTGCGTTCTGAACTGGTTTGGGGATTGGTCGGACCAGGCCTTCTTCCAAGTTGGGATGGAATTAACTCAATCACTTGATCTCGATAGAGCAACTTACAGAGCTCCCGACAGCATTCCGGTAGCCTATAGAGAACTTCCGTTGCCTCCTTCCCATCGTGAGGCGGTTGTTAATGCAATGGTCTATATCCATTACTCGCTTCACCGCTTCAATGCTAAACTCCAGAAGCAACAAAACAAGACGACATATCTGACACCTCGACATTTCCTTGACTTTGTTGCCCAGTATGTCAAACTTTATAACGAGAAACGCGAAGATCTTGAGGAGCAACAACGACACTTGAATGTTGGATTAGAGAAATTGAAAGACACGGTTGATAAGGTGCGGGAGCTTCGGACAAGCTTAGCCGAAAAACAAGGACAGCTCGAGAGAAAGAGCGCCGAGGCGAACGAAAAACTACGAAGAATGGTCGCCGATCAGCAGGAGACCGAACAAAAGCGAGCAGCTTCTCTGCAAGTCCAAGCAGAGCTGGAAGTCCAGGAGAAGGTGGTTGCTCAACGAAGGGAAGTTGTGTTGAGTGATCTTGCAAAGGCTGAGCCCGCTGTCATTGAAGCCCAAAGAAGTGTCGGAAATATTAAGAAAACTCACTTAAATGAAGTCAGGGTCATGGGAAAGCCTCCGCTAGCTGTTCGACTCGCTATGGAGTCCGTTTGCACGTTGTTGGGGCATAAGGTGGATGCATGGGCAACAGTACAATCCATCGTGGGACGTTCAGATTTCGTCTCAAGCATCATCAACTTTGACAACGAGAGACAGATGACCAAGAGTCTTCGACTTAAAATGCAAAAGGATTACCTCTCTTCGCCGAGCTATAACCCAGAAGCCATGAACAGGGCGAGCAAAGCATGTGCGCCTTTGGCTCAATGGGTAGAAGCACAGGTCAACTACGCCGAGATTCTCGATCGCGTAGGGCCTTTGAGGGACGAGGTTGATCAGTTGGAAGAGCAAGCAAAGCAGACAAAGGCGCAAGCACAGGCGATGCAAGATACAATCCAAGAGCTTGAACGGAGTATCGCTAGATACAAAGACGAATATGCAGCCCTTATTAGCGAAACTCAGGCTCTCAAAACCGAAATGTCCCGTGTCCAGTCAAAGGTTGACCGTAGTGTTAAGCTTTTGGATAGTTTGTCTTCTGAGAAGACTCGCTGGGAGTATGGCAGCAAATCCTTTGAAACACAAATAGGGACATTGATTGGAGACGTTATTGTGTCGGCAGCGTTCCTAGCATATGGCGGGCTCTATGATCAACAATATCGTAAATCGATGGCAGACGACTGGCTCAACCATCTCTCCTTATCCGGTATTCAATATAAGGAACATAATCCAGTTACAGAATATCTATCGACTGCCGATGAAAGACTTGTGTGGCAAGAGAATGGATTGCCAGTGGATGATCTTTGCACGGAGAATGCGATTGTCCTCAAGAGATTCAACCGTTATCCTCTCATTATTGACCCTTCCGGCCGAGTCACAGACTTCCTAGCCAACGAGAGCAAAGAGCGGCGTCTTACCATTACAAGTTTCCTAGACGATTCGTTCACCAAGCAGTTGGAGAGCTCGCTCCGTTTCGGAAATCCTATTCTTATCCAGGACGCGGAGCATTTGGACCCTATCCTCAATCACGTCTTGAACAAAGAGTACCAGAAAACCGGAGGCCGTGTGTTAATTCAACTCGGAAAACAGGAAATCGATTTCTCGCCTACGTTCAAGTTGTATTTGTCCACCCGTGATCCATCGGCATCCTTCGCCCCCGATATCTGCAGTCGTACTACTTTTGTCAATTTCACCGTTACCCAGAGTAGTTTGCAGACCCAGTCTCTGAACCAGGTACTGAAGTTCGAGAGAGCGGATGTTGATCAACGCAGGACAAACTTGATGAAGCTCCAAGGTGAGTTCAAGCTACATCTTCGACAACTCGAGAAGCGTCTTTTGCAGGCATTAAACGAATCCCGGGGAAATATTCTGGATGATGACCGGGTCATCGATACCCTTGAGACCCTGAAGACCGAGGCGGCTGAGGTGTCGCGCAAGATGGCAGAAACAGATGGCGTAATGACCGAGGTGGAAACGATCACCCTACAGTACCAAGTCATTGCCCGCGCATGTAGTGCCGTCTTCGCGGTCCTTGAACAGCTCCATCACCTCAACCACTTTTACCAGTTCTCACTCCAGTACGTTACCTAGCCCCCATTAATTTCACATCATTCGACTAACCAAACATTCAGGTACTTCCTTGGTATTTTCCATTCTGTCCTACACGACAACAAGCGCTTGCAAGCTGAGAAGGATTACAACGCCCGTATTCAAATCATTCTCCATGACCTTTTTGTTACAACGTGAGTTCAATAGATACCTTTTCTCCTATCATCTTACTAATCTTATAGTTATCAACGTACTGCCTTGGGATTGCTCCAGAAAGACCGCGTGACCTTGGCAATGCTTTTAGCCCAGGCATCTCCATACAAGATGGACAAGTCTTTGATCGACCGCATCTTAGATGATGGGCTTCCGGGCATAGACGCTTCGACTGAGGTGGACAAGAGGGACGAAGTCATTCTACGAGCTTCGACACTTCCAATTTTCAAGAATTACATTGCAAACATCACCGCCGAGGAATGGGAGAAGTTCTTTCAAGAGGAGACTGCTGAAAGCTTTGTTCCTGTCGTTTGGGACAGCAAGTTGCCCGATCCCGATCAAGAACTAAACAAACTTCTGCTTGTCAAACTTGGTAGAGTGGACCGTTTTGTCCCATCTGTAGAGAAGTTTGTGGGCGCTGTCTTTGGAAAGGACGTTTTGGACGCTACTGGAGATCTTCGCCAGGTTGTGGGTCAGGTATCTGCAACCACCCCCATCGCTCTTGCCTCTTCACCCGGTTTCGATGCAAGTTACAAAGTCGATGGTTTGGTGGAGCAGCTTAGAGCTAGCTGTACCAATATCGCCATGGGCTCGAATGAGGGTTTAGCAACTGCAGACAAGGCAGTCAGCAACGCCGCTTCGGCTGGGACCTGGGTCTTGGTTAAAAACGTGCATCTTACTCCTGCATGGTTACAGTCGTTAGAGAAGAGGCTTGATGCACTGCGACCCCATCCTAACTTCAGACTATTCCTCTCAATGGAGTCTTCACCTAAAATCCCGATCAATCTACTGCGTGCTTCACGCGTACTCATGTACGAACAACCTGCCGGGGTCCGTGCCAACATGAAGGATTCACTTTCAACACTATCGACGCGTCCAGCCAAACAACAGCCTACCGAAAAGGCGAGGGTGTACCTTCTTCTCTCCTTCCTGCACGCGGTCGTTCAGGAGAGACTACGCTACGTTCCTAACCTAGGGTGGAAAGGATGGTGGGAGTTCAACGACAGTGATGTAAGTCATATTCATCCTTATTTATTGCACTAGAGAGTATGCTAAGCCCCGGGATAGTATGAGTGCTCGGCCTATATTATCGACACTTGGATCGATCACGTTTCTGGCGGCCGTACGAATGTTGCCCCAGCCAAGCTTCCTTGGGACATGATCCGTACTCTTGTTACAGAGACATATGGCGGTAAAATCGACGACGAGGGCGATTTCCAGCGTTTGACAGATCTCGTCAAATCCGTGTTCACCCCTAACGCTTTTAACTCTGACTTCAAATTGGTTGACACCGACCAGCCTCTCTACGTCCCTGAAGGTATCGGAATGCCGGACTTCATGCAATGGGTCAACGCGCTTCCAGAGAGAGAGCCGCCAACATACTTGGGCTTGCCAGCGAATGCAGAGAAGCTGTTGCTTGTAGGGCACGGAAAGGGAATGATCGAGAATTTAGGCACTATTACAGATATGCTGGAGGAAGGGGAACGGGTTGTAGCAGAGGTGGCGAATGCTGCTTAATTATTTCTTTTCCCATTCATCACCCCTTCAATATCGGGCGTTTTGGCATTGAGGGCTTTTGTTTGGGGGCTTTGTTCTTGTATTGTTAGGCGTGTATCCTGTTTCTTATTTCCCTACCCAGATGTACAATAGTTATCCATGCTTTATTCTGCTGTTCCCTAATGCGTTTATCAAGCGCTCTCATCCCGGTTTCACACTCCGACACCTCATACCTCACATTTCTGCCGATAGGCATCATCCGATGAACCATTTTACCAGCCCTCATTCCGGCCACGAACTAAAGCCACTCCCCTGCTTGTGTTCAACCCGAATTTACCCCACACCCACCGTAAAAAAGCAGGGTAATCGCTTAGAAATTATATGAAAAAAGGGGGAAACACCACAAAGCATCACTTCTCGTACTATACACATTAATGGGCGTTAAAATTCCCTGCATCTATCTCCTCGCTCTCAAAGCCCTCATCCCATCCTTAGAATCGACAATCCTCCCGCTAACGTCCTTCAGTGCATCATTGAACTCTCTAAGTGCCCTATTCAACCTCCTAGCGTCCTGCCGACCCCCAACTCCACCGGTGAGCACTGTGAGACTTTCCCCACCCATACTACCCACAGTAGCCTGCTCCTCGACGCTACGTAGCGAGAGCTCCACCTCCTGCACGCTCTCCAGGAATAGGTTCAATTTCTGGTCCATCTTTGCGATCTGCGTGTTGAAGTAGTTTATCATCGGTTTGTTGCTCGTGATGTCGTTCTCGCGCATGGGTTGGTTATGCTGCTGTGCGATGTACTGGCTGCGCTGGGCGGGTGGCACACGGAAGAGGTCGACGTTGCGGATGGAGAGGGTTGCGGCTGCGTCGTCTTCGTTGTGGTGTTGACGCACGGAGCTCAGTGCTGCTTCGTCAGCGGCGAGGAAGGACTTGGTGGTTGCGAGCTTATGGGTTAGGACTGCGGTGTCGGAGGGGATAGAGTCGATGGTTGCGCGGTGGCCGGGGAAGTGGGCGGTTAGCTCTGTGGCGATGCGCATTTGCTCTTGGATCTCTTGTCTACAGTGGAAGCCAGTGAGTGAGGGGGTCAATAATCCGACGATGCGGAATGAAGTCTTACTCAATGCCCTCCAGGACTCTCTGAACATCTGCATGGCAGTCTCCAAATCTAGCAGTCGGTACAAGCTTTGAAGCGTCAATAGTGACTGCCGGAACTGTATTCTGCTGCTGCTGCTGCGATTGCTGCTGCGACTGTGTGGTGCCAACAGTAGTCCCACCGAATAATCCACCAGGTCTTGGAGCTGTACTACTAAACGTAGCTGCTGCAGAAGCAGGGCCAGTACTATAAACGTGAGCCGAGAAGCATGTAGAATGTGGGATGTGACGTACGATAACGGCTTAGGAGGTTGCTGTAAACCTCCTCCACCAAACAGTCCCCCCCCAGTAGCGGGCGTAGAAGCTGATGCCGCCGCCGCCCCAGCTCCAAAGAGCCCTCCGGCGGGTTGAGCCGGGGTAGCTGGTTGAGCAACGCCACCAAATAGTCCTCCTGTGGGTGCAGATCCAGTGGCAGGGGCAGTTGTTGTAGGAGTTCCAAACAGACCCCCGCTCGCGGGGGCAGAAGTAGCGGCAGGAGGCAGAGCACCACCAAACAATGACCCTCCTCCTCCACTTGTAGTCGAAGTTGAAGCTCCACCGAAAAGACCACCACTGGTGCCCGTTGCTGGCGTTTGCGTTTGCGCTTGTCCACCACCAAACAATCCACCAGAAGCGGGGGCAGTTGGTTGCGACGCGCCGCCAAAGAGACCCCCACCGCTGGCACTAGTTGCGGGTGTTGCGCCAAATAGTGAAGGAGTCTGTTGCTGCTGCTGTTGTTGTCCACCGCTAAACGACGCGACTCATCTATAGTTAGTCATTCCGCCAAAGCTCTGTAAAAGGTGCGGGAGGTCATTACAAAAGTGATGGGGCCCCCGAAGTAGGTGTATTTATTCGCCCGAAGAGTGACATTGTAGGAGCTTATCCGGTGGCTTGAATTGAACACCGCCGAATCAACTGGTGGAGAGGATAGATTCAGTATATGTTAGGTGTTGTTGTTGCTACCTGAGTAAGACAAGGTTTTTGCGGCTCAGTCCGAGCGGTTCGAGAAATGCGGCGCGGGAGGTAATGTTCAGAACACTAGCTAATCCAGAAAGTTACCCTACTCTACCTTGTCAGGACTAAACTTACACCTCTTAAAGCTTTATCGTATTATATCTAATACCTACACTACCGACAGCCCCGACTATTTGCACCCATTACTCGACACAGCTTACCTCCACAAAGTCAATTAATGATGGACCAAGACGAAGACGCATACCTCTACGGAGACGATCCAACAGCGACGGAGGAAGCCTCTACTAGCAGCGCGACTCTCCAGCAAACCTCAAATCCCCCTCCTATAGCAGTACCTGAAAGCCTCCCCGAACCCTCTGGAGGAGACACACCAATGGCAGATAGCGCTCCCGAGTGCGCTACCAGGGAAGATGACCTAGAGGAAGGCGAAGAGGAAGAGGAAGAAATAGAGGAAGAAGTAGAAGTCGACGACAGTGAAGATGTACCTACAAACACCCAATTCCATCCTGGAATTCCCTAGAAAGCTAACTCGCAACCCAGGAAATCGAATTCGTAATTGAGCGAAAAGACGGTACTCGACCGGAGCCACCCCCTCAACCATCCCGTTACAACCAAGTCCGCATGGCCCCCACTCGCCCCGTTCCAGAATCCTCCGGCTCCGCAAAAGCTACTACACCCCAACCATCAACTAGCGCAACACCACACCAACCAACCGGTCCCGCATCCTCCCAACACCCCCACCCTCCAACAAGCTCCTCTTCAAAGCTAGACCTGAACGGAAACCCAGCCTATCACGGCACACCAATAAAATCCATTTCCTTAGACTCGGACACGCTCCTCCCCTCCGACAAACCATGGCGCAAGCCCGGGGCTGACGTCACGGATTACTTCAACTACGGCTTTGACGAGTTCACCTGGACAGCGTACTGTCAGAAGCAAGAGTCTATGCGTGAGGAATTTGATCCGAGGAAGATGATGGAGCAGATGATGTTACTCTCGGGTATGACTGGGGGATTGGGAATGCCAGGAATTGTTGTTGACCCGTCTGCCGTTAATGTTGGTGTTGGGGGGATGGATATGAATGCTGCTGCAGCTATGATGGGGTTCAATCCTGCTGGAGGTGGAGGCGGCAGTGCTGGTGGCGGGGCGCCGCCAGCTGCAGTTGGCACTAGCGCTGGCGGAACAGATCTGAGTATGGCTAGTGGGATGGTTGACCCGTCTATGTATGGGGCTGGTCCGATGGGTGGGGGATATGATGACAGGAGCGGTGCCGCTGCTGGGGCATATGGAATGGCGGCTGATCCGAGGAGAGCTGGGATGTAAGTCCCTTAACCGCCTTTTCCTCGGTGTTGATGAGCTAGGCTAATCTCTCTCACCAGGCCGCCCCAAGGGCCGCAACAGGCGATGGGCGCATATGGCGGTTACGACCAGAATATGATGCAACAACAGCAACAGCAACAGCAACAAAGTGTCAGGGGCGCCTATGGACGCGGGGGCAGAGGTAGAAGGGGGTGGTAATCCATCACAAACCCCATACCTCACCTATCCCATTCCAACTCATTCAATGTAAATACCTCCAGTTGTTCCCGAGTGTAACCTTATATATTACTACCCTTTTTCCCCCCCTTTGAATGCTCAAATTGGAAGTCAGATTATCATTCAATTCTCAAGTAACCTATTCAAATCCCAGAGGCTTTAGCCCCAATAGATGTTGGTGCCTGGTCCTCTTGAGAATATAGGTCCATGGAAGGAGGGTAAGCCGAATCCGGGGGTTTGAAGATCAATGTAGAGAGTAATTTCTCTCTGCCGAAACAAGCCTTACTGCTGCAGTGGCGATATATAATAAAGGTCGCGGAAGAATAGCAGCAGGTCAGTAGAATCCGAGGATAATTAATGGGGAACGATAGCATGGAAAGATAGACCAGCCATAAACGAACATGGAGGCAGGGTTATACCACCTCGCCAATCTACACCACTATTAACAAACCCCTAGATTGTCGACGGTGCGGCAAGAGGAAGGATAAGGGCAGGAGAGGCGATAACATCAACGGGGCATCTGAGTGCAGAAAGAAATCCGCCCATTGGCACTCACTATTTGAGCCAAACGAGTGATACATCGTGACCTGGGTTTTTGACGGATAGGGAGTATCCCCCTGCCGCTGTGGTCCCCCATCTCCGCTATCCCCTAGTTTGGACAAATGCAGCTTCGGACAGATGCAGCGGTGGAAGTATTGTTGACTCAGTATTGAAGCGCGAACAGCAAGTATCATACCTTCCGGCGATTTGTTGGTCAGATCAGAAAGGGGATTAACCATCTACTGGTCTGCACGTTCTCCGCCTAACTTATCCTTTTGTTAATCTTCTCGAATCCACACTTATCGCGGAGCCGGTATCACCTCCGAGACTTGAGAGAGAAAAAAATTAACTTACTTGCTTGCTTGCGTCTTGCGAAGATGGGAGGTGTGGATAGGCCCGAGTGTCCCCCCACTCTACATACAAGGTGTCGGTTGGTAGTATCAGCCCTAACCCCGCACCGGAAGGGGGAGGTGCCATACATACCGCTGGGGCTTTCCGACTCGGAATTGCATATGGGGCGTGTTTGTCCTTCTGGGAGATACATAACTGGTATTATATTTTCAAAAGGGGAAATGTCCTTCTCTTCGCACACCTCCACCACCTAAGGAATGATATGATAGGATTATGATAGCTAGCATCAGTGGAATCGGGCTTCCCAAGAGAAAATCGAGGTCTGCCAAATAAAGCCCAAACTCCGCTCAAACCCTCCTCTTCTCCCCAAGATGCGTGGTGGTGGTGGTGGTGGTGGCCCGGGTAGAGTGTACGTATGTAAAACCTCTGTTGGATTTACAAACCTACTGGGAGATATTGAAAGAAATACACCTCCTTATTGTCACAAGCCCACCGGTGATGGATGGTTGGCCTTGAGACGGTGGGGGGGACCCCCACTTACACAGGGGTATGCATTCTTTGAATCATGATTATCACTCGATGACTCCTAACCTCCGAGTTCATTCAGGGAAAGGGCGGATTTTCAATGTAGGAAAGTATGATAGCTTGGAAGTGATGCCTTACCTCCGACCGGCTGGCCCTTAGACAAAAAAATTGTGTTAGCCTATCTACCCACTGCTCCCCGTCCCGAGGATGAAAAAAGCCGAGCATTCCCCCCCTGCTACCTGGCGTTCTTCTTCCTCCCCCCGAGAATAACGAAAGCCGCTTTCCTCCCCGAAAAGTCTCCACTACCCTACAGCGGAGAAAAAAAGAAAGAAAGAAAAAACACCTTATATCTACCTCTAAGTTAACCATGTCCATCCGCAACACCACCACAAGAGCGGACATCTTCTTCGCCTTCGACAATCTTCACTGCCAACACTGATCGAGATACTAGCCCAGCCTTACTCCCCCAGCCTCCTGAACTGGCGGGAGTGATTTATGCTGCGTTGGGAATCTGTAAAAAATACTTTTGTTTTCCCGGTTGGGTAATCCTCGGACTTGGATACCGCATGCCCCGCGCAGAAGTCCGTCCCCAATATTAATGTTCGTATGGTTCGTATGGTAAGCCGATTGGCGAACGATGTGAGACCGTCCCCCGATCGTCGCCCAGGCCCCTTCCGGCTGTTTAATTCCCATGGAGGAGCATGCCTAGACTAATTAGAACTGCTAGCATTATTGATAAACGACGGACTCACCCCAACCGATAGATAAGTTAGTGGCGAACCACTGTCAACAACGAAAAATACCCAACAACACTCCTTCTTATAGCTGACTGCTAGCGAGACAATCGTCCTTCTTTTCGGGCCATAGATGAACCCGGTAACCTCTATCGGCATCTTTGTGGCCTCCGAGGGGGTAGCAGGAGAGAGATACGGTGTACCAACTAATCTTGCTATCTCCCCTTTGTATGTTTCTTTTGTGATGTCAAACAGTAAGACATCACTAGAGACATCTTTGGAATTGTCTCCCCCTCCGTTTGAATATGTGTTTTGCTTCTTCAACGAGGATCCCCGCCCCAAAAATGCATCTGGTCCAACCCCTCCCGCCAACCGCCTCCCGATCGTTCCGAAGTGGCCCACGGGGTACGCAAAAACTGCATTCCACGAAGAGTGAGTGGGACTCTAAGCGAGTTGGGAACTGGAAGGGGGGTCTTGAGGGAAACGAAGTGGGTGATAGATCTGAACATCTTGCAAGCTCTAGGTTTGGTTGGTGGATGGTGAAAGGTAGGAAGAGAAGGAAGAAGATGGGAGGAGAAGGAAGATGGGAGAAGGAAGAAGATGGGAGAAGAAGGGAGCTCTTCCCCTACCGTTGAGTAGCAAACAAACCTTTGGTGTACCGTACACGTATACATATCTGGTGCTGACATTCCCGTCATCGTCAGCTCTCAACACAATCCACCTGAATCCTTTTGCGAGTGAGATGATATGATGCCACCACGAACTCCATATTATCTATAGTTTGTATGATCGAACAATTTAAATCTTTAAGAGAGAAACATTATGACCCCCGGATTTTTTTTTTCTACAGTTCCAATACCATCTACGCACGTTAGAATACTTAAGCGTACCGCATAAACTGGTGAGGACCGGCCAGGCGCTAGCACGTTGAAATAATTCAACAATATTATTCAAACTATATAGTCAGGGAGCGACCATCCATCCAGGCATGCACAACCCACGGCATTACAATCCCGAGGTAAGCCAACTCAACCCGCCTATCCCGCAGTACATATGGAAAGTACCACCCGCGCGACATGTAGGAAACCCACCACAGGAACCCGAATGTCCGAAATAATAAGAAGCGGCTGAGGTGAAACTCACGATTGCGTCAAAATAAGGGCCCTGAAAGGATTAGCCCTGGCTGCAAAGAGTTAGCCTATGTCGTCTTATTGTGATTTCGAGACAAAACTAGGATAAAAATCTTATTTGAACGTACTAGCGCCTGGCCGGTTCTCACCAGTTAATGCGGTATATCTTATACGAACGCAATAAGAGCTCCTACAAAGAGAATAGCAGTGAGCGTACCATACACATGTTTTCTGTTAAGTAACACCAAATCCGCCATCCATGAGCATCAAGCTAGAGATGTGGTGGGTAATTCTGGATATATTGATATCTGCCGTCGTGGAGGCGGTATTCCCTTGTAGGCCTAGAGCCTATGCTGTCTGGGGTTAAAGTCTATGACTGAGGCGAATTCGGGATGCTAGCTAAGCGAGCGACGAATAGGATATGGGGGGGAATTAGTATTGTTATACCCACCTTCAATGGTTTGGAGCACGGCGCAGAGGTGATTAAATTATTTAATTTTGTCTGGGCTGCATAAACTTAGGGTGAGGACGGGAGCAGGGCTGTGAAGAGCAAGGGGGTTGGTGGCGGGGATCTCAAAGAGGGAGGAGAAAGGTATGGTATATCGCAGACATGGGTTTTAGGATCGGGAAAAATTGCTAAAGGAATGTTATGTTGATATCAATGTCGAAGTGGAGCTTCTCGAGTCTCGCCTAGTCATCGTTTCACCAGCAGCCTGACCAATCTTTTGGGAAACCTAATGGAGCAGACAGACTTTAGGAATATATCAATAGATTAGTAAATATAATTCCGGGTTTGTAAATATTAATGGGAAAAGTAGTGCACCCGCATTTGAATGAACTTGGGAATAAATTATCATAAATGATCATTTCCAACTCGACAGCAAGAGACCTGAGAAGTCCTGCTTGGATGTTTCTCTCAATATAGCATTCCTTTAGCAATCGACCCATATCCCAAAGCCCCTATGCGGGGGACATAGCATACCTTTCTCCTACTTCTTCCCAATTCCCACAACCCCCCACAGTAACTTCGCCCTCTTCACTGGAGCGTCACCCACCTACTCGAGTAGGGATTTCATGCCCCCGCTTCGGGGTTCTGCAAGGTATCGTCTGTCATTTCTCGTATTTGTCGAGCGCTCTGGACACTCATGTCGCCACCTAACGACTGCGTACAGAAACTATACCTTAAAACAGTTGTGAAGGATTTAACGAGGAGGGAAACCCGCGAGAGAACGTTCTGAACACCTTAGTATATGTATGAGGGATTTAATGAGCAATGTTGTTATGTTATGCTATGAGTATTGGCACAGCTTTTAAACACAGGCTTCAAGATTTTACACGCCAGCCGATCACTGGCCCTGGTAAAGAGCGGGAATCCAGTGGTTTACATCGGAGCAACGGTGGCGCACCTCTAGGAAACCCCGAATGCATCTTCTCGAGAAGAAAGCCCTGCGCAGCTGGGCGTGAATAGCCTTGCTCGAGTGCCCACAGACGGAACTGGTTCACCCAACCACCCCGGTCCATCCTCACTGATAATTATTGGTTGTCGGTGTGTACTGTACTCGGGGATGCAGGATACCACCTTGGAGAGACAAATTCTGACAAGTTACCCCCATTCCCTTGCGTAAATCTGGCCGCTTTAGGGGTAATGACTGAAGGAGAGGAAGGGAAAAAGCCATTTCACTCCTGTGTGCCTTGGGAGTTTTCGAAAATATGTTGGTAATCGTGAGATTTTGGGGGTGGACTTGCATCGCGCAGTTTCATCAGCTCGCTCGTTCTCACAGATCACCCGTCTTTTTTTTTAAGGCCCTCCATTGCTCAAAAGGTGGGGCAGGGCCTTGCTAGAATGGGCGGGGGGAGGTCCAATCCGCAGTGACCTGGTGGGTGGGTTTCTCGGGGGGGTTGTATCCCTGCTTTCCCAGTTAGCTAGCCTGTTGGCACCGAGCTCTTGGCTGCCGAGTTAACAGCACTTTGGTGGTAGTGCTGTCTGTCCTCGGGGTAGGACCGTGTGAGGCGAGAAAGGGAGGGGGAGAGCGAAGGAGGCATGGACGCTCAAGCCTCGCACAGCTCAACTCAATCTGTTCGTCAGCAAAGAGCTAGGGGGAAAACCGAGCCAACAGCAAGCCATGAAGCCCGCCAGCTTGCCAAATTTTAAACTGGTGGTGAGCAGCTATTAGCCAAATTGTTAGAGAGAATCCTCGACTAGGGCCAATAGCGATCCGGGCACACAGAAGTGTTTAAGAGAGAGCCTTTTCACAAACCTACTTACAATATCGCTTAATACTCGTACATCAGCGTTTGCCTGCTAGTGCAAGGAAGACTGTTTGTCTATGATACGTCTGATATGCAAAGTACGAAGTGGCGATCTGATAGGACTATGATACATATTATAAAACCTACGTCATAGCCCTATAGGTTATGACCATACCGGTGTCGGGCTACTTTTGGTTTCGCCTTCGATTGGATGGTGTGTCGCGCGCTGTCGTATCCGGTCCCTGCGGTTGGTTGTGGCCTCTTGCTGAATCGTATAATAAATCATCCGAGAATTGATCTTGATGATGAATTATCTAATTGGCCGGACAGGAATGATAGAAGGAAGGTGGTGCTTTGCCTAATTGAGAAAGATAGGAAACGATGTGTATTACCGTAGTTGACTATGTAGGTGTAGTTGTCTTGTCTCTGTCGTGCGTTGTGTCTAGGTACAAAAGAGAAAGCCTCCTATAGGCAAACAAGCCTTGCCAAGAGCACTCAATAGGGCGGTCAAAAACCGGCGCACAACCCTTCTAATCTACCCTATCATATACCCTCATCCACACCGGTATCGAGCGGACGGGCGGGCGGGAAAAACCCCATGCAAAAGCCCTAGGATGCAGGGTTAATGGGCATGGCGAAACTGGGCGGGTGGCGAACAGGGATCTTTCATGGGCAAAAATGGTTCGGGTAAGGTTAGGGTTACGAAAAATTACTATGAATTAATCCGCCCGTCCAGTTTTTCCCCATGCCCCGGTTGTGACTGTATTCGGTTCCTCGGATAAAAGGCCCCCCAACCTTTTCTCCTGTATTCCCCTCTCCCCTTCCCCATCTTCCCATTTTCCCTTCTCCAACTTGTCAACCTTTTCCGCTTCCTCCTTTTCTGGAGTCCCATATCTTCCGCTAAAGCCTGTGCTCCTCACAAGCAATTCTCGTACAAGGTTGCTCGCAAGTCTGCTCCCTCTGCTCAAGTACCGGTAAGCTTCTATCTCTTCCCTGTTTTACTTTTGCTTTTTTTTGCTTTTTTTTTTTTGTCGATCCAGATCTAATGTGTTTGTTATGCAGGTGGTGTCAAGAAGCCTCACAGATATAAGCCTGGTACCGTTGGTAGCACTACCGGTACCTCCTCCCGGCATCTGTTCTAAATGATCGCTCGTCTTGACTAATTTGTCGACACATCCAGGGCCCCTTATCTTCCGCCAAAGCCCGTGCTCCTCGCAAGCAATTCTCGCACAAGGTTGCTCGCAAGTCTGCCCCCTCTACCGGTAAGCTTCTATCTCTTCCCTGTTTTACTTTTACTTTTTTTTTCTTTTTACTTTTTTTTTTGTCAATCCAGATCTAATGTGTTTGTTATGCAGGTGGTGTCAAGAAGCCTCACAGATATAAGCCTGGTACCGTTGGTAGCACTGCCGGTACCTCCTCCCTGCATCATAGCTTGGTTCTGTTGAGCGAACCACTATTCTAAATGATCGCTAGGCTTGACTAATTTGTCGACACATCCAGGGCCCCTTATCTTCCGCCAAAGCCCGTGCTCCTCGCAAGCAATTCTCGCACAAGGTTGCTCGCAAGTCTGCCCCCTCTACCGGTAAGCTTCTATCTCTTCCCTGTTTTACTTTTACTTTTTACTTTTTTTTTTTTTGCTTTTTTTGTTTTCTGTCGATCCAGATCTAATGTGTTTGTTATGCAGGTGGTGTCAAGAAGCATCACAGATATAAGCCAGGTACCGTTGGTAGCACTGCCGGTACCTCCTCCCTGCATCATAGCTTGGTTCTGTTGAGCGAAACACTGTTCTAAATGATCGCTAGGCTTGACTAATTTATTGATACATCCAGGGCCCCTTATCTTCCGCCAAAGTCCGTGCCTGGTACCGTCACTCTTCGTGAGATTCGTCGTTACCAAAAGTCCACCGAGCTTTTGACCCGCAAGCTCCCCTTCCACAGATTGGTCCGTGAGATCGCTCAGGACTTCAAGTCCGATCGTCGCTTCCTGTCTTCTGCCATCGGTGCTCTTCAGGAGTCCATTGAGGCTTACTTGGTCTCCCTCTTCGAGGATACCAATCTCTATTGTATGCATCTATGTTATCTCTGACTCAGCCATTTACTAACATTTGCTACTAGCCACTCACGCGATTCCTATATAGCAACCAATAAACAATCATGGCCCCCGCGAGAAAGGAGGCCCCCACGAGGAAGGAGAGACTTCAGAAGGAGTGCAAGAATCTTAACCTTCCCTCTACAGGGACAGTCGCACAGCTGGGCGAGCGCATAAACGACTATAAGAAATCCCATCAGGTTTTGACAGAGGATGAGGTGCAGCAGAAATCCCAGCAGGTTTCGACAGCGGATGAGGTGCAGCAGAAATCCCAGCAGGTTTTAACAGAGGATGAGGTGCAGCTTATGTATGACGCTATACTGGTCACAGAATCAATGGTCTGTGATGATGAAGATATGAAGATGGACGCTAAAGAAGCGTTGGAGAAGGAACTAGAAAAGGAACTCGAGGTTGATTATGTGAGAGGAGATGTTTATGTTGGTAATCGCCGTGGGCTTGATCTCGCCGGAATGAAGGCAATGCTTGAGGAACATCGGGGCAAGATCAGTTCTCTGGAGGGCAAGGTCGGTTCCCTGGAGGGCAAGGTCGGTTCTCTGGAGGGCGAGAACAGTTCTCTTAAAGACAGTGTCGGGAAACTTCAAAACGAGGGCAAAGAGCTGGCAGCTCGTGTGCATACATTGTCGCTTGCTGCCGAGGATTATAAACGGGTTCGGCAGCGGTTTATTAGCTCATTTAAGGTTCTCAAACTACCAGACCAGGTGGACGAGTCAGATCATTCTCTTATTAAAGGTGGTAATTTCACTGCGCACGGAGGAGACGCTGCTGTCGATGCCTTATTGTACAAGGTCAATGGGAGGAAAGACATATACGCATTTCAGCAACTGTACGCATTACACCCAACTGTTGTTAGAGGAATTGGTAAGTAACCCTTTCTATCCTATATACTTGGTGTGAGCAAAAGAACCTGGTTGCTGGGAGGTATCTCACACAGGAATTTTGCTGTGGTTACAGCGATTTTTTTATGAGAGATACTTCTTGGCGACCGGATTATCTTGCTCACCCCAAGTAGGTATCTCAACTTATGTATTGAGGCTAACTTTCCCAGAACACCGGGAGACACTAGCAATGCTAAACAGACACGCTACAGTCCGGGCAAATAAGGATCGAGTGGGGACGGCCGAATTTTATGAGAAATTTGCGGCGTTCATTCTCGCGTTCCAAAAGAACAACCTTAATACCGAATATTTACTTGACCAGTCGGAGAAGGCAAAGCGGACGCGGATGGCTTATATAGCACTGGATTCCTGCAAAAACAAATACCAGGATAGTAACGGTAGGATTTTGGACACTCAGGTAAGGGTTGGGCTTTGAGCGCGGTGACGAGGAGGAGATCGGTTTTATGGGGTTGGTGAATTGTAGGTTTTTTTTTTCTTTTCTTGATTGTAGTTTCTTTTGTTTTCTCTTGCTGGTTAAATGAATTAGTTGCGGGAAAGGCATTGCAGTATGAGAGCTTTGAGATTTGATGATCCTGGTTGCTGTTGTTGGGGAGAGGTGGGGGTGGGGGGGGGGTATGAGGTAACCTAGATATATTTGTTTTCCTGCGGGGTCACAGGCTTTTCCTTGTTTGAGGGTGAATCGTACTGTCGGGCACTTAAATAGCTTTATTTTAATTTGTACTATTAGGGGGATTTCGCAATCCAGAATTCGGGATCGCTATCGTTGTGACCGGCTTGTTTACTGTGACAATAGCCTGATTGGAAAAAGTGGGATTTCGCAAATATTACGAAAAGTCGGGATAAAAGTATGTTAGCTAGTGCGGTTTGTTAGCGTTTTAGCACATGGTTGCCATCCCAAGTGCTTGTTTACCTCACCAAAAAAAGTCGGTATCTTTCCGCTTAGATAATAGAATTTTTATCTCTAGCTATCGCTCGCTATCGCTTAGATGGGACATGAGCCCTAACCTGTGACCTGTTGCTGTGGCGACAACCTGAAAGATCCCGAATTCTTGATTGCGAAATCCCCCTATTGTGATAGGTTGTGCAGCGTGATATGTAATTACGTAAGTGTCTTTCTTGCTGCTTCCCTACGGTACTAGTAGTTATGCCGCAGTTCAGTCGTGCGGGCTATACCTTTGTAGTAGCGGTACCAGTGTTTACCTATAAGGGAGATTGCAAAAAGGCAACCTGGAGCAAGTATCAACACCCAGGGTGTTTAAAACCGCCAAACTTTCCACAATTCCCAAATCCCAAAATCTAAAGAGATCAAGAGGAGCTGAAAATCTCAAAATAATCGATTCATCAGACTACCTCCTATCCCTATTCCCCCCCTGTCCCATCCTTCACTATATTTCTCATGCCCAGGGACTAAGCCTCAGCCCTCACGAAAACTGATACAACAATAAGCGTGGACTTCTCCACACACAAAAGGTAGCAAAAACGTCTCTCGCAGAACTCTAGATGCTCCTGACTCTTTGTTCAATATTTCTCCTACCCTAGGATAGTAGATCCTCAGCTTTACTGGTATCATACCTTATTACACCACCTACTACAGTCAACAACTTGGCTATTTGTCGACGGTAGTGGCCTTTTGCTATCTCTGGATGGCTTTCCATGTATTGTACGATTGAATAATATCGATTCCTATCAAGCCTATCCTACCTTTCTTGACCCCACATTTCCTCATATTCCTGATAATGATCAGGGCGCATCCAAGATTCCGATAGTCTGAGTCTTCGGAGCCACTGATACCGGTCAGAAAGTATGTGCGCACATCCATGGGACCTTTCGATATCCCTATGTTGAATATCCTGGGAAAGGTTTGATGCCTGGAGAGGGTAAGAATTTACTCTAGTTGCTGAGGAGCTTGTTGGAACTGACCTTTCTATGCTAGTCCATAATTTCTTCACACATTTTCGACAGGGTATTGATTGTGCTATGAAATTATCTGGTAGCCACTGTATCTGGCCACGAGAGAGGCCTCCCCACTTGGTCGCTCATATATCTCTCATCAAAGGTGTACCGTTCTACGGCCTTCACGTTGGATAGAAGTCCCATCATAAGATATATCTGTTCAACCCACCTAAGAGGAGTCGGCCTGCTAAAATTCCTCAGAACGGAGGTGTTTGAGGCAGGGTTTTCCAACCACATGAGTCTCACATTTAGGGTCTCAGGTTTGTGCAATTTGCTTATTTTGTTGGAGAAGCAATGCTGAAGAGCTTTCATTTTCGTCAATTGTCGATTTAGGGACCTTTGCAGAAGGATGAATATGGCTTCGGGTTTTCTCGAAATGCAAAGACACATCAGTCTAACGCTTGTGCAGTAAACACCGTCGGAGACTTCGTTCCTAACGCGGAGCGTGGCCAGATCAAGTGCATATTCTGGTCTTTGAAGGAAATAGAAGAGAAGGAGGGTAGTGAGGCTCAGGAAACGTTCCTATCATCTTGCCTTAGGATGTCATACCCCAAACTTGTACAACTATTGACGGGCTTAGAACTCGTATGGGTATTATAGCCTTGGTGGATGAATACCATAACTATCCCAACCCTTGCCTCAGATTCCGCCTTTGAGTGCAGGGCCGAGGTCCAAACCGAGGATTCGGAGCTCGGCATGATAAACCCACTAATCAATACTATTCAGGCCCTCGACTCAGATAATGTTTCGCTAAAGGGATCAGTCAAAAATAGAATGCAAAAATAAAATTGAATGACGAGGATTACGGGGTCAAAGTTGTGTGCGCAGACAGGCAGAGGCTAGGAGCTCAAAATGAATGCACTTCTGTTACCAGAATTACCACGCCCCTAGCCTGCCATACAAAGGACAGCACATAATTTCATGATTGCTCACCAGAACTCGATTCAAGAAACTTTGGAGGCTAGAGCAAGGCACGAAAAAATAGTCCCACGGAGACAGGTTAATCTGCGATCACGAAGATTATCCCGCCGCCAGATCGGACGAGGGGCCAAACCCCGTTGTTCTGAGGCGAGGCTTATAAAGCGAGGCTAATAAGGCGAGGCTTTTCCTTAATAAATTGTAGCATCATAATAATAATATTATTATTATGATGCAGGTGTTGGATTGCCTATAGGGCATGCGGTTAGAGGGTTGTGCGGTTAGAACGGTTGTGCGGATATGCGCGTATGCGGATATGCGGCTAGAGGAGATGCGGTTTAGGGCAGACGGCATTTTGGATTTCCGGCGGTTAGGTATTTTCCCGCGGGCTGTTGTTTCCACATCCTATGCCGCTAGGCATAGGATATTTCCTTTATGGGTTTGTTGATGTGTTTAGCCATCGGGTATGAGGTATCGGGTATTTGGTTTATTGTTTCTTTCATACCCTTTGTCACTAGATATACGGGAGAGGGCACACCCGCAGCACGGCAGAGGCTTTAGGATCACAAAGGATCATGGGTCGCGATATTAGGATGAGGTTAGATTGTTTGTGATCATTAGGGATCAGGTTTAGTTAGCTGAGTGTGTTTCTTTAGATTGCGTTGAGTTTCGGGAGTGCCTTGCCATTGTTAGTCAGATGGAGATATATATCTCCAGGCTTGTCCGCAGCTAGAGAGAGAGCAGCCATCTAGTCTACCGCTTCTCCCTCACTTGATCGCTCCGCTCACTGTCCGTTGTGACCGCTCTTTCGTTCTGTTCATCTGTCGTGCTTTCCATCAGTTTCATCAACAGGTGAGCCTCGGTAGGCTCCATCCTGCCCCTCTGCCCTTCAAGATCCCATCATAGCATGATATATGATGTCTCCTTCCGGTGCGCAGTGCGCGTAACCTTGCGAGGACTTATTCACCTAATTCGCCTTTCTAAATCCCTCAATTGCCCAAGGCTAGGAGGGCCCGTGAAGACATGATAATAAATTATCATCGTAGCTATCATACTATAGTATTTGTATCAGAGTTGATAAGTGGGGGGGTACGGGTCAGGTACCGGTTCCCTAGTAGACATTACTTGTAGACATCAGGCGCAGAAACTAGGAAGAGCAGATGGCAACAGCACTAGAAAAAGATTCAGGTCAGGTAAACATGCCTCTTATCATTTCGCCTTTCTGAAACAGCCCAATTGGAACTTTAGCGAACATGCGAGGGCTAGATTTAGCAACAATCAGCTGCTAGTAGCCTTGCTCGGAAATGTTGCACAATGCAATCCAGTATTCCACCTTGACGTATGGATCTCGTCCCAATATTTCTTCCATGCCCTCCGAGATGATCAAACCGTAAGATGAGGGTAGTCTACCCTGAGGAATAGATTTGTGACATCAGATCGCTTCCTTTGTTTCTGGTGTTTTTCCTTCTCCCTCGATTTTTCCTGCAGCAATCCGGTTTGGATTGATGGAACCGGTTCGAATGCAACTTAGTAACTATCATGGATGCTAGGTCGTAGCACCACAATGGTTCATTGTGTGAAGGACTTTCTTTACAGCAGGTTCTTCTGCACGGGGAGATAGCAATCATCATAGTGATGGATTTGTGCTTCATTGTTTTTCTCACGATCTATCATATTTCCCATGTATTTTCTCCTTTGGGCAATCATAGGATATTGGGAGGGACTCTATTGAATAAGAGTCGATTCCCTCGAGCAGTTAGAATAGGATAACACACTGCTTTTATTGTCAACTCCCTCACAAGAGCATATGTCAATCAGGCCTCAAGCAGGCCGACGGGAATCAGTAACGGTCATGGAATATCACTCGGTATCAGGATCTCATGCGTTTAATTCATCGCACATCATGGACCCATGTGGTTGAAGACGTGTTGCCGGATGGATACACTGGGTGGGGTGCCCTTGTGCCTCCCTGTTTTGCAGATCGTGAGAACACAATCCGAACTAAATTCAGAACGTGCGGTATAGCCTGCCATGCGGGATAGCGGTTCTTGTGAACCAAGAATAAAAAGAACAAGGAATACAGGAAGCCCATTTGCGATAGCTTTTGTCTCATTATTGCTCCCATATTTTATCTATTTCTTTGAGCCAATGCAGATAACTTAACCTTGCTAAACCGTTGAGCTTCATGTTGAAAAGCCCCGCAATCAAGCCAGAAATTATGTCATCCATTTTTTTGGGTCAATACGGTTTGATTTTAAGTCCTAGTTGTGACCTAGAGTTTGTGGGTGTGACTTGACCGGAGATCAGCCAGGCAGCCTAGTAAGCCCAAGAACGTGGGTGTTGATCTTGGAAGGTGAGGGATGGGTTCTCCCAAAGCCTGAGGGGACCCCGCGACGGTCAATTTTGGCAAGGCACCAAAATGGTGTTTGACACCGGCCTTGGTTAGGTTGGGGATAGGCTGGGTTTAAGAGCCTACAGTTATAGTAAATCTATTTTAAGGCTTGGTATAATGATATTCGAGTATCATGGTGGAGATATAAAAAACACGGCCGGAAATGAAAAACACAAGAGTATATTGGCGACAAGAGTATCCAACTTATGGCGCATGGCGAAGAATTGAAAAGAAAGAGGTGTATGAGCTAAGAAAGGAGTAACTGGCCTACAAGATTAGGACGGAGATCGCGCTTGAGCCTGATGGGAGAATAAGAGTGAAGTGAATCACGGGTGCCCTAAATATTGACAAAAGGCTCATACTATGCCCAAGAAAAAATCGCTACATTAGCCAACCGCGTTTGTTCGTGATCATTGACATATGGTTATCTAAGTAATTTTATCCGGAGCTATAAGTCGGATGATTAGCTATTGCGGTGGCCATCTTCGCGATCGTGGAGAATTTGTTGGCGGACAGAGATAGAAAAGTAGGAGAAATGAGATAACAAATGCAAGGGGTAGAGGAAAGAAAGCGAGGAAAGACACCAGCGGCTTAGGGGGGGCCACGGTGAGTAGAAGGGAGGAATATCAAGTTTAGATTGTGAATATTAAAAGGGGCGGATCCTTTTGTTAGGAGGTTCGGATGGCTCGGATATTAGCAATTTCGAAAAGTTTGTCAGTGCTGGAATTTCTAATAGGATTTACAGGTAGTTCAATATTTAGTGGAACAAAGGGGAATGTCCCGGGCAGGTTAATTACTGTTAATTTCCTTGGTTCTGCAAGTTAATAGAGATTTGCCAAGATGTTAACCTTGAAAAGGCCAGCCTTGGCAAATTAACCTACTGTTAGTAAACTAGAATGAATGTCCGCATGTTCCGGCAACGGAGGTCCCCTACGAGTGAGATTGGGGGATTGTTCGGCGAAGAAACTGAGCCTGAAGGTTTGGTAACCAGTAAAGATGGCAGTGTGCCGGAGGATGCTACTGAGGAAGTCTCAAGCAGAATCCATATAATTCAGCTGACCTACCGTAGTGTAGTTAATTACGTTCCCAAAAAATCCGAAGCAGGGCTTTTCACTATTCCCTATACTTAGTATGTAACACCACACTATTAGACTGTAGAGCTTCGGATCGTGAAGGTTCCACATCCTCTACCATATAGGGAAGAGTTTTACGGACAGTAAATCAAGCTAATGCATGAATCAAAAGTTTTGCCCCTTCACAAAGCCCAACTATAGTTAGCTCAAAGATATTAGCCAGACAATTACAAGGGGTGTCTCCCGGAAATACTCCGGGCACTCGACACTCCAGTCTGAAAAGTTCTTGTAACTACATTGGTACCTTGGTGTATTTGTCGCTATTCTGCCAGCCACAACTACACGAAGTTACCATTGTAGTTACAGGAACTTTTCAAATGAGTGGAGAGAAGGGTACTGTACATTCAAACAATGTTCGGATTGTAAGAAAACTTTAGAGTAGTAAAAATTATAAACTTTTCGTAGACATGATACTAGTCATTGGGCTAGTCGTGGCCATTACGCGGCTATCAGCCTACTATCCAAACAACAAGTAGAGGAATCAATGACGAATTGTAACAGGTTTATTCCTGTCTAACGAAAAGGTACAATAGAAGGCTAGCGGTTGACCTGCAAGCGCTAGGTCTAAGGGAGGCTTCAAGAGACCCGGAGATAAAGAGATAATAATAGTTCAAGGGCAAGTGGAACTCTGAGATCGCCGTTCAACCAAGTATATTCATAAATCAAGAGTCTGCTGAAGTCTGCTGTTCTCCTGCTAGCCAGGAGATGAGTTTAAATACAAGAGCTCTCTCAGAGCGATAGTAATCAGATATCCTGCAACCACGATCATTACCGGGCAGTGCACCTTGCCCTGCATGTCCTGTGATCCCACATGAAACCTAAGAGTCATAACACTGCCTCAATGCTATCGTCAGCTGACATGACCGTTCCTTCACTTGTGTTCCTAAATAAAACAACAAACATGCAAAACTAAACTTAACACAAGCTACCGGGCCTTAATATAGCTCCGGGGCTGTAAAAAAATCAAACTAATCCAAGTAAGCAAAGTAATCAAACTAAACATAGGAAATCCTGCACTCCACTCCTGTATACAGTTACCGGAACATGTATACATGTTACACGAATACACCTTTGAAAGGTGTATATCTACCTCCAATGCATCCCCCCCACCCTCGCCTATTCATACCCAGAAACACTTTGTTGCCCACATATCCGAACTCTCTAGCAGAAATCCAACGAATTATCCGTTCCCATACAATGTTCCGGAATACGAATCCCCCACCCAAACCATCTACCACACTCCCTACGGCGGCCTATAGCGACAAAACCGCCACAACTCGAAAACTTAAAACTTCAAATTCAAAAAAAAAGTAAAAAGTCCCTCAACCATCAGAATCTCGTCAGTAATTAAACTTATTGGTAATGATAATCATCATAGGTGTCATCGGGTAATAGCCAATACATGGTTGAAAAATAAAAAAAGTATAACCAATTTTCCAAAGTCAGGCGAGTTGATTGAATGTAACTAAGTAAGGACAACGCCAAAGGAAAGTACATCTCTAACCCATATCCATCTCGTCCAATACCTGATTCCACTGCTGGAGGCATTGCCGCGAATGTCGTTGCCCTTGGCCAGGAAGATCGTTATGACCAATGTTTCCCGATATGAATATGAGGGTGCAAGAGGTGTCTCTCCTGAGGGGTTGGGTGGGAAATCAAGAATGGCTGAAATCAAGAACGCGAAGGATAAAGAATGCGAGCTATGAGAGGGATGATGCTTTGCAAGATCTGGGAGTCCGAAAAGGGAATGATCATGGTGAGGGTAGGTAGGCCATGCGTCCTGGAGATATGACCCTACACGGGCCCGGCAACTGGTAGAACCTTCGCCTGTTGACCTCCAAGACCCTTCTGTCCCCGAGACCCTTCATGCGCTTTGCCCAAATAGTAATCGGTTGTACCAACTGGTTATTAGAAGGAGACAAAAACCAAACTTGTACTAAATAGGAACCGCAACTAAATTAAAAAGAGAAAGGGGAAATCTCATAGATGTATGCTTGATAAAGAGAGAAGAAAACAAAGAAAAGTCCATAAATTTCATCGAACTCTAAAGACAATGTTCAACGGTCAAGGTTTTCCATTTCATTTTCTCCAATAAGAGATAAAGTAGCAACCGTCCCACTAAACTCAGTGATTGGAGGGGTCCAATTGTAGGCGCCATCAGGTGGATGACAGTGGGGTAGTTGGAATCCAAGATGAAAGACATCCTGGTGAAGACTTTGCCGAAGCTGGAGGTAGATGAAAAGATGTTTTGGGGTACTATCTGGGGAGATATCCTCCAACGAGTATGCTTCAGACCCAATTCCCAGCATGGTAAGCCTTCTTTCACACCAATTTTGAGTTATCACAGGCAAGTACTCATTTGGATCTAGATTAAAAAATAATTAGACTTGGGTACAGAAAATATAGCCAGATATGATATTGGGTTAGAAGATGTATTACCCCAAGCCCTCACTTCATCTTGAAGCATGTTAAGAGTAGTAGTATCAGGAATTGATGCATAGTTGGCGGTTCCATCAGGCGGCGTAAAGTAAAGAACCGTTGGCTTTCCAGTTCGAAGATTAGGTCTCTGCTTCTTCTGAGAGCGGATTCGATGATTATTCCATAAACTAACAAAGTTATAAATTTCATTTTGAATGAGAGGAAAGTAGACATAGAGCAATGCAATTTTATCAGCTTCACTATCTGTAAATAGTCCTACACCTCCAAGCTCATCAAAATATTGCTATTTTGTAGTATACAACTTAGTTTGTCATAAAATCAAGTCAGATACTAGAGTAAATAGAAATATTTTCATACCTTCCATGCTTGTGTCTGACTACAGCTCATCTGTCGCCACCAAGCCTCAATGCGCTGGTTGAGAGTTGAGGTACCATACCACCATACATGATGGAATGGAATATCTGGCTGAATGGCTTGATGTAAGCGCCAGTGAGCACTTGCCATCATCATAGTCTCAGTTCCTCGATCCGAGCGGATAGAATGTGGCAAGACTCCGGTACTTGCCACGACCTCTAGATATTGCCTAAGACATGATACACCTGTCCGAGTAGATATTCCCACATAAATCCATGGAATGTATCTACACAAACTATCATCAGCGCATATAGCCTTACTTAACGGTAATACTACAAAAATAGTTATTGTAGGGGGCTGTTAGGCGGGAGCGTATCTCAAAGTCTTGCGAGATAACTCAGGCCGATAATCGTAATCGTAGACGGAGATTGTCTAGGAAGGCTCAATGAATCAAAGTAGAGGTAGTTAAAGTGATAAAGATTTTTCTAGCGTAAAAACTTATATTGATAAGATCTCTTCTCCGTTGCTTGATAATGTTCAAATAGCTCGGGAGGCGCCTCGATATTTATATGCCGCGTCTGGGTGGTCGCGGG